>WNGM01001177.1_pt1 | contig 28036 bp, 27 predicted proteins | sample 5400571 | NCBI WGS metagenome assembly WNGM01 (sample SAMN13153378, study PRJNA577476) | soil metagenome | isolation source: 100 cm soil or saprolite under Garry oak tree replicate 2 | place: USA:California | collected 2016-06-15 | reverse complement strand
GTGGCAGCCGGCGAGTCCCGTAGTCGGCCGGCAGGGGCGAGCACGGGAGCGACACGGCGACCATCGGACGCAACTCGGGGGCACCGCACGTGGCCGTCTGGGGCGTCGGCTGCATGCTCATTCCCAGTGACGGGCAACACCAGGTGACCCGGCTGGCCGCGGCGGGCCGCGCAAACGGAGCGCTCTACGCGCTTATCCTTCAACCATGCGAGTAGTGACCACAGCCCGTGCCCCGGGTCTCCTCAACCCTGCACCACCCTGCCGTCAGCGTTCTTCTTCGCGTTGGTCGTGATCCCGTGGTTTGCCACAGCCGACCAAGCCACCCCCCAAGATCTGGTCGTCATCCAACCCGCATCCGTCAAGCGACACAAGCAATTCGGACCATCAGCGAAGCAAGCACCAAAGGCTCACAGCAACCCAAGCACTTCCAAGTGCAAGTCTGTGAACGTCGATGGCGCCGGTGATGCTCGCTCTGCTTGCCGCTGGCGCTGCTGAGGCTCGTGCTCGTCGCCTTCCTCGGCGTGCTGTCCGCGGCGGTGCTGTCGGGCGGCGTCGTGGCGGGCTGGCTGCCTGCCGGTAGGTTCCGGGAAGGTTCCCGGTAAGCGGTCCGTGGCGGCGGTAGGTTCGGTAGGTTCGGTGCGGGGTGCCCTTGCGCTGCGCCTGTCGTGCCCTTATCGCGCCCTCGCGTGCCCGTGGTGTGCCCCTGGCCCGTCTTGATGCAAGCCGAGGCGGCCGTGGCCGCCGGCGGCGGGGCGGCGCGGGCGCGCTGTGGGCGATCCTGGGCGCGCGGACGCCAAGGGCAACGGACACTGCGGGCGGCGCGCTGCAGCGCGCAGGGGCCGTTGTGGGCGCTGTGGCGGGCCGGTGGTCGGGCTCGGGCCTGTGCTCGTGGCGCGGTGGGGCCGCCCGGCAACGACCAGGAGCATGAGCGCGACCCGGGGGCGAGTCGCCTGGTTGCTTGTTGGGTGTCGTCGCTGGTCGGGTCGTTGGAGAACACGGGCACAGACAGGCGAAAAACGCCAGTCAGTCGCCGACGCCAACAGCCCTGAACATGGGCGCTGAGCTGGATCAACTGTTCCGGGGAAAGGCCGGCGCCTCCCACCCTAGCGGGAGTTTCCAGCCTTGGTGATGAGCCGCGACTAAAGCTGCTGGTCAGTGGCCAGTTTGAGAGCACGAGAGTGTATTACCCAACTGCCTGACCGGGAGACGGCCAGACTGGGCGGAGGAAGGCCACGGAAGGGGGTCCACGGCCGGCGAGGCTCGTCGCACTTTGGGTAATACATCATTTGCCCTGCTCATGCCAACTTTGGCGGAGTGAGGCCGGAAACTCCCGCTAGGTGTGGGAGGCGCCACGACCATGACGAGCCTATCCGCTCATGCGATCAGGTCCTGGCTGACCACCTCCTTCCCCGGGGGTTCTCGCTGGCACCGGCGCCTCCGTGGGGGCTTGTGGATTGCCCGCTGGGGTGTGGTCTGGGTGGATGTGGTGGGCTGTTGACGGCCCAGGGCCAGTCCGTGCCTGGCCCTGGGCCTGCCTCCCGACCTCCGCGCCGACCGCGGTCGGCCGTGGTCCCACCCAGCCGGCCCAGTGTGGCCCGGCTGGACGCTCGACGGCGCTGACGCGGGCACTGGAGCGCGCCGCGCCCACCGAGCAGGAGGCTGGAAGCATCCTGGTCATCGCACTAAGCTGGCCTGGCGTGGCTGCTGGTGGGGGGCGGGGAAGGTGTAGATGTCCGGGTCGGCGAGCTGCCGGTTGGCGGGCAGCCCAACCAGCGACCAGAACAACTCGTTACCGTCGGGCAGGTCGGCGCTGGGGTCCAAGGGCCGCAGCCAGGAGACCGGCTGGCCGTCGCCGAGCGGGCTTGGTGGCAGCAGGAGCAGCGAGCCGGGGGCCAGGTACAGGATCGCGGCGGTGGCGCTGTCGTAGCGGTCGGCCTGGTAGGAGTCGGGCGCGGCCAGAAGCTGAAGGCGTCCAAGGCCGGCGTCCAGGACCGGGCCAGCCGTGGCGCCCACGTGGGACAGCCATTCGAGGATGGCCTCGGGTGGGGTGGCGGTGTGGACCTCGATCACGTCGAAGGCGGCGCTGGCGACGGTGGCGATGGCGGCATCAGGGTTGGCGGCCCACCAGCGCCCGACCTGGGCCACGTGCCGTGGGTTCGGGTTTCGGTCGAGCTGGCGTGGTGGGTGCAGCGGGTGTGCTGGGCAGTCGCGGCGGTGGCAGGTGCAGATGGGCGGGCCGGCGGTCAGCTCGGGCGGGGGGTGGTTGGAGGGCTGGTCGGGCAGGATGGGAATTCCATGGCTGGCGTAGCCGATGGCGGCAGCACGCAGGACTTCGGGATGGGATCGTCGGGGCATCTGCGGATCTCCTTCTCTCCTTGCGCGGGGGGTGGGCGGGTCTGAAGCCTGCCTGTGGGCCCGCCAGCAGGATCGCGTCGGGCTCCAAGGCCCGCCCGTGTCCGAAGGCTCCTCGGGTGCGGTGTCCCGCTGTTCGCGCAGGCGGCCCGGGGGATGCCGCAAGCCTCGGACGGTTGGCCCGGTCCTGGCACAGGTGCTCCCAGGGCGACCGGCGACCTCCTCGACAGGGCTGCGCCCTGGGCGGTGTCGGCCAGGACCGGGCCGTCTTCGTCACGGGTGTTTGCCCACCCTCGACGAAGCGTGTTCGGTCAACTCGATGGCGTCCAACAGTGCGTCAAGCCGTGCCCACGGAAGGTCAGCCAGCAGGGCCAGGAGCTGCTGGTCAGGCAGGCCGCGGAGGTAGGCGATGATCCGGGTAGCGTCCACGGCTGCCGCACGAGTGCCGCCGGGGTGGTGGAGTCGGGCGGCCCAGCCACGCAGCTCGTGGACGCTGTTGCTGACCGATGGGGGGACCGGCAGGCGCTGCGCGGCGGCGTGCTCAAGGATCTGGGTGAGGGTGTCGGCGATGCCGAGGATCTGCTCGGCCAGGCCGCTGGGATCGCGGATAGGGTGCTTGGCGTCGATGCGTCGTGCGGGTGGGTATCTCATGACTGGCCCGCCTCGATGAGCGCCTGACCCTTGATGCGCCGGTCGGCCGCCAGCCGGCCAACGCAACGCGGGGCGGGACGGTCACCGCGGGGGTGGGGTCGGCCGACCGGAGCGTGCGTGATCTTGGGCGCATCGGCGGGCGGCGCCGAAGAGTTCGGCGTTGACGCCGGACTGGTATCGGGCGACCGGGTCGTCGGCGGTGTTGGCCAACTGCTGCTGCTCGGTGGCGGCGGTATCCAGCAGTCGGGCCAGTTGCTGGTAGTCCAGCGGTGTCGCGGGTGTTGGCGGGGTTGCGGCCATGTGATTCGGCCTCCTGTTGGCGATCGGCGAGCGAGATCTTCGGGGGCTCCCGAGGCCAGGGAGCGGTACTCGGCCTGGCCTCGGGGCGGTTCCCCGGTCCGGGGTCGGCTGGGGGATGGCGGCTGGCCGGCTCCGGACTGTTGGCGGAGGATGGCGGCGGCTTCCGCAAGGCGCCAGTAGACCTCGGCCGCCGTGGTGGTCGGCGTGTCCGAACCCGGGTCGTGCGGGCTGGAGCGCTGGTACTGGTTCACTGCCATCTCGACGCGCCGTAGCGGAGGAAGTGCCCGCAGGCCCGCAGCCTGCGTTGGAGGGCAGCCCAGGCTCTACGAATCCCCGACCGCCCGCTTGGCCGCCACCGCGAGAACCTGGGTACCGCGGGCGGTCAGCCCGAGCGCGGTCTGCCCTTTCGGCCACACCAGCGCCGCATCCAGCAGCACCTTGACCACCAGTGGGTGGAGCCTGCTTCGTGGCCACATCCCGCCGGCCTCGCCGATCTCGATCAGCCCCGACAACTCCTCATCGTTGAGCGCCGGCAGCCCCGCGTTCTCGACGTGCAGCGGGTCAGCCGCGTTCCCGCTCATCTGGAGTGGCTCCCGGCGAGCCCGCCGAGCGCGGACGGCGAAACGATCGACAGGGGCGGCGCGACAAGCGCGAGGCGTAGGGGATGGGTCGCGTCAGGCATCGAGGGCCTCCTCAAGCGGCACGTCGGGGGCCGGGAACGTCGTGGTGCTGGCAGGCGCCGACACCAGCGGGGCGAAGCCCGGTTCGATAAGCGGGATGCCCTGCCCGATCGGCCACGGCTCGACAAGGATCCGCCAGGCGAGCCGCTGGCTGGCGAAGCGGGTTCGGCCGTGGAGCCACCAGCCGTTCTGCACCAGATAGCCCTGCCCGGCCTCAAGCGGTAGAACGATCGTGTGGTCGGCGATGAGGCGGCGCAACGTCGGCAGCGCGGCATGCGTGTGCGGGCTGAACACGGCCAGGTCGTCGTCGCGGAAGCGGACGACGACCCGGCCGGCGGGGGCCAGCTCGAAGACGGGGGAAAGGCGCCCAGGGCTGCTGCCGAACCGGGCGGCGTCCGGGCGGGTGAGCGCCCGGGCGGCGTCGGGGGCGTGCTTCTGGAGCGCCGCATAGACGGCTCGACCGTCAACCAGAAGCGCTTCGCCGCCGCTCGGGGCAGGCCGGGCGCAGACCAGCATGACGAGCGTCGGGGGGCGCGTGACAGCGGTCCCGTCGGTGTGCGGCGTCAACTGACGGCGGCTCAACCCGGCGTAGCCGGGCTGCGGTGCTGGCTCGGTGCCGGCTAGCATGGTCACGCCGGCAGCATCAGCGTCGCGGTGCGGCACCACCATGCCGACCGACCAGGCCAGCGCCAGCGCGGCGTGCCGGTCCACGACGCCGCTGACCGTGGCGATCCCATGGGTGGCGAGACAGCCGAGTACCGCGCCGGTCGCGTCGGGCCGGCGAGGGTCTACGTGATAGCGGGCAACGGTTGGATGCATGGCGACCACCTTCGTGTGCGAGGCCGCCCGCGCGGCCAGACCCAGTCTTCGAGCGACGCTCGGATCGGTGAAATGCCAACCTGGCATATCGGCTATTTCCGCAGGTTGAGGGCGGCTTCGGCGTGGTAGGCTCTCGCCCCGAACAGGCCGAACCGAGCCAACCGTCAAGTAGGGGCAGCCGATGCCGACACGCGCGTTTCCGGTGTCCTGCAAGGGTGTCGTCGTGGTCGACGGGCGGGTGCTGCTGGCCCGCAACGAACGGGACGAGTGGGAGTTGCCTGGTGGGAAGCTCGAGGTCGGCGAGCAGCCCGAGGACTGCGTCGCCAGGGAGATCAGCGAGGAGTCCGGCTGGCCCGTCACCACCGGGCCGATCCTGGATGCGTGGCTGTACCACATCTTCGAGGGCCGCGACGTGCTGATCGTCACCTACGGGTGCCACACGACCACGACCTCGGCGCCCACCGTCAGCAGCGAGCACTCCGAGTTGGGCCTGTTCACCGAAGCGGAGGTGCCCAGTCTGCACATGCCGGATGGGTACAAGCGGTCCGTCGCCGCCTGGTTCGAGCTGCTCCGCCAGCGCAACGGACAGCCAGTGGGGTAGCAGACGAAGGGCTCGCCCACAAGGTGGGGAGGGCGGTCGGGATGCACCAGCGGCCAGCAAGACGGTGCGAGCAGTGCGGCGCCATGCCCAGCCGCTACAACCCGGATAGCCGCTGTGGCCTCTGCCAGGCCGCCGCCCGCGACAACAACACCACAGCTGTGCCGGCGACCCGGTCGTCGCCTGGTGGGGCGCTGTGGGTGTGGGCGGCCCCGAGCGCCCAGGCGGTCCTGTCCACCCGCGAACCGGGCGTGATCCTCGCTGCGTACCGGGCGATGCATCATCTCAGCCAGGTGCAGCTCGCCGTGCTGCTCGGCTTCGACCAGACCTACATCTCCCGACTTGAGCGTGGCGAGCGCCGGATCCGCGACATCCGCCTGCTCGCCCACATCGCCGACCGGCTCGCGATCCCCCCGCACCTGCTCGGCCTGTCCTCCGACGACGCCGACGACTTCGCCGCTATGGTCCAATTCGCCGAGTCCACCTTGCGCCTCGCCGAGGTCGCCAGACAGTCCGGCCGGGCGGTCGACGCAGCCCGCGAGCTTGGCCCACTCGTCGCCCGCCTCGAATCCCGCGTTGCGGAGGGCCGTGCCGACCGGGACGCGTTGCTCCTCCTCGCCCATGGCCGGCTCGCGCTGGGAACCGCGCTCGGCCACATCCTTCCCGAGGAGCGCCTCGCGGTTGCCGCCCGATGGACGGGACGGGCATGGTCGCTCGCCTCCAGGCTCGACGACGCCGCGCTGCAGGGCCACGTGCTGCGCATGCACGGCAACGAGCTCCGCAAGGCCGGACACGTGCCCGCAGCGATCGCGCGCCTGTCGCAGGCTGCCGCGATGACGGACGAGGTGAGTCTGCGGGGCGCGACACTGGCGCTGCTCGCCCGCGCCGCCGCGGAGCACGGCGACATGGGCATGTTCGATACGGCCATCGGCGAGGCAGGCCGGCTGCTGGAGGTCACCGACCAGTTTACGATGCTGCTGAACCCGTTCTCGATCCGGGAGATCCGCATCCGAGGGCTGCTGGCGACCGGCCGGGTCGGCCGGGCGGTCGCCGAGGCGGAGCGGCCTGACCGTAGCGCGGCCGCGCTGGTCGTCGCGCCGCAATGGCGCGTGATCGACCGGGTCACCGGCGGCGCCGCGATGCTGGCCGCTGGCGACGCTGACGCTGCGGTCGAGCACGCCAGCGATGGGATCGCGCTGGCGGAGACGTACCGGCTTCCGCACCAGGTGCAGCGCGCGCTGCGGCTCCTCCGCGCCACTCCGGGGGACGCTGCCCGGGCGATACTGGACGCCGGCGCGGCGACCCTCACGCGGCTCCGTCATGGCCTGTCCTGACCACCGGCCGTTTTAGGTAACTATGCCTCCGCTTCCGGGGCTGGGGAGCGAGCGGCAGGTGGAGGCGGTTGCATATGATGGCCGCGTTGGTGTGAGGCTATGGGCGCGTCGGACCAGGGAATCTATCTATGGGTGGAACTTGACAGTCCGGCCCCCCACGGCCCCCCAAGAGCGCTTGTGCCATGGTCGGCCGCAACTGGTCGGGCACCCCGCTACTGCCAGCACGTGGGCGAGGTGGGAGATGTCGGCCAGCTCGAAGGTGAAGCGAAGGGTGGCGATCCGGTCGCGCCCGGTGGCGACCGTGGCCGACACGATGTTGACGTGGTGGTCCGAAAGGACCTCGGTGATGTCGCGGAGCAGCTTGGTGCGGTCCAGCGCCTCCACCTGGATGGTGACCGCGAACACCGATGGGCCGGAGCTGTCCCAGGACACGTCGATCATGCGGTTGGGGTGGCGCTGCAGGTCGGCGGCGTTGGGACAGTCGGAGCGGTGGACGCTGACGCCGTGCCCGCGGGTGACGAATCCGATGATCGGGTCACGCGGCACCGGGGTGCAACATCGGGCGAGCTTGACCCAGACGTCGTCGACCCCCTTGACCAGCACGCCCCGGCTGGCCGGCAGCGAGCGGGCTGGCCGGGTGGCGCGGTGCAGGGGGAGGTCGTCGTCCTCCTGCTCCTCCTCGCCGAGGTCGGCCTGGAGGCGGTTGACCACGCTGGTGGCGGTGACCTGACCCGAGCCGACTCCGGCGTAGAGGGCGTCCAGCGTGGGGAAGCGCATCTCGGAGGCCAGCGCCGCCAGGGCGCCGCCCTGGGTGAGCCGCTGCAGCGGCAGGCCGGCCTTGCGGAGGGCGCGGACCAGCGACTCCTTGCCGGCCTCGATGGCGTCCTCGCGACGCTCCTTGGAGAACCACTGCCGGATCTTGTTACGCGCCCGCGGTGTCTTGACGATCGCCAGCCAGTCCCGCGACGGACCGGCGTCGGGTGCCTTGGAGGTGAAGATCTCGACCGTCTCGCCGTTCTGGAGCGCGTACTCCAGCGGCACCAGCCGCTTGTTGACGCGCGCGCCCACGCAGCGGTGGCCGACCTCGGTGTGCACGGCGTAGGCGAAGTCGATCGGGGTCGCGCCCGCCGGGAGCTGGAAGACGTCCCCCTTGGGGGTGAAGACGAACACCTCGTCGACGTAGAGGTCGGTCTTGAGGTTGTCGATGAAGTCCTTGGGGTCCGACAGCTCGCGCTGCCAGTCGATGAGCTGCCGTAACCAGCCCATCTCCTGCTCGGTGGTGACCCCGCCCTTGCCGTCGCGCGACTTGTAGCGCCAGTGGGCGGCGATGCCGAACTCGGCGGTCTGGTGCATCGACTTGGTGCGGATCTGGATCTCGAGCGGCTTGCCCTCGGGTCCCACCACCGTGGTGTGCAAGCTCTGGTAGAGGTTGAACTTGGGCATCGCGATGTAGTCCTTGAAGCGCCCCGGTACCGGCTTCCAGAGCGCGTGGACCTGCCCGAGCGCGGCGTAGCAGTCCTTGATCGAATCGGTGAGGACGCGGACGCCGACGAGGTCGAAGATGTCGGAGAACTCCTTGCCGCGCAGCACCATCTTCTCGTAGATGGAGTAGTAGTGCTTCGGCCGGCCGGTGATCTCCGCGCGGATCTTCAATGACTTGAGCTGCGCGTTGACCTGGTCGATCACCGTGGCCAGGTACTTCTCGCGCTCCGGCTGGCGCTCGGTGGTCATGCGCACGATCTCTTCGTAGCGCTTGGGGTACAGCGCGGCGAAGGCCAGGTCCTCGAGCTCCCACTTGACCTGGTGCATGCCCAGCCGGTTGGCCAGCGGCGCGTAGATCTCCAGGGTCTCGCGCGCCTTGCGCTCCTGCTTCTCGCGCGGCAGGTAGCCGACGTCGCGCATGTTGTTGAGCCGGTCGGCCAGCTTGATCAGCAGCACGCGGATGTCGCGGGCCATGGCGATGACCATCTTGCGGATGGTCTCGGCCTGGGCCGCCTCGCGGGTCTCGAAGCCGATCCGGTCCAGCTTGGTGAGGCCGTCGGTGATCTTGGCCACCTCGGGCCCGAACTGGGCCTCGACCTCGGCCAGGGTCATGGAGGTGTCCTCGACCACGTCGTGGAGCAGCGCCGCGATGATCGAGGTCGCGTCCAGCCCGAGGTCGGCCACGATCATCGCCACACCCAGCGGATGGGCGACGAAGGGAAGGCCCGACTTCCGCACCTGGCCGGTGTGCTTCTCACTGGCGACCTCGTAGGCGCGGCGGACCAGCACCAGGTCGGCCCGGGGGTTGCGGTGCTTCATCTTGCGGAGCAGCCGCTCGACGTCGGGCTCGGGTGGCGTCTCCGCGTCGTAGGGGCGGAGCAGGCTTACCGCGAGCCCGTCGGTGGAGGACTCGGGGGTGCCGTTCTGGCCGTCGGAGCGCTCAGCGGAGCCGAGCTCGCGGTCAACCGCCAGCCCGTCGGGGACCGCCGCCCCATGCTGCTGCGCCATCGGCCCACCCACGCATTCCTCACACCCCGCATTGCCGTTACGCGGGGCAACCCTACGATGAGGAGTCCAACTTACCCCACGTCATGCCGCGATCGCTGCAAATCGACGAGGCAATACGAGCAAAAGCGTAGGCCCCTGGTATGGAGCGGGCCTGAGAGCGCCGGGCACGGACACGCGGTGCGCGCCGCCCCCCGCGACCGCAGGTGGTCGAGGCGCGGCACCGGTCCATGACCGGCGCTCTCTAGTACCTGATCAAGCTGAAGAACTCGTAGCCCTCGATCAATTCGCGTCCACCGAGGAAGCCGAGCTCGATCAGGGTGGCGATGCCGATCACCTTGCCGCCGAGCCGCTCCACCAGGCGGGCCGAGGCGCGCGCGGTCCCGCCGGTGGCCAGCACGTCGTCGACGATCAGCACGCGCTGGCCCGGCGAGATCGCGTCCGCGTGGATCTCGAGGGTGGCGGTCCCGTACTCGAGGCTGTACTCCTCCGACTCCACGGCGGCGGGCAGTTTGCCGGCCTTGCGGACGGGCACGAAGCCGGCTCCGAAGTGGTAGGCGACCGGCGAGGCCAGGATGAACCCCCTGGCCTCGATGCCGAGCACGCGGTCGACGTTGCCGCGTCCGAAGTGGACGACCGTCTCATCGATCACCGACGAGAAGGCGACCTGGTCCGCCAGCAGCGGGGTGATGTCCTTGAAGATGACGCCCTTCTGCGGGAAATCCGGGACGTCACGGATCAGGGCGCGGAGGCGGTCGGTATCGATTGGCACGGTAGTTCAATCTCCTTCAGCGACGGCGCCGCTTCGCCGAGCGTGATGGCTGCCGGCCGGAGGACTTGCGGCGTTGCTGGGCTGGACGTGGCTTCTGTGGCTGGCGTGGGGCGGGGGCGGCGGCCCGCGCCGGCTCCTCGACCTCCTCGATCTCCTCGTCGGCTTCAAGATGCAGGCCGTTGGGGGTGTCCGCTTCGAGCACGGGCGCTTCCTCAGCCGGTCGACGGCCGCCGTCGCCCTTGCGGCGGCGCCCGCCCGCTCCCGCCGGAGCCTCCACCGACTTGCGCGACCCGCGCGAGGCGACCTGACCGGCGCGCGCCGGCGTCTCCTCGGCGGCGCCGGCGACCGCGAGCCTGGCCACGCGGGCGGTCAGCTGGCGGTTGCGCGGCTCGGTCTCCTTCCAGAGGGCCAGGAACGGCGTGGCGATGAAGATCGACGAGTAGGTCCCGGCCGCGATGCCGACGAACAGCGCCAGCGAGAGGTCCTTGATCGTCTCGGCGCCGAGCAGCACCGCGCCGACGATCAGCAGCGCGCCGATCGGCAGCAGCGAGGTCAGCGAGGTGTTGAGCGACCGGACCAGTGTCTGGTTGACGGCGCGGTTGGCCGCCTCGGAGTAGGTCAGTCGCGACATCGAGCTGAGCTCGCCGGTGTTCTCGCGGACCTTGTCGAACACCACCACGGTGTCGTAGAGCGAGTAACCGAGGATGGTCAGCAGGCCGATCACGGTCGCGGGCGTGACCTCGAAGCGTGCCAGCGCGTAGACCCCCGCGGTGATCAGCAGGTCGTGGATCAGGGCGACCAGCGCGGACACCGACATCTTGAAATCGAACCGCAGCGACACGTACGCGACGATCACCGCCAGGAACACCACCAGGGCGATCAGCGCCTTGCGGGTGACCGTGCTCCCCCAGGTCGAGCCGACCACCGAGTTCGACACCTGGGAGGGCTGGGTGCCGGTGACCCTGGCGAGGTCGGCGCGCACCTTGGCGATCTGGGCGGAGGTGAGCGACGCGGTCTCGACCTGGACCTGGGTCGGCTTGCCCGGCCGGTTGGCGATCTGGACGACCTTGGCGACCGGGCCGACCGCGTCGCTGACCTGCGCCTGGGTGACCGGGTGGGCGGGCTGGACGCTGAACGCGCCGCCGCCCTTGAAGTCGATGCCGAACTTGAGGCCCGGGACGAACAAGGCGATCAGCGAGATCAGCATGGCCACGCCAGAGATCAGGAACCACGTCCGCCAGCGGCCGACGTAGTCGAAGCTGATCTGGCCGTGGTAGAGGCGACTGGCGATGGACACGGGGGTGGACTCCTCCTCGTTCGAATCCTAGACGGCGGCGCGGATACCCACGAACCGCCCCTCCTGGAACAGCCGCGTCCGGGTGAGCAGGCTCACCGCCGGCCGGCCGTAGCACCAGACGGCAAAGAAGTCGATGAGCGTGGCCAAGCCGAGGGTGAACGCGAACCCGCGGACCGGGCCGATGGCGAAGATGTACAGCACCACCGCCGCGGCGAACGACACGGTGTTGGCCGAGACCAGGGTGTGGAACGAGCGGGCCCAGCCGCGGTCGACGGAGGTGCGCAGGGTTCGACCCTCGCGCACCTCGTCTTTGAGCCGTTCGAAGAACACCACGTAGGAGTCGGCCGAGATGCCGATGGCGACGATCAGGCCGGCGATCCCGGCGAGCGTGAGCGTGAAGCCGATCAGCTTGCCCATGAGCAGGACGATGCCGACGTTCAGGGCGGCGGCGATCGCCAGGCCACCCCAGATCACCAGCCCCAGGCCACGGTAGAACAGCAGCACGTAGACGAAGGTGGCGGCCAGGCCGATGATGCCGGCGATCAGGCCGGCGCGCAGCGAGTCATTCCCCAGCGTGGCGCTCACGGTGTTCTGGTCGATGTTCTGGAGCGTCAGCGGCAGCGCGCCGGTGGCGATCAGCGGCGCCAGGAACTCGGCCTCGGATTGGGTCTGCCCATTGATCACGGCGGAGCCGCCGGTGATGCCGTGGTTGCAACTGATGTTGGAGTCCGCGGCCACGGGCGGGTGGTTGATCACCACCGAGTCCAGGGTGATCGCGATCTCGCGCTTGGGGTCGCCGACCGCATTGCAGGCGGCCGCGCCGGTCAGCTTCTCGAAGGCGGTGTTGCCCTTGCCGGAGAAGGTGAGCTGGGTCTCCCACTGGCCGGTGGAGACGCCGTTGGCCGCGGTCTGGATCTGCGCGTGGGCACCGGTGATGTCGGTCCCGCCGAGCGCCACCGGGCCCATCTGCAGCTTGGTGGCGTTGGCCGTGGGCCGCTGCTGGCCCGACTCGGTCGCGCAGAGCACCGTCTGCTGGTTCGGCTTGTCCGTGGCGAGCCAGGTGTCCGGATTGCCGCAGTCCACCTTGTCGAAGGGCGCCTGCTTGTACTTGGGGTCGCTGGCGGCCACCTCCGCGAGCACCGGCCGGAACTGGAGCTGCGCCGTGGTGCCCACCGCCCGGATGACGTCGTCGGAGTTCTGCACGTCGGGGATCGCCACCACGATGTTGCCGCCCTCGTTGGTGACCTCCGACTCCGCGACGCCCTTGGAGTTCACGCGGTTGCGGATGATGTCAATGGTGGTGTCGATCTGCTGCTTGGTCGGGGCGCCACCGTTGGGGTTGTGCGGCTTGAAGGTGACGCTGGTCCCACCACGCAGGTCGAGCCCGAGCCTGGGCTTGATGTTGAAGGCCGCGATCGAGCCCCACACGCCGGCGACCACCACCAAGATGGCAACCAGCGGCACGACCAGCCGACGCTTTCCTGGCACTGCCTTGCGCTCCTTCGTCCTGGGGTCCGCCGCCCTGCCTCAGAGCAGCGAGTGACCGTTCACGGTCATGCGAAACTTGCAGCCGAGCCCTTCGGCGGCACGGCGGCACATCATCATTCGGTGCAGGAAGATCTCAAAATACTCGAGAATGTCCGAGACTTCCGTATCGATCTCGAGCTCGAGCGTCACCGTCTTCTGGTCGGCGTCCACCCGGACGAACGAGTGAGTTGCCGAGAAGTTCACTCTATCGTGAATGTCGAACTCGACCTGGGCGTCCTTGCGCACCCTGGAGCGGTGGACGTCGGACTTGTCGGCGATGACCACCGCGGCGGCCACCGGGGAGACGGCGTTGCCCAGCTCCTCCTCGTGGTTGCCGATGGCGCCGATCACCAGCCCGATGTCCTCGGTCGGCATGCCCAGCTCGGCCAGGATCGGCATGGCGATCAACGCCGAGGTCTGCGGGTGGTTGTGCCGGCTGACCACGTTGCCGACGTCGTGCAGGTGCCCCGCGATCGCGGCCAGCTCGGCCAGGTGACGGTCACTGCCGAGCCGGTCCAGGATGTTGAAGGCGATGCGGCCAACCAGGTTGGCGTGGCGGAAGCCGTGCTCCGTGTAGCCGAGCTGGGCGGTGAACTGGTCGGCGAGTGCCAGGTATGTCTGCACGACCTTGTTCCCCGCCACCTCGTCGAGGAGGCGCAGCTCGCTCGCCGCGTCGCGGCCTGCTTCGCCGCTGGTCGTCACGGCTCGTCGCTCTCCGGCTCGTCTGGCTCGTCGGGCTTCTCTTCGGTCGGCGTCACCTTACCGGAGATGGCACGCCGGGTGAGCCGAGCCTCGACGCCAGGGGAAAGCTCGACCGTCACCACGTCGCCGTCGAAGCGGCGGATCGTGCCGAAGAAGCCGGCGAAGGTCATGATCTCGTCGCCGAGCTCCAGCGAGGACTGCAGCTGCTGCTGCGACCGCAGACGGGTGCGCTGCGGACGCACGATCAGGAAGTAGAAGAACGCGACGAGTAACGCGAGGAAGACAAGCTGCGCAGCACCGGTATTCATAGTTCGAGGACCTCCGAGAAGCCCGGGCGGATCGATCTCCGGCCAGCATCCCACCGCGGGCTGGGCCTGGTGGATCGCGCGACGGGAGCGCCGCAGCCCAACGGCTGCGACGCAGGCGCCATCCTAGGCATGGAGCCGAGCCCGGTCAACTGGCCTTCCTTTCTGCTACGGCATCTGAGCTGGGGTTTCCGAGCGGCGGGGCGCTTGGTTCCCGTCGCCCCAGGCGCTCGGGCCCCTGGCGGCCGCGATTTCCAGGTCGCCAGCCGCCGCGTGCTTGCACCGCAGTCCCAGCGTAACGGCACCACCACCCTAACGTAGCCACCCCCGCGCCGAGGCGCGGTGGGTGCGGCTCGCGGCCCCCGCCGGCCGCACCGCCCTCCCGTCGGGCTACAGGTCGAAGAGGGCACCTGGAGCGGGGGCGGTGTCGCGGGGGGGGACCCTGCCGAGGTGGGCGTAGGCGGCGGCGCTGGCGACCCGCCCCCGCGGTGTTCGTTGCAGGAAGCCGAGCTGGATCAGGTACGGCTCGGCGACGTCCTCGACCGTGTCGGGCTCCTCGCCGACCGACACGGCCAGGGTCGTCAGCCCGACCGGCTGCCCGGCGTAGCGCTCGCAGAGGACCTTGAGCAGGGCCAGGTCCAGCTTGTCCAGGCCCAGCGGGTCGACCTCGAACAGGTCGAGCGCCTGCTCGGCGGTGGGCGCGTCGACGTGGCCGTCGCCGCGGACCTCGGCGAAGTCGCGGACGCGGCGCAGGAGGCGGTTGGCGATCCGGGGCGTCCCCCGCGAGCGCCGGGCCAGCAGCTCGGCGCCGTCGGCCTCGATGTCGACCCCGAGGATCGCCGCCGACCGGCTGACGATCGCCCGCAGCTCCTCCGCCTGGTAGAAGTCGAGCCGGGCGGAGAACCCGAAGCGGTCGCGCAGCGGCGAGGTGATCAGCCCGGTCCGGGTGGTGGCCGCCACCAGCGTGAAGCGTGGCAGGTCCAGACGGAGGCTGCGGGCTCCCGGTCCCTTGCCGAGGACGACGTCGATCTGGAAGTCCTCCATGGCCGGGTAGAGCACCTCTTCGACCGCCCGCGGCAGGCGGTGGATCTCGTCCACGAACAGCACGTCCCCGGGCTCAAGGCCGGTGAGGATGGCGGCCAGGTCCCCCGCCCGCTCCAGCGCCGGCCCCGAGGTGACCCGGAAGCTCGCCCCGAGCTCGTTGGCGACGATCGCTGCGAGGCTGGTCTTGCCGAGGCCGGGCGGCCCGGAGAACAGCAGGTGATCCGGCGGCAGGCCGCGGCGGCGGGCCGACTCGAGCACGATCGCCAACTGCTCCCTGGCGCGAGCCTGGCCGACGAACTCATCGAGCCGGCGGGGGCGCAGGCTGCCCTCGGTGACCCGCTCCTCCGGGGTCGCGCTCGGCTCCAGCAGGTCGGTCACCGGGCCAGCCCCCGCAGAGCGAGGCGGAGCAGCTCCTCGGTCGGGAGCGCTCCGGCGTCGTCGGGCAGCGATTCGAGGGCGCGCTTGACCTCGGTCGGGGCGTAGCCGAGGGCGGCCAGCGCCTCGCGGACCTCGGCGTAGGCGGGACGGGCGGTCGGCTCGGAGGGCAGCTCCAGGCCGCCGTCGCCGAACTTGCCCTTGAGCTCGAGGATCAGGCGGGCGGCGCCCTTGCGGCCAATGCCGGGGACCAGCGTGAGCGCGTCGGCGTCACCGGCGTTGACCGCCCGCCGCAGGGCGTCCGGGGAGTGGACCGACAGCAACGCCAGCGCCAGCTTGGGCCCCACCCCGCTGGCGCCGAGCAGCTGCTCGAACACGTGCCGCTCGTCGGCGCTCAGGAAGCCGTACAGCGCAAGGGCGTCCTCACGCACATAGGTCATCGTGTGGACGAGGACCTCGCCGCCGCGCGCCAGCGAGGCGAGCGCCTTGGGGGTGAGGAACACGCGATACCCCACCCCGCCCACGTCGATCACGGCACCGTCGGGCAGCACGTCGGCCAGCCGCCCGTGCAGGGAGGCGATCATGGTCCCCTCCAGGGAGATGTCGGCGCGGCCCTGGCCAGCCAGTCGGCCGCGGCGGCGGCGCCGATCCCACCGGTCGCGCCGGGGCCGGTCGCGCGGGTGCCGTCGTGGCCGCCGTGGGAGGCGGGCGCGGTGGCATGGTGCAGGTGGCAGAGGGCCACGGCCAGGGCGTCGGCGGTGTCTGCGGGGGTCGGCACGGCCTCCAGGTGCAGCAGCGCGCGGACCATGTAGCCGATCTGCGTCTTGGGGGCCGAGCCGGTGCCGGTCACCGCGCGCTTGACCTGGGAGGGCGTGTAGGCCGCGACCGGCAGGCCCTGCTCGGCGGCGACCAGCAGCGCCACGCCGGACGCCTGGCCCACGGTCATGGCGGTGCGCACGTTGGCGTTGACGAACAGCCGCTCGATCGCGAACGAGTCGGGCTCGTAGCGGGCGACGACATCGCGCAGGCGGGCGGCCAGCTCGGCCAGGCGAGGCGCGACCGCCTCACCACGGGTGTGGACGGTGCCGTAGCCGAGCGCGGTGGCGCCGCGCGCGGCCCGCTCGACCACCGCCCAGCCACAGCGGCCGAGCCCGGGGTCGATCCCGAGCACCCGCACCCCGCCACCCCCTTCCCACCCGCTCCGAACTGGTGTTTGGGCGAGCCTAACCGGTCGAGCCGGTGCACTCAACCACGACAGGCAAAGTTGTGGACAAGTCGGCGCGACCGCGTCCGCCGTCCGCTGGACAAGCGGCGGCCGGCCGAGGATGCTCCCGGGAGTCGGCAACCGAGCGCTCAGCTGGAGGTGCGTGGTGCGGGCCCTGTCCACCATCCTGGTGCTGCTGGTGATCGGCGCGCTGCTCGTCTACACGCTCAGGCGACGGCGCTGAACGCGCCAGGATGCTTGCTTGCAATGCCAACGGGACCCGCCAGTTGGCCCGCAGGGGCCGCGACGGTCGTGGTTGACTCGGCCGTAACCTCGCCCAGCAGTTGATGATCTTGTTGGGGATGGGCGGGACCGCTGACGCGGGGGCGAAATAGAAGCAGCTATTGGACCGGACCAGGATCGCCGCCCGGGTCTGGGCCAGTGCGGGATTTGGAGGGCGGCGGCGCCCTGGCCTTCTCCGCCCCGCAGAGCCGGGCGGAGAAGGCACAGGCGAGGATCAGCTTGCGGTCGCTTCAACTGCTTGCTCGATCAGCTTCACGAACCGCGCCGCGTAGTGCGTGAAGCCGCCTGCGTGGCTCGCGTCGTCGAACTGGACCATCGTTGATCCGGCGCGCTGGGCCATGAACCGCTGCAGGTTCGGGTCGATGACCCGGTCGGCGCCCGAGACCGCGTACCACGACGGGAGAGTGTGCCAGGCGCCGGGCCCGGATGGGGCGCCGAGGATGAACAGACTCGACGGGTGCTGGTCCGCTGCCATCTCGGCGGCCAGCTTCGGACTCAAATCCTGGGCGAAGTCCTCGCGGAAGAACTGCGGGTCGATGATGACGAAGGGGAACGACGGAGCGAACACCAGATGTCCGGGTGCCAGGAACGCGGGCGGAGCGTATCCAACGCCCAGGCTTTCGATCGTCTCACCCGTGTCCGGGACGTACGCCGCCGTGTAGACCAGTGCGCGGACGTCTGTGCGGCCAACGGCAGCGTTCGAGATCACGAACCCCCCGTAGGAGTGTCCCACGAGGATCTTGTCTCCCGGGATCGAATCCAGCGTCGCCTGCACGATCGCCACGTCGCCCGACAAGGAGTCGAGGCCAAGCGCCGGCGTCGCCGTTTCGTATCCGTCCTTGTGCAGCGCGTCGGCCACCCTGTCCCATGCTGCAGGCGATGCGAAGGCGCCGTGCACGAGCACGATCGTCGGGTTCGACTCCGCCGCTCGGGCGCTCGTGGAGAAGAACAAGAGCGAGAGCATCAAGGCAGCCCCGATGAGCGCGCCGAACCGGAGCAGGCGGGCCCTCCGATCCGCGGTCAGACTTTGGGTGAGACCGTGCATGACGCTCCTCCTTTGACGAATGACCTGCTCTTACCCCACGGCCCCCCGCAAAGTCAAGATTTGTCTAGTTCGTACCACCCACCGCGTTGGACCCGGTCTCAGGTGGCAGGCAGCTCGCATGCGGCGTCGCACGAGCGCCCGGCCGGGCGGCCGGACAGCCGCACCGCGGCAATGCGCTGGGTGGCGCGCACCCGACCCGCGGAACTCGTCAATCGAGTGCGCCAGGTGCGGGCATGTGGCAGCAGGCAATCAAATCAACCAATGACGCCTAACGAGCAGGAGAGTCCCCATTGCGAGATGGGGACCTCAAGCGAACTTCGACATCCGCGTCAAGCAAGCTCGGCCATGACTTCAGCCGGTATATCCAGGTTCGCGTACACGTCCTGGGTGTCGTCCAGGTCCTCGATGGCGTCGAGCAGGCGCAGGACCTTGACGGCGCCCTCGCGGTCGAGCGGGACGCTGACGGTCGGCACCATGGTCACCTCGGCCGACTGGTAGGCGATGCCGGCGCGGTCGAACCCGGCCCGCACCTCGCGCAGGTCGCCGGGCGCGGTGGTCACGACGAAGCCGTCGTCGCCGCTCTCGACGTCCTCGGCGCCAGCCTCCAGCGCCACCTCCATGACGCGATCCTCGTCCACCCCTTCGGCGGGGATGACGATCTGGCCCTTGCGGTTGAACAGGTAGGCGACCGAGCCGGCCTCGGCCATGTTGCCGCCCGCCTTGGCGAAGGCGTGGCGGACCGCCGAAGCGGTGCGGTTGCGGTTGTCGGTGAGGGCCTCGACCAGCATGGCCACGCCACCGGGGCCGTAGCCCTCGTAGGTGACCAGGTCGAGCTGCTGGCCCTCCAACTCACCGGAGCCGCGCTTGATGGCGCGCTCGATGGTGTCGTTGGGGACGGAGTTGTCCTTGGCCTTCTGGACGGCGTCGGCCAGGGTCGGGTTGCCCTCGGGACTGGCGCCGCCGGTGCGCGCGGCCACCTCGATGCCGCGGATGAGCTTGGCGAAGAGCTTGCCGCGGCGGGCGTCCTTGGCGCCCTTCTGATGCTTGATGGTTGCCCACTTGGAGTGCCCTGACATGGGAATCCCCTTTCGTTCGTCGATCCGAGCCGAGCCGGGCTAGGCCGGATCAGGAGGCTGCCCGTGCACGCCGCGCTCCGCGGCGGCACGAGCCAGATCGACGAACCAGCGGTGCAGACGGGCATCCCCGGTGAGCTCGGGATGGAAGGCCACGGCGAGCAGGTTGCCCTGCCGCGCGCCGATCACCCGGCCATCGATCTCGGCGAGCACCTCGACGTCGGGGCCGGCGTCCGAGGCCCACGGCGCGCGGATGAACGCGGCCGAGATCGGACCGCCGTCGATCCCCTTCACCTCGACCTCGGCCTCGAACGAGGCCACCTGCGGGCCGAAGGCGTTGCGGCGGACGCGCACGTCGAGCACCTTGAGGAGCTGCTGGGGCGGCCCCTCGACCTCGCGAGCCATGAAGATCATGCCGGCGCAGGTGCCGAGCATCGGCAGGCCGGCCCGCGCGCGCTCGCGGAGCGGCTCCAGCAGGCCGTAGCGCTCGGTCAGCTTGCCGATCACGGTCGACTCGCCGCCGGGCACGATCAGGCCGTCGACACGGTCGAGGTCGGCCAGCGTGCGAACCTCGAGCGAGCGGACCCCCAGGCTGTCGAGGATCCGCCGGTGCTCGCGGATATCGCCCTGGTAGGCCAGGACGCCGATGGTCGTGTGCTCGGACATGGGCGCTTTCTACCAGCCCCGCCCGGCCAGCCGCTCGGCCTCAGGGACGGCGGAGATGCCGACCATGGGCGCACCGAGACCGCGCGAGACCTTGGCGATCACGTCGGGGTCGTTGAAGAAGGTGGTCGCCTCGACGATCGCCCGCGCCCGCTTGGCGGGGTCGCCGGACTTGAAGATGCCCGAGCCGACGAACACGCCCTCGGCGCCGAGCTGCATCATCATGGCGGCGTCCGCGGGTGTGGCGATCCCGCCGGCGGTGAACAGCACCACCGGCAGCTTGCCATCGCGGGCGACCTCCGCGACCAGCTCGTAGGGCGCCTGGAGCTCCTTGGCCGCGGCGAAGAGCTCCTCCTCGCGCAGCGACTGGAGGCGCCGCATGCCGGCGGTGATCGAGCGCATGTGGCGGACGGCCTCGATCACGTTGCCGGTGCCCGCCTCTCCCTTGGAGCGGATCATGGCCGCGCCCTCGGCGAGCCGGCGCAGCGCCTCGCCCAGGTTGGTGGCACCGCACACGAACGGCACGGTGAAGCCCCACTTGTCGATGTGGTGGGCCTCGTCGGCGGGGCTCAGCACCTCGGACTCGTCGACGTAGTCGACCCCGAGCGACTGGAGCACCTGCGCCTCGACGAAGTGGCCGATGCGCGCCTTCGCCATGACCGGGATCGAGACCGCCCGGATGATCTGATCGATCAGCTCGGGGTCGCTCATCCGCGCCACGCCGCCCTGGACGCGGATGTCGGCGGGGACGCGCTCCAGCGCCATGACCGCGACCGCGCCCGCCTCGTCGGCGATCTTCGCCTGGTCAGCGGTGACGACGTCCATGATGACGCCGCCCTTGAGCATCTCGGCCAGGCCGCGCTTGACCCGCGCGGTCCCCGTGACGCGATTGTTCGAATCCATCGTCCCACGACTCCCAGAGCGCACGCAGAGCCTCCGGTCACGCAAGGCATTTTCCCTGCTCAGAGGCATATTTCGGGAGTTCAGGCTACACCAGCGGGCCAGGCTGCTTCAACGGGATCCCAGGGACCTGGGGACAATCGAGGGCCAGCGCCCGCGTCGGCGCAGCGGTCGGGCGCGGAAGGCTAGAGCTCGCGGAGGTTCTCGAGCCGCTCGTCCAGGGGCGGGTGGCTGTCGAAGAACCGGTCAGGAGCGGCGGTGGATTTCGGGTCCGGCAGCGGGTCGACGATCCACAGGTGGTTGAGGCCGAGGTTGCTGAGGGTGGCGCCGTCCGCCTGGCGCCCGAGCTTGCGCAGGGCGCCGATCAGGCCCGGCGGGTAGCGGGTCAGGTAGGCGGCGCACTCGTCGGCCCGGAGGTGCCGCTGGACCGGCACGGCCAGCCGGCGCAAGGGCACCAGCGCGAGCAGCGCCCAGCCCGCCGCGCCCAGCAGCGGGTTGCCGCCGCGCCGCCGCGCCTCCAGCAAGAGCCCGCCGGCGCCGCCAAGCACCACCGCAGTCGAGCCCAGCCGCGCGCTCGAACCGCGGATGTGGGAGAGCTCGGCGGCCAGCACGCCCTCGAGCTCGACCCGGTTGAGGAGGGTGAGCAGGCCGGTGGTCACGAGCACCGTGGCCTCGGTGGGGTTGCGGCCCAGCGCCATCGCGTTGGCGGCCGCGCTGTCCACCACCCAGAGCTTCGGCAGCGGCAGGGCCAGCTCCTCGGAGAGCCCCTCGACGAGGTTCTGGTAGCGCGGGAACCGCTTGGGGTCGGCCGGCTTGGCGCCCAGGCCGCGCAGCGCCAGCCGCTCGCCGACACCGGGAGCGAACGCGACCAGCAAGACGCCCACGGCGATGCCGATACCGAGCCCGACGGGCCAGGCTCCGAACGCCAGCGCGATCAGGGTGCCGACCAGCGCCGGCGCGACCACCACCAGGGTGGCGACGAGCTGGTACCTGCGCCGGTTGGCGGCGGTCTCCTCGTCGAGGCGTCGCATTGCGATGGCGGAGATCGGCGCGGGCGAGGCCAGCGGGCTGGACACCCCCGGGACGGCGCTCATGGGACCAGCACGAGGCCGACCCACAGGCCGAACACGACCGAGGCGGCCAGCACCGCGACGGGCGTCAGGACGCCGCCGCCCAGCCCGGCGAAGCCCGGGTGGTCCTCGTCGCCGGCGCGGACGTTCTGGTTGACCAGCCCGAGTACCGGCAGCAGGAGCAGGCCGACCACGCCCTGGACGAGGCCGAGCAGGGCGCCCCAGCCGACGTAGGAGGCCGAGTGGATCTGCTGGAAGACGTAGCGGTAGCCGAGGGCCAGCAGGGCGCCGACGACGATGTTCAGGATGACGCCGTACAGGTACACCATGCTGCTCCGCTCGCGCGCCAGCAGCCCGCCCTCGAAGCGGATCAGGTCGAAGCGGGTCCAGTGCAGCGCGAGGAAGCCCGCGTACACGATTGCCGCCGCGATCGCTCCGATGATCCCGCCCCAAAGGGCCGCTGCCAGGTCCACGACGCCTCCCTCACCGATTCCCACCGCGAGCCTCGCTCGCCGTCCCACCGGGCCGTCTGCCCGCGGGGGAAATTCTACCTGAGCGGTGCGCCTCGTCCGTCCCGATATCCACAACTCGGGGGGCGATCAACTCTGGTGGTCGGCCGCCGCGAGGACCTGGCGGAGGAGGGACATGGTGGTGACGGGGCCGACGCCGCCGGGGACGGGGGTGATGGCGCCGGCCAGCGGCGACACGGCGTCGAAGTCGACGTCGCCGGCCACGCCGCCGGCGGTCGGGGTGGTGCCGACGTCGATGACGGTCGCGCCGGGCTTGACGAAGCCGGCGCCGACCAGGCGCGGCCGGCCGACCGCGACCACCAGCACGTCCGCCTGGCGGGTGACCGCCTCGAGGTCGCGGGTGCGCGAGTGGCACACGGTCACGGTGGCGTCGGCGGCCAGCAGCAGCAGCGCGGCGGGCCTGCCGACCACCATGCTGCGACCGAGCACCACGGCCCTGGCTCCGGACAGCGGCACGCCGGCGCGCCGGAGGATCTCCATCACGGCGGCTGCGGTGGCCGGGACGAAGCCGGGGCGGCCGCGAAACAAGCGCACCGCCGAGGTGGGGCTGGCGCCGTCGACGTCCTTGGCCGGGGCGATGCGGGCCGCCAGCTCCGCCTGGTCCACGCCGGGCGGCAGCGGGGCCTGGAGCAGCACCCCGTGGACCCTCCGGTCGGCATTCAGCTCCTCGAGCCGGGCCGCCAGCTCGTCCGTGCCGGCAGCCGGGTCGAGCTGGCGCGCACGCAGCTCGGCGCCGACCCTGGCGGCGCCCCGCTCCAGCACGCGAGCGTAGGACCGCGCCGGCCGTGGGCGCGTCGCTCATCGGGAGATCCGCGCGCCGATGGCTCTGGTCATAGCCCGGGAGGCTATCGCACCGAGCCCGGCGGGCCGCACCGCACGGACCCGGGCCCCTGGGCAACACCCACCCGAGAGCGAGCGCCGCTAGCCCACCGAGCCGAGGGTGCCCTGGTAGACCTCGGCGACCTGGCCGGCGACCACGTCCCAGGCGTAGCGGGCGGCGCTCTGGCGGGCGACCTCGCCGAGGGCGGCGCGGCGGGCGGCGTTGTCGAGCAGCGAGCCGAGCGCCACCGCCAGCGCCTCCGGGTCCCGCGGCGGCACCAGCAGGCCCTCCTGGTCGTCGCGCACGAGGTCGCGGTAGCCGCCGATGTCGGAGCAGACCACCGGGACGCCGACCGCCATCGCCTCGGCCAGCACGATCCCGAACGATTCGCCGCCGAGCGACGGCGCGCAGAACACGTCGGCCGACGCGAAATACGAGGGCAGGTCCTCCTGCGGCACGGCGCCGACGAAGGAGACGTCGGTGCGCAGCCGCGGCGGCACCATCGACATCAGCTTCTCCTGCTGCTTGTCGTCATCGCGGCCGACCACCAGCAGGCGCAGCCTCGGGAACGACGGCTTCAGCCGCAGGAAGGCCCTGACCAGGTAGACGAGGCCCTTGCGGGGCTCGAGCCGGCCGACGAACAACACGGTGGGGTCGCCGTCGCGGTAGCCGGGGAGGGGCTCGGGCTCGGAGAAGAACTCGCCGCCGACGCCGTTCGGGACGACCACCATCGAGCCGCCGAACCAGCGCTGCCAGGTGTCGCGGGCCGAGGCGCTCACGGCGATGCGGGCGTCGAGCCGGTCGAAGGTGCGGCGCAGCAGCGGCTTGCTGACGGTGACCGCCAGCGAGCGGTCGATGTTGGCGTGGAAGGTGCCGATCACGGGCACCCGAGCGGCCTTGGCCGCCAGCATGCCGACGCTCGGCGAGAGCGGTTCGTGCACGTGGACGAGGTCGTAGCGGCCGGCCGCCAGGGCCCGGCGGACCCGCGTCCTGGTGCGCGGCCCGATGGCGATGCGGGCCACCGAGCCGTTGTAGGGCACGGGCAGCGAGCCGCCGAGGCCCACGAAGCCGTTCTCCGACACCGACCGCGATGCGGGCGCGAGCACGTCGACCTGGCAGCCGAGCCGTCGCAGCTCGGGGGCCAGGCCACGGACGTGGTTGCCGACGCCGCCCGGCACGGTCCAGTCGTACGGGCAGACGATGGCGATCTTCACGGCGCCGCCTTCCTGGTAGGCGCGGGACCGTCCCGGCGGGCCTGGGTGGGCGCCGCCCCGTCGCTGGGGGCGGGACCCTCCTGGGAGGCGGGCCGCTCCCAGGAGTTGGAACGGGCCGGCTCGTCCACGGGCGGGGCGGGCTCGGCAACGGCGAGGGCGGCCTCCCCGGCGGCGAGGGCGGCCTCCCCGGCGGCGAGGGCGGCCTCCCCGGTGGGGACCTCGCGCCAGAAGCGGCTGAGCATGTGCCACTGCTCCGGCGCGCGAAGGATGAGCTGCTCGAACTCGTCCGCCAGCCGCTGGGTGAGGGCGAGGATATCCGTGCGCTGGTCGCCGCTCGGCTCCACGCGGATCGCCGGCCGCACGACGCTCACCCACCGCCCTGCCCTCCGGTCATGGAAGACGCCGCACGGTAGCAGGGTCGCGCCGGTCTTGAGCGCGAGCGACGCGGGGCCGCCCGGCATCATCGCCGTCGCTCCGAACATGCGCACCGGCAGGCCGTGCCCGGTGAGATCGCGGTCGCAGACCAGCGCGACGACCCGGCCGGCGCGCAGGGCGCGCAGCAGGCCGCGCATGCTCTCGGAACCGTTGTCGAGCGGCAGGATGTCGATGCCGAGCGCGCGCCGATAGGCGACGAAGCGGTCGAACAGTTCGGCCGGTTTCAGCCGCTCGACAATGGTGGTGAGCTGGTAGCCCTCGGCGACCACCCAGGCCGCCCCCGCGTCCCAGTTGCCCAGGTGCGGCACGGCGAGGATCGCTCCGCGGCCCTCGCCGAGGGCCGCGTCCAGGTGCTCGCGGCCCTCGATGCTCATGCGGCCGCGGATGTCCTCCCGAGTCAGGTTCTCGAGCCGGAAGGCCTCTCCCCAGTAGCGCCCGTAGAGCCGGAAGCCCTTGCGCACCACCCGCTCGACCTCGGCGTCGCTCGCCGACGGGCCGAGCACCTGGCGCAGGTTGCCGCGCAGCGCCTCACGGCGGCGCTGGTCGGCCCGGTAGTAGACGAGGCCGCCGAGGGCGCCCAACGACATGACGACAGGCTCCGGCAAGCGCCGGACCATGCGCCAGGCGGCGAGCCAGCGGCGGCCCGCCCGCTGGTCTCTGTCGGTCACCGATCGATGTCCGACCCGATGTCCGGCTGCTGCCAGACCGTCAGGATGCGCTGGACGACCGTGATCGAGGTGGCCGCGACCAGCACCCACAGGCCGGCGACCACGTGGCCGGCCAGCAGGGCGACACCGAGCACGATGACCCGCTCCGGACGCTCCGCGATGCCCACGTTGCAGCGGTAGCCGAGCGACTCGGCGCGGGCCTTGACGTAGGACACCACCAGCGACAGCGCCAGGACCAGCGCGGCCAGGACCGCCGCCTGCGTCTGCTGGTGCTCGGCGGACAGCAGCACGACGCCGCTCAGCACGGCGGCGTCGGACAACCGGTCGGCCACCGAGTCCAGGAACGCGCCCCGGCGGGACACCCGGCCGGACGCCTTGGCGACGGCCCCGTCGAGCATGTCGGGAAGGCCCGAAAGCAGGCTGACCGCTCCGCCGACCCGGTCGTACCCGGTGGCGATCAGCGCGCCAGCGCCGAGACTGCCCGCAAGCCCGACGACGGTCAGGCTGTTGGCGGTCACTCCCGCCTTTGCCAGGGCCTGTCCGGCGGGTTCCGTAACGTGTCGGAATGTGCTACGAGCTTTGGACGAAAGCACGAGATCCCTGTCAAAGACGGTGGGCGCCAATTCGGCAACCCGGGACGTTGGCGAGGCTAGCACGTGGATTGACTTGGCTCAACGACCGCAGGTTTCATCGCAATTCGGTCACGTTCAAGGGTAAGGTAGACAGACGCTCTGGTGATAGCATCGCCCTCCCGTCTGGGCAGGGCAGCCATTCAAGCCCCCCACGGGCAACGACTGTGAGGGAGGGCCCGCATCCCGTGAAAAGCTACCCCACGGACCATATCCGTAACGTCCTGGTTGTCGGGCATGGTGGCGCCGGCAAGACGTCACTGGTCGAGGCGCTCCTGTACGCGACCGGTGCGATCAACCGGGTCGGCCGCGTGGAGGACGGGACCACCGTGACCGACTTCGAGCCGGAGGAGAACCGCAAGCACATCTCCGCCTCGCTGGCCGTGGCGCCGGTCGAGCACGACGGCTACAAGGTCAACCTGCTCGACGCCCCCGGGTACGCCGATTTCATCGGCGACGTGCGCACGGCGCTGCCCGCCGCCGACGCCGTGCTGTTCGTGGTGAGCGCGGTCGACGGCGTCGAGACCCAGACGGAGGTCGTGTGGACCATGGCCGAGGAGCTCGGCCTGCCGCGCGCCTTCTTCATCAACAAGCTGGACCGCGAGCGCGCCTCCTTCCAGCGGACGCTGGAGTCCATCCAGGCCGCGTTCGGCAAGGGCTGCCCGCCGCTGTACCTGCCGATGGGCGAGGAGCACGAGCTGCACGGCCTGGTCGGGCTGCTGTCCAACCGGGCCTTCGAGTACGACGCGAACGGCGACCGCAAGGAGGGCGGGGTCCCCGAGGAGCAGGCGGTCGCGGCCGAGGACCTTCGCGCCCAGCTCATCGAGGCGGTCATCCAGGAGTCCGAGGACGAGGAGCTGATGGACCGCTACCTCGGCGGCGAGACGATCGCCCCGACGGACCTCATCCCCGACCTGGAGAAGGCGGTCGCGGCCGGCCGGCTGTTCCCGGTGCTGTCCGGCGCGGCCACCAAGGGGATCGGCACCAACGAGCTGCTCGAGGTGCTCACCCAGGCGTTCCCGTCGCCGACCGGGCGGCCACCGTTCCAGGTCAACGTGCCGGGGACGGACCGGACCGTCACCCGCACCGCCGACCCGGACGCGCCCCTGGCCGCCTACGTCTTCAAGACGATCTCCGACCCCTACGTCGGCCGCATGAACCTGTTCCGGGTGGTGTCGGGGACCTTCATGCCGGACACCACGGTGCTGAACTCCACCAAGGGCAAGGACGAGCGGGTCGGTCACCTGCTGACCGTCCGCGGCAAGAGCCAGGAGCCGGTCGACAAGGTGCCGGCCGGCGACATCGGCGCCGTGGCCAAGCTGACGGAGACCTCGACCGGCGACACGCTCTGCGCCAAGGAAGACCCGGTCGTGCTGCCGGCGCCGTCCATGCCCGACCCGCTGCTGCCGATCGCGATCGCGCCGAAGTCGCGCGGCGACGAGGAGAAGCTCTCCAGCGGGCTGGCCAGGCTGGACGCCGAGGACCTCACCCTGCGGGTCGAGCGCAACGTCGAGACCCACCAGACGCTGCTGTGGGGCATGGGCGAGAACCACATCGAGGTCACCCTGGAGCGCCTCAAGCGCAAGTTCGGCGTCGAGGTGAACCAGGTGCCGCTGCGCCTGCCCTACAAGGAGACCTTCAAGAGCACGGTCAAGGGGTTCGGCCGGCACGTCAAGCAGACCGGCGGCCACGGCCAGTACGCCATCGCCAACATCGAGGTGCAGCCGCTGCCCCGCGGTGAGGGCTTCCAGTACGAGGACAAGATCTTCGGCGGCGCCATCCCCAACCAGTTCATCCCCTCGGTCGAGAAGGGCGTCCGCAAGGCCATGGAGGACGGGCTGGCCGCCGGCTACCCGGTGGTGGACATCAAGGTGCGGCTCTACGACGGCAAGTTCCACTCGGTCGACTCCTCCGACATGGCCTTCCAGCTCGCCGGGCAGCAGGCGCTCAAGGAGGCGGCGTCGCAGGCGCAGATCGTCCTGCTGGAGCCGATCCTCGAGCTGGAGGTGTTGATCCCCGACGAGTACGTGGGCGACGTGCTCGGCGACCTGTCGTCGCGCCGTGGCCGCGTGGTCGGCACCGACCCGGTCGGCACCGGCCGGACGCTGGTGCGCGCCACCGTGCCCGAGGCCGAGGTGATCCGCTACGCGATCGACCTGCGCTCGATGACCCGCGGCAAGGGCTCGTTCGCGCGCCGCTTCTCGCACTACGAGGAGCTGCCGTCCAACCTGGCCGCCAA
>WNGM01000787.1_pt1 | contig 28068 bp, 25 predicted proteins | sample 5400571 | NCBI WGS metagenome assembly WNGM01 (sample SAMN13153378, study PRJNA577476) | soil metagenome | isolation source: 100 cm soil or saprolite under Garry oak tree replicate 2 | place: USA:California | collected 2016-06-15 | reverse complement strand
CACTACAACCGCACTTGTTTGGAGAGAGCCTGCCCGAAGGAACTTTTGAAGAGAAATGGTTCAGTTTATCAGAGCGAGATCATCTCTGATTGCAGTGAGGCAGCGACTTGTTCCAAGCGAGCAATCGTCAGGCGATCGGTCGTGCCAAGAGAACGCTTGTGGGAGCGACCGTGGAAGGTGCGATAGGCTTTCCAACTGCGCGTCTGGCCTTCGCGGTAGGCGCTAAAACGGCCCTGAGGCCCGATAAAGCGAAAAGAAGTGAGAGAAGCCAGCCAGTCAAACCACTCTGGCGAATCAGTGGTGAAAGCAAGCGCTCCGTCCTGTGGGCAAATAAGCACATAGCGACCCTGGGCTCCATATTCAACGCGTGCAAGGACACGAGAGCGTGCTCGCAGTTCAGCTGGCTGGAGCGCTCGCTGTGGGGCTAAGGGACGGTGCGCTCGTTGCTCAACGAGCGGCATAAGCTCTTGCGCTGAGGAAGACCTTCCAGGGTGCGCTGAGAGAAGAGCTTCCAGCGCACTCAGACGCTGTTCAGAGCGTTCAGAGCGCTCGCGGAGCAGCTCGAGGGTGAGTTGGGTCAACTGCTCTTGCAGGGTCAGGACTTTCGCCTCTAGGCCGCACACGGCCTTGCGCAGCTCTGCCTCTTGCGACAAAGAGCTGGGTGTCGAAACGGGCGAAGCCTCGTTTGCCTGAGCAGCAGTATGCCCTTGAGACGAAGCACGTGGAGTGACTTCATCCGGAAGCGCCGGGGAAGCGGGAGGAGACAGCTGGAGAGGGCGAGCATGCAGGCTAGCCAACTGCTGGACTTGCTCCAACATCAAGCATTTGAGGCGTGCATCGGTCGGATGGATGGAGAACTGCATGTTGGCGTGTCGGAGCCAATGGCGTAAGGTTTTGGGACCGATGCCGAGCATCGTACAACAATGCATTTGAGGAATGAGGGTCATGAGTCAAACTCCTTTCAAGGGAACGCCACAGGTCAAAGAAGACCAAGTCTCTTTGGAGGGAGACTGTCGGGACTACAGGAACACATTCAGGGAGATGAGCGGGACTACGGGGACACGTCCAGGGAGATGGTCGAAACCACCAGGACCCTGGCGTTCCACTCCTGCTCTGGCGAGCGCGCAAGGTGGAACGGCGAGAGTCTCTGTGATGATATGTGTTCTCAACAGAACTGGCATGACGAAGGGTTAACTGGAGTTGAGGCGACGTTTGGCATGAGAGGCGCTGGCTCTGGCTTGCTGGCATCGACGCCACCAGGACCAAGCTAGCACGGCTGGAGCACTGCGCGAAAGAGGAAAGAGGAGTCGACCAAGCAGGTGGCGAACTTCAGGCACGGTCAGCGGAATGGCATCCGAGGGAATCTGGTTGGACTCCCTTGCCGCAGAAGAGAGGCGCGCCTTTGCACAGACGACCGTCAACATTGCCAAAACGAGCAGGACCAGTGTCATATGGCGGAACCAGCCGACAAAACTCCGTACTTCGTAGTGGTCCAAACCGATGTCCTTCCCATTCTCAAACTCCTCCTCAATATGCCATCTAGCCCCAATAGCCCTCACCATTCCCTCAAGGGTGGTGCCTACCGGTCCGAATACCAGGTAATAGGTCTTCTCGGTGGGATCGTTGGGAAGGCGGCGAGAGAGTCAACCAATGTCTTTTGTCAGCTTGCCATCGGTGGAAGATGGGTAGGCATGCCCAGTCGAAGAAGAGTGGCCCTTTTGTGCCAGTTTGCACGCTCAAGCGCTGCCAGTCCTGCGGCTTCACCAGAAGTTGCTCCGCCTGTTTCACGGTCATGAGCTTGGGTCCAGCGAGGGTCATGATCCCCACTTCTTCCGTGTTTGCGACGGCGAGCACATACCAGTATCCATGATCTTCGAGCCAGGTTCGCAGATCCAGGTTGTTTCCATAGACGCTATCTGCCACGACCCAGTCAATGGAGACCTGTGCTTGGTGCAGACGCTCCATCATCCGCCTCGCCAACTCACACTTCGTCTGAAAATGGACGGTTTCAGGAATCCCGGCTTCTTTACAGCGCGGGCGGTCTTCCAGCCAATGGCGAGGCAGGTAGAGTTCACGATCCAGCAACGTGTGGCCCAGAGGGCTGATATAGGACAGAAACACCCCCACCTGACAGTTTTCGACCTGTTTGGTGGTCCCACAATATTGCGGTGCCACTCCCGCCGACTTGTTTCCGCTCTTGGGAAAACTGGTCTCGTCGATGGCGGCAATGGCATGCGGAGCCCCGAGTCGTTCGAGGACATACTTGCGCAGTTCGTCACGGACCCCATCTTCATCCCACACGGCATTGCTCAGCAGCCGTTGCATCCCATCAGGCCGCGTTTCTCCTGCCTGTTCAGCCAGTTGCCAGCCATTTTTGCGTGCCACGTCACTGAGAATGCCTTGCAGATATAAGAGAGCACGATGGCGGGGCTCAGGACGAGCAAAATAGGAGGCCATGCGTGCGTGCAGATGACGTAACTCCATGGCCCAACGCACTACATCGTTGACGGTGGTTTTCAACTCCGAAGATGTCATATGCTGACTTTGCTTCATGTTCTTCTTCTCACTTTATGTCACAGCTGAGAAGAACATCTTGAAGCTTTTTTCTTTTGCAACTTAATGGAGACGGTTCAGTAAGTAACGCTCCTGTACTGAGAAGAACATCTTGAAGCTTTTTTCTTTTGCAACTCCTCATATTGTTCAGCTTTAAAAGTGCGGTTGTAGTGCTCAAAGCGAGCCCTACGAGGGGGCGTCACCAGATCACAGACATTGCGAGCAACCAGCCCCCATTTCACGGCAGTTTTCAAAGCATTATGCAAAACACTGTGATAGTACATTACCGTTGACGGAGAGAGACCCTCTTTCAGCTTCCTCGCATAAAATGCCTGCACGTGTTGAGCCGATAACTTCTGGAGTTGATGCTTACCGAGAACGGGTACGAGATGCAAGCGTATAGCCTCCTCATACCGCTCGTAGGTGCGAGGACGCACACTCTGCTTATGTGTGTTCTCCAACCAGTCTGTTAAAAACTGGCCAACTGTCTGTTGTGGAGTGGCAACCAGTATGCCCTGTTTCTGTTGTTGCACCGCAGACGCCAGTTTTTCTTGAACCTCTTTGCGCGTCTTCCCATAGAGGTACTTGCGCTTCCCTCCCTCGATAGTGATACTGGCAGCCCACAGGCCATTCCTCTGCTTATAAACTGAACCCTCGCCATTACCGCGTTTCGCCATAGAGTCTTCCTTTCTTCCTATTGATTGAAGTTGACATCCGTGCCACAAGATTGGCACAGCGGTATTATTTCTTATAGTACAGCAAAGAGGCCACTTGTGAACATATGTGCTACTTAATATGAGACGAATTAGTGAACGCATCCCCAGTTAGAAACTGGGAGCTTCTACGCAGTTGCCCACGTTGGGCGCGTCCCGCCCAAAAGGTGTTCTTTTCCCAAATCGAGGATGAGCTTTGCTGAGTTGGTATCCCGGTCTGCTTCCTCGCCACATTGGCAGGAATGCCAGCGATCCTTCAGCGTTTTGCGGACCACGCAACCGCACTGGGAACAGATCTGCGAGGTGTTTTTGGGATTGACGAGCACCAGTGTCCTACCGGCCCATGCTGCCTTGTAGGTACAATACTCGACAAATGTTGCCCACCCTGCATCTTGAATGCTCTTGTTTAGCCCGGCCTTGGCTGCTGCCCCATTGGGCAGGTAGTGGCCGGTTCCATCGTCTTGTTTGGGCTTCGGGCGCTTGAGGAGGTTATCCGTTTGCAGATCCTCGAAGACAAGGACCTGAAAGCGATTGACGAGCTTGCGAGATCCTTTGTGCAAATAGTCTGCGCGTTGATGACGGATCTTGCGATGAGCCTTAGCCAACGCCTGGACCGCTTTGTTTCGACGATGACTTCCACGCTTCTTGTGAGACAAGGCCGTTTGCAGCTTTTTCAGCTTCTTTTCCACTTTGCGATAGTGACGTGGATTGTCAATGTATTCCCCAGTGGAGAGTGCAGCGAAGTGGGTGATCCCAAGATCAATGCCCACATCCTCATAACCCACTGGTAAAGCTTCCGGCTTCCCGATTTCGCAGGTAAATACCGCGTAGAAGTGTTCTCCCTCGCGCTTGATAGTCAGGGTTTTGATGGTCCCTACTATATCCCGATGCAGATGTAGTTTGACGGTTCCAATCTTGGTGAGACGCAGGTCCACCCTGACCATCCCTTTTTTCTCTGCTGGACGCTTCTGCGCCTCCAGTTTCCAGCCCGCACCATCGGGATACGTAAAGGAGATATAGCGATTGCGTCCTTGAAATCTCGGGTACCCCGGCTTTTCCCCGTTCTTCACCCTGCGAAAGAACCCATCAAAAGCCCGTTTCAGACGAAAGAGGACATCCTGCAGCACATGCGAAGCAATCTCCTGATATTCTGGCCGGATCTCTTTGATCTCCACAAGATCGCGCTTTTGTTCGTAAACGCCAATGGCATGTTCTTTGGTGAGCTGCTTGCGCGTCGGCTCATCAAAGTAGTTCGGATGCCGCTTCACTTTGGCCTCGTAGGCATCGCAGCGCTCTTGCAGGCCAGCGTTGTAAAGCTCGCGACAGAGGGTGAGCACCCCATACAAATTGTCTCTGGTGATTTTGTTGGGGTAGATTCTGTATTTGTACGCTTTGATGCTCATGGTTGCCGCTTTCCTTTGGGAGGAGAAACGGGCGAAGGTTTGCCCATTTCTCCTGTCTCTCGACCGCGGTACTTGGGACCCCAGACGAAATGATCGTCTCATTTGGACGTGACATGTATGGTATGCTGAGTTTCCATCCCTGCTAGTATAACCGATGTTCTATTTTTGTGAAAGGCGCGTTCGGGCCGCCTTACCCCCAGATGAATCGTGGGGGGATGCGGCGGCCCTCTCCTCAAAATCGCGCCATTGTAGTATCGGCCTCATGAAATGTCTATACGGGCAATGTTTAGCCAAGACGCTTAAAGCCCTTATTGCCCCCCATGGAGTAACATCTGTAATGTTTTCACTATTCAGAAAATTGCAACCCTGTATCAGTGATCCTACTGCGAGTGCCAACTTCTTTGAAAGCAGTACTCATCCCAGATGTACCCTCACAAATCAACCCCATTGCGGATAGGTTCAGTTTTAGGGACATTAAGAAGGCCAGCAGAGTGAGAGCTGATGGCTATAGGAAATTCTATAGCCTGCGCAGAAAAAGATCAAATTTAGGGCATCGTTATGGATACCTTTTTTTGTGTCCACAGTTCTCTATCCTAGGAAGAAGCCGCGCTCATCGATGCCCGCTCGCGCTCCTCTACCCATTTATGCAGAGATGGTGCTGAGATGCGTACTGCTCTTCCGAAACGGACGACTGGTAGACCCTCTCTATTGATGAGAAGATAGACCATTGTACGGCTCAGGCCAAGTTCTTTTGCTACTTGAGAAACGGTGAGCAACAACGGCTGCTCGGTCAGTTCATTTTGCTTCTCCATAGTGAATATCCTTTCCTTATCTCGTTTCTTTTTTCGTATGGTTTCCTTGCTTGTAGAAAGATCAGAACTAACTGCATGGTATGCGTTGCCACTTCGCGCCGCATCTGGATACAGGTACTGTACCTGACGGAATCTGATAGCACTTGGGCAAGAGGCAGTCGAGGGGCAGGAAGTATAGGGAAGAAAAGCGGGAAGTAACCGGGAAGAAAGACGAACTTGTATCAAATTCATAATTGGCAGAGGGTGAGTCTTCCATCCACTTATCTCAAATGAATTAGCTCTGTCCACATGTTCAATGTTCACGAGTCTGTTAGTCTACAATGACGGGCTGGCCTCATTCAATGTGGTGGGATTATGGTAGAGTTCCTGCCTTCCAAGCAGGCTGTCGCGGGTTCGAGTCCCGTCTCCCGCTCCAAGCTCTGAACCGTCTCTTTACTGGCTCACTACAGGCCGCTTCGTGGCAAGCAAGCGGTGTGAGAGTCAGCAAGCAGGCGGTTTTATGTTGCGCAAAAAGGTGTACAGCGACATCCTGCCTCATTTTGGGGTGACATCCTGCCTCGCCCGTCGTGACATCCTGCCTTGGCGAGGACGCAACATCCTGCCTTCGCAACTTCGCGACATCCTGCCTCACCCTCTCTCACCCCCTGCTTGCCTCCTGGCGCGCCACAAGCCCCAAAGGAGGCACAACGCAATGTTCTCAAAAGACCCACGTGGCCAAAAAAACGCACACAACGCACAGGGCACACCGCCCCAATCCGCATCTACACCAACCAAAGGGCGGGCCGCAAGCTCGCGCAAGGTGACCGAGGCCCGCGCAACGGCCCAGCGCGCCAAACTGGACGCCCAGACTGATGCACAGCGGCGCAAGGAAGAAGACGCGGCGCCAGCCAAACCGTCTCCTGCAAAACGCGAACGAGAACGGCCTGGGAGCCGCCGGGCCGCGACGATTGAACTCGCCATCGCCGACTACTTACTCGATCACGCCGGCGGCAACCACAGCCCCAAAACGCTCGAATGGCATCACACGGCCCTCGGGCTCATGCGAGCCTACCTGGAGGAGGAACGCAAGATCACCCTGGTGGAGGACATCGATGCGCCCGATCTCAACGGCTGGCTTGCCCACCTGCGCAAAACACCGGGCAGCCGCGGCAAGCCCCGCTCCGAGCGCACGATCCAGACCTACGCCCGCTCGGCCCGTGCCTTCTTCCACTGGCTGGTGCGGCGCGAACTCATAGCACGTAATCCCTTCGACCGGGTGACCTTCCCCAAGGTCGGCAAACCCCTCATCCAGACCATCGATGCCGACGAGTTCGAGCGACTGCTCCTGGCCTGCACCCCGCCCCATGAATCCGGCCCGATCGCCGAACGGGCCGCCGTGCGCAATCGCGCCATTCTCTGGGTGCTCTACGACACCGGCATCCGCGTCTCAGAGCTGTGCGGACTCCGGCTGGGAGATTTTGACCGCAAGCATGGCGTGCTTACGGTGACCGGCAAGGGCTCCAAGGAGCGCCGCATCGCCCTGGGAAGTAACTGCCTGCGCAACCTGCTCTACTACCTGGATCGCTACCGCCCCGACGAGGACGAGCTGGCCGAGTGGGGGAGCGCCGACGAGGACCACCTGTTCCTCTCGGAGACGCGCCTGCCGCTCACCAAGAATGGGGTCACGCTCCTCTTCAAGCGCATCAAGAAACGGGCAGGCATCACCGATAAGCGCATCAGCCCGCACATTTTTCGCCATTCCTTCGCCATTCGCTACCTGGTGCTGGGCAATGACCCCTTCAGTCTCCAGGAACTGCTGGGGCATGAGGATATGACGACGGTCAAGAACTATATGCACATGAACGATGAGACGATCCAATCGCAGAAGCGCAAGTACAGCCCGGGCGATCATCTGCCCTCACGGATGCCGGGACCGAGGGAGAGGCGACGAGGGGGATTTCAGGCAAAGAACCAGGGCAAGGGAAGGGGCCCTCAACACTAGCGAAAGCGGTCAGTAGCATCCACCGATGCTACTGGCCGCTTCGTTCAGGGGAGAGCGGCACCTCCTTTGATACCTTTCGCGCTTGCGCGAGGTCCACTGAAGCATATTGTGCCACCCTCACTCGTCGGCGCAACGTTACGAGCGGTCGACAGGCAAACGTGAGAGAAAGCGGAACGTTGTAGTGGGAGGTAAAAGGGGAATGTGTGGAGTAGTTTACCCTCTCGCCTCCATGAGGGGCATTACGCTGCTTAAGAGGTAAAATCTGACGCCATCAGTTGGTTGGACTGCTTTTATCTGTGTGCGTAAGAAAGATTCCCATCAGCTCACAAGAGCCTCCAGCCATTCAGCAAGCTCAGTGAGTTTAAGCTGGCGAGGTGTTTCGGAGCGATCGAAGGGATCGCTGATGTCAATGTGACGCAGTTCGGTCGCGGTATAGACGTGGCTGTACATTCCGTAGAGCAAATCGAGAAATCGTTCGAGATCATCGTTGGTGTACCCTGCCGGACAGGGACCGAAGGTCTTGAGCAAGCGTTTGCGTTTTGCCGGTGTGAGCCGGTCTGCATCTGTCATCTTGTTCCTCTGCATACTTTCACGACAACGCAGCAACCAGGGAACCGCACCGCAACCTGTGCATCTGCATAAGTGTATTGGTGCAATAAACTACCGTCTCTTTACTGGCTAAAAACGTATTCGCTTCGGGACGCGGGCCACGACTCCCAGCTTGCTGCATGGTCAAGAAACCAATTCTTCCACAAATGAGTTGAGAAAACCCTGGCGACCTCTACCTGAGCGCTGAGCATTCAGCAGGATGATGTTCTCTTTGCCATGCTTTCACTCGATCGGCATCGTTTCAGGTCGTACGGTCGCCTCGCGCTGTGCTCCCTCCTTTCTCATGGTCTGCAGACCGTGTGGACTTGCAGGTGAAGGACTGCCATTCACAAGAGTGCATTCTGGTACCGTCGGCACAAAAATACCGTAGCAGATGAAGGCAGAAGGCGCTTGGGAGAAAGACGGAAAGAGCGCGGTGAGTAGCTAGGAGAAAGGGGGAAAGGCGAAAATAGGCGGGTCGGCTGGTTCTAAGTTGTGAGAATTGTCCACACCTAGCACCGACTCTTCTCCATGCCTCTCGCCTTGCTCTCAGCCTATGCTTCGGTGGTCACATTATTCGCTGTCGTCTACATTTTCCTCGGAATCCATTACACCCCATCCGGCCTTAGCTCAAGCGTTTCTTGAGATCATCACAGCCTTCCATGGAGGGGTCTTCTTGGAGCAGTTCACCCTGGATACTCCACAAATATGGGCTGCAGTTTTGAGGTCGTAACAGGACTGGTAATCGAGGGATTCTTTATTGCAATGCTCGTACAGCGGCTCTTTGGGAAGTGATACCCTTTTCCCGCCATTCATCTCATAAAAAAGCTGTGAGGCTTGCTCTGAGGAGAGCATTTTTCCACCCGTTATCCACAATTTATCCCCCTCTTTTCCACAAAGGACTGGTTTCGCCTTAACCATTTTGGAGCGGTTGCTATGTCATTCAGGGAATTCGCCGCTCATGAAAGGCTTGCCGAACGAACTGAAGTGCCAGGAAGCCACTACAGGAGAGGTGAGCAATTGGACCAGTTGGCGTGATTGGAATCATGTTTGTGGCTGCCCTGTTTTCAAAGCAGACTGGTCCCGTTGTGGGAAGAGACCCATTAAGGTTTCTGCTTGACTGCTATGAGCGGCCCCCCGTCTCCAGGTGAGGCGGAGGAGGTTCGTGGGGCATCACCCTGGTGGGAAAGCGATAGGCGTTGGTCTGTGCTTGCGCTCCTTGCAGGTCCTGAAGGGTCTCTTTGCTGGGTTCCCAGGCTTTGGCCGAGATCGTCTTCATGAGCTTGTAGTAGGCGCTGTAGACCTGGTTCACCATATGGGTGCTGCCCAGAATGCCGTAGAGCATGATGCAGCGGCGCAGCGTGCGTTCGCTCATATCGACGCGTTCCCCATGTGCCCTGCCGCTTCCCCCAAAGGTGACTTTCAGGTCAAACCGGCTGTCGCAGGCGCGCATGGCGTAGGTGCGGTACAGCTGGGCCGCGCGGCTGTAATGCGCGCGCTGCCGTTTCCGCCGTTCTTCTGCGGCCTCTCCCTCACCTGAGTGGCGCTCATCCGCCAGCTCCTGGCCTGCTCGCATCTCGTGCTCGGCGGCATACAAGACGGCCTGGAGGAAATGGTCGCGATAGAGCGTGAAGGGTTTGCGCGCCCAGGTGCCCACCTCCTCGGGCGATTCGTGTAACAGCTCGGCCAGGAAATCCCCGGCGTAGGCTTTCCTCAGTCGATCGCATGCTTCCTTGATGGCCTCGGGAACACTGTCCACGAGCAACCCCTCGTCAAAGGCCCGCTGGATGAGCTGGTGCTGCGCTTCAATCACCACTATATCCGCCACACGGCAGACCTCCGAGAGCCCATACCGTTTGTTCCTGATAGCAAAGATGTCCAGGTTGGGCGGGATGACCTCGTCCCCCGCCTCCTGGTTTACCTGCTGCGTCGCCTGCCTGAGCTGCCGGCGAATCTCTTTTTTGGCCGAGTCCAGCGCATCCTGCAACTTCTTGGGTGTGGCATCCTCGTCGGCTCTGCCATAGCCAAAGATATGCTCCCGCAGCTTGTCCAGACTGATCGTTTGCCTCTGCGACTGACCATGAAGCCAGGCCAGGTAGGCAATGAGCTGCATTTCTTTCGCATTCAGGTGGAGCGGGACGCGAGAGCGTTTCCCACCTGGCATATGCAGCGTCAGGCTCAGCTCTTTGAGCACGGTGATGGTGACGTAGAATGGAGGGTGCGCTGTATCTGCATCAGACACCGCCTCTTCCGTTGGTAGATCGGGGTCTTCGGGAGCGGACGTTGGAGCGATACTATCGCCTGCGCTCGTCGCGTGGGGCGACTTTTCCTGGGCACTTTCTCCCAGGTCGGGCTGCTCCTCCTCGCCCTCTGCCTCTTGCCAAGTATACGGCAGGCTATTCTGGCCTGCAGAGGCATTGGAGAGAACCGGTGGAATGGGGGTGGAGGGAAGCGATGGCTCTACTCTCTGCCCCGACTCCTGGATGGATGAGACGGAGGCTTTCCGCTGTCGCACCGGTGACGAAGGCAGCATAGGTCCTTGTGGCTGAACAGGTTCGGGCGTTGTCTCTGGCCTGAGATACGCCTTGACCGTGTACCACAACCAGCAACTGGCTCCAGCGATGGTCGCGAGCAGCAGCGGAGAGCACACTCTGATCACCAGAAAAATGATTTCTCGTCGATTGCTGCTGACCTGCCAGAGGGTGGGAAACTGCGAGACACTACGAGAGAACTCGCCCCAGTTGGGAACCGTTAAAAAGAGCAACGCAAGCAGGAACACTGCCCCGACCACCAGCGAGGGAATCAGCGGTGGAGGCTTCCTGTTCGCAAAGAAGGAGCTTTGAGCACGACGAGAACGAGAACGTTGATTACTGTCACGGAGCATCGCTCTCTCTTTTTGCCTCCTTTCTACAGTCCGTGCCTGCCGGGACACGAGAACGCGTGCTCCGATCAAGACGCAGCTCACAATACAACCTAAAAACTACCGACCGATCATAGAGCGCCGATGTGAGGGCAATGCCCAGGCTGAGAAATCGCCGCCCTGAGTGACCCCTTGCCCTCCCTTCTCCTGCAAGGAGCAGGAGAGTGCTTCTTTAGCCTGCCTGCAGTAACCGAAGCGGCCTGAGCAGCCATCTCCATCTAAACGCCGTTACGAAGCGCAATGGTATGCCCTGGCGTATCAAGTGGTATGCACTTTACCAGTATACTACGAACTAGAACAAAATATCTACTTTCTCAGAAGCAACCATGCGGTCATTGTGCCCCTGGACGCTTCTACATGCTTCCATTTTTGGGCACCTTTGATTATTGACTCTCGGAATGTAGGGATCTGCTACAGAGGCTTTCTGGACATCCACCCTCATTTCCCCTTCTCCTTTAGCCAGATGTGGGAATGCGCCGGCCGACGACGAGACGCTCCTTGAATCCCTCTATCGTGTCCAGCTCGCCGCGGATCGCCGCCCACGCGAGCACGCGGCTCGTGTCCTGGAAGGAGGCTGCCGCTATCCAACTCCTCGTCTGCATGGCGGCCTGAGTGAGCCCGAAGAGCACTGGTTGAACGAGGGCTGGAGCCCCGCCTTCTGCGAGCACGCGCGCATTGATGGCCTCGACCGTAAAGCGGTCTACGATCTCTCCTGGCAGAAGTGATGTGTCTCCCACATCACGCGCCGTAACAAAGCGCAGCATCTGGCGGACAATGACCTCTATGTGCTTGTCATGGAGGTACACACCTGTGCTGTGGTAGACACGCTGCACTTCGCTGACCAAGTAGCGCGCGGCGGCATCGCGCCCAAGCGTACTGAGGAGGTTCCGTGGATCCAGCGTCCCGGCGACGAGTGGCGTACCAGCCGAGATCACCTGCCCATGCTCGACCAGCAGCTTGTGACCAGAAGGTAGAGAGTAGGTTCGCTCCTCACACACCTCGTCATGGGCGGAGTTGTCTGGTGGGGGCGGATAGGCGCCACAGCGTTCTTCCCGCGAGATCACACGAACGCATTGCACACCTGTCGCCTCGTCCCTTTCGATCACGACGACCCCATCGATCTCGCTCATGGTCGCCCGGTGTTTGGGCGTTCTCACCTCGAACAGCTCCTCGACACGGGGCAGTCCCAGCGTGATGTCCCCTTGCGCATTGGCGATCCCGCCACTGTGAAAGGTACGCATGGTGAGCTGTGTCCCCGGCTCGCCGATGCTCTGGGCGGCGATGACCCCTACGGCGGTTCCTCTGCGCACCAGATTCCCGGTGGCCAGGTCGATCCCATAGCAGCGCTGGCAGATGCCGTAAGGGGCCTGGCAAGTGAGTGGCGACCGCACACATACAGCGGTAATGTCGGTCGCGGGCAGGCAGTCCACGACCTCTTCGGAGAGGAGCGTTCCGCGTTCCAGCCCCACCTCTGTGAGCGGCTCCGCCAGCACACGGCCCAGTAAGCGGCCCCGCATGGAGGGCAACCCCATACTCTTGCTCTCTTCGTGAGTCATGAGGAGGCCCTGCGTGGTGCCGCAATCCTCTGCCGTGATCCAGACTTCGAGGCCGACCTCCACCAGCTTGCGCGTCAGGTAGCCCGAACGCGCCGTGTTGAGCGACCGGTCCATGAATCCCTTGCGCGCGCCGGAGGCGGCGATAAAGAGTTCCCAGACCTTCAAGCCTTCCAGGTAATTGCCCTTCACCGGAACGGGGATGATGTCACCGGACGGGTTCGCCATGAGGCCGCGGATGCCCGACAGCTGGCGGATCTGCTGGAATTTCGCTTTGGTTGCACCGGACTTTATAATCGTCGCCAGGCTTCCCCAGGGGTCGAGTGCGGCCTCGAGCTTGGTGCTGATCGCCTCGGTGGCACGCGTCCAGACCCGGATGAGCTGCCGGTACCGCTCCTCTCCTGTGATCATCCCAGCGCGGTACGTTTGCTCGACCTCTTCGACTTCCGCGTCTGCTGACGCCAGGATCTCATGTTTTGCAGGCGGCACCTCGATGTCGGAGATGGCAAAGCTGATGCCGCTGCGCGTTGCGTAGTGAAACCCGAGCGTTTTCAGCCGGTCGGCCACCTGGGCGGTGACCTCCGTGCCGCAGACCTGCAGGCACTCAACCACGAGCAGCTTCAGGTGGTCCTTCGTCATAGCGTAGTTCTTGAAGCGGAGCCGCTCCGGAAGGGCGTCATTGAACATAAGGCGGCCGACGGTTGTCTCGATCCGCTTATGCTTTGGTCTCGCCTTTCCACTTCCAAGTGCCTCATAGAGACGCTGATCGGGAATGCGCACGACAATGCGGGTGTGCAGATCAATCACACCGGCGTCGAGCGCATGCATGGCCTCGCTTGCGTCCGCGAAAACGCGGCCAGCGCTTTTCCGACCTGGACGGTCTTGTGTGAGATAGAACAGCCCCAGGACGATGTCTTGCGAGAGCGAGATAGAAGGGTCTCCTGAAGACGGAGAGCGCAAGTTGCGGGTGGAGAGCAGCAAGGCGCGTGCCTCAGCCTGTGCCTCAGCCGAGAGCGGCAGATGCACGGCCATCTGGTCGCCGTCGAAGTCAGCATTAAAGGCGGAGCACACCAGCGGGTGCAGGGTAATGGCATTTCCTTCGACCCGTATGGCCTCAAACGCCTGGATGGACAGGCGGTGGAGTGTCGGGGCACGGTTGAGGAGCACGAGCTGATCACTCATGACCTCCTCGAGGAGGTCCCAGAGAATCGGGTCAGGCTTGCGCGTGCGCTCAACCATGTGTTTGGCTGCCCGTGCATTGGCCGCGTAATGACGCTGTAGCAGTTTGCGGATGAGGAACGGTTTGAACAGTTCCAGGCACATCTTCGTCGGCAGACCGCACTGGTGGAGGGAAAGCCCCGGGTCGCCCACGATCACGGAGCGCCCAGAATAATCCACGCGCTTACCCAGCACATCCTTGCGCAGACGCCCCCGCTTGCCACTGACCGTGTCGGTCAGGCTTTTGAGTGGCTGCCCGCCTGAACCTGTGAGGGGACGGTCCCGGTGGCCGTTGTCAAAGAGCGCATCACACGCTTCTTGCAGGAGACGCTTCTCGTTGTTGAGCATCACCTCGGGTGCCTCCAGCGCCAGAAAACGCTTCACCCGGTTGTTCCGGTAAATGACGCGCTCGTAGAGCACATTCAGATCGCTGCAGGCGAATCTGCCGCCGTCAAGGGGTACGAGGGGTCGTAACTCCGGCGGCAGGACGGGGATGACGGAGAGGGTCATCCAGGAGGGATCGACGCTGGATGTCCGAAATCCTTCCACGACGTGCAGCCGTTTGATGGCTTTCTTCTGCACCGCTCCACCAAGCGCGATAGTCTGGCGCAGCGATGCCGAGAGCGCGTCCAGATCGAGCGCGGAAGACATCACCGTACCGACTGGAAAGCTGCCGAAATGTGGTCTCGTCCAGAATGTCTCCCACGGCCAGGTCGGAAAATAGGCTGGCCGGGCACAGATCGTGTGCCTCGTTCTCGCTGCCCTCTCTTCTCCGCATGAGAGCCCGCTCGCGCTTCGCCTCGTCGATAGCAAGCACCAGGTAGCAGGTGTAGGAGAGAACAGCGGTAAGTTTGCGTTGTGAAAATCCCAGGAGCAACGCGATGATGCTGGGGGCATGCCGCGCAAACCAGGGATGGGCGACCGGAGCTGCCAGTTCAATGTGCCCCATGCGCTCGCGGCGCACAGCGGAGGTGGTGATCTCCACGCCGCACACCTCACAGACAAAGCCGGGTGTGTGTGCTCGTCTGTGCTTGCCACAGAAGCACGTCCAGTCCTTTGTCGGGCCAAAAATGCGCTCGGAGAACAGGCCATCCTTCTCCGGCTGGAGAGTGCGGCAGTCGATGGTTTCCGGTTTCGTGACTTCGCCGTGACTCCACGAGCGCATCTGCTCAGGCGAGGCTACGGTAATACGAAGCGCGGCAATAGGCTCGTTAGCGAACATCGTTCTCATCTCCTCGAAGCGAGACGTCCGGCTGCTCGAGTGCGCAACCTTTTCGAGCTGTCTGTCGGGCTTCAGTGGTGTTTCTGGGCACCCGACCATCTCAGTTGCTGGGTGGGCCGCCTCACTTCTACGGGGTGAGCATAGAAGGTGAAGACGGAACAGATCTGGACAAAAGACGGATCGCACCTGGGAACAAGTCGGAAAAAGGCGGAGCGATTTTCGAGAACGAGCGAGCTACCTCATCCAGCAGACTGCGAGATCCACAGGATGAGCGAAAGCTGTAAACCTGGCCATTGTACTACGGCACGCCTGCCGAATAAGAGTCTGTGAAGTTGCCATCCTCGACCCCCATTTGCTGTGATATCGATATACGCGGAAACAGGATCGCTCGGGCTGTAAATGAGCGGTGAGTATAGTTGCTCGACGAATATATCGCTACTAGCGAGGGCACTGCCTGAAACTGGACCCTGTTTCCTGCGCGCCAGTGACCAAGGGTGGAAGCTGGCAGGCGTCGTGTCGATTGAGATCCCAACCAAGTCTGACTTACACTTGACCTGGCCGATCGGGAATGCATGATTGTCTCGGAGACGTTCATTTTCCCTACAAAATTGTCGCAAACTTCCCAAAAGCGGATGCAATTTGTTTCTTTGGAGGCAATATCGTTCGCTCGGCGTTGCATCAGCAGCGATGATTCTTTCTTACGGAAAGCACGTTGCGGAGATGGTAAGGAAGCTATTATACCGCAACGAGCATTCCGCCAGCCAGCATCATCACTGTGCCAAGCAGCCTCGGTTGCAGGCTCTCCTCACCTAAAAAGAGCCAGGCCCAGAGAATGGTGAAGATGGCACTGAGTTTGAACAGCGTCGTGACATACCCGACGAGACCAAGTGCAATGGCAGTGAAGCCAAAGAGCGGAGCAACGCCTGCAATAAGCACAGCGAGCGAGAGCGTGCGTGGATGAGCACGCAACCCCTTCCACCTGCCCGGTGGAACGATGGTTTCCTCGTTTCCAGAGGATCGGAACGCGGTTGGTGTGAGCAGGAGCACCATGAGGAACGTTCCAAGCAGCGCCACTACTGGACCACTTGGAGGAGACATATGGTTAATGGAGAGCTTTTCCAGGACGGTAGTGGTTCCCCAGAGTGCACTGGCCACAATCGACAGGAGGGCTCCGGGTCGGCGCACGAGCACGCGCAGTGGGGCAAGCAATCCCGTGCGGGCTTCCTCCACCTCTAGTAGATATACGCCAAAGAGGACCACCGCCACGCCGATGGTTTGGCGCATGCCAGGAACCTCTCCGATGGTAAGCCAGGCGACAAGGAGTGTAAAGGCCGGATTAAAGGTCAAGAGTGGACTCACCAGGGAGGCATCGGCCTTCGAGAGCGCCATGGTCGAAAGCAGGGTCGCCGCCCAGTTGAGCAGAGCAGAGGCAAGGAGGGCAACAACAAAAATGGTATCAACATGTGGAAGCTGAGCGGTGCAGGAGACCGCCGTGAGCGAACACTGGGTCAAAAGCCCTGTTCCCACAGCCAGGATGGGCAAGGAAGCCGCGTTGATGACCCAGGCCACTAGGGCTGGACGTGCATCGCGGAGGATGCGTTTGTTGAAGATGGGGAGAAACGACGTCAAGAACGTCGCGACGAGAGCGAAGAGCGCAGCCATATCAACCTCCAACTCGCCTTCCACAATGTGTTATCTCTCAACTTGATGCAGCCTGTTCACCCCAGGTCTCGTCCAGCACGTCGCGCATCCTGTGCCTATCGTCTCCCATCGCGCTTCCCAGCACCCTGCCGCAGATCCGCGCTGGCGAGAGCCTGTTTCCATACAGGCCTGAGCACATGGCGCGTTCCTGTCCTTGCCCTACTCATGGGACATCTCTTTCTCTGGCCTGTTCATCATCGCAAGCATAGGTAATCCACCCGTGCGGATAAATCGAATAACCAGCACTGCTGCCAGAACCAGAAAAATGATATTCAGGATCGTCGTGTAGTTCCACTGGATCCCTTCTGTGATGACCACGGCATTGCGGTTCTGTGGAATAATCCCAAGCGCCTCGAAAAGGAATTCTACAAGATACCCTGCTGCTGCCATGGTCAGGTAGAACGTCAGCAGAATATAGCCCATCACCTTCCAGCCATAGTATTTGCGATAGATATCCAGAATGGGCAGGACAATCAGGTCTGCAAAGATGAAACTGACCACGCCGCCAAAGCTAATGCCACCTCTCCATAACACTGCTGCTAGAGGGATATTGCCGACCGAACACACGAAGCTAATAATAGCGACTAAAGGGCCAACCAGAGGGCCTTCTATTTTGGCAAGCGTTGGATTGTTCGTCAAGAAAAAGGCCCGCCAGAAGGAGTCTGGCACCCAGGCAGCGAGTGCTCCAGCAATGAGGAGCCCAAGCACAATGTCGACCCACACCGAGGCCCAGTCCATGACAAAATAGTCGCTGACTGCCGTCAACCCTCTTCCACTCAACAATCGTGCGAAAAATGACCCGCCTGACACGCTCATATCCATTGCCGCATGGAAGGACATGCGGCCTATGACGCCTTTCTCTGCCTGTGTTTTTGCCATGTCCACCAGCTTCCGCGTGAGGGTGAAGCGAAAAATGAGGGCCATCAGGATCACCATAATGATACCGCCAACAAACTCTGCTGCGGTAAACTGCCATCCCATCAGGACAAGTAAGATGATGCCCAGCTCGATCACCAGGTTGGTTGATGCCAGTTCAAAGGCCATTGCTGAGACAAAGCTTGCTCCCTTTTCAAAGAGGGAACGAGCCAGCGCAACGGCTGCGTAGGAGCACGAACTTGACGCAATCCCAAAAAGTGTGGCAAAGGTGAGGCACTTTGGGCCATCACATCCAAGTGTCTTTGCCATCGCCCGATGAGACACAAGGGCCTGTACGATCCCGGAGAGGGTAAAGCCGAGAACGAGCGGCCAGAGGATTTCCCAAAACATGCTGAAAGACGTAAAAAGTGCTTGAGCGATGCTCTGTACGATCTGCATAGAAGTGTGCCTCTCCTTCTTTCTAATAAGCTTGTGGGTCTCCTTTTGAACCTGTCGAGTTGGCAGTGGCGGCAGCATTCGCGTCACTCGAATGTGGCAAGCCAACTGCCCTGGCCGACCTCGTACCTGGCGAGAAGGTGCTTGATCTCTTAAGTGAGGGCGGGGCATCGATGTCCTGCTCTCAGTGCGGCACGTCGGGCCAACTGCTTGCGTCTGGCCTGGATATGCCCGATGCCATGCGTGAAATCGCAGAGGGCTACCGTGTTGAGGCAGGGAGAGAGAACGTGCGCTTTCTGCAAGGTATTAGAGAAGCTCCCTCTCAAAGGCCACAAGGGCAGACTCCAACTGACCTCGCCGCTCCCTCACATCTTCTTCCCGGCACATACGCTTATTTCGCCACGGTATATCCGGTGTCGTCGAGGACCTCCTCGATCTTCGCCAGGGTGACTTTCGCGGGATCGTAGGTGACGTGGACGGTCTTCGTCGGAATATCCACCTTGACGTGACTCACTCCGGCGAGACCGCCAACCGCTCCTTCAATGGCCCGCTGACAGTTCTCACATGAAATGTCGGGAGCGACAAGGGTTGTCGATTCCATAGACTTTGCTCTCCTCTCTATTTGTACTACTTGTCACAGCTCGGTATTGATACCCCGCGCAGGAAGACGCGAACGGGTAGCGTCATTCCCGTCCAAACCACCTTAACCGCAGTGAATTGCTCACTACTGTCACCGAAGAGAGCGCCATCGCCGTCGCGGCGAAGATGGGCGCCTGCTCCTTCAGGAAGGGGATCAGCGGCGAGAGGATCGCTACCGGAAGGAGCACACTGTTGTAGGCAAAGGCCCAGAACAGGTTCTGCTTGATGGTCCGCATCGTTGCCCGCGAGAGCGCAAGCGCAGTTGCCACGCTCTTCAAGTTGCCCTTGACGAGCGTGATATCCGAAGCTTCCATCGCGATATCCGTCCCCGTTCCCATCGCAATCCCAACATCGGCCTGGACCAATGCGGGCGCATCGTTGATGCCATCACCCGCAAAGGCCACGACCAGCCCCTGCTCTTGTAAGCGCTTCACCTGGTTGGCTTTGTCTTCCGGCAAGACTTCCGCCAGGACATGTTCCGTGGGAATGCCGACCTGCGTTGCGATGGCCTGCGCTGTGCGCGAGTTGTCACCGGTCATCATCCACACGGAAAGCCCCTGCGCGTGCAACCGCCCAATCGCCTCCGCTGAGCCAGCCTTGACGGTATCGGCGACAGCAACCACTCCTGCTAGCTCATCACCGATAACGACAACCATCGCTGTCTTGCCCTGAGCCTCGAACGCTTCCAATTGCGTCTCGAGGGAAGCCGAGGCTACAGAACGTTCACCCAGCAGGCGGCGCGTCCCGATCAGCACCGTATGTCCCTCGACAGTCGCTTCTAGACCACGACCAGCAAATGCCGTAAAGTGTTCGGGGAAATGGTCGAGCCGCAGCCCTCGCGCTTTCGCGCCCTCAATGATGGCAGCAGCCAGCGGGTGCTCAGAACCTTGCTCTGCCTCAGCTGCCAGGCGCAGCACCACATCGGACTGCCAGCCAGGAACCGTCATCACGTCGCTCAGCTCGGGCTTCCCTTTGGTGATGGTCCCCGTCTTATCAAGCAGCACCGCACGCACTGCCTGGATACGCTCCAGGCTCTCGCCACCCTTGATCAGAATGCCCTGCTCAGCACCTTTGCCCGTCCCGACCATGATGGCAGTTGGCGTCGCAAGTCCCAGCGCGCATGGGCAAGCCACCACCAGCACAGCAACTGCTGCGACAAGAGCGACGATCCAGGGATTGCTGGCAGCAGTCATGCTTGCAGTGGTCATGGCTGTGGCGGTTACATGACCAATAATCGTCCAGGCGAAGAACGTCAGGGTCGCAATCACCAGCACTACTGGTACGAAAATGCCCGCAATGGTGTCAGCTACACGCTGAATGGGAGCCTTGGAGCCCTGCGCTTGCTCAACCAGGCGGATAATACTGGCAAGCACGGTGTCGCCCCCCACTTTCGTCGCACGCATGTGCAGCAGTCCGCGCTGGTTGATGGTCGCACCGATCAATGGATCGGCTTCCACCTTTTCAACCGGAATGCTTTCACCGGTAATCATCGATTCGTCGACCGTTGAACGACCAGCAAGGACTGTCCCGTCAACGGGGATCTTCTCGCCAGGGCGCACGATCAGTTCATCACCCACCTGCACCCCTTCAATAGGGAGTTCTACCTCACGCCCTTCGCGTAGCACATGAGCAGTGTGCGGCTGCAATCCGATCAATTTCTTGATCGCCTCGTTGGTCTGTCCTTTCGCACGAACCTCCAGGTACCTGCCCAGGAAAATCAGGGTGACGATCAAGGCAGTTGTATCATAGAAGGTCGTATCACCGACGACACGCGGAAAGAAGGTTGCAACCACACTCAGCAGGTAGGCTGCGGTCGAGCCGATGGAGATCAATGTATCCATGTTGGCGCTTCGATGGCGCAACGTGTTGATGGCCCCACGATGGAATTCCCAGCCCACTCCTGCCCATATCGGCGTGGTGAGTGCCAGCAGGAGCTCGTTTTCTCCTGGGAAGCGATTCAGGAAGAACATGCTCAAGATCACCACGGGTAGGGTGAGCACAATGCCCAGGATCAGCAGTAGTAGCTTGCGGCGAATCTCCGCCTGCCCCCGTCTGTTCTGCTCCTCTTCCTGCGTGGCCCCTATCGCAGGGCCAGGGGCGGAAGAGACACTACTGGATCTCTGTGAGACGGGCGAGGCAGTGTAGCCAAGCTCCTCCACTGATCGCACCATCTGCTCCGGGCCCGTTTGCACCGGGTCATAGGTGATGGTCGCCTGCTCGGAAGCAAAGTTCACACTGGCATCCTTGACCCCTGGGAGTTTCTTGAGTCCCTTCTCAATGCGCATGGCACAGGATGCGCACGTCATGCCCTCCAAAGCAAGCGCAGTTCGATTGTCCGGACATGCTGGCTCTTGCCCGCGGTCCCGTTGTTCTTCTCTCGTTTGTCTGGCCTCTATCGTCATAGTGCTCACACCTTGTATCTTCTTCTGCCGCACGCTCCCAGAAACTGTCTCTGGGAGCGCGAAACTGTTGCATCAGTTTATGCATCTTCTCGTTCCAGGACGTCGAGAATGGGGCATTCGCTAATGGGACCCTGGCCGGTACAGAGCTGCGTAATCTGCTCCAGGGCCCGCTTCATCCTGAGCAGCTCCTCCACTTTGCGCTCGATATCCGCGAGCTTTGCTTCGGCCCGGCGTTTGACCTCGACGGACGGCGTCTGGGGATCAACGCGCAAGGCGAGCAGTTCCGCAATCTCTTTGAGCGAAAACCCCAATTCCTGTGCCCGTTTGATAAAGTGAATGCGTTTCACCACGTCTTCAGGATACTGGCGGTAGCCAGACACACGGCGCGGAGGTTCCTTCACTAAGCCCTCGCGTTCGTAGTAACGCAGGGTTTCCACGCCGACGCCAGCCTCTTTCGCAACCTGTCCAATCGTCAATGTGCTCATCGCATGCTCCTTTCTCTGCCTGTAAATAGTATAAACCCCGTACTATAGTACGGGGTCAAGGGTTTTGGGAGGGTTTCCTCGCTGAGAAATAAGAGAGAGGCTGTTTACGCAAAAAACCTGGGTGTGTCGCTATCTGAGACAGGTGAACGGGCAATTCCTGACCAGGGAGTAGGAGATGGAAAGCGAGGCGAAGGCCGTGCAGAAGTGGCAAGACTTCTCGCTCGCGTTTCTCCCATACACATAAGCAGAGTTGAGATTGCTGGTATGACTGCTCTCCAGGCTTCACTTCCATCACAATCGAATGAGGGGGGTGGCATAGCGGTTCAGGTAGACCAGCCAGTTGAAGTAGATCATCACCCCCACCAGAATCATGACTACGCCTGTACCGACTTCAATCTTGCCGAGATGTGGACCCAGCCACTTCAAGAGTTTGCTGAATTGGTCGAGGCTGAGGCCGAGGAGTAAAAATGGGAGCCCCATGCCGAGCGAGTAAGCCAGCAGCAACAGGACACCCTGCCGAAGTGTCGCCGCAGTGGCTGCCAAGCCGAGAATGGAGCCGAGGAAGAGACTGATACAGGGAGTCCAGCCAATGGCAAAGATCATACCGATCAGCAGCGAGGCCGAATAGCTGGGGCGAGTGGGATGAAAGGCAAAACGCTTTTGCCAGTAGAGGAATGGCAGTTTCAGCACCCCCGCCAGGTGCAAGCCGATGAGGACGAGGAGCACGCCGCCGATCTGGCGCAGTTGGAATTGGTACGCGCGCACAAAACTGCCCAGGGCGCTGGCCGTTGCTCCCAGTGCCACAAAGGCGAGTGTAAAGCCGAGCACAAACATCACCGCGTGCAGAAAGGTAATGAATCGTGCCGGGCGGCCATCTTGTCCGCCTGTGGATTGATACGCGCTCTGACCAACCAGTTGTGCCAGGTAGATGGGCAACAGCGGTAACATGCAAGGTGAGAGAAAGGAAGCCAGCCCCGCAGCAAAGGCCAGGCCAAAGCTCAATGGTGAGAAATCCATGTTGTTGTCAGACTCCTGCTCGTTGCTATCTCTTCACTTCAATCTGCGGCACCTGCCACTAGAGACCGTTCCAATCGAAGGTGGTATCAGGTTTCACTCCTGGACTATTATACGCCAGTGTAATCAGCGTGTGGCTTTGCAGCGGAATCGTCTGAAAATTTCCTGTATACGGCTTCCCATTGACATAGACCTGCCAACCACTTGGATCAGACAACTGACTGGGATAGTTCAATTGTGGGAACCGTTTTCCCCAGATGTCCAGGAAGTTCCTGAGCGTGATGGAAAAACCATTGGGAGCCTCAATGTGGATCACCCCATCGCTGGTGTGCGTGTGCAGCCAGTAGAGGCAAGAGCTGTCGGGCGCAATACCGACCTGGGCAGGGATGGGCGCCGGTTTTCCATCGATATAGATGGACATGTGGGCGTGAATGTGAAAGTCGCTGTGTTCCCCGCTATCACACGATACGCCGTCTATGGTGGGGTAGGCAGCGTTGGCAGGTGTTTGAACCTGAGCAATAACGAGATAGACGAGGCCGGCAACAAGCAATACTCCCGCCGCTATAATGCCGGCGGTCGTGATGCGCTTTCTGCGAGCGGCACGTCGCCGCTCTTCCTCACGCCGAAGCAGTTCATCTCGGCGCCGTTCCTGCCTCGTACGTTGACGAGTTACTTGCTTGCTCATAGATTCCACTCACCTTTCAAACGTGCACTGCAAGATCGCTGTCTTCAATACGCCTCTTTTCGCATCGTCACTGCGATACTTCTGGAGATCGGCGGTCACCCCTAAAATATGGCTTTGTCTTGGCCTCAACCCCGTCCAAAGGTATCCTCCATCGAGGTGCTACGTCATGGCCAACCCATCAGGCGATCATTTTCATTATTTTACATACCATCAACGATAGTACTTTTGACAATTGTATCATAACCCCCTATACTATAGTCAAGCATAGGAACGATATGGGCAATACCGAAAGTCATGAAACGTTTTGGAGGCTTAACACGTATGCAGTACCTTTTGTCTCTCTTGCCTGTGTTAGCTTGCCCAGTCGGCATGGGCCTCATAATGTGGCTGATCATGCGCCAGGGGAAAGAGCACACGCCGCCTGATGCTTCTCCGCAGCGGGAGGACAGGTCAGTGGCTTCTCCACGGGCCTCGCCTGTAACCTCGACACCCATGTCCTCACAGCACACCTCTCCCCTCAAGGCCATCTGGGACTGTGTGCAGATGTGTCTGAACTGGAAAGTCCTGCTCGGGTTGGCGGACGTAGGGCTGGCCGTTTGGGTTGTGGCACCGCAGCTCGTCCTGTAAGCTTTGCCCTTGCTGCTCGTCGTCGCGTGCCCGCTTTCTATGTTGGTGATGATGGGGAGGATGCGCAGGAGTCAGTCAGCACAAGCGAACCAGCTCCCTGCCGCAGGTCGCACTCGCGACGAGCCAGTAGCTGAGCACAGAGAGTGTGACGCACTCAAACATGTGTCTGGTGAAAGGAAATGACCATGCAGCAGCTAGATAATATGCAGAAATTAACTCGAATCGCCTTTATTGCCACTATAGCACTCGTGATCATGACCGCGACTGTCTGGGGCATCAGGCTTTTCGCCATGTCTCGCAACCAGACAGTCACGCAGTCGACGAACCCGGCGAACTATGCCATTGGCGGCTTTCCAGTGACGGGCAATCTCGCGCCTGACTTCACCCTCACCGACCAGTTCGGTCACTCAGTCACCCTGTCCTCCCTGCGCGGTCACGAAGTCGTTCTGGCTTTCATCGACTCGCGGTGTAAGACCCTCTGTCCACTGACTGCTAATATTATGTATGATGCCAAGGTTCGGCTAGGGGCCGAGGCCTCCAGCCAGGTAGCGCTGGTTGCCGTCAATGCCAATCCTACTGCAACCAGCGTAGCTGCGGTGCAAGCCTGGTCTATCGCGCACGGGTTGTTGCATCAGTGGTTATTCCTCACAGGCACGCCACGACAACTCTGGTCCGTCTACCACTCGTACCATGTGGCTGTCCAGGTGAACTCAGGCGGGCTAGTGGCGCATGATCCAATAACGTTCCTCATAGACGCCCAGGGGCGTGAGCGGCTCTATTTCGAGACGCTTGACTCGAATGACAAAACCGATCTCAACGATCAAGTAATCGGACTAGAGGCTGGCATGCGGCAGTGGCTACCGCAGCCATAGTAATCGAGTGAGCCACGGAATTATGAAACTAATCAGGTAGATGTAGGAATGTTGCCTACTGCCCCATGAAAGCTGTGAAACGTAATGAGTAGTAGCATCTTCTTCCTGCTCATGGTACTGCTAAGCGTCTACCACGCTTTCTATCGGCGACCACGCCAGGGCAGGCACTGGTGGGGGTGGCCCATGCAAGCGCAGCGAGAACGGCTCAGGCAACCAACAATGCACCCGGCACAGATGATATGGCAGGTGACCGGGACGAAGAGGAGGTCTCGGAGCGGGCTCAGCATTTGGTGGAGAGACTGGAAGGCTGGCTGCGGCGCGAGGCCATGCTGGGCGTTGCCGTGCTGTTCTGTGTCGCGCTGCTGGGTGCCTTCGCCGGTACGCTGGCACCCCCGCTCTCATCGGTACCCTGCAGCCAGGTCGGCCATGTGACCCGCGTATACATAGACCCTGCTCGACCTGGGCAACCTGGAAGGGAAGAAGGAAGATACACATGATGCGCATGCTTCTTCTTTTCCCCCTTTCCTTCAAAACGAGGAGAGTCGAGCTTCTACCAGGCGGAGGTGCTGGAAACAACCCTTGCGCGTGCACGTCAACGCATATACAATTTGAAGGGTTGGAACAGCTCATCTGGCATTGAGACGAGAGTCAGGGAAAGATGCGAAAGAGGCGCTACCTCAAACTACTGCTATCCGCGCTGAGCCTCGGCATGCTTCTGGCCTATTTCTGGTTGCCTGTTGTATCACGACCACCAGTAGCGTTCGCGCATGCCTTTGTCATTGGCTCTGACCCTGTCGATGGTTCTACCGTCAGCACCGCACCGGTGGTCGTACGCCTCTTCTTTAATGCTGCCATTAGCCCTGCCAGCATTGCCCATGTCTTTGCGCCAGATGGTGAGATAGTAGATGCCAGTCGCAGCACCATTCCCAGGACTAATGCGCGAGAGCTGGATACGCCTCTTACCACACCTGAGCAGTTACCAGACGGCAGCTATACGGTGCGCTGGGTCGCCCTCTCTAACGACGATGGACACACCATCCAGGGCACGATTGGTTTCACACTTGGACCATCCAGCACAGGTCTACCGGGGCAGGGAAGCCTGGGGGCGAGTACGAGCAATATTCCTCCAGAACTCGATGTAGAGGGTATCTTGTCTATTGCTTGGGAGTGGCTTGTCTTGCTGGCGTTGACGTTTTGGGTGGGCATACTCGTCATGGAAGGACTCATGTTTGCGCGTGGAGAGCTGGCTGCGACCTGGCTGGCCTCAGCACGGAAACAGACGCTGCCGCTCCAATGGCTCTGCCTGATTGCACTGCTCGCCGGAGAGCTCATCAACTTGATACTCCGTGGCGCTCTCCTCACTTCCATGCAGGGTAATGACAGCATCGACCTGCTTGCACTACGTCAAGTGGTTCTTGAGACAAACTATGGACGTCTCTGGCTGATACGCCTGGCCCTGATCGGCCTTGCGCTGGCATTCCTGTGGTGGACAACGCGCCAGCACAGCCTCACAAGTAATGCAGGGAGCATGAGACACAGGAGGCGGCCAGGGAACCAATTTGCTCGGTTACGTCAGCAAGTCGCCAGGGAACAGGGTACCCTGAAAGAAAATCCAGAAGCAGAGCCAACCGCGGCACCTGTACGCGTCGCCCCACACCGCTCTACGTTCATTTTGCTGATCCTCGCCGGACTTCTCTTGCTGACACGTGCACCTTCAGGAGATGCAGCGCAGTTGGCGCAGCAACATCTCAGCGCTATTGTTTTGAATTGGCTTTACCTCACGGCCCAATGCCTATGGTTTGGAGGAGCTGCTTACCTGGGATATATACTGCTTCCGCTCCTGCAAGTTGTCGATCCGGATGCTCATGCCCAGACACTGGCTCTCCTTCTGCGACGCTACACTCCACTGGTGCTAGGCGCATTCAGTGTCCTACTGGTCAGCGGTCTCTTTCTGAGTGAAGCAAGCCTGAGTGATCTCCAACAACTGATCTCTGATCCCTATGGGCGTGCCCTGCTGGTCGAAATGCTCCTCATTACCTTCCTGCTCATCCTGAGTATCTATGCCTTGTTCTTCCTGGCTCCCAGGCTCAGTCGACAGGCGCTAGCGCCTGTCGTAGATGGCGAAACGCCAGCAAGACCAGCAGGCCAATCCACATTGGAAAAGAGCGAGCGACGCCTCAAAAGGACCATGCGCGGGGTGGCCTGGCTAGGAGGAGGAGTACTGCTCTGCGCAGCCCTCATGGCGTTCTTTGCGCCGCCAATTGTCTTGCCTGCGCTTGCCTCCCCATCAAGCACAGCTTCGCTCTCTCCTCTCAGTGCGCGGAACATGCAAACAAAGCAGGTGGGTGACCTCTCAGTCACCTTGCTCGTGCTCCCTGCGCGCATCCGTTACGCCAATACCCTGATCATTACGATGGTTGACAGCAAAGGGAATCCGGTGACAGATGCGCAGGTACGGCTCAGCATCGGCATGAAGTTTATGGATATGGGGATAGTACAGGTCACAATCAAGGGTGGCACCCCGACGTATGTCGCCACTTTTGGGAAGCAGGCTATACCATTTTCTGCGATGTTTGGCGCCTGGGAGATCCTCGTGCAGATTCAGCGTCCAAACCAGGCACTCGTGCAGGCGGTATTCCAGGTGATAGTGTCCAGGTAGAGTGGAGTCATCTAGGATTGTGAAGGAGGGCGCGACCTTCCATCTCCATCACCCTCGATTTTCTGGCTCACTTTGTGGCAGTTGCTCTGTAGGGAGGGAAGGAGAGGTGAGTATCAGGCCAGCAATGGTTGTTATTGTCCCTATAGCGGGTATCCCCTGTTGAGTAGGAATCGTCTCGAGAAGCGTCTCCTGAAGCAGGGGAAGCACGAACCAGACAGTACTGAGACCGAACAGGGTCCCTGTCATCACACGCAGTTCCCAGGTACTCTCACGCCAGCCAAACATTTGGGTCGTGCCGTCCCAGGCCATCGGAAGGATCAGCATCAGCCACATCCACCAGGTGATTCCTGGCAGCCGTTTTTTGCTCAGCGCAAAAATAAGGCTGCCCAGGAACATGGAGCTATAGATGGAGAGGTTGCGCGCACATAGTCCAAGCTGATGCCCAAGGATGTAGAACGAATGGGAGGGGATCTGCGCGCAGACGTAGTGGAGCGCAAAAAACAGGGGTTTGGCGATGACATCCAGTCCGAAGTAGGAAAGAAAGGGGATGAGCACGGCTATAAACACGACCAGGCCCAGCATGAAGGGAATACAATCTGCCCAGTGCTTGACTAGGAAGTTGCCGAGATGAAGGCCGAGGCTAGAGGCAAACCGATGAAAAGGATGCCTGTGTGAGTGAGAGGTATTACCGACGTCTTTGATCTGTTGTT
>WNGM01002059.1_pt1 | contig 28082 bp, 26 predicted proteins | sample 5400571 | NCBI WGS metagenome assembly WNGM01 (sample SAMN13153378, study PRJNA577476) | soil metagenome | isolation source: 100 cm soil or saprolite under Garry oak tree replicate 2 | place: USA:California | collected 2016-06-15 | reverse complement strand
ATCTTCCCTACCGGTTTGGCGAACCCTCCGGGACTCAGCTGACCCCGTCCACTCGCTTCGCGGCGCTGTTAAGCGCCGTCTTCCCTCCTCGCTACGCTCGTCAGTCCAGACGACGCCGCGCCGCTCCCACTCGCTCCCTCAGTCCTGCCCCGTCCGCTCGCTTCGCGGCGCTGTCAAGCGCCGTCTTCCCTCCTCGCTACGCTCGTCAGTCCAGACGACGCCGCGCCACTCCCACTCGCTCCCTCAGTCCTGCCCCGTCCGCTCCCTTCGCGGCGCTGTCAAGCGCCGTCTTCTTCCCTCCTCGCTACGCTCGTCAGTCCAGACGACGCCGCGCCACTCCCGCTCGCTCCCTCAGCCGAGCAGGCGGGCAAGGGCCAGGTACGCGAGCCGAGCCCGCTCGCCCGCGGGTCTGCCGGTCAGCTCGGCGACCGGCGCCTCGACGGCCAGTGCCGCATCGGCGGGCAGCGCGTCGACGAGATCGCGCAGCGGCAGTTCGCCGTCGCCGGGAAGGAGCCGGCCGGTGCGGGCCTCGCTGCGCGCGACCGCCTCGTCGGGACCGATCGGCGCGGCCGGTGCGTCGCACAGTTGCGCGTATGGCAGGCGGCCCGGCGGGAGGGTTGCCACGTCGGCCGGTGTACCACCGGACCGCTGCAGGTGCAGCGCGTCCACCAGGACCGCGCCGGCCGGATGCGCCGCACGGTCCACGATCCGTACCGCGTCGCCGATCGTCCTGACCGAGCTGAAGATCATGAACTCCAGGCAGGCCCGCAGGCCGCGTTCGCCGGCGGCCGCGCACACCGCGGCGAACCGGTCGACCAACCGGCCCTCGTCCGGGTCGTTACAGATGACCAGCACGGCCCGCGCGCGCAGCCGGGTACCCGCGTCGAGGATCCGCAGCGCGTCGTCGTGGCGGCTGTCCGGCCGCAACCGCAGCACCTCGACGTCCAGCACGCGCACGCCGGTGTCCGCCATCCGGGCCACGGTTTCCCGCATCATCGGCGTCTCGCCGAGCATCGGGTACGCCGGCTCGTCCCCGGCCGGCCACACCCGCACGCCGACCGCGTCGAAGCCGGCACCGGCCGCGGCGACCACGAGGTCGGGCGGTGCCGCATCCAGGACGGTCAGCTGGGACAACGACAGCAGGCGAGCGGTCATCTCAGATCCCGTCGTGCTGAGCCGCCGAGGTGACGGTCTCGTAGTCGGTTGCCCCCGCCGCATGGCGGCCGGCGACGTACCCGAAGGTCAGGGCCGGCCCGATGTTGACCCCGCCGGACGGGTAGTAGCCGCCGAGCACGTTGGCCTGGTCGGTACCGACGGCATACAGGCCGGCGATCGGCTCGCCGTCGGCTCCGAGTACCCGGGCCTGTGGGTCGGTCCGGAGTCCGGCGAACGTGCCGAAGCTGCCCGGCAGCACCTTGACCGCGTAGAACGGCGGCCGCTCGATCGGCGCGAGGGAAGGGTTGGGCCGGTGGTCGGGATCCCCCGAACCGCGGTTGAACGGGGTGGAGCCGCGGCCGAACGCCGGGTCCCGGCCCTCGCGGGCGTACCGGTTGAACTCCTCGACGGTGGCGGCCAGACCTGCCGCGTCGATACCGCAGACGCCGGCCAGTTCCGCGAGCGTGCGGCCGCGCTTCAGGTAGCCGGACCGCAGGTACGGCCAGACCGGGACCGGGAACGGCTTGGACATGCCGAACGGATACCGGCGCTGGAACGCGTGGTCGCAGATGAGCCAGGACGCGACCTCCCGGTCCGGCGGTACCGCCCGCACCATCGCCGCCACGTAGTCGTAGTAGCCGTCCGCCTCGTTGGCGAAGCGCCGCCCGTCGGCCAGGACCGCGATCAGGCCGGGCTTGCCCCGATCGACGATGTGCGGGTACACGCCGACCCGCCCGGTGCGGTACGGCACCAGCGAGACCGGGCACCACGCGGCCGGCGAGGCAAGCGTCGTGTCCAGCTGGCCGCCGACCGACTCACCGAGGGCGATGCCGTCGCCGGTACACGACCGCGGTGCGAGCGTCCAGTGTTCCCGGCCGGTCGGCGTGCGGGGGAACAGCTCCCGCCGGCGCGCGACGTCGTGCGGGAAGCCGCCCGCCGCGAGGACGGTGCCATGCCGGGCCCGGATCGTCACCTCGCCATCCGGCGTCGCTACCACCGCACCCGTCACCGCGGCGTCGCCGGTGGTCAGCCGGACCGCCTTCGTCGACACCCACAGCTGCACGCCCAGGTCGTCGGCGGATTTCATCAGCCGCGCGATCAGCGCCGGGCCGTTGACCAGGTGCACGCCCTGCCGGTACCGGACGAGGTCGAGCGCGTGCCGGCCGACCCGCCAGCCGGCGTACCCGAACGCCGACGGGGTACGGGTGGCGTGCATGAACTTGTACAGGTCCGGCCCGGCCATGATGCCCATACCCAGCAGGGAGGTCTCGTACAGCTGACCGCGCAGTTTGCGCCGTAGCTGCTTCCCGAGCGCGCTCGCGTTGTAGGGCTTCGGCGCCACCGATCGTCCGCCGGTACCGGCGCCCGGCACGTGGCCCTGGATGTCGGCGATCCAGGTACCGCTGACGAACTGCAGCGCCGTGTGCCGGTGGAAGAACGCCACCATGTGCGGCCCCGCGGTCAGGAACGCCTCGACCCGGGCCGGATCGTACCGGTCGCCGAGGATGTGGCGCAGATACTCGCGGGGCAGCCGGGGATCCTCGATGATGCCGTCGGCCTGCGCGAGCGGGTTCAGCGGAACCCACGCCCAGCCGCCCGACCAGGCGGTCGCGCCACCGCACACCGGATCCTTCTCCACCACGATGACCGCCAGGCCGTGCCAGGCGGCGGTGACCGCGGCCGACAGACCGCCCGCACCCGATCCGATCACCAGCAGGTCGCAGTCGGCCGTCACCGTTACATCCTCGGGAGCCCCGGCGCGCACCGTTACCGGGCTTCCAGGCAGTGGAAGCCATGAAGCTCGGCCTCGCCAGTACGCGCGAGGAGCCGGCCGGCAACGGCTCCCGGACCCGCGCCGTGTACGCCATCACCGGCGCCGGCCGGGCGGCGCCGCGCGAGTGGCTGGCCACCGAGCCCGCACCACCGCGCTTCGAGCTGGAACCGTTGCTCCGCCTGCTCTACGCCGACCAGGGCCGCAAGCGCGACCTGCTCCAGGCGGTCTCTTCGGCGCACGGCTGGGCGCGCGAGGAGGCCGAGCGCGGGCTCGCCCAACTCGAGGGGTACCGGGAGGAAGGCGGCCCGTTCCCCGAGCGCCTGCACATCATCGTGGTCTTCGCCGACCTGTGCGTCCGGCTCATCGAGGCGGTGGAAGGCTGGGCCACGGCCGCGCGGACGGAGATCGCGGCCTGGCCGCGTACCGGCAACCTCGGCGCCACGCCGGCCACGGTCGAGCACCTGGAGAGCCTGATCGACCGGGCCCGGAAGGTGCTCGGCCGCATCGACAGCGATACCTGACCTGGCACAGCGGCCGGCCGGACCGGATCACCTGGTACCGGCGAACCGCAGGCCGGCGAGCGCGGTCGCGGCGAGGTGCTCGACGACGGCGATCCCGGTACCTTCGGTCGGCTCGTGGTTCGACAGGACGGCGACGAGCCAGTCGTGCCCGGGCTCGACGATGCGCCCGACGCTGTTGACGATCCAGGGTTGCCGGTCGGTGCCACTGGCCAGCCAGCCGTTCTTGACGTACACGGCCGTCGCGCCGGAACCGGCGGCGGCGCGCGGTACGCCCCACCGCTGGCCGGCCTCGACCCGACCCATCAGGCCCAGCACGTACGCCTGGCTGCTCGCCGACAGCGGCCCGCCCGGCCTGGTCAGCACCCCCAGCAGGCGTACCTGGTCGGCGGCCGTGGTGGTGGTCACGCCCCAGAAGCCGGCCCGGTTGGGGGTGGTCTGGGTCAGGCCGAAGGCCCGGTTCGCCTGGGCCAGCCCACCGGCGCCGCCGATCGCGGTCCACAGCGCGTCGGCCGCGTCGTTGTCGCTCTCGATGATCATCTCGGTAGCCAGCCGGCGCTGGCCGGTGGTCAGTTGCCGCCGGGTCCGCTGCTCCTGCCACAGCAGGGTGGCGAGGATGTCCACCTTCACGACGCTGGCCGTGGGGAAGCGCACCCCGTCGTTGTGGGCGAGGCTCACGCCGGTGACCCGGTCCAGGACCGCGATGCCCGCGTGCGCGCGACGCCCGGTCAGGTAGCCGGCCAGGGCCGAGCGCACCGCCGCCGCCGGGTCGGGCAGGAGGTCGGCCACCGTCGCCCGGCTGGGCGGCGGGCTCCCGGTCGGGCTCGGGCTCGACGGGCGCGCAGCAGCGGGGGTACCGGTGGTCTGCCGGTGGTTCAGCACGGGATACCCGCCGCCCACCAGACAGCCCACCGCTAACGCTGCCACGACCGTCCGCAGCCACCGCCACCTGCTCGCCACACATGGATCATGAACAGACCCGATCGAGGTGCCGCCGGCGTTCGGTCCAGATTCATCCTCAAGGAGCTAGGAGACGGCTGGCCCCGGTCAGCACGGACCGTTGTCGGTCCAGACGTCCTGAGCGTTGTTGCCGGGCGTGTCGCCCTGGGTCCAGGCCGGCGACCCGCACTGGCCACCGCCGCCCCACCACCGCCAGCACGACACCTGCGGCCGAAGGAGCGTGTGCACGCCGGTTTGCGGGGTCCGGCCGGGTGCCGGCATTGGCCTGGCCGGCAAGCAAGACGGTGGCCGCGGCCGCGGCGTCAAGTCGCGCGTGCGCCGCTGGTCTACCGTGCACTCATGTACCCGTCACCCGGCCCGCCGCCCCGCCGACGGTGGTGGCCGGTGCTGCACAGCTGGATCGTCGTCGCCGTCGCGCCGGCCTCACTCGGATTGCTCACGTTCGCGGCATTCTGGTACGCCGCCGCGCGCCTGCGATCCCGGCTCGTCGCGCTGTCCGCCGCCGGATACACCGCCGCGACCGTGCTGGAGTTCATCTGGGACGGGCCGGACAACGGCCATCCGGCCCCCGGGTTCGGGTGGATGATCGGCGTCACCCTCATCGTGGGAACCGGGCACCTGATCGCCATCCGGGGACGCCTGGCGCGGGCGCTGGCCCGGGACGACTCCCGAGCCGAACCGCAGTGGTCGCCGGAGCCGCCCCAGTGGCTGGCTCCGGCACCGCCCGCCGGTGCGACGGCGGCGGGCGCGCTGGCGGCCGATCCGGCCTACCTCGACGCGGTACGGCGGCAGACCCGCCGCGAACAGGCTCGGGCGCTGGTCATCAACAACCCGGCCCTGGCCGCGGACCTCGGCATCGGGCGCCCGGACCTCGACCGCGACTTCGATGACGGCGGCCTGATCGACGTCAACGAGGTACCCGCGGCCGTGCTGGCCACGCTGCCCGGCTTCACCAGCGCCCTGGCCGACGAGGTGATCCGGGCCCGGGACCTGGTCGGCGGCCGGTTCTTCGCCACCGACGATCTGGTGGTATACGGCGGGGTACCGCCCGAGGTCCTCGAACGGGTGCGCGACCGGTTGCTGATCCGGCCGATCTGACCGGTCACCGGGCGCTGACGACCACCGTCACCCGCTGGGCCATGTTGTTGGCCATGCCCTGGACGTTCCACGGTTGTTCGACCGACTGCACGTTGCCCGCCGCGTCCCGGGCGCGGGCGAGCAGCTCGTGGCAGCCCGGCGCCGCCGACCACCGGTACGTCCACCGCGACCAGGCCCACCGTCCCGGCGCGGGCTCGACCGCGGCCGCCTGCCAGGTCGCTCCCCCGTCGGTCGACACGTCGACCCCGGTGACCGGCGCGTAGCCGGACCAGGCCCGGCCGACCAGCTCGTGCTCCCCGGCCGGCAGAAACCGGTTGCGCGACATGAAATCCGGGTGCCCGGGCGGCACCAGCAACGCCCGCGGCCGGATCCGGGTCACCGGCTGCCCGGCGTCGTCGGCGTCCGCCTTGAAGCGGTAGGCGACGGCGTTCTGGAACCCGGTGAACCGCTCGGCGAGCACGGTGACGGCACGCAGCCACTTCACGTGTGCCATGCCGTACCAGCCCGGAACGATCAGCCGGACCGGGTACCCGTGCTGTACCGGCAGCGGCGCGCCGTGCATCTCGTAGGCCAGCAGCACGTCCTCGCCCAGCGCCGGCTGCAGCGCGAGTGCCCGCTGGTAGTCCTGCTCCACGCCGCGCTCGATCCCGTGGTCCGCGCCGGTGAAGACCACCTCGACGGCGCGCTCGTCCAAGCCGGCGTCCGCGAGCAGCGGCGCCAACGGGGTACCGGTCCAGCCGGCGGTACCCACCGCCCCGGTGAGCCACGGCTGGCTGACCGGCCGCGGCCGCAGCAGCGCCCGGCCGTTGCCGGCGCACTCGAGGGTGACCCGTACCGTGCGCCGCGGCCGGGCGCGCAGGGCCGCCAGATCGAGGTCGAGCGGCCGCCGCACGGCACCGTCCACCCGCAGCCGCCAGGTGGCCGGGTCGATCGCCGGGATGTCGTAGTGCACCAGCAGGTAGTGCAGCCCGGCCGGGGTCACGTCGTAGCGCAGTGCCTCCAGCGGCATGCCGTGGTTGCGGGCGGCCAACCCGAGCTCGTCCAGCCCGATGCCCTCGTCGGGCGCGGCGATCCGGGAGCCGGTGCTGTACTCGGCGGCGGTGCTCACCGGCCCAGCCTAACCGCGCAGGAACTCGGCGAGCGCGCTCAGGTCGCGGGTACCGTAGCCGGCCTTCACCGCCGCCTCGACGACCGCGCGGTTGGCCGCGAGCTGGTCCATCCGCGCGCCCACCCCGGTGGCCAGATCGTCGATCAGCGCCAGATCCTTGGCCACCAGGTCGAGCATGAACGCCACCGGGGTGGTCCCGGGGTGTTCGAAGGCGGCGCGTTTGTACTGCACGAACGGGGCCGCCACCGCGCTGGCCGCGAGGACGTCGTAGGCGGCGTGGCGCGGCAGTCCGGCCTTCTCGGCGAGCACGAGCGCCTCGCACAGCGCCTGGTTGAGGGCGTGCACGACGGCGTTCACCACGAGCTTCATGGTTGCGCCGTTGCCCAGCGCCCCGAGCGGGAACACCCGTGCGGCGAGCGCGTGCAGCACCGGTCGTACCCGGTCCAGCGCCGCCGCATCCCCGCCGAGCATGACGGTCAGCTCGCCGCGCTGGACGACGGACACGCTGCCGGACACCGGCGCGTCGAGCAGCGTCGCGCCCCGTTCGGCCACCAGCGGCGACAGCGCGCGGACCGTGTCCGGGTGGACGGTGCTGGTCTCCAGGACCACCGCGCCCGGGGACAGCCCCGCGACCAGACCGTCAGCGCCGCGGTAGACCGCGGTGACCGCGGCGTCGTCGGCGAGCGACACCAGGATCACCTCGGCTCCGGTGGCGGCCTCGCGGGGGGTACCGGCGACCTCGACCCCGAGCCGTTCGGCCCGCGGGCGGCTGCGGTTGTACGCCACGACGTCGTGGCGCGCACCGGTGAGGCGGCCCACCATCGCGGCGCCCATCCGGCCGGTACCGATGACTGCGACCCTTGTCATCGCAGCAGGGTACCGCCGTCGACGGGCAGGTTGGCGGCGAAGACTGACCCGCCCGGGAACCCGCTCGCCGGACGCGCGTCCAACCGCCATGCGCGCGATGTGGGTCAGGCACCCAGGTCGGCCGCCGCCCGGCGAAGGTGGCCGAGAAGCGGCTCGGGCAGGTCCAGCCCGCGCGTCGACACACCCAGGGCCCACCAGCCGACCGGGTTGTCCGCGGGCACGACGATGCTGGCGCACGCGACGTTGTCGCGGAACTGGCCGCGCTCGATCACCACGTCGCCCGGCCGCAGTTCGCGCAGCTCGCCCTCGATCATGCCGACGTCGGTCGGGGTCCGGCGGGTGAACGGCCGCAGACCCTGCAGGGCGAGCAGGCGCCGCACGGTGTGCCGCGGGAGCGTGGTCAGCAGCGACTTGCCCAGGGCGGTCGCGTGGGCCGCGGTTTCCAGGCCGACCTGGAGGTCCTCCAGCCACGGCGAGTACCGCCCCTCCACCATCTCCACGATCACCACCCGGTCGGCCGCGACGCGGGCCAGATACGCGCTGTGCTCGCTCGCCGCGACCAGGTGCCGCAGTACCGCCGCGGCCGACGGTGGCCGCTGGAACGAGTCGACCAGCTCGTGGAACCGCTGCGCGACCTTCGAGCCGATGACGTACTTCCCGTCGGCCTGCCGGATCAGGTAGCCCTCGTAGCAAAGGGTCCGGATCAGGTGGTACGCCGTGGAGAGGTTGAGGCCGCACCGGCGGGCGATCACCTTCGCCGGCAGCGGCCGCTGCGCCTGCGCCACCTGTTCCAGTACGCGCAGCGCCCGCGACACGCTCTGGATCAGGTCGATCGGCGGTGACCCACTCACAGGACCCAGCATGTCGCCGCCGGTCAGCATTTGAAAAGCCCGGGGGTACCGGCGCGGCGAACGGGTGGCCGACGATGGCGTCATGTCCGAGATACCGGTCTGGGCGCGCGAGGCGCTCTCGCGGGTCTACGACCCCTGCTGCCGGGAGAAAGGGATCTCTGTCGTTGACATGGGCCTCGTGCGCTCGGTCCGGGTCGAGGACGGGCGGGCCCGGGTGGAGTTGCTGCTGACCTCCGGCTGGTGCCCGTTCGCCGCCACCGTACTGACCCAGGTGCGGGACCGGATGCTGGACGCGCCCGGCGTCACGGACGCCGAGGTGCGGATCGTGTGGGACGAGGCGTGGACGACCGAGCGCCTCTCCCCCCGCGCTGCGGGGATCCTGCGCTTCCTGCCGCCACCCGCCGAGGTACCGGACCGGGACGGGTATGTAAAGGAGCACCAGCCGTGATTGATGAGGTCTTCGTCTTCGACAGCGTCGCGCACGTGTTCAACTTCGAGAAGAAGAACGCGTTCGGTACCCCCGGGGAGATGTTCTCCAACCACCTGTACGCGTTCCACGCCGCGCTGACCCCCGACGACCAGCCCAAGATGCCGCCCGAGGAGTTCCTGCGGCAGTGGACGGTCTCGGACATCCGCCGGATGGTGTACGACGAGTCGGACACCGACATGCTCGTCGCGATGCCGCTACCACTCACCGACCTGTACCACGACGGCCTGTCCCCCTGGGAGGCCTGCGCCGACCTGGCCAGCCGGGACCCGGACCGCACGGTGTTCTGGGGATCGGTCAACCCGCTCGAAGGCCGCAAGGCGCTGGACCTGATGGAGCGCCAGGTCGGCGAGTACGGCGCGCGGGCGTTCAAGTTCTACAACGTCCGGTACGACTACGGCGCGCCGTACCCGTGGCGGATGGACGATCCCCGGGTGGCGTTCCCCGTCTTCGAGAAGGCGCGCGAGCTCGGCGTGAACCTGATCGGGGTGCACAAGGGCGTACCGCTGGGCCCGCAGCCCATCGAGCACACCCAGACCTGGGACATGGACGGTGCCGCGGCCAACTTCCCGGACCTCAACTTCGTCATCTTCCACGTCGGGCTGCCGTTCCTGGACGAGACGTGCTGGCAGCTCATCCGCTACCCGAACCTGTACGCCTCGCTGGCCGCGACGATCAACTTCCTGGTACGGGCTCCGCGGATGTTCGCCGAGATCCTCGGCAAGCTGCTCTTCTGGTGTGGCGAGGACAAGATCGTGTACGGGTCGGAGGCGCCGATCTTCCACCCGCAGTGGGCGTTGCGGGCCTTCATGGACTTCACGATCCCGGCGGACCTGTGCGCCGGGTACGGGTACCCGCAGCTGACCGACCAGGCGAAGCGGAAGATCCTCGGGGAGAACCTGCTGCGGCTGCACGGGATGGACCTCTCGGACGCGCGGGCGAAGCTGGGCCGGTCCCGCGGGTAGCGGCCGGCCCAGCTCCGCGCGCCGTCAGGCGACCGTGGCCGCCAGCGCCGGGGCCTCGTCGACGGCTTCCGCCGGTGCGGCGCCCGGCCGCCGGTCGTTGCGGATCAGCGCGAAGACCGCCAGGGTCGCGGCTGCCATCAGCACCGCGCTGAGGGTGAACGCCACGTTGTACCCGTGCACGATGCCGAGCGGCGCGGCGGCCGGCCCGTGCGCCTGCAGGTACGACGTGGTGGCGTTGGTGAAGACGGTGTTGAGCAGCGCCACGCCGAGCGAGGCACCGACCTGCTGGGTGGTGTTCACCATGGCGCTGGCCACCCCGGCGTCGTGGTCGGCGACACCGGTCAGCGAGGTGTTGCCCAGCGGCACGAAGACCAGCGCCATGCCCACCGCCATGACGATGAACGCGGGCAGGATGAACGTCGGGTAGGACGAATCGATCCGCAACTGGGTCAGCGACACCATCGCGCCGGTGGCCAGGAGCCCGCCGGCGGTCATCATGACCCGCGGGCCGACCCTGGGCAGGAACTCGCTGCCGACGATCGCGGTCACGATGAGCGCGCCGGAGAACGGCAGGTAGGCGATCCCGCTGCGCAGCGGCGAGTAGTGCAGGGTGCCCTGGAAGTAGTACGTCATGAACAGGAACATGCCCAGCATGCCCGCGCCCATGACCACCGAGACCAGGAACGAGCCGCCGCGGTTGCGGTGCAGCACGACGCGCAGCGGCAGCAGCGGGTTGGCCGAGCGCGCCTCGAACACCACGAAGCCGACCAGCAGCACCGCGGCGATGGCGAAGAAGGTCAGCGTGACACCGGCGGACCAGCCGTCCTCCGCGGCCTTCGTGAACCCGTACACCAGGGCGAGCAGCCCGCCGGTGGCCAGCACCGCGCCCGGTACGTCGTACCTGGTGTTGCTGCCGGCCCGGCTCTCCTTGACGATCGGCAGGGCCAGCGCGAACGCGATCAACGCGATCGGGATGTTGACCAGCAGGCACCAGCGCCAGCTCGTGTACTCGGTGAGCAGGCCGCCCATGATCAGGCCGATCGCCGCACCGACGCCGGAGATGGCGCCGAACACGCCGAACGCCTTGGCCCGGTCCCTCACGTCGGTGAAGGTCACCGTGATCAGCGAGAGCGCGGCCGGGGCGAGCAGCGCGCCGAACAGGCCCTGCAGGCCACGCGCCGCGAACAGGGTTCCCGCGTTGCCGGCCGCCCCGCCGAGCGCGGAGGCGCCGGCGAAGCCGATCAGGCCGATCAGGAAGATCCGCTTGCGGCCGACGTAGTCGGCGATCCGGCCGCCGAGCAGCAGCAGTCCGCCGAAGGCGAGGGTGTACGCGGTGACGATCCACTGCCGGTTGGCGTCGGTGATGTGCAGTTGATGTTGCGCGGAGGGCATCGCGATGTTCACGATCGTGGCGTCGAGCACGACCATGAGCTGGGCTATGGCGATGACCGCGAGCGCCAGCCAGCGCTTGGGGTCGGCCGCCGGCACCCGGGTGGGTGACGCCTCCGTGGCGGTTTCCCGGATCTGAGTCATACCGAGAAACATGTCAGCCGCTGACATCTGTCGTCAACTAACTTACGTCACCAAGTGAACACCGTCACACGCGGAATAAAGTCATACCGTGTCGGAGACGCTAAACTGCCGTCATGACGGCGGTATCGACGGACCCCAGCGCCGGCCTGCGCGAGCGCAAGAAGCAACGCACCCGCGACGCGCTGGTCGAGGCCGCGTTCGACCTGTTCCGGCGCAAGGGGTTCGAGGCCACCACCGTGGACGAGATCGCCGAGGCGGTGGAGCTGTCCCCGCGGACCTTCTTCCGGTACTTCGAGTCCAAAGAGGACGTCGCGCTCACCTTGCAGGACAAGCAGTTCTCGGCGTTGTACGCGGCGTTCGCCACCCGGCCGGCGCACGAGCCGGTGATCACCGCGCTGCGGCACGCGACCGTCGCGGTGATCCGGGGCTGTGAGGACGGCACCGGCGGCGTCGACCCGGACCGGTTCAGCTGCGTCCAGCAGATGATGCGGGAGAGCCCGGCGGTGTACGCCCGGAGCCTGGAGCTGTGCACCGTGCGCCTGGCCGGGCTGGCGGCGCACGTGGCCGCCCGCATGGGCGCGTGGCGGCAGGCGGAACCGGACACCCCGCCGTCGGTACTCGCCGACCGCGCGCTCGCCCTCCTCGAACAGGGCGTCAACTACCCCTCGGCCTGAGACCCCGTACCGGGCGGCCTGACCACCCTTGCCCGTCCCCGGTACCTTCGGGGTATGCGTTACCGTCGCTACGACCGCCGGCGGCGCGGGTACCCGCGGGGCCGGTCCGGCGGCGACTCGTGCCTGCGCGATGCCTGCCTCCTGGAGACCGGATGCTGCATCGGGGAGGCGATCGACAACAACTGCCTGCTGGCCGGGGTGCCGGTTCAGCCCGAGCTGTTCGCACTACACGGTAGATGCGCTGCGCACCCACGGGGTGGGCCGGGCCTCGTCCTCGCCGCTCGGCGCCTGGTTCGCTGCCGTCCCGGCGGCCGGCGCGGTCCCGATCCGGTACCGCCGCCACGCTCAGCCTAGGGTCCGGGGCCTCCAGTTCCTTCACGATCCGCGCGGTGACCGGGGGTCAGTACCGCGCCGAGCAGACCGCCGACGCCACCGGGGCCGAGCACCGCGAAGCTCCACCGCGACTTTAGACATTCGCCCCTCCGATGCCTCACGCGCTGCCGGCCGGCCCGGGTCCGGTCGACGTACGTGCGCGCGAGCTAGCGCTGTCCTGACTGGACCTTCGCGCCCAACTCGCGGACGACCTCGACGAACAGGTCGAGGTCGGCCGCGGTGGTGCGCCCGTTGCTGATCGCCGGGCGCAGCGCCACCCGTCCACTGTGGACAGTGGTACCGGCGAACACCCGGCCGTCGTCGAGCAACGCCTCGCCGAGCCGGCGGTTGACGTCGTTGCGCTCCGGTTCGGACAGGCCGGTCGGGCGGTAGCGGAAGCAGACCACGTTGAGCGGTACCTCGGCCAGCCGCTCCAGGTCGGGCGCCGCGTCGACGGTCGCCGCGAGGTGTGCGGCGAGGTCGCAGTGCCGCTCCACCAGTTCCCGGTACCCGGTGCGGCCGTACGCCGCGAGGGTGGCCCAGATCGGCAGGGCGCGCGCCCGCCGCGAGGACTCCGGGCCGAGCAGGCCGTAGCCGCCCCGGGGGTCGTCCGGTCCCGGCAGGTACGGTGCGCCCGGCATACCGAATGCCGCCCCGAGCCGGCCGGGGTCCCGGACCAACGCGAACCCGCTCTCGTACGGCACGTTGAGCCATTTGTGCGCGTCGGCGGCGATCGAGTCCGCGCGGTCCACTCCCGCGGTGAGGTACGCCGTGCGCGGGGACAGCGCCGCGAACAGACCGAACGCGCCGTCGACATGGAGCCAGGCACCGAACTCCCCGGCCAGGTCGGCGAGGTCGGCCAGCGGGTCGAACTCGCCCGCGTCCGGCTCGCCGGCGGTGCCGATCAGTACCGCGGGAGCGCCGTCGAGCTCACCCAGCCGCCGCCGTACCGCGGCCAGATCGACCCGGCCCACGTCGTCGCGGACGAACAGCTCGACGGTGTCCTTGCCGTGACCGAGCATCTGCAGGGCCTTGCGCGCGCTGGGATGCACGTACCCCCCGGACAGCACCGGCATCCGGGGCAGCCCGGCCAGCCCCGCCGACGTCACGTCCACCCCGTGCCGCTCCGCCCACCAGTGCGTGGCCAGGGCCAGACCGGTGAGGTTGGCGAAGGTGGCGCTCGCGGTCAGCGCGCCGCCCCAGCCCGCGGGCAGGCCGACCAGCTCGCGCAGCCAGTCCAGCGTGACCGTCTCCACCGCGTCGGCGAAGCGCGACGAGGCGCGCACGAACGCGTTCTGGTCCAGCATCGACACGACCCAGTCGGCGGCCAGCGCGGCGGGTGTCGAGCCGCCGATGACGAAGTGGTAGAAGCGCGGCCCGGCCGAGGCGGTCGCGGTCGCCGTCCCGACCCGCAGCAACGTCTCGACGGCCGCCCGGGTACCCGAGCCCTGCTCGGGCAGCGGCCCGTCCAGCTCGCCGAGCAGCGGCTCGGCCGTCCGGTCGTAGACCAGCCGCTCGGGAAGCCCGTCCAGGTACGGCCCGGCCGCGTCGAATACCTGCCTGAGCGCGGCCAGCGTCTCGGCCTGCTCGGTCAACGGATCGCCCACGTCGCCACTCTGCCACGCCGGGAGCCCCTCTGGCTGGATCGCCCCGACCGCTACTGGTCAGCCATCACCGCGTTCGTGGCGACAGCGCAACGGTGGACTCCTTAGAACGTGCCAACCGCCCGGCGGTAGGCGTTGACCTTGTATCAGGTCGCCTACGGTTTCGCTCACATGGGGGAAGGTAACTACCCACGTGTGCCGGGGGGTGACGGTGATCCGAGTCCTTCTTGTCGAGGACGCCCGCGTCCCTGCCCGCGGGCTGACCGCACCCCTGTCGCGTGCGGACGGCATCGCGATCGTCGGCCGTCTCGACTTCGAAGACGGCGTGGCCCACCTCGTGGCGCACTTCCGGCCGGCGGTCGTGCTGTTCAACACCGACTACATGGTGAGCCAGGTTCTTCCGGTGGCCAGCGAGTTACGGGTCCGGCTACCCGGCTGCGCGATCCTGGTGGTCTCCGATCCGGACAAGCGCGGGATGCTGCCGCCCCGCCGCCGGTCCCCGGAACTGAGTTTCGTGGTCAAGGGCATCCCGGTACCGGTACTCGCCGAGGCGATCCGGCGGGTCGCGCGCGGCGAGCGGGTCGTCGACCCGCGACTGCAGATGGCCTCGATCGGCGCCGACAAGGCGGTGACCACCCGGGAATGGGAGGTCCTCGGCCTGGCCGCGCAGGGCGAGTCGGTCGCGGACATCGCCGGCCGGCTCTACCTTTCGCTGGGTACGGTGCGCAACTACCTGTCCTCGGTCATCAAGAAGACCGGCGCCCGCAACCGCCTCGACGCGATCCGGATCGCCCGCAAGGACGGATGGCTGCGGTAGCCGGCATTTACGGCCGCTGCCACGCCCGGATGTAGTCGATCCGCTTCACCGCACTCGTCACCGCCGGGTCCGGCGGGTCCTCCGCGTGCACGGCCAGGTTCGAGATGATGTTCGTCATCCCGCTCGACGTGGCGGCGGTGCGGCACACCTCGGCGCCGTCGACGTACCAGACGGTACCGGACGGCTCGATCGACGCGGCGTAGGTGTGCCAGTCCGCGGCGGGGTCGAACCTCGGGTGCCAGCGACAGGTACTCGATCCTTCCGAGTGTTGGGTGAGTTCCAGCTCGTGCTGGTTGCTCGAGTAGAACTCGTAGACGTCGGTTTCGACGGGCGCATCCACCCCGGGCGCCTGCCAGGTCCAGAAGGCCGGCCAGAAACCCTTCTGGGCCGGCAGTACCGCACGCTCTTCGACGTACCCGTACTGGAAGGCGAAGGACGGCGTGGTGGACAGCAGGCAGGAGGTCCAGTCGTAGCCGGCACCGGACGGTGCGGTGAAGGACTGCCGCCGGGCGCTCATGTCCAGTTCCCCGCCGGACACCACGCAGTTGGCGGCCTCGTTCCATTCGAGCTGCTCGTTGTCCTTGTTGCCGTGCCCGTCGTCGGCCTCGGCGCTGGATGCGTCGGCCCACTTCGAGGTGTCCAGGGAGCTATCTTCGAACTCGTCGCTGAAGGCCGGTACCCAGCCGGTCCGGCCGAGCGGCTGGGGCGGATGGTCGCGCGGCGGGGCTGGCGGGGGCGGCGCGGCTCGCGGCACGTCACCGGTACCGCCGTAGTTGGCCGTCGCCGCCTTGACTGCCACCAGCGAGAGGCTTCCGGCAACCAGTACGGCGGCCGCGATGACGAGTGCTCTCCTGGGGTTCATGTCAGCGCCTTCCGCGCGCCGAGCGGTGCGACGGTGAAGGGCAGGCGGCCGACCCGGTTGTCGAAGCTGGACGGGATCAGCTCCGGCGCGCCCGTGGCGCGGATGTCGGGAAGCCGGGTGAGCAGTTCGCGGAACAGCACGCTCAGCTCCTGGCGCGCGAGCGAGGCGCCCAGGCAGAAATGCGGCCCGCCGCCCCCGAAGCCGACGTGCGGGTTCGGGCTGCGGGTGAGGTCGAACGCGTCCGGTTCGGGGAACACCGCCTCGTCGCGGTTGGCCGAGGTGTAGAAGAGCACGACGTCGTCGCCGGCACGCAGCGGGTACCCGTTGAGTTCGTAGTCCCTGGCCACCGTGCGGCGGAACTGGATGATCGGTGACGAGTACCGGATGACCTCCTCGACGAAGCCGCCCAGGTACCGGTCGAGGTCCGACAGCAACAGCTCCTTCTGGGCGGGATGCTCGCTCAGCAGGACGAGGCCGTGCGCGATCGTGTTGCGGGTGGTCTCCACGCCGGCCACGAGCAGCAGCGAGAAGAACGCGCCCAACTCCCGGGAGTTCAGCCGGCTCCCGTCCACGTTCGCGGTCACCAGCGCGGAGATCAGGTCGTCGGTCGGGTGCCGGCGGCGCTCGTGCCCGACGCGGGCAACGATCCGGTGCAGCCTCGCCAGAGCCCGCAGGCTCCGCCCCGGTACCCGCAACCGCCGCCGGGCCGCGACGCCGGTGTTCTCGGTCGTGTGGTTGACGTGCTGGAGGATCTCCGCGCGGTACTCCTGCGGGATCCCCATCATGTCGCAGATCACCCGGAACGGAAGCTCGGTCGCCACCGACTCGACGAAGTCGCCCGGGACGCTATCGACGACCTCGTCGACGATCTGGGCGGCGACCCGGCCGACGTTCTCCACGGTCTTGGCGATCATCCGCGGGGTGAACGCCTTCGAGACGATCCCGCGCAGGCTCGCGTGGCGTGGATCGTCGAGGTTCACCATCGAGTCGCCGAAGGCGAACCGTACCCAGCGGGGCGGTCGAGGTACGGTCACGCCGGGTCCGCTGATGAAGACATCGGGCTTGCGGCTGGCTTCCACCACGTCGGCGTGCCGGACGAGCGCGTGGTACCCGCGCCGCGAGCCGGTGCTCTCGGCGACGAAGGCCGGCGTGTGGAGCTGGCGCAGCCGGGCGAACGCCGCCAACCGTTGCGCCGGCGGCTGTTGCCAGAAGCCGGGATCGGCGAGGTCGAGCGCGCTCATGTCAGTACCCCTTGTGGTGTAAGGCTTTCGGTGGCCGAAGCGAGGCGGTCGAATGTGCGGCTGAGGTCGAACTGCCTGGCGTGGCGGGCGGCGGCGGTACCTTCGACGGCGGTACCCGACGGGTCACGCAGCCGGAGCGCGAGCGCGCCGGCGAGCGCGGCGGGATCGTCCGGCGGTACCAGCGCGCCGACCTCGGGCGCGACGACCTCGACGAGGCCGGGTACGGCGCTCGCGACCACCGGCCGTCCGGTTGCCAGCGCTTCGAGCGCGGTGAGGGGGAGCCCTTCCCAGCGCGACGGCAGCACCACGAGGTCGGCGGCGGCCAACCAGGGACGGACGTCGGTCACCGCACCGGCGAAGCGGACTCCGGGTACCTCGGCGGACCGCAGTACCGGCACCAGGTCGCCGTCTCCGACGAGGACCAGTTCGGCGTGCGGACAGCGCTGCCGGACCAGGCGCCACGCCGAGAGGAGGACATCCTGGCCCTTCTGGCGGGTCAACCGGCCGACGCACACCGCCAGCGGTACCGCGCGGTCGACGCCCGCCTGTTGCCGGGCGGCCGCCCGGGCACGGTCATCAGCCGGGCTGAACCGGTCCAGGTCCACGCCGTTGCGCACGACCGTGTACCGGCCGCGTACGCGCATCGCCCGGCCCTGCTCGGCTTCGGCCGCACCGACGCACACGAACAGGTCGGTCCACCGCGCCGCCGTGCGCTCCCACCCGATGCTCGCCCGCCGCAGGGCTCCGTCGACGGCGAGCCACGACCACGCATGCGGCTGGAACAGCGTCGGCAGCGCCCGGCGCAGGGCGAGCCGTCCGGCGAGGCCCGCCTTGGACGCATGCAGATGCACCACATCGGGGCGCTGCCGGCGGATCAGGCGTCCCAGGCGCCGGGACTCGTCCAGCGAATCCGGGCCGGGTCCACGCCCGGCCGGCCAGGGCAGCCACGGTACCCCGAGGCTCGCCAGTTCGCCGGACAGCGGCCCGTCGGGCGGGCAGGCCACCGCGACGTCCCAGCCGCGGGCCACCTGGTCCCGGCAGGCTTCGACGACGTAGCGCGCCACGCCGCCGTCGGTGGGCTGGGCGACGTGCAACACCCGCAACGTACTCATCGCGGCCGCCTCGCGATGAGCCGGCGGGCGCGGTCGCGGGCGGCGCGCAGCCACGGCAGGCGCGCTTTGACGGCCTGGACGGCGCGCCGCCGCGCGAGGACTCCGGCGGCGTACACCGGCGCGCGGAAGCTCCCGCTGCGGGCGAGCAGGATCCGCTGGTTGGTCGCCTCGTGCGGGCGCCACCGCATCTTGTACCCCTCGGCACCGCGCAGCATGCTCATCGTCGAGCAGCCCCGGTCGTGCGCCAGCGCTGTCGTGGTGGTCACCAGCAGCGTGGCGATGTCGAGGTCGTCCCGCAGCGAGGGTTCGGCGCCGTAGAGGTACCCGCCGGCCAGGCCGGGTCCGATGACGACGAGGTTCGACGCCACCAGGCGGTCGGCGATCCGGTACTCCAGCACCGCGGCCTGGCCCGCCTCGACCATGCCGCGGATGGCACGGGTGAGGTGGCGGGTGAACCGCGGACGGAGGTGTTCCCGGTTGCCGCCCCGCCCCTGCCACTGCGCCGCGTGCAGGCGCAGCAGGTCGGCGATGGCCCGCTCGGTCTCCTCCGCCGGTACCGTCCGGGTCGCAAGGCCCAGCCGCGCGATCTGGTTGACCCGGCGCCGCACGGTCTTGCGGGCGTGGCTGGGCAGGTCGCGGACGAGGTCCTCGGCCGGGGTCGCCGGCAGTTCCAGGCACAGCGACGCCGGCACCTGCCACCGCCGGCCCGGCCATTCGGCCAGCAGTGCCCGGCCGGCGGCCGCGTCCTCGCGGGTCTCCGGGAAGTCGAGCAGATCCCAGCCCCGCTGCTGGCGGAGCGCGCTGGCGATCAGGCGGGCGGCTGGCTCGGCAACCGCGTCGTCGAGCAGTACGTCGGTGAAGTCCGACAGGGCTCCGCCGACGGGCGTGAGCACGGTGCAGAACCACCGGCGTTCGCGCCGGAACGCGGCGGCGCCGACCAACCGTCCACTGTGGCGGACCAGCACCAGGCGCAGCCGACCGGGTACTCCGTAGTTGCGCCACCAGGCGTCGAGCCAGGCGTGCGACTGGAACGGGGTGGCGGTCGCGCACCGGCCGAACAGCTCGTTCCACTCGGCGCGCAGAGCCGCCAGGCTGTCGTCGTCGCGGCGGATCTCCACGGACCACTCGCCGGTGCCCAGCTCCGGTACACGGGGCAGTGTCGCGGTGCTCATCGCACGTCCCGCGGAAGTACGACGGCCCGGCCGACGATCTTCTCGCCGTTGTGGCTGTCGCCGTAGTACGGCGTCTGCGGGTAGAAGGTGATGGCTCGCGTGGCGGGTGCGGCGATGACCGGTGAGATCGGTACCCGGTGCTCGACCTCGGCAACCGCCGGCGACGACCTGCCGACGCCGGCCAGTACCGACAGCCCGCCGAGGAGCAGACCGGCCGCGGCACCCACCGCCAGTTCCAGCGGCGGCTTCGGGGACGACGGCGCGGCTGGTACCGACGCCGACGCCAGGATGGAGAGGGTGACCCGGGTCTGGTCCTTGCGGCCGTTACCGACGTCCACGAGCGCCTGCGCCACGGCGTTCGCGACGTCGGCGGTGTGCTTCGCATTGGTACCCGTGGCGGTGATCTCGACGACCGGCGTGTCGGGGGACGTTGACGTGGTCACCAGCTGGAGGTCCTGCCGCGAGCCGAGGCCGGCGGCCGCCTTGTCGGCGACCGGACCGGTCTTGACGATCCGGCCGTACGCCTGGGCGAAGTTCAGCGCGACGCCGGGTTCGCCCGGCTGCCCGGTCACCACGACGTAGGACTGCGCGACGTAGCTGGGCGTCTTCACCGCGCCGTACACCCCGCCCGCGATCCCGCCCAGGAGGGTCAGGAGCACCAGCAGGCCGAACCGGCGCACCAGTTGGCGGAGAATCTCCGAGGACGTGGGTTTCATGATCCTTCACTCTCGATGAGCCGGAACGTGGGAACGGGCCGACGCCTGCGGGCGAGGCGTTCGTATACCTGCCCGACCGCGTCGGCGAGTCGGGCGATGTCGTAGTGGTCGACGGCGGCGGGTGCCGGCAGCCGGGTACCGCCCCGGTCGTCGAGCCGGGCCAGCTCGGCGCGCAGTCCGTCCACAAAGGACGGTCCTGTCACCCGACGGGCATGTGGCGCGGCGTCCGGCGACAGCTCCTCCAGCGGCGGGCAGGTGACGTACACCGCGGGCAGGCCGGTGGCCAGCGCTTCGAGCACGGCCATGCCGAACGTCTCCTGGGTGGACGGTGCGGCGAACACGTCCATCGCGCACAGCATCTCCCGCGGGTACGGGGTCGCGCCGGCGAAGACCACCCGGTCGCCGAGGCCCAACTCCCCCACCAGGTTCTCCAGCGCGCCGCGCTCGGGTCCGTCGCCGACCACGAGCAGCGTCGCGTCGGGTACCACGGTCATCGCGCGGACGAGCTGGTCGACCCGCTTGGTCGGGACCAGCCGGCCGATGGCGCCGACCACCCGGGCGGTCTGCGCGATACCCAGCCGGGCGCGGGCGGCTGCCCGCAGTTCCGGGTCGTACCGCAGCTCGGCCGCGTCGATCCCGTTGGGTACCACCTGGATCCGGTCGCGGCGCACGCCCCACGCGCGCAGCCGCTGCGCCACCGCGTCGGATACCGCGATCGTGGTCTGCCCCAACCGTTCGGTGGCCAGGTAGAGCGAGCGCACCGCGCGGCTCGTGGGACGGCCCTCGATCAGGCCGTCGCCGAGCGAGTGCTCGGTGGCCACGACGTGCGGTACGCCGGCCAGGCGCGCAGCGATGCGTCCGTAGACGCAGGCGCGGTACAGGTGCGTGTGCACCACGTCGAAGCAACCGGCCCGGATGAGCCGCGCCAGCCGCGGAACCGCAGACAGGTCCCGGTTTGCGCGCATGTCCAGCACGTGCACCGGGGTACCGTCCGCGCGGATCGCGTCGGCCACCGGTCCGGGGTTGGTCAGCGCGACCACCTCGCACTCGTGCGGCAACCGCTTGACCAGCAACCGGAGCTGGTGCTCGGCGCCGCCGACGCCGAGGCCGGTGATGACGTGGAGGACCCTCATCGGGCCACCACCCGGTGCCGGATCCACTTGGCGAGCAGGCGCGGTGCGGTGTCGCGGTCGCCGACGAACGTGCGCGGCAGGGCGTACCGGCCGCCCGGCCCCGACCGGCCCACCCCGCACCCGTACCGGTACCCGGCCGCCCGGACCGCCTCGATCTCGCGGGCACCGACCGCGCCGTACGGGTAGCAGAAGCCGTCCACGTCGCGCCCGGTCAGCTCGCTCAGGATCGTCCGGCTGCGGCGTACCTCGTCGGCGAGAACGCCGTCCCCGACCCCGGTCAACCGTTGGTGGCTCAGGCTGTGCGAGCCGACCTCGATCCCCTCGGCCACCGCGTGCCGTACCTCGTCGGCCGACATCAGCCGCTTGCACGGCCCCGGCTCGTCCCAGGTGTTCGTGCCGCCCAGCGCTGCGGCGATGACGAACACGGTGGCGGAGAAGCCGTACCGGGCCAGGGTCGGCATGACGTGGCTGACGAAGTCGGCGTACCCGTCGTCGAAGGTGAGCCCGACCAGGCCCGTGGCCCGGCCTTCGCGGCGGGCCAAAAGCAGTTCGCGCATGGAGGTACCGCGCAGCCCGCGGCGGCGCAGCCAGCGCAGTTGCCGGTCGAACCGGTCCGGTCGCACGGTGACCTGGTAAGGGTCCGCGGTGTAGGGCTCGACCGAGTGGTACATGAGCACGAAGTCACCAGACACGGGACAGCCTCCCCAGAGCCGCGAAGGTGGCGAGCACGATCAGCCCGCCGGCGGCACCGACCACGATGGACGGTGCGCCCGCGAGCGCTGTACCGGCGAACCGACCGACCGCTCCAGCCCCGGCGGCCGCGGCCGCCAGGCGTACCGTCGCCCAACCGAGCGCGGACAGCGACACCGTCACGCTCTGCCGGCGCAGCCCGGCGAGCAGGAGCAGCGCGGTCACGGTGATTCCGGTGACGTTCGCGGCGGCGACCGCGGTGACCCCGAAGGCCGGCGCCCCGAGCACCGCGCACACCGTGGTGACGGTCAGCCCGACGGCCATCGCGAGCGCCGGGTACCAGCCCGGGCGCTCTGCGGTGAAGAACGGCCGGCAGAGCACTCCCACGAGCGCCTGCCCGAGCAGGCCGAGCGCGTACACCCGCAGGATCGTCGCGGTCGCCGCGGTGTCGTGCGCGTCGAACCGGCCGTGCTGCAGGAGAACGGCGACGATCGTCGGCGCGAAGGCGATCAGGTAAGCCGCGGCGACCAGGATCAGGGCGGTCACCGTGCGAAGGTCGCTTTCCAGGCGCAGGCGTGCCTTTTCGGCCTGCCCGGCCGCGACGCTGCGGGCCAGGGTGGGGAACGTGACGGTGCAGACGAGCAGCGCCACGAGCATCGGCATCTGCGCGACCTTCTGCGCGTAGTTCAGGTGCGAGATGGTACCGGCGGGCAGGGCCGAACCGACGTACCGCTCGACGAACACCTGCGCCTGGCGGGTCAGCGTGTATGCGGCGATCGGCGCGAACGCGGCCACCGTCACCGGCGAGGCCCGCCTGAGCACGCGGCGCGGCCACCCGACGCGCCGCAGGAAGCTCGGCACCTGGGTCGCCACCATGAAGCAACTGCCGAGCGCGACTCCGGCGGCGGCGCTGACGATGCCGAACCGGCCGTGCAGCAGCCAGACCAGCGCCAGGATGCCGGTGTTGTAGGCGAGGTGGATGGTCGCCGGCGCGCCGAACACGTGGTGTGCCCGCAGCGCGGCGCTCAGGTAACCGGCCATGCCGAACGTCAGGACGGTCACGGCGGTCAGCCGGGTACACGTGACGGCGAGGGCCGGGTCGGCGAGTCCGGGCGCGATGAGGTGCACGAGTACCGGTGCCGCGACGGCCACCATCGCCGACGCCGTAGCCAGTACGGCCAGGATGCGCGGCGCGGTGGCGGCGACCAGGTCGCGTACCGCGGGACCGGTACCGGCCTCGGCCAGCGCCCGGCTGAACAGCGGTACCAGAAGGAACGCCAGCGCACCCTCGACCACGAGCGGGAACGCCGTTTCCGGTACCGTCCAGGCGACCAGGAACGCGTCCGTCGCACCGGTCGCGCCGAAGAACCGGGCCAGCAGCAGGTCCCGGCCGAGGCCCAGCAGCGATCCGGACAGCGTGATGGCCACGGTCAGGACCGCCGCGCGGGCCAGCGGGTTGGCCGCCGTGCCAACGGAAGCCGCGACGCGCCGGGTGGGTGCGAGGGTCATGACGTCTCCTCGCCGGGTGCGATGAGACTGCGCCGCGCGACGAGTCCCAGCAGGATCGCCAGCAGCACGCCGGTCGGGCCGGCGCCGACATCGCCGTACATGAAATCGATCAACGTCCAGGTCAGGATGCCCGGAGCTGCCAGGTCGAAGAACCGGGCCGGCTCGACGGAGACGGAGCCGGGCCGGCGGCGACGGCGCACCGCCGTCACGGCCAGCGCTCCCAGCAGGCCGCCGAAGGCGAGGATCCCGACCGTGCCCTGCTCGCTGAGCACCTGCAGGTACTGGTTGTGCGGGGAGAGCAGCGGCTCCCGCCGGTACCCGGAGCCCTTGTCATCCACGTCGCTGCCCGCGGACAGGGACATCGGGGCATAGCTGTCCCGGTACTCGACGAAGTCCTTCATGCCGACGCCGAAGACCGGGTGGTCACGCCAGATCCCGATCGCGCTGGACCACAGCGCGTACCGGTCCTTCACCGAGCGGTCGGGCTCGCTTCCCGTGGAGACGATGCTCCCCAGCCGCTCGCCGAACTGCGGCCCCGATCCGGCGGTGCTGCCCATCGCCAGAACCGCAACGACCAGCACCGTCGTACCGACGACCGCCGCCGCGATCCGCCAACTGAAGACGACGAGCATCACGAAAACCGAGGCGGCCGTGGCGATCCAGGCACCGCGGCTGAGCGAGAGCCCCAGCGGTACCGTCAACAGCAGTGCGAGCGCAACCACCGCGACCCGGGCGCGCCCGCGCAGCGCAAGGCCCAACGCCAGCGTGACGAGCAGGCCGTAGCCGACGACTGCGCCCATCGCCTCGACCTGGTCGGCGCCGAAGGTTCCGACCGCCCGCACGAACTGCCCCGCATAGGAGGCACCGGTCCCGGTCAGGTACTGGTACACCCCGACGGAGCCCTCGAACACCGTGGTGGCGACGATCGCGCCGGCCACCACCAGGACGTCGCGGCGGTCCCGGATCGCGAGCGCGGCGGCGACCGGTACCAGGACGAAGAGTTCGGTGTACCGCACGAAGCCGACCGCGCTCGTGCCCACGTCGGTCGCCGTGATGGTGGCGATGGCGAACGACGTCACGGCCGCCGCGTACGGCAGCCATCCGCGCCCGGTGATCCGGTCGCCGCGCAGCAGGCGGATCGCCACCACGGCGATGACCCCGGCCGCCGCGACGTCGGCCGGGGTGATCTTGCCGGAGGTCGAGACGTCCTGGGCTCCGGTCGGCAGGCCGACAAGCAGCACCGTGGCCCCGACCGCCAGGCTGGGTCGCCGGATCGCCGTGTTGACGGCGGTCAGCGCCCACGCCAATGGGGCCAGGGCCACATTCACGGGGGTACGGAACATGCTCGGCCAGCGACGCCATCGGAACGGTGCGAACTCGGTCCCCGACATCGCTACCGCCTCCGGATCTGCAGCATCGAGCCGACCGTCCGGATGATGATTTTCAGGTCGAGTACCGGTGACCAGTTCTCCACGTAGTAGTTGTCGAAGCGGACCCGGTCCTCGATCGAGGTGTCCCCGCGCAACCCGTGGATCTGCGCCCAGCCGGTGATTCCGCCGAGGACCCGGTGCCGGTCCGGGTACCCGTCGTACATGCGGGTGAACTGCTCGACGAAGTACGGCCGCTCCGGTCGCGGCCCGACCAGCGACATGTCCCCCCGCAGCACGTTGACCAGCTGGGGCAGTTCGTCGAGGGAGCTACCCCGCAGCACCCGGCCCACCGGCCCGACCCGGTTGTCCTCGCGGATGTTCCAGCGAACCTGCGACTCCAGGTCCGACGACGGGGTCAGCGAACGGAACTTCAGGATCCTGAACGGCTTGCCGTCCAAGCCGATCCGTTCCTGCTGGAACAGCACACCCGCGCGTCCCGACTCCCAGCGCACCGCCAGCGCGCAGGCGGCGAACACCGGGCTGAACAACACCAGACCGAGCACGGCACCGGTGATGTCGATCGCCCGCTTGACCCCGCGACGCCATCGTCCGGGCGGCTCCGGTTCCATCCGGACCAGCGGGACACCGTGCACCAGCTCGACGCCGGCGCGGCCGACGGCCAGCTCGAACAGCCGCGGCACGACATACACCACGATGCCCAGCCGCCGGCACCGGCGCAGCGTGCTGACGAGGGTGGCATCGTGCAGCGCGGGAAACGCCACGATCACGCTGCGCGGCCGGTGCGCGGAGATGACCCGGTCGAGGTCGTCGACCGTGCCGAGCAGCGGCGCGGGGAGCGCGGGATCCCGTACCGGCGGCGGCCCGACGAGCCCGATCGGCGCCAGGCCGTAGGTGCGGTCGGCCGTCAGCGCCTCGGCCAGGCGGATGGCGACCTCGCCGGAACCGATGACCAGCGTGGGCGCTCCCGCGCCGGTACGCCGGAAGCGGTAGAGGACGGCATACGCCGTGCCGCGGCCGATCGCCACGCCGGCGACCAGCGCCAGCCAGCGGACCGGGGTCGCCGGGAAAGCGCCGGACAGCGGTACCGCCGGGGACAGCAAGGAACCGACCGCGACGACGCCGCAGACGCTGAGCAGCACGCGTGGCAGGTCGTCCAGCGCCGAGAACCGCAGCCTCGGCCGGTACAGGCCGGCGACCGCGAAGGCGAGGACCGTACCGGCGATGCCGGCCAGCGCGGCCACCCAGCCCGGACCCGCAACGAGCGACACCGCGCCGATGACGGCCAGGTCGGCGGCGGCGAGTAGGGCAGCTTCCCCGTACCGGGGTTGCGCCACGTGACGGGGCTTGACCAGTTCCGCAGCGCGCGGCGCATGGAACTGCCCGACCAACGTCGCCAAGCCGAGTTCGTGCTGCATGTCGCGCCTCCGTCTGGAACAGGCCACGGCAGCTCATCCATTTCGGGAGCTGCCGTGACGCTTTCCAGCAGAGTCGCAGCCGCTATTGACCGCGCCCAGTTGAAAATGTCACAAAGGACGTGAGTACCTCTCACCTTCGCCCAACGTCCCACGTCAGCGGGTGGGGTCCGCCGGATTTACCGGGCCGGGAATTGCTTATTCGAAATTGTCGCGGAGGCGACAGAAATGGTTCACACCTGGTAGGTCGGAGTAATGATCGCCCGCGCCAGCGTATGGAATACGAGGTTGAACGACGCGTACGCGGCCGACGAATTCTGGTTCAGATCCAGCGCATCCACGTCGACCGCGTGGACGACGAAGTAGTACCGGTGCGGGCGGTCTCCCTCGGGCGGATACGGGCCGCCGTAGCCAGCCTCGCTGTAGTCGTTGCGCAAAGACAGCGCCCCACCGGGCAGCTTTCCGGCACCGGCACCGCGCGCCAGCTCGGTGGCCGAGACCGGCAGGTTCACCGCAACCCAGTGCCAGAAGCCGGACGGCGTGGGTGCATCGGGATCGAAGCAGGTCACCGTGAAGCTGCGGGTGCCGGCCGGGAAGCCGGACCAGGAGAGCTGCGGGGAGATGTTCTGCCCGCCCACCCCGGGATGGGCGTACATCTTGTCCATCTGGTCACCGCCAGTCACGTCCTCGCTGGCGACGGCGAAGGAGCCGACGGCCGGCAGGAGTTCGTAAGGGTCGGGGGCGACAGGGCGCTCCAGGCTCATCGTCGGGCCTCCAAGCGGATCGATCGGGTCGGCGCGGATCATCAGCGCCTGGCGTGAACGTACTCCTTCAGGTCCGAACCCGACCCGGCCGACCCACCCGTGGCCGCACCCCAACCGGATATATAGAAACCGGCGCATCAAGCCGGCTGCTCGCGCCTCTGTGAGATAGCTGAGCTGTACGACGTGAGGCAGGCTGCGATGGTGGACGTACGCTGCGTGTGCCGGAAGAATGGGCACCTTCCGACCCAGGGGGGCGCGATGGGCTCCTTGAGCGACGCGGACACCGCCGGCCTTGTCGCGCGGGTTCGGGGCGGCGATCAGGAAGCCTGGACCGTCCTGACCGACGCGTACACCGGCATGCTGTGGAGCGTTGCGCGGGGCATGCGGCTCAGCGACGCGGACGCCGCGGACGCGGTACAGACGACGTGGTTGCGGCTCGTCGAGCGGCTGGACAGCGTACGGGAGCCGGAGCGGCTGGGCACCTGGCTGGCCACCACGATGCGGCGGGAATGCCTCGCGATACTGCGCCGGGCGGCGCGGACCCGGCCCTCTTCGCTGGACGGCTGGGAGAACATTTCGGACACCGGTGCCGCGCTGGGCGAAGCCCTGCTGCGCGAGGAGCGCGATGCGGCCGTCTGGCGGGCCTTCCGGACGCTCACCCCCCGCTGCCAGCAACTGTTGCGCATCCTCATGGCTGACCCGCCGCCGCGGTACGCCGAGGTGGCCGCGGCTTTGGAGATCCCGGTTGGCACGATCGGGCCCACCCGCCAACGGTGCCTGAACGCGCTGCGCAAGGTCCTGCCGTCCGAAGTTGGACCGTTGTCGGACGGCCCCCAGAGGAGGCGTGAAGATGGTTGAGATCGACCGCGACGACGAACTGGTCGCGCAGCTGCGCAGGGTGGCCAACGAGGTCGACCCGGTACCGGAGGCGGTGGTCGCGGCCGCCCGGGCGGCGATCACCACCCGGGACCTCGACGCCGAACTGGCGGTGCTCATCGCCGACTCGGCCGCCCGCGACGCCGACGACCCGAGCCACCCTTCCCTGGCGTTCGAGCCGACCCGGAGGGGTACCACGGGCCTGTCGGGCGGCCGGCTACTGTCGTTCTCCGGTGGTGGCCTCCAGGTCGACCTGGAGGTGAGCGAGCGCGGCGAACTCCGCGACCTGATCGGTCAGCTCGCCGGCCCACCCGCCACCGGATGCACGATGGAGCATCCCGGCGGCCAGTGGCCGATCCCCCTCGACGATCTCGGCCGGTTCACGGTCACCGGGGTCAAGCCCGGGCCTATCCGGCTGCGC
>WNGM01006666.1_pt1 | contig 28096 bp, 29 predicted proteins | sample 5400571 | NCBI WGS metagenome assembly WNGM01 (sample SAMN13153378, study PRJNA577476) | soil metagenome | isolation source: 100 cm soil or saprolite under Garry oak tree replicate 2 | place: USA:California | collected 2016-06-15 | reverse complement strand
CGGGCTCATGGCTTGCTGAATTCCCTCCCCCTCCCCCGGGTGTTTTTTTTGCAAGTGTTCATTCCACGTGCTTTAACTCCGATGAATCTGTAAGTGTTCATATTAGGCAAGTTGCGTTCGCTTTGAGGTAAGTATACATTCCGTGCCTCTTAGCTTTCGGAAAGAAGCCCAGACATTTAGAAAGATCGGGGCCGTGCATTGGTGGCGGGGCCGCGATGCAGCCCGGCGACGGAAGATCCCCGCGACGATGGGAGCCAAGCGAGAGAACGGACCTGCATTGCTGAAACACATGCACGGACTTCCTTCGGCAGCGGAAGCCCATCCTCTGATTCATTTGGGCGGCAGTGTAGCATATTATCATCTGGTTAGCAATAACTGTTAGTTCATCTTCTAGTATTCGGCCAATCACGTTTGAGTTGAAGAGATTCATTCGAACGAAATCCATTTTGGGCCTGAACAAAAGGCGATAAAATAAGGCGCTGGCGAATGGGGGGTCTGCCACATGGAAAAACAGATCGAAAAACAAACGGAAAAAATGCAGAAGACAGACGCGGAATGGCGTAAACAGCTTACCGACGAAGAGTATCAGGTGACTCGCAAGAAGGGCACCGAGCCGGCCTTCACGGGCAAATACTGGAACACCGAGAAACATGGCGTGTTCCACTGCGTCTGCTGCGGCGAGCCGCTGTTCGATTCGGATACGAAGTTTGATTCCGGCACCGGCTGGCCAAGCTTCTACGCGCCCATGGACGAATCGAAGGTGGCGCTCGAAACCGATGAATCCTACGGAATGATGCGCACGGAAGTGATGTGCCGCCGTTGTGAAGCGCATCTGGGGCACGTCTTTCCGGATGGCCCGAAGCCCACGGGCTTGCGGTTTTGCATCAATTCGGCCGCGTTGAAGCTGGAAGAGAACGAAAAGAAATAGCCGAAAAAAATAGCTAACCCGTCTGATCTCGATCGCGCGCGGTACGGCCTTGACGCCGCTGCCCGTTTTCGTTACAGTTTCTTGGTCATGAATCTACGCGGGCATCATCACCACCACCATCATCACGGCAGCGAGCCGTGCCCGCGGAGGTTTGAGTAGCCGAAGCCTAAAAGCTCTCATTGACCCGCTGGCGCGGCAAACGCCCAGCGGGTTTTTTTTTGGATTCTTTGTGTGCGGCGAAGGCGCGGCGGTTGCGGGCTCCGCCCAGGGAGGCCGGATGAATCTCGATTTTGCCAAGCTCGGCGGGCTCATTCCCGCCATCGTCCAGGACGCGCGGACGGGCGAGGTGCTGATGCTCGGTTTCATGAACAAGGAAGCGTATGAGGCGACGCGCGCGAGTGGCGCGGTGACGTTTTTCAGCCGTTCGCGGCGCAAACTCTGGCGCAAAGGAGAACTGAGCGGCCACACGCTGCAGGTGCGCGAAGTGCGCGTGGACTGCGACGCCGATACGATATTGGTCCGCGTCGACCCGGCGGGCCCGGGCGTCTGCCACAAGGGCTACCGAAGCTGTTTTTTCCGGCGTCTCGACGAGGACGGCAGGGATACCGTCATAGAGAAACGCGCCTTCGATCCCCATGTTGTTTATGGCGGGGAGTCGCGCCGATGAAGCCATTGAAGCTGGGCCTGCCCAAGGGCAGCCTTCAGGATGCCACCCTGCAACTGCTGGCCCGCGCCGGCTGGCGCGTCAACTTGAGTTCCCGCAGCTACTTCCCTGCCATCGACGATCCTGAAATCACCTGCATGCTCGTGCGCGCGCAAGAAATGGCCCGCTACGTGGAAACGGGCGCGCTCGACGCGGGCATCACCGGCCGCGATTGGGTGCTGGAGACAGGCGCGGAAGTGAAAGAGGTCGCCGAGCTGCTCTACGCCAAGCAAAGCCTGGCGCCGGTTCGCTGGGTGCTGGCAGTTCCGGAGAATGCTGCGGCGCAAACGGCGCGCGACCTCGAAGGCAAAGTGATTGCCACGGAAGTCGTCAACCTCACGAAGAAATATCTGGCTCGGCATGGCGTGCAGGCGCGCGTGGAGTTTTCCTGGGGCGCGACCGAGGTGAAGGTTCCGCAGCTTGCTGATGCGATTGTTGAAATCACCGAGACGGGCTCCTCGCTGCGAGCCAACCGGCTGCGCATCATTGACACCGTGCTCGAATCACGCACCGTGTTCATCGCCAACACCGCCGCGGCGAAAGATCCCTGGAAATGCGAGAAAATTTCGAATATCGTGCTGCTCCTCCAGGGCGCCATCGCCGCGTACAACAAAGTTGGGATCATGCTGAACGTGCGGCGCGAGCATCTCGAGGGTGTGCTGCAAGCGCTTCCGGCGCTGAAAAATCCCACCATCTCCACGCTCTCGGACGCCGATTGGGTGGCCATCAACACGATTGTGGATGAGGACGTGGTGCGGCACCTCATTCCCAAGCTGAAGGCCGCGCAGGCGCAAGGCATCGTGGAATATCCGCTCAACAAGATCGTGCTGTGATGCGAATTGTGGCGCTGACATCGAGGGTAGAGGAGAAGATGCTCGCGGCGCGGCAGCACCGCGATGCCGCGGCGGAATCCGTAGCTTCGCGCATCGTGAACGATGTGCGGCGGCGGGGTGATGCGGCCGTGTTTGCCTGGACGCAGCGTCTGGACGGCATGCGGGTAACGCCGAGGAAACTCTGGGCCAGCGCGAGCGAGCGGCGTGCCGCGGGACGCGCGGTCCCCAAAGTTTTGCGTGCGGCGCTCGAGCACGCCGCGCGCAACATTCGCCGCGTCGCGGAGGCGCAGCTGCCGCGATCCTGGAGCATCGCCATCGAGCCGGGCGTGCGCGTCGGCCAGCGCGTCACGGCCATCGATACCATTGGCTGCTATATTCCCGGCGGGCGCTTCTCGTTGGTTTCAACGCTGCTGATGACCGCAATTCCCGCACAAGTGGCCGGAGTGCGGCGCATCGTCGTCGCCTGCCCGCGTCCGAACGCGGCCTTGCTGGCCGCGGCGGAGATGCTCGGCCTCGAGGAAATCGCGCACATGGGCGGAGCGCAGGCAATTGCCGCGCTCGCCTACGGCACGCGATCGGTCCCGCGCGTGGAGAAACTTTTTGGTCCCGGAAACCGGTTTGTCACAGCGGCGAAGCGGTTGGTCAGCGGCGATTGCGCAATCGACCTGCTCGCCGGCCCCACCGAGTTGTTGATCGTCGCAGCGAGCGGAAATCCCCGCTATATCGCCGCGGATCTCTTGGCGCAGGCTGAGCACGATCCCGACGCCATGGCACTTTTGGTCACCACGTCGCGGAAATTAGCGGAGGCCGCGCGCAACGCCGTCGCCGAACAGCTCAGCCGTTTGCCGGATACGAATCCGGCGAAGCGATCCCTCGAGGAAAAAGGCGCCATCCTTCTCGCGCCGAATTCGGCCGCCGCAGTGCGATTCGCCAACCGTTTCGCGCCCGAACATCTCAGTATTCCGGGCGCGCAAGCGGAGCTCGCGCACAAATTGCAGACCGCCGGAAGCACGTTTCTCGGACCCTGGAGCGCGCAATCGATTGGCGATTACGCCAGCGGCACCAATCACGTGCTTCCCACCAACGGGGGCGCCCGAACTCGCGGCGGGCTTTCCACGGCGGATTTTGTGCGCTGCACCAGCGTGCAGCACATCGCCGCGGCCGGTTTGCGCAGCCTTGGCCCCGTGGTGACGGCCCTGGCCGACGCCGAGGGACTCGTCGCGCACCGGCGCGCCGTGGAAGTGCGCCAGTGAACGCATCCGCGCGCCAAATTCAGCGAGCTGCGAAGAATTCCGCAGCTCCGAACCTGCGCTTTCGCGCATCGGTGAAACGCATTCGCAATTACGAAGCGCCCGAAGAAGGGCGCGAAGGCAAGTTGCGGCTTGATTTCAACGAGAACACCATCGGCTGTTCGCCATCCGTGCTGCGAGCGCTGCGGCAAGTCACGGCGGAGCAGCTGGCCATGTATCCCGAATACGAAAGCTCAGTTCGCCGCCTGGCTGGCCATTTTGGCGTGCGGCCTTCGGAAATGCTGCTGACGAACGGCGTGGATGACGCTTTGCGCTTGCTGATGGAGGTCTTCATCGAGCCGGGAAACACCGTGCTGATTCCGGAACCAACTTTTTCGATGTATCGCTTTTTTTCGCAAGTGGCGGGAGCGCGTATTTTTTCCGTTCGCTACGACGAGGCCATGAACTTCCCTCTCGAAGCCACGCTGCGCGAGCTCAGGCGCTCGCCGCATATTCTGTTTATTGCCAATCCCAATAATCCGACGGGAACGCTGCTGGACGAGATGGCTCTAACCCGGATACTGGATGCGGCGCGGCGCACGGTGGTTTTGGTCGACGAGGCCTATTTTGAATTTTCCGGACTGACGGTTCTTCCCTGGATTCGGCAGAGGCCGAATCTGATCGTCTCGCGAACTTTCTCCAAAGCCGCTGGTTTGGCGGCGCTGCGTATCGGCGTGCTGTTCGCTCGCTCCGACGTGATTGCGGCTATGCGGCGGGCGTTTACGCCATATCCGGTAAACTCGCTTGCGCTCACCGCCGCGGAAGCAGCCATAAAAGATGACAAATTCCTGCGAGCCTATACGGAGGACGTTTTGGAGAGCCGTTCGCAGCTGGCGCGAGGACTCGAGCAAATGGGAGCGCGCGTTTTTCCCAGCGGGGCAAACTTCGTACTCGCCGACTTCGGTCCCGGTGGCAGGCGGCTAGTGAAGCGGCTGGCGCGCCGCGGAATTCTGGTGCGCGACCGTGCCTCCGAGTTCGGCCGCGACGGCTTCGTTCGCATTACCGCGGGCACAGTGCAGCAAACGCAACGCCTGCTCAAAGCCATAAAGGAGGAGTGGTGAAGCTCGAGCCCAAACTGGCTATCTTCGATGTCGACGGAGTTCTTGTCGACGTCCACGGCTCGTTTCACCGCTCCATTCTGGACACGGTGAAGCATTTCACCGGCCGCCGTTTCACTTATGCGCATATCCAGCAATGGAAGAGCCGTTCCGGCTATAACGACGATTGGAGGCTCTCGACCGATTGGGTTAACTCGCTCGGCGAGAAAGTGGAATATGCCGAAGTGAAGCGCGTGTTTCAGAAGATCTATTGGGGAACCAATGGAACGCGGGGCAACGTCTGGGGCGAACGATGGCTTGTGCCGGCGCGGCGCCTGCAACGCTGGGCGCGGCGTGCCGAGCTCGCGCTCTTCACCGGCCGCACGCGTCGCGAGCTGCGCCATACGCTCGAACACTTCGGAGTGGCGAAGCTATTCAAACGCGTGGTCACAATGGACGACGTCGAAAACCTAAAACCTCATCCCGAAGGACTCCTGCGCCTGCTCAACGGCACAGACCCCAAGGCGGCAGTTTATCTGGGCGATAACCTGGATGATGCTTTGGCCTCGAAACGCGCGGGCGTTCCATTCCTGGGTGTACTTAGGCATGGCAGCGAGGCTCATCGGGTGCGTGCGGCACAACTGCGGCGGCACGGCGCGCGCATCATTCTGCACAGCACCAATGAGCTGGAGAAATACTGGAAATGAGGCGCGCCAGCGTGCATCGCGTCACAAAGGAGACGGATATCGTGATTCACTTGAATCTCGATGGACAGGGCCGCGCCGATGTCTCTACGGGCATTCGGTTTCTCGATCACATGCTGGACCTCGTGGCGCGGCACGGCGCCATGGATTTGAAAATCGCGGCCAAAGGCGACCTCGATGTGGACCAGCACCACACCGTCGAGGACCTCGGCATTACACTCGGCGAAGCTATCGCCAAAGCTTTGGGCTCGAAACGCGGCATCCTGAGGGCCGGCTATTTCCTGATGCCCATGGACGAAACCCTGGCCGCCGCGGCGATTGATTTCAGCGGGCGCGCGCATTGCGTCTGCGGGTGGCGTTTCGCGGCCCAGCGGGTCGGCGACTTGCAAACGGAGCTGGTGGAGGATTTCTTCCGCGGCTTCGCCCAGGCCGCCGCTGCAAACGTGCACCTGCGGCTTCTTTACGGCCGCTCGACGCACCACCAGGTGGAGGCGCTCTTCAAGGCTTTCGCCCGTGCTCTGCGATTTGCCACGACGCGAGATCCGCAGCTCAAACGCGTGCTGCCAAGCACCAAAGGCCTGTTATGAAAATCTCGCTGGTTGAATATGACGCGGGCAATCTGCCGTCGGTGGAACGCGCTTTGGCGAGGCAGGGCGTCGAAACCGAGCGCGCGGCCACTCCGGAATCCATTGCCGCCGCTCGGGTGCTCATCCTTCCCGGGGTGGGCCATTTTGGCCAGTTAATGCGAACGCTCGCCTCGCGCGGTTTGCTCGCGCCAATCCGGCAGGCCATTTGCGGCGACGTTCCGCTATTGGGCATTTGCCTGGGATTGCAGGCGCTCTTCGCATCCAGCGCCGAAGCGCCGGAGGATCGGGGCCTGGATATCCTGCCGGGCACGGTGACAGCTCTGCCGGTCACGGCCAAATTGCCGCACATGGGCTGGAACCGAGTCCGTCAAATCCGCCCTTCGGCGCTGTTCGAAGGCATTTCCGCAAACGCATATTTCTACTTCGCCCATTCTTATGCCGCGCTTGACGCGGGCGAATCGACGGTGGCGATGTGCGAGCATGGAGTGCCGTTTGTCGCCGCGCTGGAGCGCGAGAATCTTTTTGCCGTGCAATTTCACCCCGAGAAATCAGGCGATGCCGGGGCGCGCGTCCTCGCCAACTTCGTCGGTTATGCCAGCGCGGGGAATCGCGGATGACGCTGGCGCGTCGCATCATTCCCTGTCTCGATACCGACGGCGAACGCGTGGTCAAGGGCGTGCAGTTTTTTAATCTGCGCGACGCCGGCGATCCTGCCGCGCTGGCGGCGCGCTATAACCGCGAGGGGGCAGACGAGCTGGTGGTCTTGGACATTGCCGCGTCGCGCGACCACCGCCCCACATTTCTCGAAACGATCCGTCGCGTTGCCGCCGAATTGGCTATTCCCCTGACCGCGGGCGGCGGCGTGGCCACCGTAGACGAGGGTCGTGCGATTCTCCGAGCCGGGGCGGACAAACTTACGGTCAATACCGCCGCGCTCCGGCGCCCTAAGCTTCTCACCGAACTTGCCGCCGAATTCGGCTCACAAGCGGTCGTATTGGCGATTGATGCGAAGCGGGTTGGGGAGAGGTGGGAGGCGTTCGTACGAGGCGGGCGGGAATCCTCCGGCCGGGATGCGGTGGATTGGGCCAGCGAGGGCACGGAACGCGGTGCCGGTGAGATTTTGCTGACCTCCATGGATCGCGACGGCACCCGTAGCGGTTTCGATCTGGCACTGACGGCCACCATCGCCGAGCGCGTCACGGTGCCCCTGATTGCCTCGGGCGGAGCAGACAGTCCGGCCGATTTCCTGGATGTCTTCGAAAAGGGACATGCCGACGCGGCTTTGGCTGCTTCCATTTTTCACGACGCAGTGCAAGAGCTTCGCGAGCTGAAATGCTTTCTCCATTCCAAAGGGGTGCCAGTGCGGCTGAGCGGCTAGAGGCTGCAGCCCCGAGCCTAGGCCGAGCATCTGCGCTGATTTAGACGTGATCATACCCTGCATCGACCTTCAGGACGGCCGCGCAGTACAACTGGTCCGCGGCCGCAAACTGCGGCTGGCGGTTGAGGATGTTTTCGGCCTGCTCGATCGCTTTCGGGATTATCCCCTGCTTCACGTCATCGACCTGGACGCCGCCATGGGCCGCGGCAGCAATGCGCGACTGGTCGGGCAGCTCTGCCGCAGGGCTCCCATGCGCGTGCGCGTAGGCGGCGGCATCCGCACGGCGGCGCGCGCGAAGCGTATTCTTGCCGCCGGCGCGGAAAAAGTGATCATCGGGAGCGCTGCGTTTCGCGACGGTGGAGTAAACCACGCCTTCCTTTCCCGGCTCGTCGCGCACGTCGGACGGAGGCGAATGATCGTCGCGGTGGACACTCAGGGCGGGCGCATCTTAGTGCGTGGATGGCAGGAAAAGCTGCGCCTCACGCCAGAGAAGGTTTTCCCGGAGTTAGAATCTTACGCCTCCGAGTTTCTGTGTACGTATGTAGACGCCGAAGGCACCATGCAGGGGACAAGTCTGCGCTGGTTCAGTCGACTCCGAAACGCTACACGTCTGCCGATTACCGCAGCCGGAGGCATTCGGAGCGCGCGAGAAGTCCGCGAATTGGAGCGGCTGGGGATGAATGCGGCAGTCGGAATGGCGCTGTACTTGAATCGACTGCGGTGAGCGGCTCAGGGCTACCAGTAACGTACTTATTTATAAGCACTTACATAGCTTAGCGAGTTTTTACTTCTCCGAAACAATGATCCTGTTAGAATTGTCTCGCAGGGCCGTTGCGGCACGGGCTTGACGCTCGTCTATCCCGTCCTCTTAGGTTTCCTCCGCATGAAACGATACGGTGATCATCGCATTCCGGGGCGTCTTTTTGTTGTCGAAGGCATCGATGGTTCAGGTAAGTCGACGCAGTTGATGCTCCTGCATCAATGGCTCAAAGCCGAAGGGTATGGAGTTGTCTTCAGCGAGTGGAACTCCTCGCCGTTAGTTAAAGACACGACCAAGCGAGGCAAAAAGAAGCAACTCCTGACTCCCGCGACTTTCAGCCTGATCCACGCCACCGATTTCGCCGACCGCACGGAACGTAATATTATTCCCCTGCTCAAGGCCGGCGCGGTGGTGCTGTGCGATCGGTATATCTATACCGCCTTCGCTCGCGACGCGAGCCGGGGCATGGATGCGGAGTGGATTCGCGAACTCTACGCCTTCGCGGTGAAGCCAGCTCGCGCAGGATTTAAGTACTACGAAGCGGGCATGGATCTCGGCCTGAGCGACGATCCGGATGAAAGCTTCCGCCTCTTCCAGGGCCGCATTCTCGAGGAATACGACAAAATGATTCCGGAATTCGCGCTTACCGTGATTGATGCTACCTTGCCCATCGAAACCCAGCAGCAGGAGATGCGGCTAATGGTCTTGGCTAAACTGACCCAGGCGAAGCAACTTCGGGTGGCCCCATGAAAGAGAGCTATGGAGTCCGATTGCCGGGCCTGGAACTGGACGACCTGGTTGGCAAACTGATCGTCTTGGAAGGGACGGACGGCGTCGGGCGCTCCACTCAAATCCGCCTGCTGAAGGAATGGCTGGAACAGCAGGGCCATGCGGTCCTGGATACGGGGCTAACGCGCTCCGGGCTGGCAGGCAAGGGCATCAAGCGAGCGAAGGAGGGCCATACCCTCGGCCGGATCACCCTTAGTCTCTTCTATGCAACGGACTTCGCAGATCGCCTGGAAAACGAGATCGTACCGGCGCTGCGCGCGGGCTTCGTTGTGCTGACCGATCGCTATATCTATTCGCTGATGGCGCGTTCGATGGTCCGAGGGCTTGATCCGGTTTGGGTGCGCAATATACATCGCTTCGCCCCAAAGCCTGACGCCATTTTCTATCTGCGCATCGGCGTGGATGAGCTCATTCCTCGCGCGGTATTTACCCGCGGATTTGATTATTGGGAATCGGGCATGGACCTGTACTCCACAGAGGACATGTACGATAGCTTCCGGAAATATCAGACCGCCTTGCTCCAACAATTCGATCAGTTGGCGGAGGAGTTCAGTTTCAACGTAATTGATGCGCGGCCGGAACCTCGGGCGATATTCGAGCAGTTGAAGGGCGGCATCGACCGGATCCTCACGCCTCCGGTCGGGCGAGCGGCAGTCACCTTACCCAGCGACGCACCAGAGGCCGGACAGGAATTGGCCATGGAGGGAGCGTCGGAAGAGCAGCGCAAGCGGGCATAGCAGATGACGAAGCAGAATGACGAAGTTCGCGTTTCTCCAGCATCGCAAGCCTTGGAACGTTCCATCCGACGCGCACTGCGCAACCATAAACGCGCTCAGAAGAAGCTGAAGACTGACCCGGTCCACGATTTCCGGGTTGCGTTGCGGCGCTGCCGCTCGCTGGCCGAAGGTTTTTCCGCCATCGATCCGGATCCTGTCTGGCGGCGGCTGCGAAAGGCTTCCAAGGGCGTACAGAGGGGCATGTCTGATTTACGCGATGTCCAGGTGCTGGAGCACTGGCTGAAGCCTCTGCGGTTAACAAGCGGACCGGCCGGGCAGGCCCTGGCGTCACATTTCAAAAAGCAAGAACGACGCGCCAAGAAAGAGGCTCGCAGCTCGCTAAAATCGTTTCCACGCAAACGATGGAAGCGCTGGTCGCGCCGGCTGCCGGCAAGGGCAGAACTTATCCCGGTGAACGAGCGGCGGCTGGCCCAGTTGGTTCTCGAGCAATTGACCCGCGTCATTGATCTCCACGAGCGCTGGACGAAGCAGCCAAGCGCGGAGACCTGGCACGAGCTGCGCGTCACGGTGAAGCGCTTCCGGTACATGGTCGAAAGCTTCCTGCCCCAAAAGAGCGAGTCATGGAGCGCGGAACTCGAGCGGACTCAGGACCTGCTTGGAGAAGGGCACGATCTCGATGTGTTGCACGATCTGCTTTTGAAGCTTGCACGCAAGAACTTTCTGCCGAAGACCGCAGTCTCGCAATTCCTGCGGCGTGTGGACAGCGCAGCCCAAAAGAGGCGAAAGGAATACGTTTCCCTCATCTGCAAACCGGGGCATCGAAATGGACAAGACTCGGGCATCCATCAGGCCGAGAACGCTAGCGCGGCGATGCTATGGGGTCATTGGCAAATCGAACTTAACGAGTTGGCTTCGATCAATCGCCAAGGCGGCGAAGAATCCTCGAGGTCAGCACCCAGAAGAGCGTTGCGCGCAAGGGCGCGAGCGAATCAATATCCACACAGGCCACGCCGGATTTCTTCAGCGCGGTAAATGGCGCCGTGGCCTTCAGCGCATGGGCAATAAATTCGTCCATGTGCGGCGCATGCCCGAAGCAGATGACTTCCCCTCCCAGTCGCCCCAGTTCTTCGGCAAGCCGGGCCGGCTTCGCCTCCGGCTTAAGAGCATCTGTGGTGCGGAGCTGCTTGGGATCCAAGCCCAAAACTTCGCAGACGATCTCGCCGGTCTGCACCGCGCGCACAAAGGGGCTGGTGAGAAGCGCGGCGGGTTTGACCCGCAGTGAGCGCAGACCGCGCGCGGCCGCGCGTGTGCGCTGAATTCCCTTCGGTGTGAGATAGCGTTCGGGATCCGGAGGGCAATCGGGATCCTCGCGGTCGATGGCGATGCCGTGTCGCATCAGGTAAAGGCGCATAGTTTTCGCCGGGGCGTCTTCGAGTTCATCTGTTGGCTCCGGTTTGTCCCGTTGTGGTGAAACCATAGTTTAACTTTAGATGCTTTGGAATCGCCAAGACGGCGAGCCGGCGAGCGAGGTCCTGTCAGGCTGCGGAACGGCCCGATAGCAGGGCCGCGCGCCGCCCCGCGTTGCCATTTTGAAGCCGTCGAACGCAGGCAAATCGCACAGGCAGGCCAAACTGCCTTTCAAAGAATTTGGCTTTGCGGCGCAGCTCACGAAGATTGACCTGGCCCTCCGAAGTGGTGACGATGCGCAGGACAACCGCACGGCGCTGAATCTTGGCCTCCACGCGGCGCACCACCTGCGTTCCCCCAACGTCGAGGGCCACGGCTAGACGCAGGAGCGCCGCTAACTGGCGCACGCGCGTGCGGTCCGCCTCCGCAAGCGAGCTGTAGAGTCGATGGTCGGGGTCTGGCACGGATTCGCCATGATAGCGCACGAGGCAGGCCACTGCAGCCTGCTGATGCTTGCTGAGCGCGGGAATATCGGCGTGGCGCACGATGTATTCGCCATGCTTATGGTGCCCGCGCGCATTCACCGCGATGCCCACTTCGTGCAAAAGCGCGGCCAATTCCAGCGTGACCCGTTGCGCCGAGGGAAGCTCGTGAAGCGGCGCCAGTTGATCGAAAAGCTGCGCCGCCAGCCGCCGCACGTGTTCGCAATGTCCCGCATCGGAATGCATCCGCGCGGCAAACCGGCGCGCCTGCTGGCGTAAGGCCTCGGCCCGCTCATCATCAGCGCTCGCCGGTCCAAAATGGGCTGCCGCCAATTCATGCAGCACCCCCTCGCGAACGCCTACACCGGGAATAACCAATTGCCGCGCGTCCAGCAGTTCCGCGAGCGTCGTGAACACGACCGCAGCCACGCCCATGACCTCGGCGCGATCGCGTCGCACGCCAAAGCTATCGATGCGGCCCTCCGCATCGAGCCGCAGGATCTCCCACAACATCTCCCGCAGGCGGCGGAGATTCAGAGTATTGAAACCCGCCACGCGTGGGCCTGGAGCAACTCGAGCCAGCGCCTCGGCATTGCCTCCACAGGCCACAGCAGCACTGCGGCCGATTTGCATTGATCCCCGAAGCTGAGAGCGCAGAACAGAACGGATGTGCGCTTGCAAGGCGGCGAAGGCCTCGGGTGTAAACGGTCCGGCGAGATTAAATTGCTCCATCAAGCGAACCGTGCCGAGCGGAAAGGCGAATCCGCGATCGACTTTGCGCCCGCGGAGAAAACTCATCTCCAGGCTGCCGCCGCCGAGATCGAGAATCAACCGGGGAGAAAAGCGTCCTACGGACACCGCGAATACCGCCTCGCGTACCAGCCGAGCTTCTTCCGCCGCGCTGATGGCGACGAGTTCAATGCCTGCTTCGCGGTAGATACGCGAGATCAGGGCATCGCGATTGGCGGCCTCACGCAAGGCGCTGGTGGCGACCGCGGAATATTCATCCACTTCGTAGCGGTCGAGCAGGCTTCTGAAATGCTGGAGAGCCTCGACGGCCCGCGACATTGTGCGCGGGTCCAGTCTCTTTCCCGTGAAGACGTTGTGCCCCAGCCGAACCGACCAGCGCGCGCTGGCGAGCTCGCGTATCTCCGTGGCCGAACTGGCGCGCGCCACGACTGCACGGATCGCGTTCGATCCCGCATCCAGGGCGGCAATCACCAGTGGCGATGGAGTTAACGGCATGGAGGGACACCCGGAAGAAGCCGTGTAAAGGAAGGACTACCGAGCCGAATTGCAGCAGCGAACCTGAACTGATTCAGCGACGCCTCCCTACGCCCGAAGACTGGGCACGCCGAATTCCCCGGGCGGCAACGCGTTCCGCCGCAACACGCTCAGAATAACACCAGTCGGAGAACGCAATATCAAATTTTGTTCACGTACGTTTTTAGAGTTACGAGCAGGATGATGCGGTCAGGAACGGATCGTCGCGAGACTCTCGCGACAGGCGGCGCCTGTGCGACGCATATCGTCCTCCGTGTGTGCCGCAGAAACGAATAGCGCCTCGAACTGCGACGGTGGCAACAGGATTTTCCGGCGCAGCATTTCGTTGAAGAAAGACGCAAAGCGGCGAGTATCGGATTTTTTCGCCGCAGCATAGTTTTCCACCGGGCTTGCCGTGAAGAACAAGGTCAGCAACGATCCCGCGCGAGCAACCAGGCCGGCGATTCCTGCGTCAGAGAGAGCTTGCCCCATCGCATCCGCGAGAATTTTGGCTTTTCGGTCAAGGGAATCGTAAAAGCCATGGACCGCAAGGCGCTTCAGCGTCTCGATGCCCGCTCGCATGGCGAGGGGATTGCCGGATAAAGTGCCCGCTTGATACACAGGGCCCACGGGGGCGACTTGCTCCATCAAATCTCGCCGCCCTCCGTAGGCAGCGACGGGCAAGCCGCCACCGATGATTTTGCCCAGCGTGGTCAGGTCCGGCTCGATACCAAAGAGATTCTGCGCGCCTCCGAAGCACAGCCGGAAGCCGGTGATGACTTCGTCAAAAATGAGCAGCGCGCCATGGCGCCGCGTCAATTCGCGCAATCCGGAAAGGAAACCGTCTGCCGGCGGAACTACTCCCATGTTCGCTGCAATGGGCTCGACAATTACGGCGGCAATATCGCCGCCGTGCCTCTCAAAGAGGCGCTCGACTGCGGCGAGATCGTTGTAGGGCGCATCCAGCGTGAGTTCAGCCAGGGCCTGAGGGACGCCGGGAGATGCCGCGATGCCCAAAGTGGCCAAGCCGGAGCCTGCCCTGGCCAGAAAGCTATCCCCATGCCCGTGATAGCCGCCCTCAAATTTAACGATGAGATTTCTACCGGTCGCCGCGCGCGCCAAACGAACCGCGCTCATGGTTGCTTCGGTGCCCGAACTGACAAAACGTATGCGCTCTATCGAGGGCAGCGCGTTTTGCAGAATCTCCGCCAACTCGATCTCGAGCTCCGTGGTCATGCCGTAGCTCGTGCCGCGGGCAGCCTGATCGGCCAAAGCAGCTGCGATTTCCGGGTGCGCGTGTCCCAAAATCAGAGCGCCCCAGGAGCAGATGAAATCGGTATAGGCATTGCCGTCCAGGTCCCAGACCTGGGCTCCCTGCGCGCGATCAACAATGATGGGCATGCCGCCCACTGCGCCAAAAGCGCGAACGGGGCTATTGACGCCGCCCACCAGCACGCGGCGGGCGCGCTCGAAGGCCCTTTGCGAACGGCTGGGTTGTTTTTCCGGGATGCTTGCCACGCCGAACTGCTCCTCAGTGAAGGATCAAAAATGTAGCAGAGGATTAAAATCTCCGGTCAGCAGGCTTTGGTCCACCGGGCCACGTCCTTGGCATGATAAGTCAACACGATCTCCGCGCCAGCCCGTTGGATGGCTGTCAGGACTTCCAGCACGATCCGTTTTTCCTCCAGCCAGCCGTTGCGCGCAGCGGCTTTGACCATGGCGTACTCGCCGCTTACGTTATAGGCGCCTACGGGAACATCAAAACGTTCCCGTACCTGGCGAATAATGTCCAGATAAGGGAGGGCGGGTTTGACCATGATGATGTCCGCGCCTTCCTCTAAATCGAGCGCCACTTCGCGCAGGGCCTCGCGCGCGTTTGCGGGGTCCATCTGGTAACTGCGACGGTCACCGAACTGGGGCGCCGATTGCGCCGCCTCCCGGAAGGGCCCGTAAAATCCGGAGCAATACTTGGCGGCATAGGAAAATATGGGCAGCTGCGAAAACCCATGGGCATCGAGCGCCTGCCGAATCGCCGCCACGCGTCCGTCCATCATGTCGGAAGGCGCCACCATATCAGCGCCCGCTCTCGCGTGCGACAAGGCCTCTTCCGCGAGCAATTTCAGCGTCGGATCGTTGGCCACTTCGCCATTCTCGATCACGCCGCAGTGTCCGTGGCTGGTGTACTCGCAAAGGCAAACGTCGGTGATGACCACCAGATTGAGCTTGGCGCGGCGAATGGCCTCGATCGCGCGCTGCACGACGCCGGTCGGCAAAGAAGCCTCCTCGCGCGTCATGCTGCGCAGGGCCTCGGTGCGGCGCAGGCGTCGCGGTCGTTGCGCTGGAAATGTCATGCTTCCCTCCTGTTACAGGGCTCGGGACTGCCGCGTTTGATTTTCTAGGACAGAAAAATGGCGCTCCAGAGCCGCCACCAATGAGGCTGTGGTCGCCTCATCCGCTTCTATAGCCACCGGCAAACCTGCGCCGCGAATTGCCTCCGCGGTCACAGGCCCAACCGCCGCGAAAACCACTCGCGGATTCCATTTCGCCAAGACCTCAGGCCCCACGAGGTTCTGAAACTCGCGGAGAGCCGAAGGGCTAAAAAATGTGACCGCGTCAGCCTCCCCGCGGCGTATCGCCTCGATTAGACTCCGGTCAAATGTTTCCGGCCCAGCCGTCCTGTAGGCAACGATCTCGGTGACGTTAGCTCCAGCCTTGCGGAGCAGCGAGGGCAACTCGTCGCCGGCGCGGTCGCTTCTCGGCAGCAGAACGCTTTTTCCCGCAATCGCGCCTGCGAGTTCCGCAGCAAGTCGCGCGCCGCCGAATTCCGCCGGCACCAGCGACGCTTGCAAGCCTTCCTTCTCGAGGGCCAGCCGCGTCGCGGAACCAACGGCCGCGATCTCTGGAAGCTTGCCGCTCGGCCAGCATCCCAAAGCGCGGCACCTTCCGAGGAAAAACGTCACCGCATTAGCACTGGTGAAAATCAGCCAGTCAAATTTTTCGAGCGAGCGAATGGTGCGGTCGAGATCGGAAGTATTCTCAGGCTCCAGAAAACGAACCAGAGGAAGCAAAACCACCTGTGCGCCTAATTCCTCCAATCGCTCGCGCAACTCTTTGGATTGCGCGGGCGCGCGCGTAACCACAATGCGCCGTCCCTCGAGCGTTCGGGATTTAACCGTTTTCAACGCCGCGCCCCGCAAGCCGAAGCAGACGGTCCGCGCCGCGGTCGAGCAGCGCCGCGGCCACCGAGCGCCCCAGTTCTGTAGCATTCTCCCATGACGCTGTGCGGCTCTCCCGGATGGATTCGCCTCCATCCGCGGAAAGCACGCGAGCATCGATCCTCAAGCTCCCCGATTCCATTCGAGCCCACGCCCCGATGGGTACCTGGCAGCCGCCTTCCAGTCCCGCCAATACGGCGCGCTCCGCCTCGACCGCCACTCGCGATAGATGATGATTCAACTTTCGCACCGCACGAGAAAGCTCATCTTCCCGTTTGCGGGTTTCGATGCCGATGGCGCCCTGCCCGGCAGCGGGAAGACAGATCTCCGGCGACATTATTTCGCTGATTTGCTCCGCTTTTCCGAGCCTATCAAGGCCGGCTTTCGCCAGAACGATAGCATGGTAATCGCCTTGCGCCAGCTTTGCCAGCCGCGTATCCACGTTGCCGCGCATATCCACCATCTCGAGGTCGCCACGATAATGCCGCAGCTGCGCCTGACGGCGCAGGCTGCTCGTCCCGATGCGCGCACCGGACGGCAATTGATCGAGCTTAAGCCCGCCACGCGAAATCAGGGCGTCGCGCACGTCTTCTCTCTCGCAGATTGCGGAAATCTCCAGCCCCGCGGGGAGCGTCGTGGGCACGTCCTTCATGCTGTGCACCGCCAGATCGATGCGCTCTTCGAGCAGCGCGTCTTCCAGTTCCTTGATGAAAACGCCCTTGCCGCCGATGACGCGGAGGGAGCTTTGCGGGTCGCGGTCTCCCGAAGTGCGGATGATTAAAAGCTCCGCGGCAACTCCGTGGCGCGCGAGAGCGGCGCGCACAAATTCTGCCTGCCAGCGAGCCAACGCACTGCCGCGGGTCCCAATCCGAAGAGACTTCAAGGCTTGCCCTGATCGAGGCGAAAAAGATCCCGGAGCGCTTCGAGGTTTTGGACTTTGCGGCGCAAATCGGAAACGGCTTTCAATTGTTCGACACGTTCGAGCAAGACGCGGTCGAGCAACTCGGCCATAAGCGCAGCGATCTGCCGCTTGTCGTCCGCGGAGAGGTGAGGCATTGCCCCGAGCCTCTCCCGCAGGAACGCCTCGCGCTCCGCCCCCAGGCGCGAGCGCAATTCCCGCAAAACAGCGCTGGCCTCGACTCCCGCCTGCCAGGATTCAAACTTGGTCACGTGCTCCTCGACCAGAACTTCCACTTTGGGGATCTCGGCTTCTCGCGCGCGTTTATTTTGTTCCACGATCTCCTTCAAGTCATCGACGCCGTAGAGATAGACGTTATATAGCTCGGCGGCGCCGGGCGCGACGTTGCGAGGCACTCCCAAATCGATGAACAGCAGCGAGCGATTGGAACGAGCGGCCATGGCGCGCTCCACGGCTGCCCGCGAAATAACCGGTTCTGAGCTGGACACCGAGCAGATCACCATGTCCGGCCAGGTCAGCGCCGAGTCCAGTGCCTCCCAGTCGGCGACCTCTGCCCCGAAGCGCTCCGCCAATTCCATGGCCCGTTGGCGCGAACGATTGGCCACGCCCAAGCGCGAGATTCCGCGGTCGCGCAGATGCGCGATCACCTGTTCTCCTGTCGACCCAGCGCCCAAAATGAGCGCCGAGTGTGATCGCAGGCTGCCGAAGATACGCTCCGCCAATTTCACGCCGGCGAAGGCCACCGACATCGGCCGCGCGCTGATTTGAGTCTCCGCCCGAACCCGCTTCCCCACCTCCAGCGCGCTCTGGAACATGCGGTTGAGCACCGGCCCGGTTCCTCCATGGTCCACTGCGATGCGATAAGCCTCGCGTATCTGGCCGAGAATCTCGGCTTCGCCCAGCATCATGGAGTCCAAGCCAGCGGCAACCCGGAAGAGATGGCGCACCGCCTCCCGGTCGTGGCGCCGATACAAGCTGCCGTTCAGGATCGCGGGTTCGATCCTGTGGAAGGTCGCCAGGAAGAGTTCCATCGCGCCGGCGCTGTCTCTCGCCGAGGGCGCCGATTCCGGAGGCACGCCGTAGAGCTCGCTGCGATTACACGTGGACAGCACCAGCGTCTCGGAAAGCACGCCGCGCGAACGCAGTTGTTCCGACGCGAGCCGCGCAGCTTCCTCTGTAAAGGAGACGCGCTCGCGCAGCTCCACCGGAGCGGTGCGGTGATTCAAGCCTATGAGAACGATCTCCACCGACTAACTTCTCCGTCTCACGAAAAGGATCGCGCTCAGCATGCGCATCAGAAGAACCGATGAAAATTCGAAAGATAAAGATTGACCACGCTATAACTGAACAGCACAAGAACAAAGTTGAATACGCAGAGCGCAGAGGCTCGCGCGCCGCGCCACGACCCGGTTCGGCCGAGCCACAGATAGCCGGCATACACCGCCAGAATCAGGATGGTGATAATCTCCTTGGGATCTCCATTCCAATATCGGCCCCAGATGCGATTGACCCACAGCAGCCCAAAACTAATCCCCACCAGGAGCGAGACCAGCCCCACAATTACGCTGCTGCGGCTCATTCGTTCGAGCGACTCCAGGGCTGGAAAGCGCCACACGATGCTTCCTAAGTGCCGGCCTCGCAGCAAACTGTTTTGCACCAGGTAAATGGCGCTGAGTACAAAGGATAGAGCGAAGGCCGCATACCCGAGCACATTGAGCGTAATGTGCAGGGCCAAAAGCGGACCCTGCGCCGGCGGAGGCGCCGGGACTGCCAGGCGGGTGTTTTGCGCCAGAGAAAAAACTGCAATCACGAAGGGGAGAACAAAAGCGCCCACCGAGCGATCTCTGTGGAACAGTTCCAATCCCAAATAGGTAATCGCCAGAAGCCAGGCAAACAAAGAGAGCGAGCCGTACAAGTCATCATAAGGGACCGTATGGGCCCAACGGGAACGTTCGAGCAAAGCCAGATAGTGGCAAGCCAACCCTGAGATCAGCAGCAGCGTGCCCAGCCGGCCGAAGAGGCGGCGCGCCGTCGCCAGAAACGTGACGTAACCGCCAAGGCTGGCGGCATAGCTGAGCACCGTGAGCAGAACCAGGTGATTTGTCATTATGATGCGAAGGAAATCTCAACCCCGAAACAACTAGTGCCGTTCCAACTAGATTGGCCAAACGCGCAAGCGAACGACACCGAGAGATCGCCGTAATCAAGACGAAAGACGATTTGCTCAAACAAGTTGGAACGGCACCAGAGGGATCGCCAGTTTAGACTCATGGAAACCAAACCAGCAGAGCTTATCTCCGCGCCCGCGAACGCCAGCCGCACTGCGCTATTCCTCGGGGCCTGCCGCCGGGAGCCGGTCCCGCGCGTGCCCGTGTGGATGATGCGACAGGCTGGGCGATATCTGCCCGAGTATCGAGCGCTGCGCGAGAAGTACAGCTTTCTGGAAGTGGCCAAAACGCCTGAGCTTGCCGCCGAGGTTTCCCTGCAGCCCTACCGGCGGCTGGGCGTCGACGCCGTGATCGTCTTTTCAGACATTCTGATTCCCGCCGAAGCCATGGGCGCGGCCATCGAATTGGGAGATGCGGGACCTGTAATCACCTCGCCGGTTCGCAGTGCCGCGCAGGTGGACGCGCTCACCGCTTTCGATCCCGAGCGCGAGACGCGCTTCGTCAGCGATGCCATTCGCCTGCTGTGCAGCTCTTTGGGCCCAGACGTTCCCGTCCTCGGATTTGCCGCCGCCCCATGGACGCTCGCCTGCTACCTCATTCAAGGCGGGTCCCGGGAGGGCTTCCCGGCCGCAAAAGCGATGCTGTGGAACGAGCCGCGAGCCTTCCGCAAGCTGCTGGAGAAAATTGCTCGCTCTACCGCCGCGTACCTGAAGGCGCAGGTCGCTGCCGGCGCGGCTGCCGTACAGCTTTTCGACACGTGGGCCGGCGAACTGGATGGCCCCACATATCGCGATTTTGAGCTTCCGGCCACGCAACTGCTCATCGAAGAGCTTGCGTCCGGTGATACGCCCGTGATTCTTTTTTCGAAAGCCTCGAACCATTTGCTGAGTTCCCTTCTGCGGACCGGAGCAAACGTCCTGAGTGTGGACTGGCGCATGGATTTGGCGCACGTTCGCGAGAAATTTGGCGACCGCATGAGTATCCAGGGCAATATCGATCCCAGCGTGCTTCTGGCCTCGCAGGAGGCAATTGCCGCTTCGGTCAATCACGCGATCCGTCAGACAAAGGGCCGGGGACACATCTTGAATTTGGGCCACGGAATTCTGCCCGACACGCCGGTAGAGAATGCGCTGGCCTTTATCCAGGCCGGGCAATCCGCGCCGGTAGAAAATTATTCCGCCGAGCCAGGCGCCGAGGAGATTGCACAAATTACGAAGCAGGCGCGATTCGTATGACCGATGTGCGCGATTCCGGGCTGAATCTCGAACTCGAACGCGAGCGATTTCGCATTTCGCCCGAATTTCTCGCACTCTATAACCGCCCCGGACCTCGCTATACCAGTTACCCGACCGCGCCGGTCTGGCACGACGATTTCCGCGTGGACGAACTGGAGCGCGCCTACAAACAGGCCGACGCCGGGCGCACCCCTGTTTCGATTTACATGCACCTGCCCTTTTGCGAAAGCCTTTGCCTGTTTTGCGCCTGCAACGTGGTCATTACCAAAGACCACAGCGTGACTCCACCGTATCTCGCCACGCTGAAACGCGAGATTGAACACGTCAGCGAGCAAATTTCCCGTTCTCGTCCGGTGGTGCAATTCCATTGGGGCGGCGGAACGCCCACCTATTTGACGCCGCCGCAAATGGAAGATTTGTTCGGGTTCACCGCGGAGAAATTCTGGTTTGCTCCCGATGCGGAAATCGGCATCGAAGTCGACCCGCGAGTCACCAGTGCACAGCATTTAGAAACGCTGAGCGGGCTGGGATTCAATCGCCTGAGCATGGGCATACAGGACTTCGATCCCGAAGTCCAGCGGGCCGTAAAGCGCGTGCAACCTCTGGAGATGACTGCTGAATTGATTGCCCGCTCGCGCGCGCTGGGGTTCGAGAGCATCAACGTTGATCTGATTTACGGATTGCCTCACCAGACGGCGGACCGCTTCGCGCGTACGGTGGACGAGGTGCTGGCCCTTGCGCCGGATCGCATCGCTTTATTCAGCTACGCCCATGTGCCCTGGATTCGCAAGCAGCAAGGTTCGCTTGCCTCATCTCTGCCTGAGGGAATGGAAAAATTCCGCATCTTCTGCGCGGCCATCGAGAAGTTCCAGCGTGCAGGCTATCAATATATTGGAATGGATCACTTCGCCAAGCCCGATGACGAACTGGCCCTCGCTCAGAGGCAGCGCACGCTGCACCGCAATTTCCAAGGCTACACGACGAAAGCCGGCGCCGATCTTTACGGCATGGGAGTCAGCGCGATCAGCGCCATCGGATCCACCTACGCGCAGAATTATCGCGAGCTGCCCCGCTATACGGAAGCCATCGAACGGCGCGGCACGGCCACCATGCGCGGGTATCGCCTCAGCGAAGATGACCGCTTGCGGCGGGCCCTGATCACGCGGCTGTTATGTCACGCCGTCATTTGCAAGAATGAGATTAGCCGCGAGTTTGGGATCAATTTCGATGATTACTTCGCGGCCGAACTCGCGCGGCTGCATCCGTTTTTGGAAGACCGGCTCATCGAGTTGAGCGGCGACGAAATCCGTGTCACCCTCTTGGGCCGCATTTTTATTCGCAATCTGGCCATGGTTTTCGACCCTTACCTCGAGAAGCAGCACCTCGCCGAACAACCACTCTTCTCGAAAACGCTGTAGCTCCTATCGCATTTCCCGTGGCCATCGTCTCCAAGATTCTGGTCATCGGCGGCGGAATTTCAGGGCTGGCGTGCGCCTGGCGCTTGCGGCAACTCGGCCGGCCGGTGCTCCTGCTGGAACGAGGCCCGAGATTTGGCGGTGTCATCGATACCATCGAACAAAATGGGTTCCGCTTCGATATTGGCCCGCAGAGCTTTACGATTACGCAAGCGCTCTCCGAGTTGATCGATGTGCTTGGTTTGGGCAGCGAACTCCTGCAGGCCGACCCTCGCGCGCCGCGATATATCCTGAAAGGCGGTCGCCTTGTGCCGGCGCCTTTGAGTTCGCCGCACCTCTTGCTCACTCCTCTTCTGGGCGCCCGAACAAAGCTGCGCATCATCTCGGAGCCATTTCGGCAGACGCGGCCTCCGGAGACAGACGAATCGGTCGCCGCATTTGTCAGGCGTAAATTCGGCGCGGACCTGCTCGCGAATCTGGTGGCTCCCTTTATTTCGGGAGTCTGGGCCGGCGATCCTGAAAAGCTGAGCCTCGCGAGTTCCTTTCCCTCCGTGCGCCGACTCGAGGAACGCTACGGCAGCGTCATTCGCGGAGCGATGAAGCAACGCCGCCAGAGTGGCGGCAAGCACTCCTCGCTCTGCAATTTTCGCGGCGGCCTGTCGCGTCTGGTCGCGGCAATCGCGGCGCAATTAGGCGATTCGGCCCTCACTGGGGCCGAAATCACCGCGATTCGCCGTTCGCCTGGGGCAAACTCGCACAGCTTCGAGGTGACCTACAAATTCGGCGCAGCAACAGAATCGCTGAGCGCCGCTGCTGTTGTCGTCGCGACGCCGGCAGAGCAGGCGGCACAACTGCTGACGAGCTTTCAGCGCGAATTCGGCGAGCTACTGGGAAAGATTGAATATACGGGGGTCGCCCAAGTTTCCGCAGGCTATGGGCTCGAGCAAATCGAATATCGAAACGCTGAAAGCGGCCTCAAGGGCTTCGGCTTTCTCGTTCCCCGCAGCGAAGGATTACGCCTGCTGGGAACGGTCTGGAATTCCTCGCTCTTCCCTGGGCGCGCGCCGAAAGGAATGGCCAGTTTCACGAGCTTTTTGGGCGGAATGACGGATCCCGAGGTCGTTTCCTACAGCCCCGAGCGAATGGCGGCCATCGCGCACTCGGAACTATCCTCCGTCCTAGGCATCACCGGCGCGCCGGTCGTACAGCACGTGGCGTGCTGGCAACGCGCCTTGCCGCAATACAATATAGGACATCAGGACGTAACGTCCGCTCTGCGAACCTTGTGTGCCAATACGCCCGGCGTCTTCCTGGCCGGCAATTATTTCGCAGGCCCTTCGATTGGTGCGTGCGTGGAGCATGCGAGCGAAGTTGCGCGGAATGTCGCCCACTTCTGTTCCGCCGCCCCCTGACCTGCGCCAACTTCTCCGACTGCTACGGCTTGTTCGGCCGGTGCGCCAGGCGATACTTGCGCCGCACCAGCGCTTCCCGGAAGCGCCGTCGGTCTTCCGCCGTCTCGCAGATCACCGGGGGCACCGGCTTCGGCCGATGGTTCTCGTCCAGCGCCACGAACGTGACGTAGGCGCTGGTGGTGTGCTTCTTCTCTCCGGTCAAAATGTCCTCGGAAAACACCTTCACGCCAATTTCCATCGATGTGTGAAAGGCGCGATTCAAACTGGCTTTCAGCATGATGACCTCGCCGATGCGAATCGGATTACGAAAATCGATGTGGTCTACCGAAGCGGTCACGGCCATCGAGCGGCAGTGCCGGTGCGCCGTGATGGCCGCCGCGATATCCACCAGGTGCATGACGCGGCCGCCCAGGATGTTTCCGAAGACGTTGGCATCCTGCGGGAGCACAACCTCCGTCATTTCCGTCCGCGAAGTGCTCACGGGCTTTCCGGCCAAATCCCGCGAATTTGCGGTGCTTTTATTCTTCGGCACGTCGCTCCTCCCTGTCGTCTCGATCCATTCCTCCGCGCGGAACTTGCGCCCTTGGGTCCACTTCTTTTCCCCCCGTTTCGTTGCTTTGACCCCCATTTTGCTGCTCTACAACGAGCGGCTATAATACGCGTTTGCGAGCGCCGGCCCAACTGACGCCATGACTCAACCTGCGAAGAAATCGCGACGCGCCTTGCTCGAGGAATTCCTGGCCGCCCATCCGCAAGACGCTTTCGCGCGCTACGGATTGGCCATGGAATGCGCCAACCAGGACGACGACGACGCGGCCATAGAGAACTTCGAAAAGCTGCTGGCTGAGAATCCCAATTACGTTGCGGGCTACTTCCAATACGGCCAGCTCCTGGCTCGCCTTTCGCGAACGGCGGACGCCAAGCGGACTCTCAGCAACGGTATCGAAGCGGCTCGCAGAAGCGGCGATCAGCATGCCGGCTCCGAGATGGAAGCGGCCCTGGCGCAATTGCCGGCGTCATAAATCCCCTCGTTTTTCTGCAGATGCAGCGCGCCCCAGCGCCGCGCAGTGTTACAATTTCCGTGTCCGCAATGACCACCGAGCGCATTCCGCTTTTCCCCCTTACCGTCGTGCTCTTGCCGGGGATGACTTTACCGCTGCACATCTTTGAGCAGCGATACAAACGCATGATGAGGACGGTGATCGACGATGAGGTCCCATTCGGCGTGGTACTCGCACGCGACAACGGAATTGCCACCGTCGGCTGCACCGCCGTTGTCCGCCGCGTCGCTCGCACTTACCCGGACGGGCGCATGGACCTCATTACGTTAGGCGAATCGGCGTATCGCGTCTGCGCGGTCCATAAGGATAAAGAATATCTGGAGGCCACCGTCGACCTCATGGCGGATGATTTCCAGCCCGGTCCTCCCGCCACAGCGGCCGAACTCCTCACTTTATTCACCGATTGTCACCTGCTGCTCCATGGCAGTCCCCCGGGGGATATAGATATCGACGACCAGACCGATGGCTTTCTTGCTTATCGAATTGCCAGCGAGCTGCCGCTCGAACTCGAAACTTTGCAGGAACTGCTGGAAATGCGAGTAGAAGCGGAGCGCCGCTTAAAGCTGATCAGCCGCCTGAACCAACTCTTGCCGCAGCTCATCCAAATTCAGCAGATCAGGTCCAAGTCTGCAACGAACAGCCACGGGCCGAATTGATGTGGCAAAGCGCCAGGAGGCCGAACCGCGCAAGAAGCATCGCCAAGCACGATTTTGGCGTTCGGCTATAATGTGAGGGGCAAAAGCGGTGCACGACGCGCCGAATGTATCCAGCAAGGGGACCTTATGACCACCGAATCCGCGGCAGGGAAAGCATCCACGATCGGCGAGTGGCGCCGCATAGCGGGTCCCGGTGGTGCCGCGGATCGCGGCGTCAAGGATGAGATGCGATGCAATCTGCTGGGGAAACTGGGAGCGCACGAAACGCTATTTCCCGGCATTCGCGGCTACGAAGAGACGGTCCTGCCCCAGATCGCCAATGCCATCCTGGCCCGGCACAATTTCATCCTTCTCGGCCTGCGCGGACAGGCGAAGAGCCGCATCCTTCGCGGATTGGTGAATTTCCTGGAACCGGAAATTCCCTATATCGCCGGATGCGAAATTCATGACCATCCGTTGCACCCCATTTGCCGCGTCTGCCGCGAAATGGTCGCCGAGCAAGGCGACCGCACGCCGATCGCCTGGCTAAAACGCGATGACCGCTTCGTGGAGAAACTCGCCACGCCCGATGTGACCATCGCCGACATCATCGGAGACGTTGATCCCATCAAGGCCGCGCGGGGAGGACGCGATCTTTCTGACGAGCTGACCGTGCACTATGGGTTGCTGCCTCGCGCCAACCGCGGCATTTTTGCCATCAACGAATTGCCGGATCTGGCCGGGAAGATTCAGGTCGGGCTTTTCAATATCATGCAGGAAGGCGACGTTCAGATTAAGGGCTACCCCATTCGTTTGCCGCTCGATGTCCTGCTCGTTTTCACCGCGAATCCCGAAGACTATACCGCCCGCGGAAAGATCATCACTCCGCTCAAAGACCGCGTGGGAAGCGAAATCCGCACCCATTACCCCGCGACCGTCGAAGAAGGCATGGCCATCACGGCGCAGGAAGCCTGGACGCAACGCAATTCCGGCCACAAGCTTTTTACGCCCGAATACATTCGCGAAGTCGTCGAGCAAATCGCCTTCCTGGCGCGGGAAGACAAGCGCATCGATCGCCGCTCCGGCGTCAGCCAGCGCCTGCCCATTGCCTGCATAGAGGCCGTCATCAGCAACGCCGAGCAGCGCGCTGCGCGCAATAGTGAGTCCCACGTTTCGGCGCGCGTGGCGGACATTTATGCTGCCATTCCGGCCATTACCGGAAAGATGGAATTGGAATACGAGGGCGAATTGAAAGGGGCGGAGACGATTGCGCGAGAACTGGTTCGCTCGGCGATCGGCCGCGTCTACACCAAGTACATCGCCGATGCCAATATGCAGCCGGTCGTGCAATGGTTTGAGAATGGCGGCGAACTCAAAATTCCGGAGAATGCTACTGCCTCGGATCAATTCGCCGCGCTGCGCCGCGTGCACGGCCTTTTCGATCATCTCGAACGCCTCGGCACAAACGGGAAGTCCGATCCGGCACTCGCGGCTGCGGCGGGCGAATTCATCCTCGAGGGACTCTGGTCCCACAAGCGCATCAGCCGCAATGAAGAGCGCGGGTTCTATGCCGAGCGGCCCAAACCGGCCGAGCCGCGCGAGCAGTTCAACCGGCCGCCCCGGCGCCAGTACAATTGAGGAGCTGCGGTGAAATACATCCGCTATTCACGGTACACGGGTGAGCCGGCCGACTCCGTTGATCTCGAAGAATTGATCAAGCGGCTGGGCGACTTTTTCCTGCAGAGCGGTTTCGAGTCGCAGTATTACGGGCTCTCCGAATTTGATCCGGAAAAAACCATGGAGGCGCTGCGGCAAGCGATCCTGCGCGCGCTTGCGGAAGGCGACCTGCTGCCCGAGGATTTGCTCGAACAATTGACCAAAGAGGGTTCGGCGAAATCCGAACAAGAGTTGCGCGAACTCCTCGACCGCCTGATCGAGCGCATGATGGAAGAGGGCTATATCAATGGCCCGCCGCCGCAGGTCACCCCGCCGCCCGATAAAACGCCGCGCGGGCATGTGGGCGGGGGCCGCGACGCCCAGAATGAGGCCCGCTTTGAAATCACAGACAAGACCATCGATTTTCTGGGCTTCCGCACGCTGAAAGACTTATTGGGCTCGCTTGGCAAGAGTAGCTTCGGACGCCACGACACGCGCGAACTGGCCACCGGCGTCGAATCCGGAGGCATTTCGCGGCATTACGAATTCGGCGACACGCTGAACCTTGATGTCAGCGCCACGCTGTTTAACGCCGTGCGCCGCGAGGGCGCCAAGGTGCCCATCGTTCTCGATTACCCAGACCTGATGGTGCATCAGTGCGAATACCAAAGCTCCTGCGCCACGGTGATGATGCTGGATTGCAGCCACAGCATGATTCTCTATGGCGAAGATCGCTTCACGCCGGCGAAACGCGTGGCCCTGGCGCTCTCGCATCTCATCCGCACCCAGTACCCAGGCGATTCCCTCCATCTAGTCCTTTTTCATGACAGCGCCGAAGAAGTTCCCCTGGGTGAATTGGCGCGCGTACAGGTGGGTCCTTATTACACAAACACGCGCGAAGGCCTGCGCCTGGCGCAGCGCATACTCTCGCAGCAAAAGAAAGACATGCGCCAGATCGTCATGATCACCGACGGCAAGCCTTCGGCATTGACGCTCGAAGACGGCCGCATCTATAAGAACGCTTTCGGTCTCGACCCGCTCGTGGTGACCCAGACCCTCGAGGAAGTCGCCAAATGCCGCAAGGCCGGCATCATCATCAACACGTTCATGCTGGCCAGCGACTATAGCCTGGTGCACTTCGTGCAGAAGGTGGCGGAGATTTGCCGCGGCAAGGCTTACTTCACTACGCCCTATACGCTCGGCCAATATCTGCTCATGGATTACATGTCCAAGAAGACGCGCCACATTCACTGACCGCCTGGAATTGCCCAGGAACTATGGCTAACGTCCGCACCGGAAATAAAGCGCCCAATTTTGAGTTAAAGGACCTCGATGGCAAGCGCGTCTCCCTTCAGGAAGGCTTAAAGCGCGGCCCCGTGGTGGCCGCGTTTTTCAAAGTGAGTTGCCCAGTTTGCCAGTTCACCTTTCCTTTCCTCGAGCGTCTCTTTCAGGCCTACGCCTCGGATCGCACGACCTTCTGGGC
>WNGM01001203.1_pt1 | contig 28156 bp, 28 predicted proteins | sample 5400571 | NCBI WGS metagenome assembly WNGM01 (sample SAMN13153378, study PRJNA577476) | soil metagenome | isolation source: 100 cm soil or saprolite under Garry oak tree replicate 2 | place: USA:California | collected 2016-06-15 | reverse complement strand
CTCTGAGAGCATATCGATTTGACCCAGCTCGAAAACGACAGTTTTCTCAGAGCATGCTGGAGGAAAGAGGCTGATTTCACACCCGTCTGGTTCATGCGGCAGGCGGGACGATACCTTGAGAGCTATCGAAGAATACGCGCAGAGAATGACGTTCTAACGATTTGCAAGACTCCCGAACTTTCAGCCAAGGTGACGGTCGCCGCGGTTGACGAGCTTGGCGTTGATGCCGCGATTCTTTTTGCTGACATCATGCTTCCACTAGATGCGCTAGGAGTGAAACTGGATCTGGTAGATGGGACGGGACCGGTCATAGAGAATCCGGTAGCGACGATGGAGGATCTGGAGAAACTTGAGGGGTTCTCTCCGAAAGACCAGGTTCCATATGTCCTAGACTCGGTTGGGGCGGTAAAGCAGGCACTCGACGAGCGAGTCCCTCTCATCGGCTTTTCCGGAGCCCCTTTCACCCTTGCTTCCTACCTGATCGAGGGTAGCCCATCTAGGGATTTTGCGAAGACGAAGAAGATGATGTACAGCCAGCCCGAGCTCTGGAAGACGTTGATGGCAAGGCTCTCAAGAATCGTCTCCAGCTATCTCCTCGCCCAGATCCACGCGGGTGTCGATGCGGTACAGCTCTTCGACAGCTGGTCAGGCTGTCTCTCGCCGACCGACTATCACGAGTTTGTGCTGCCCTACAACAAGGAGATCTTAGAAGGCCTCTCATCGAACAGGGTTCCCCGGATCAATTTTGGAGTGGGGACAGCGGGGATTCTAAGAACCATGAAGGAGGCAGGTGGGGACGTGATAGGGGTTGACTGGCGAATCCCGATCGACGAGGCCTGGCGCCAGGTTGGAGATATGGCGATTCAGGGCAACCTAGATCCGGCAACACTCTTGGGCCAGTGGCATCTCGTAGAGGCTCGTACAAAGGAGATTCTGGCAAGGATTGGAGGGCGACCGGGACACGTGTTCAATCTAGGGCACGGCGTGCTGCCGGAAACGTCTCCGGAAAGAGCGAAAGAACTGGTCAGTTTCGTACACAAAGCAACCCGACAACGGTCCTAGGAGATACTGAAATTGGTCGAACAACATGTCGCAGTACTGCTCATGGCCTATGGTAGCCCCAACTCTCTCGAAGAGGTCGCAGAATACCTCCGCCAGGTCCGGGGTGGACGGTCGACAACTCCCGCTGAGGTTGAACGTCTGCGGGAACGATACAGACAGGTTGGAGGACAGACTCCATTGCTCAAAATAACGCTGGCACAAGCCTCGGCCCTACAGCGCAGATTCGACTCAGACCAAGTCCCAGCGAAAGTCTACGTTGGGATGAAACACTGGCACCCATTCATCGAGGAGACGGTCCAGAACGTCGTGCGCGAGGGAGCGTCAAGTATCGTAGGGCTTGCCCTGGCTCCTCACTACTCGAAGCTGAGTATCGGCGGCTATGAGGAGGCGGTCCGTAGAGGACTCGATAACACGAAAGCCGTCCCCTTCTCGATGATAAGAAGCTGGCACACACAACCACATCTAATCGAGGCACTGGCGCAACGCGTCCGAGTCGGATTAGACATGATGGAGAAACCATCCGACGGGGCTCTTCTCTTTACGGCTCACAGCCTCCCCAAGAGGTTCATCTCAGAAGACGATCCATACGTCGCTCAGCTCAACGAGACGAGCAGACTCGTTGCGGATCGAGCAGAGGGGGGGTTCTGTGATTTCGCCTTCCAGAGCTCGGGTGAACCAGCGGACTCCTGGCTGGGTCCACATGTCAGGGAGAAGATAAGCGAGTTGTCAGGGAAAGGGTTCAGAGAGATACTCATTTGCCCGGTCGGATTTGTTTCGGACCACTTGGAGATTCTCTACGACCTCGACATCGAGGCCAAAGAATACGGTCGTTCCCTAGGAGTGAGAGTGACTCGGACAGAATCGCTCAACGACGACCCAGAGTTCATCTCCGCCATTGCAGAAGCTGTCGGGCCCTTCCTGCGGCGTACAGTCGCCATCGCCTAGCTCATAGACGAGAACTAACAAGCGTCATCTGACAATTACATCAAGGTAGGTTTCATGCACGAGTATCCACACGCCAAGACTCACCCCGAACGCGGTTCAGGGGACTGCATGCCACCGCAATCCTTGGGTCAAGCTTTCGTACTGGTCGCTTTGAACTCGCTCGACACTCAGGCCTGAGACTTTCCAGAGTCCCTGCGCAGTTGTTTGATCGTCGCCCCTGCTAAGGGCACCTGGGAGGCTCCGTACTCGACATGTACGAGATAGTGGCCGAGGGTCTGAGAAGGGGTAAAGGGAAGAAAGCCGAAAGGCACAACTGTAACAGCTGCTCCAACAAGCTGTACCATCCCCATACCCAGAAGAATCCAGGCCATTGCACTCCTTCTTGAGGGAATCCTCCACCAGCCCAGGAACAATCCTGCGCTAACCAACCCTACCGCGAGGGTCGAACCGTCGACCGATTCGAGAAAGTTATGAACCAACAATCCAAGCCATGACACGGCTACCAGTACCGCGAGAAGCCATGAAGGGAGGGATTGGACACTTCTAGACAAACTGCGAATCCCCTCCAGCTCACCACGTTGTTACGTCGCCTGTAATAATAGGGAGGGGCAGCAGATGCGATTGTGAATGGATGATTGTCCCGTCGCGTTCACGTCTACGATTCTTGGAGTTGGATTCTCTGACTGATCAGTTTTGCTACGGCTTTCTCTATTAGATACTCATCAGGAACATTCGTCTCGACTCCCCGGTTGCGAAGCCGTTCTGCAGTTACGGGTCCAACCGCCCCGACGAGTATGCGGTTCAGCCGATGGATGAGCCCAGTACCTTCGAATCTCGTCTCAGCTATTGTGAACAAGTTCGAGACCGAAATCGCGCTTGTGAAGAGAACAGCGGCAAACCGGCCGAGCCGCAACCCGTCCAAGAAATCAAAGACGCTCTGCAGATCTGTCGGCATAGCCGAATCGTAGATGTTGATTGTCCTTACAATTGCGCCCTTGGCCGTAAGGGAGTTTGCCAGCGAGTCGTCGGCTGATGAGGATCGTACAAGAACTATGCGTAGATGTTTAGGATCCAATTGCCCGAACCATTCGCCGACTCCCGCTGAGGTGTAGTTCTTCGGGACCAAGGCCTCAGTGATACCGTAACGGAGAAGAGTCTCTCTGGTTCTCGGTCCCACTGCCAAGAGGCGCGTCTCGCGCGGAAACCGTGGCACGCTTGGGTGGGATGTGAGAACGTCGAAGAGAAGCTTCACGCCGGTTGAACTCATGAAGACGATCCAGTCAGGTTGGCCCTGTATCAGAGATGACTGTATCTGACCCAAGATGTTCTGTTCATCAAGAGGCTTCAGCTCTACCGTATGAAAAATGAACGGGATCCAGCCCAGATTCTTTACGAGCTCTGCGGTATCGCTGCCTTTTCCAACGGGACGTGTGATGGCGATTGTTTTCGGCTCCAACTCAGCGGTAGACCGTCCTCCAAGTCTCCTCGATCTTCTTCGCTCCCTGTCGGAGAAGTTCTTCGCCGGCATTCCTTCCGATCACCGCCGGATGGCCAACTGGTCCTGATCTTGTGGCCGTAAGCCGTTGTTTTCCATCCATCGAGAAAATTGAGGCGGTCAGCTGGACGGTGTCACGTTTTGCTGATGCAATTGCTCCAACCGGGACCTTGCAGCCTCCCTCGAGAACTTTGACCAGCTCCCGTTCTGCCTCGGCTTCGGCGCGCGTCGATGGGAGTTCGACAGTCCTCAGAATATCTACCAGCCTGGAATTGTCGCGTCTGGCGATCACCGCCAGCGCGCCCTGTCCCGGTGCGGGCATGAAATCGTCGAGCGAGAGCCTTTCCGCTACCCTGTCCATCATTCCAAGCCTTGCAAGCCCTGCTTCTGCAAGAATGACAGCATCATACTCACCTCGCTCAACCTTCTCTACCCGAGTGTCAACGTTTCCTCTGATCGGCTCTGCGCGCAGCGTGGGGCGGACCCGTCGTAGCTGAGCCACTCTGAGCAGGCTGCTTGTGCCAACAGTCTTTCCGTCACGAAGTTCCTTCAGCAGCTTCCCACCCTTACTAACTAGAACGTCCCCCGTCGCGCCTCTCTCCGGAACACTCGCTAGGGTCAGCTTTGCGTTCAAGAGTGTTGGCACATCCTTCATGCTGTGTACAGCGAAATCGACCTTGCCTTCGAGGACTGCCTGGTCTACCTCTTTTTCGAAGATTCCCTTCTGGCTAAGAGAGAAGAGGGGGGTCTTCATGTCCACGTCGCCTGAGGTTGTGATGATCTTCCGCTCAATCTCCACCGCAGGGTTGGCTCGTCTGATCTTCTCGACCACCATGTCTGTCTGTACCAGCGACAGTCTGCTGCCTCTGGTTCCTACTCTAAGGAGCAATCTTCAGGCTACCCTCTGAGTGATCTTAGAGATTCGCCGATAGCGTCGAGGGTTTGTTCTATCTCCGCTTCTCCATGTGCCGTCGAGAGGAAGCATGATTCAAGCTGTGAGGGAGGCACGAAGACGTTTGATGTTAACAGGGAACGGAAGTATCTGCTGTACCTGTCAACGTCGGAGGATTTCGCCGAGTTGTAGTCGGTCACTTTCCGGCTGGTGAAGAAGGTCTGGAACATCGAACCGATCTGGCTGGTCTGAGCCAAAACCTTCCGGGCCTCTAGATGGTCCTTTATCCCCTTGCTGAGAAAGGCTCCGAGCCTCTCTAGCCTGGGATATATCCGATTAGATCGTCTCTTCAACGACCGGAGCGTGGTAAGACCGGCTGTCACGCTGACCGGATTGCCGCTATAGGTTCCGGCCTGGTACACAGGTCCCAGGGGTGAAAGCTTCCTCATTATCTCTCTTCGCCCCCCAAAGGCTGCCAGTGGGAATCCTCCCCCGACAATCTTCCCAAGTATTGTCAGGTCAGGGATGATATCATAGTACTCCTGGGCTCCTCCAAGCGAAAGTCTGAATCCAGTAATCACTTCATCAAAGATCAGGACAACGCTGTTCTCTCTGGTTAGCTTGCGGAGCGAGTTGAGGAATCCTCTGGCGGGAGGGATGGGACCCATGTTCCCAGCAACAGGCTCAACGATAACAGCTGCAAGCTGGCTCGCGTAATCTCGAATGATCTTCGCGGCAGTTTTCTCGTCATTGTAAGGGGCCACGAGAGTATTCTTCGAAGTCTCGAGAGGGATGCCTTCTGAGCTCGGCCTCCCTGCTATGCTACCATGCGGACCGGGTTTGACCAAGACGGAATCGTGGGAGCCGTGGAATCCACCTTCAAATTTGAGAATCTTCTTCCTACCTGTAAATCCTCTCGCCAGTCTGAGAGCATGCATTGTCGCCTCTGTCCCTGAGTTGACGAGCCGGACCATCTGCATGGAGCGAACCAGCGACGATATCGTCTCGGCCAGCTCCACCTCGGCCTCCGTAGGCTGTCCGTAGATCGAGCCTTTCTCGACCACGTTCTGAACCGCTTCTACAACTTCGCGGCTGGCATGTCCGTCTATCAACGCGCCATAGGCCATGCAGTAGTCGAGATATTCCTCACCATCGACTGTTCGGAACTTGGAGCCTTTGGCCTCCTGTACAAACATGGGGTAGGGAGGGTAGTATCTTACTGGGCTGTTGACTCCGCCAGGTATTGCTCGGCTGGCGCGTCTGTAGAGCAGTCGCGACTTGGAGGCTAGCCGAGCCATTCGGCAGCTTCCTTGGCGTGGTATGTCAGAATCATGTCGGCTCCTGCTCGTTTGATGCTGGTCAGGATCTCAAGGACGGCCGACCTCTCGTCGATCCATCCTTCTCTAGCCGCGGCCTTCACCATAGAGAATTCCCCGCTCACGTTGTAGGCGGCGGTTGGCATCGAGAACCGCTCCTTCACTCTACGGATAATGTCCAGGTAGGCTAGAGCTGGCTTCACCATGACGATGTCGGCTCCCTCTTGAATGTCGAGGGCGACCTCCCGAATCGCCTCATCAGGATTGGAGTAGTCCATCTGGTAGCTTCTCCGGTCGCCAAACTCTGGGGCCGAGAAGGCGGCCTCGCGGAAGGGTCCGAAGAACGATGACACATGCTTCGCAGCGTAGGCCATGATGGCAGTATCTTTGAAGCCGTGATCATCCAGCGTCTCTCTTATCGTCTTGACCTGTCCGTCTATCATGGCAGAGGGACCGACGACGTCAACCCCTTCCTGCGCGTAGCTCACGGCGATCCTCGCTAGCCGCTTCAGTGTCCCGTCGTTGTCAATCTCCCCGTCTCTCAGAATCCCGCAGTGGCCGTGGCTCGTGTACTGGCACATGCAGACGTCCGCCATGACGACAACATCTCTGCCCAGTTCGCTCTTCAGCTGCCGGATAGCCTTCTGAACAACCCCGTCTGCAACATCTGCGGAAGAGCCGACCTCGTCCTTTACTCTCGGAATTCCGAACAGGATCACTGATTTGATGCCCCTATCAGCTAGGGCCGTGGCCTCTCGAATCACGGACCCGGGCGACAATCTTCGCTGTCCCGGCATAGTAGAGATCGGAGTGTCAGCTGTTAGATCTTCCTCGATGAATAGTGGCTGAATCAGATCGGACTTCTGTAGCTGAACCTCGCGCACGAGGTCTCTCATCACTGAAGTTCTTCGAAGTCTACGCATCCGAAGTGCAGGGAAGCTCACTAGTCTACTCTCCGGCGAAGAGTTGTCCCGCAACTGTCAGAATTGCGGGGTCGCCTTTCTCGGCGGCTCGGCGAAGATTCATGACAGGTCCGCTCAGAACTTTCTCGACGATCCTCTGGCTCATGTACTCCAGGACCTTCTCCTGCTCGGACGTCAGCTTCAATTTGGGCAACGCCTTACCCAGCTCTTCAAGCCTGATCTCCTCGGCCCGATGGTAGACATCAGAGATTATCGGCTCAGCATTCTCTCTACGCAGCCCAGCAGAAATTCTCTCCACGGCCTCTCGGACCAGCGGCTCAGCATTCTTCACCAGTTCCCTTCTCAACGCGAGTCCCTCCTCCGCAATCCCCTTCAGATCATCCATCGTACGGAGCGTGATTCCTTCAAACTGTGTGATCTCAGGGGAGACGTTTCTCGGGTTGGAAAGGTCCAGAATCATGAGTCTCGTTCCGGACTTCGCTCGCTGGTTGAGGATCTCTTTGTCGATGAGGAAACTGTTAGACCGGGTCGCTACCAGAACTAGGTCAGAATTCTGAAGCTTGTCTCGAACTGTCTGAAACGGGATAGGCGTTCCTCCGAAGGATCTGCAGAAAGATTCTGTCTTCTCACGGTTTGCTGAACCTATGGTCGTCACGCCTCTTCCAACGCCGGTCTCCGCTCGAATCCTGGCGCCGGCTGAGGTAGCTCGCTCGAAGATGTCGGACACGAGAGGTCCTCCAGCCCCGAAGGATCGAGCTGTCACAACGGCCTCCTTCATTTGGCCGAGTATCTGTGGTTCTCCCACGATCATTGATTCCAGCCCAGTGGCGAGTCGTACGAGATGATCTACCGCCGCTTCCTCAGTTCTGACCTCGGCTAAGCGTTGAAGCTCTGCAAGCTTGAACCGGGTTGCCAGAGCCCATGTTCGGAGAACGCTCTCGGCCTGGAGGTCGGACTTGGCCTCTAGAAATACTTCGACTCTATTGCACGTCTGGAGAACGACCGATTCGCCAATCTCACGGATGGCGCGCAGGTCGGTGTAGAAATCGCCTAGATCGCGTAGGGTCAAAGCATCCAGTGTTGCCAGGGATGCTCTCTTGTGGCTCACGCCCACGCTGACTAACATTGGACCCACTCGAAAAACAATAGTCGGCGAACTGGGCGACGATATTAAGGCTTCACATTTACAGCCTAATTGATCCAGTCTGCGACATCTTTTGGTTACTTTTGCTATGGGCCATAACGATTAGATTATCGAGAGCACTATGCTCAGAGGAGCCGGATGATGACTCAGAGCACTGGAGGTTTTGATAGGACGACCTGGCACAGGTTGCGACTCGTGATAGCGGTTACGCTCATCATTCTGACTGTTCAGGGATGGTTTGGAGACACGATCAACCTATTCACAGTTCCGAGCAACCCGGCACAGTTGATCAGTCTGCGGCCGGAGCGCTTCGAGCAATCGTAGACGTAGGTCCAACTCTTATGATTCATGCATTCCTCGGAATCGTAATCCTAGCTTCGGCATAGTTATCTTGGCGCTCTCGCTAAAATCCAAGCCGAGAAACGTCCAGATCCCAGACATCCTCGGGCTGGTCATGGTGGTCTCTGCGATTATCGATGGGACCCTATTTGTTCTCTCCGGCTTCTCGGCTGATGGAGTGTCCGCTCAGATGGGTGGAAGCTTCATTTGCGCCTATGCATTCTATTTCATAGAACTCTTCTACGCCAAATAACGGCGCTACTGAAGGAGTCGAGAAACCGGTAGCTTGAAGATTGGCTTTTTCATAAGTCACGGCAAGAATCTGGGCAAGTCTGGCGAACCCAACCAAGAAAACTAGCCACACTTTTCAATCGCTCCGTGAACCTGCATTCTGCCTCGCGATATCCGGCTGTACCTTGGACTATCCCAACCATTCCAACATGTGTGGCAGTGCAATGGTTTGCCTTGCAATTGATTGCACCGACTAATATCCTGCTATTCTGAGCAAAGCGCGAATACACATTGTCTACAATAGGAGATATCTCATACGGAACAAAATGGATACTTTCGAAACGGTACATACAAGCCATCATAGTAATATCTCTGATGACGCTAGCAATCGCAATACCACTCCTCACCAGGGCGTTCGCGCTAACCGATGTGGGTAACGCGGGAGTCTTCGAGCTGGACGGAAACATTGTCAAGGACGGGACGCCAAGGGGAACGGCCCTTCCCACGGACTGGGGCAACGGCCCCGGCGGAACAGGCCTCTTCGACTCTAATGGGGCAACAAATCCTCTGCCGTTAGGCGGATTAGACGCGCACTGGGTCAATGACGGGCCTCATGCTACGACCGACCTCACCACGTTCACAACGGGCAGCAAGGACACACTGGACATTGCTAATGCGGGATGGCAGTGTACGCCTTCCGGCAACCTTACTCCCAAGGACGACATACTGCACGCTTACAGCTTCGCCATAGTACCCCAGTCTGGCCCTAGAATGGGCCACTTACTGGTCTATGGAGGATTCGAACGCTTTACGAACAACGGTGCAGGCGATTTAGGCCTCTGGCTGTTACAGGACCCGGCTGTTGCCTGTTCCAGCACCAAAGGTGCTGTGAGCTTTACCGGTGCACACGTAGTAGGTGACGTACTGTTTGTCGGAGAGTTCTCTACCGGCGGAACCGTTACCACCCTCAATGCGTTCAAATGGGTAGGTGGCAGTAGCCCGCTTGCGAACGTCACAGCTACCGGAGGTGCTGACTGTCGTACGGCTATCATAACAGCCAATTTCTGTTCGAGATCGAACACAGTCTCCATCTCAACCCCATGGTCCACTCAAGACAAAACCTCGGATCCAAACACCCTAGCCACTGCAGAATTCTTTGAAGTAGGAATAGACCTCACCGGTCTGTTCGGGTCAAACGCGCCTTGCATCAACAGGTTCATCTTTGACACGAGGACCTCCCCTTCGGTGACTGCTACCCTGAAGGATTACGCCGAAGGTGCGCTCGCAACTTGTCCAACGGCAACGATATCGACAAACGTTTCACCCTCACCCATACCCTTCGGTGGTTCCGCGAATGACACTGCGACTGTGACATTGACTACAGCTTCGACAGTCAATGGCACTGTGACCTTCAACGTCTACGGTCCATTCAGTTCGCCTCCGACATCGACATCGTGCACTTCGAACACTCTCGTCACGCCTTTCAGCCCCAACACTGTGACTATTGGTCCGGGTCCGTCTCCCCAGTCAGCAACTTCTGGTACCTTCACTCCGTCGGCTACAGGCTACTATGGCTGGACCGCAACCTACAATCCAGCAGGCCCCAGGAACGGTAACACTGTCTCCACCACTTGCGGTGACGCTAACGAGACCCTGCTCGTCTTGAGCATTCCAAAGATAACAGCATTCGATTTCACCAATACACCCGACAACAATGATCCCACGCTCGGCAGCGGGACGGTCATGTACACATTCAAAATACACAACTATGGGGCGGCTGTGACACTCAGCGGCTCACTCGCAGTCTCAGGAACAGCTTCGGTCACATGCACCGGCGGCAACACCCTAACATTGTCAGGATCCCTGGCAGCAGACACAGACGCAACATTCAGCCTCACCTGCACATACAGCGGCACCTCCGGACAAAACGTGTCAGCTACCATCAACGCGATGTTCACCGACATAAACGGCGCCACGCACGCAGTCTCGGGAAGCCCAACAACATACACCTTCACCATACAGACAATCTAGAACAGGCGTGCATCACACGCCTCCCCTCCCTTTTTGTTTCGTTCCCGTACGTATCCCTAACGATCTGAACGGCCCTTTGTATAATGCTCGAACTAGTGGTGAGCTCGAGCCAACAACGGTTAGGGACAATTGAACATACTTTATCGCTAAGTCAGGCTTCGAAGCTGAAGGTCACTGCGTTCGGACCCACTTCTTCGAAGTGTACGGCTCTGGGCATTGTGTTCTGGATCAGGACTGTTACGTATTCCTTGATGAACTGGGAGTAGTTGGCGTTCACATCGTGATGAAGCGTGTAGAAATGCATCCTGCCATTGTACCGGTGCTCATAGGCATCAAAGTGGTTTCCCCATATCTCGATAAACTCCATTACGCTGGACAGGTCTATGTGTTGAAACAGGAAGAGTATGTGTTCTCGGCCCGCGGTCTCCGCCAGGTTCTTTGCAATCTCATGTATCTTCTCCTTCGTCATGGCGTGGTAGATCTCCCTCAGCTGGTCCTTGCTCACAGGAATGAGCTTCAGCATTCGAGCGTAACGGCCCCAACCCGTGTGATAGGTGAGGATCTGGGAGACCAGTGTGTTCAGGCTGACGCCACTCCTCTTAGCCTCTTCTTCGAGGCTAAGACGAAGCCCGCTTCCTATCCTGAACGAGACGGTGTCGGTTCTTTGCCTAAATTTCTGAGATAGCATACTCCTCCTGTGCTCAACTCCTCGCAAGACTAGGGGCGAGATTGTGGGGGGGACACGTGGCTGAAGGAGAGGCCAATAACAACCCATTCTTGCCTTCACCCGAACACGGTAAAAAGGGTTACGGGTTGATATTGTTAGCCAAAGCGTCCGCTGGATAGATTTTGATGCGGGTATCTCAATCTCTCCAAGGGGAGACTTTGAAAGACGAGCGAGATACTATACTCGAAGCGAAGATACCTGAGGTCTCCCGGCACGTTTAGTCAGGTCTCCACGCTAAGACGCGCCTGCGTGGGCGTGTGAGCGAGTGAGATGTAGAGTAGTAAAGTTCCATGTAAGGCGTAGGGCCCGTATCATTGCGAAGCTTGTCTGCCGCGTTCACTGGGTCTTTCTCACCTCACAAAACGTTACCAATCTCCCGGCATTATTGTGCAAGAAGCCTGCTCTTGCGAGCAGAAGCTTCACAGGTGGGCGCATTGTACTTCATTTAACTCTATTACCGAAAAACGGTAAGTCCCGCCTGCGAATCGCATCTATGCATCGTATCGGATTCTGATTTGCTTACGAGATGGTAGGTCGTCCTTCAGTATTCTAGTCGGTGTTCTTACTGCCCTGCAATATCTCGAAGAGGAACCATTTCCGCCGTTCTGTTGCGTCGAGGATCTCTTGGAGGTTGTTACTTGTCGGTGAGTCGCGGTTCATGTCGCATACCGCGATCGCGTTCCGTATCATCTTCGCGATATGCGCGGTATCCTCCATCAGGCGTCTTACCATCTCTCCCGCCGGCACCAGATCCTCATCGTCGTCTTGGATCGTCTGCAACTGTCCAACGTGACCGATACTCCTGATAGTAGTTCCGCCCACGCGGCGCACGCGTTCTGCCATGACATCAATCGATTCAAGAATCGCTTCGGCGTGCTCGTCAAACAGCAAGTGATAGTCTCGGAAGTGGGACCCGTAGAGATGCCAGTGAAAGTTTTTCGTCTTGACATAGAGAGCGAAAGCGTCCGCGATCAGAGGGTTGACCGCTTCTGTAACGGCACGCGCCTCCTGAGGCGATAAGTCGGTAACAGTTGCCAGCATACTCGGTGGAGTAGACGACTTAACGAGAGGTTTCGTTTCTAAGGTCGTAGCCATAAGAACCGCATCTGACATGACGGTAATTGATCTTAAGGCCTTCGGTCACGCACAACGAGAGTGATTCGTACCTTGCACTAGTCCTCCGGGTTACAGGACTCTTTTGTTAGCTACACTCCAAACGGGACATTGGACAGCAGGGATGCTCAACCGGGAGCAGGGCTAGAGACCTGAGTTGCCGCGTCAAAGGGCAAGGACTGCTCTTTTCATCATACTATGCTCCATATTCCTGGCGACAATCAGCCCGGTTGTCTGGGCTCCTCCTGGAGAGAGCTATGCCCTTACTATTTCACCAAGTCGGGTTCAGGAGAGCGTCAGCAGCCAGGTCGTTCTATCCCTCACAGTGACGAATGCTACTTTATTCAAGACTTATGGATTCACTTGGACTGTGGTTGACCCGGCCGGGTCCAGCCACACGGCCAGTAACAGCACCAACAGTGGCATCAGCACCTCATTCACTCTAACCACCGACTATCCCAAGAGCTTCACGCCAATTACTAGCCTGAGATATGTGGGAAACTACACCGTTCAAGTAGATCAGACCAGTCCCACAAGCAAGTTGAACATTGCCAGTGGGCAGTTCCAGGTTGGGCTGACGAACGTCGGGACCTACCGGCGAACAGACACCACGTCCATCCAGGGGATAGGATACAGGGCCGGAGAGAACGTCAGCATAACCATGTCTTACGGCTCAAGTCCTGTGCCAGGGTTTCCGACGTGGGGTTCCGCAGATCCCAATGGAGTACTATCATATCTTTGGCAATCCCCTCCCGGGGCTACAATAGGGATCTACAATGTGACCCTTGGGGGTTCAACCACTGTCAAGACCATAGCTGACGCACAAGTCTTTACACTATTCGCGACCAACGTTACCATACCACAATTGATGGTGGCCCGAACCTCTCTGGAGAGGACGGAGACTCAGGATTTCAGTTTCAGCCCGATCTATCTGAGTGGAGTAGCAGTACAATCGGGTGCAGTCACGGTAACAGTGGTTGAACCAGACTCGATCACGACGCATTATGTGACCGCGACATACAACTCGGGCATGGACATGTTCCAGGCCAGCTATCGCATACCGCTGACGAGCCAGGCCGGCACATGGGCATCAAGCATCCGAGCGGCCAGCTTCAATGATGGATATGGAAACACCGGTCCGCTTGTCGGGGTCACTAGGGGTTTCAATGTGCAGCCCGCTCAACTCTCCGTCTCCGTCAGCGTCCAGAACAAGACCTACAGTCCGGGCGACGTCATGGCCATCTACGCGAGCGTGCGTAGCCCTGATGGAAGTCAGTTCACATCCGGAACGCTGACCGCTTTCCTCGCCCCGCTCAACTCGGCTACCCAGATCGGCTCAGGAGTTACCCTTGTGTATGTACCTGGCCAGGGTAAATGGGTTGGAAGTACAGTCGTCAACTCTACGGATCCCGCCGGGGTCTGGCTGGTCAACGTTAACGCCTCGGACACTTATGGCAACATTGGCCAAGGCTCCAGCGTTGCCGTGGTGAACAATGCTCTCGTCCAGCCGCCTAGCCAGCCCCTCAACCTATTCTATTTCATAGTCGTCGCTGGAATAGTCGGCGGCGGTCTTAGCAGCGCCCTGCTATTCAGGAGATTCAACTCGGCAGACGGACCTTTCGAAGAACTGTACAGTATGACGGGAGGCGAGTTCCAGCCACCCACCACGCTGATGATCCGGGGAGAATCCGGCTCAGGAACAAGCACTCTCGGATTAGAGCTGGTCTACGAGGGCCTCCGGTCGGGCAGGTCCGCTGTAATACTGACCTACGACTCGTTCCCAGCTGAGATTCAGAGGCAGATGAAGGGCATGGGCTGGGATGTTCAGCGATACATCGACAATGGGAGCCTCCAGTTCATCGACTGCTACTCCTCCCTGGTCGGCGGGGAGACCTCGATCAAAGACCCGATAGACTTCACCGAGGTGAGCATCCAAGTGAGCAGCAAGGTCGGTGAGGCCAAGGGTCCAGTCACGGTGCTCCTTGACTCGTTCACGCCCATCTTCAACAGCGCCCAGGTCCGCCACGCGATAAACTTCCTCCGCGTTCTGGGAGCGAAGATCAAGAACGATGGAGGATTCTTCATCCTCACCGGGACACGAGGTTCTCTACCTGAAGCTGTAGAATCCAACCTGGAATCCGTTGTTGATGGGGTCATAGACCTCCATATCATCCGCAGAGGGCATCGACTGGTCAGACTGTTGACCGTGAAGAAGGTCTCAGGCCACCAGATAGGTTTCGTGGAGAAAGAGTTCAGAATAGCTCAGGGAAAGGGAATACTCTTTCGCATACCCCGTGTTGACCTTGGCTTCTTACAGCGACAACAGAAAGAGTAACGGGCAGGCTGCTGCCCGCGACGATTTCTAATACCCTAGGTTCGATTGAAAGCCTGGAGACTCTTCTGCGAGAATGGGAGCAGATCTAGCCCTGTCATCGAGGGCTGCTGAGCGGCGCCTCTGGACCGCCCTAGGCGTCTCCCTTCTAATCGTAATCGTAGAACTTCTCGGAGGATTGTTAGGCCAGAGTCTCGCGCTACTGAGCGACTCGGCTCACGTGCTAACCGATGTTCTCACCATCGGGATCGCGATACTGACGCTGAGACTGGGCCGGAGACGTCACACACCAAAGCGGACCTTCGGCTATCATAGAGCAGAGATATTCGCCGCGCTGGTCAACGGCTCAACACTGATCGCGGTCGCACTTGTGATAATCTACCAGGCCTATCTCCGGCTTCTGCAACCACCAAGAGTCCAGGCACCACTGGTTCTCACAATAGCCTCTCTCGGACTGGTAGGAAACCTGGCCATGGCGGGATTACTGGCCCAAGGTCGCAAAACAAGCCTCAACGTCAGAGGCGCATTCCTCCACGTTGTTGGAGATACTGTCTCATCGCTCGCCGTGATCATTAGCAGCCTGATCATAATACTAGCCGGATACAATGAGATAGATCCCTTGGTAGCAGCTCTGATCGGAGTCCTCATCATCCGAAGCGCTTATGGACTCGTGAGAGACTCAACAAACATATTACTAGAAGCTACTCCAAAACAGTTCAGACTCGAGAAGGTCGCGGAGGCAATTCGGAGTGTCGACGGGGTCAAGGGAGTCCACGATCTTCACGTCTGGACAATAACCTCAGGCCTCTACGCCCTCAGCGGACACATCACAGTAAACTCTGACACGATAGGGGAGGGATCTGCAATTGTCGACAGGGTAGCAGCGAAGTTGAAAGATTCATTCGGGATAGACCATGTAACTCTACAGATGGAGAAAGAGACCCTTGAGGCTATCCAACGCGAAGACACTAGGCTTTGACAAGATCGAGATCAATTCTCTTCACAGCGTCAGCCCTGGGAGTTTCCGGGAACAACTCGGGATGTATAATGTGAGCTAGTAGCTCTAGGCCGTCGACGATTCGTGGTCCGGGTCTGCTAAAGTAGGCGGACGCGTTCACAGCATAGATATTGCGAGACTTGTAAGCAGGAATACTCTCCCATCCAGAATAGGATGCTAACTCGTGGAGTTCGCCCATGACTCCGTTCAGGTCGAAGCCGCAAGGTGAAACGACGATAATCTCAGGTTGATAATCGAGAACCTCGGTCCACTCAACCCTATGGGAAGGCTTTCCCAGTCTGCCCAGACCTTCGAAGCCACCGGCATAATCGACCATTTGGGGTATCCAGTGTCCTCCCGCCCATGGAGGCTGGAGCCACTCCATGAAGAAGACCCGCGGTCTAGACCCTACGTCACGCGTCTTATTCTTCACAGCGTTGACTCTAGTCAGTAGCTGAGATGCTAGCTCTTGAGCTGGGCCCAGCTTGTTGGTGATCTTCCCAACCAGCAGAATGTTATCCACAATATCCTCAAGATTGCTCGGTTCAAGTGAGACAATCTTCGTGTCCGCGTCGAGGACCCGGGCTGCTTCCTTTACCCTGGTGTAGGATACGGCGCAGACGGCACATAGCTCCTGGGTGAGAATCAGATCAGGGTGAAGCTTCTCCAGCTGGTTCTCATCGATCTCGTAGATGTCCCCGCCTCTTTGCTCGACTTCGCGGTCTATGTCGATACTCTTGTGGATCTTGTGATGGAGGGCGGACTTTGTCAGAGCTGGCCGTTTCGAGGCTTCCGGTGGATAATCACACTCATGGGACACGGCAACTACTTGGTCGCCGAGGCCGAGTGAGAAGAGAATCTCCGTCGCGCTGGGAAGCAGAGAAGCAATCCTCATTGATCGTCGAACCTATGTCTTGGAATATTTGACGCAAGCGTCCACGAATCTCTCGGCCATCCGTTCGCCCGAGGCGAAGCTTGTATGCATGTATGATGCAAGAGCGTTGTAGCTTGTCCAGCCGTCTCTACTATCCCTTATCCCCACGCCTCTCTTCAACTCGTAGGCAAATTCCGCGTCCCGAGGGACTTCTGTCGCGGTCGAGTAGTGGTATTCATGGCCTCGAACAGTCGCGCCTGCGCGCGTCAGAATGTTTGGCCGCGTGGTCTTCGCGAGCGTGTAACTCAGCGTCAGTTTCTTGACCATTCTCGTCTTTGCATCCAAGAGCCCCACTGTCTCATGCTCAACTCCGTCTAGGTCCTGAATTGACTTGGTAAGATACATGAAGCCGCCACATTCAGCATACATTGGCATCCCGTCGTGACCAAGGTTCGCGATTGATTTCAGCATCGATTGGTTCTTGGAAAGGTCCGAGGCATAGACCTCGGGATAGCCACCACCGATGTATATTCCGTTCACTCCGTCCGCGACCCTTTCTTCTGTCAGTGGAGAGAAGAACCTCAATTCCGCGCCTGCCTTGACGAGTCCATCGAGATTTTCCTGGTAGTAGAAGTTGAAGGCGCGGTCTCGAGCCACGGCGATACGAGTTTTTCTGGTACGCAGGCCATTCGTCTCTACACTTCTCTTGGGAGATGGTAGTTCGTTGGCCGAACGTGCAAGAGCCTCTACGCGTCCTAGATCGACCGAGGATTCTACAAGGTCGATCATGTTATCGAGAATCTTGTCGTCTTCCATCTCCACAGCGGGTACCAGGCCCAGGTGTCGCTCAGGCAGCGCCACTCTGCTGTCTACAGGAATCGCTCCCAAGACCGGGACGTTCGAATGCCGTGCAATCGCGTCCCGACACATCTCCGCATGAGCTTCACCGGCAACCCTGTTCAGAACCACACCGTCCAGCCGTAGCTGAGGATCCAGGCTCTTGTAACCGAGCACAACTGCAGCAGCACTCCCAGCAAGGCCGTAGACGTCCATCACAAGTATAACGGGTGCTTTGAGCATCTTGGCAACCTCACTTGTGCTGGCCAGCTCGGACTTGCCGTCTATTCCGTCGAAGATACCCATGACTCCTTCAATAATCGCCATATCCGCATTCTGACAACCTTGCATGAAGATTGAGGCGAGCTTCTCTCTTGGGATCATCCAGGAGTCGAGATTCCGCGAGGGTCTCTTCGTGACAACTGTGTGAAAGCTTGTGTCGAGAAAATCTGGTCCGATCTTGAATCCCTGGACTCTGCGGCCTTTCCGTGCAAAGGCTCCCATGAGGCCGATCGCGACTGTTGTCTTACCGACTCCGCTATGGGTCCCACCTATCACGATCCGAGGAATTCTCAAATCGGATAGACCCCGCAGGTTCGGCAGAACGTTGCGTCTTCAGGCACCTCATACTGGCACTGGGGACAGGTTTTGCCTTGGGTCGCCGGCCTCTCTCCGAAAGTCTCTCGGAAGATCTCGTAATACACTAGTTGCTCCTTGTCTCTGAGAGCGACACCGTCGGCCTCTTTGATGCGCCTTCGCTTCTCGTGGAACTCGCTATCAGGAATTCTCTGATCAAAGATCTGAGGCAACGTCGTGGTTCCGCAACCATGCTCGATAGGAGTCTTCACTCGCCAGGTGATCTCCGCCGGTAGCGAATCCTCAAACGCTTTTCGAACAATCCATTTCCCCCACTTTCTTCCATCCTGTTCCACTACCAGAAATGAAGGGTCGATCTCGCTGGCTAGCCGTCGCACCTCCGAGTCAAGGAACGGGATCTTCGCAGTCATTCCAAGCGATTGGCCCATGGGAATCGCGGAGAAGCTCATCACCTTCCAGAGCTTCTCCAGGGAAGATTTCAGACCTTGATTGTCTAGGTTGAAGAGGAAGCTATAGCCCGCAAACAGTTCGTCGCAAGCATCGCCGGTTAGAAAAGTTGATGCGCCATCCTGTTTTACCTGTTTCATTCCAATGTAGACAGCAACGCTGTTTCTGATCTCCATTGGGTCGAAGACGCGTAGCGTCCTGATAACCTCAGGCAGGGTCTTCATCAGCTCGTCCATGCCAAAGACGTGTAGCTTATGGTTCAGTTTGAGGCGGTTTGCCATCAGTCGAGCATATTCGATGTCTGGGGATGGAGCGTCTTCAAGCGCAACAGTGTAGGCTCTGAGCGGACTTTGGTGAGAGGCTAGCGAGGCGACTATGCTTGTGTCGAGACCGCCAGATAGCAGAACCGTTTCAGCAACATTCCTTTGGACTGCAGATGCGATTGTGTTCCGAACCCGATGCACCAGTTCAATGGAAGATTGAGGCACTTGAGCGCTGATGGTCAAAACGAAAACTGGGAGGTGAGCGAATTCTATATAAGCATGCGGGTAACTTTGCCCGCTTCAAGCTTTGTCTCAACCGATCGCATTCAAGCAGCCATTCTCCAACCCGCCTGTGAAAGTGGCGCTAATAGCTGTGTTCACAGCCTTGTCTCTGGGAACCAACTATGCGATGATCGACCTTTGGAACATCAAGCTCATGGACGCACTGGTCTTCATCGCCGCGTTCTTCTTCGGAATACAAGTTGGACTCGCCTCCGCCATCTCCATATGGATCGTCTACGGATTCATCAATCCTTACGGCCAGGCAGACCCAGTCCTACTCCTGTTTCTCATAACTGGTGAATGCTTCTACGCCATAGCTGGCACATTGGCAAGGCGGGCATCCGTAACTCGCGATCTTCTTAGAAGAAGAAACTCGAAATTGACAGCGACGGCTGAAGAATCTGAACGTTGGCCTCGAAAATCTCGCTTCGCGAGGTATGCCCACGTGACTCGCAGCTACTTTCATCGGGTCCACGTCTCTGTCTTCCCGTATGGGCGACTGAGCCTACTCTTTGGACTGATCGGTTTCCAGACAACCTTTGCCTATGATGTTTTGACCAACTTTGGTTCTTTCGTTGGTAAGACGAATTCCTTGTACCAAGCATTCATAATTGGAAATATCACCGGAGTGCCCTTTGCAATTCTTCACGAATCGAGCAACATAGTATTCTTTGCCATCGTCGTCCCATTGGCAATAGCTACGTCGCACCGAGCTGGATTGGTCGTTCAAGACAAGGTTCAGTGAGAAGCACTGAGCAGCCACCGGCTCTTCTATCTAGCTCTTGGACTGATCGTCTTAGGAATGGTATCAGCTCAGTTTGGCGCTTACTATTACCTGCATCGGTTGTACAGTCCCGCCGCATCACAAAGTGGGACCGTAAACACCCTGATCAATTACGGAAACTCAACCATGAGATGGTACAATCAGACGAGTATTTCGGGCAACAAGAATTTTTACGATCTAACATTATTCTTGACGGGCGGTAATGTTGAAGCCCAATTCTACGGGCCACCGTTAAGTGAGCATTTTGTGACAGCAATCAACGGAGTCAAGAATCATTCTCCCTACTTCTGGACGCTCTGGATTCTCTGCCAGAAAGAGAACGCTTGGGAGGTCTCCCCAGTTGGAGCCGACGCAATTCTGCTTGGGAACGGCCAAACCCTTGCGTGGGCATACGAAATACCATATCCCCCGCCAGTTCCGGGAGCGAGAACAGTCGACTCCTGTTCCTGATGAATGTTGAGGATCTTCGTCGCCAACACTTATATGGCAACCGTCAAGTGAAGCGGGTAACTTTGCCCGCTTCACAATCGCCGTTATTTCTCTTGCTCTTCATGGTTCTGGTGACATCGACGATCATTGTTCCGAGCCCGTCAAACATTGTGAGAAACCCGTCGACCACGAGTTTTCTGCGCACTCTATCGTCAGGACTCGATGGGGCTCTGCAATGGCTGGTTGCGAATCAAAATTCAAATGGTTCCTACGGAGCCTTCGAGGAGCACCTCGCCGCCTCTGCGGCTTATGCACTCTGGTTGAACGACTCGAACTCGGCTAATGCCGCGCTATCCTATTCCTATCTTTCAAAGCAGATGAGCGACTCATCATCCTGGTTCTGGGGGGCGTACGGGGAGGCAGATGTTCCCGGATTCATGTTGTACAGCATTGCATCAAGCTCGAACTTGGGTCTCGTCAATCCTAGAGATGTTGCAGCTGAGTTGTTGCAGTTCCAGAAGTCTACTGGCGGTTTCGCAGGATACTACGACCTCGATCGAGGTCAGACGGTCACCAGCAGTGTAGACACAGACATGGCGCTCTTGGGATTGCTCAGTTCGAATCTGTGTTGTCGTCATGGCGGGCATCATCAGCTTGTGCCGGTACAGCTGATTCCGGCACAAAACCGGACTCGAGCAATCCAGTATCTTCTCACTCTTCAGAATCCGGACGGGAGCTTCAACCTGACGAGCACGAGATCGTATGATCCGATCTACTCTCTGGGACCGGACCCTGTCAGCATCACTGCGCTGACCCTTCTCGCCTTGAAGAGTTCCGGATTCACGATAGATCAGGCTCCGATTTCGAACGGGCTAAGGTTTCTCAGCGAGGCCGTCCTCGCGAGTTCCTGCGAAAACGGACAGGTGTACTCAACTGCCGTGTCAACGCTCGTCTTCAAGGCCTTCGACCAACCGTACGAGTCGGCTGCCTCGACGGTCTACATACTCTCCCAACAAAATAGTGACGGTGGATTCAGTGATTCCAGCCGCTCCTCATACCCGGAATCCGACGCGCTAGACAGTGGGTGGGCAGCCATCGCTCTCGAAGCCCAATCAACAGGAGAGGCGAGGATTCCCAGCCCTACCAACTGTCCCCCAGTGGCCGCATTCTCTTTCACCCCTCAGCCATCCACCGTGGGTGTCGCCGTTCAATTCAACGCGAGCAAATCCTACGACCTTGACACAGACCAGCTGTCTTTCATCTGGACATTCGGCGACGGATCTAGTGGGGAGGGCGCGAATCCAAGTCACACGTACACAGAGGCTGGTAATTTCACAGTAACCCTAACTGTCATGGATTCTGGAACAAACCCGGGACCTCTTTCCGTTACAAAGTCAGAGGCCATAACCATACAAGGATCAACCGTTCAAAAGTCTCCCGGCTTACCGATCAGCACTGCAGCCCTCTGGATAATATTAGGCGCTATAGGGCTGGTTGCTGTTATAGCGGTAGCATTCGATGTGGGGAGAAGGAGCACTAGAAGACCCCCTGCCCATACTGCTTAGGCGGATGGGATTCCCCTAAAAAAACGAGGGTTAGATACCGGGTGCGCGTTCGTCTTCCTGTGACTTAGTAGTTTTGGCTCTGGCTCTTCTTTGTCGTGCCGGGGCCTTCGAGTGCGTGGACCATGTTGACGACGACCTTGATGGTCGGGATCAGTGCGATGAGCAGGAACATTAGCGGAAACGCCCACGGCTCTGCGCTAAAGTATGGCTGAGCGATGTCTTTGGTGACTGCGTAGAGTATTCCGATTGCTACGATCTGGAAGAAGTATGCGAGCAGCGGTGTCCAGGTTCTGTAGCTCTTGTACGCGTCGGATACGGTGTTAGCGAGCTGGGTGCCGAACTTGAGTATGACGAAGCAGACGATGAGGCCGATCATGAAGACCACGATGTTCGCGACTGAAATGGTAGAGCCTGTTATTGGGGATGATATTCCTGGAAAGCCAAGAACTACCGCTTCGACGACCACGAGTACGATGACGCCAGCGATCAGTCGTATGAAGGAAGGCATGACAGGAGCAAACGCGCCCCAAGTCTTGTCCGAACTTGAATCAGTCATTTCTTTTTACACTTGGAATAACTATCGCTATGCGAACGGGATATTGCTATGTCGAAACCCTGGATGGCAGGGCGGGGTTACAGGCTGAGATGCTTCAGGTTCGGCCGCCTCCAGTTTTAATACGGACGCCAGTGGCTGAACGGGCAGTAGAATGGTTCCTGGTTGCTTTGGATTGTAAAGGGTCATGACGGTTCACGTCCTTCTCACAGCCGACAACCATCTCGACCCCTCCGCCGTCCAGTATGGTCCCAAGAGGTTCGAGAGGAAACGAGACTTTCAACACTGCTTCGACGTGCTAGTCAACTTTGCCCTTGAGAACCGGCCAGACCTCTTCCTGATAGGAGGCGACTTCTACGACGGCATCCTACCCGGCAACCCGACACGAGCCTACGTGGCAGAACAGTTCAAACGATTACACGAGAAGGATGTCAAGACGGTCCTTGTCAGCGGTCATCACGATACTCCAAGAAGCATAGAACAGGGAGTCTCACCCCTATCCGTCCACGCCAAATCAGGACACGCCTATTTTCTGCAAGATCCACGACCAACCGCGAAGCTCTTCCATCTTGGAGGTGAGACTGTCAACGTCACTGGTATGAGTCTCAACCCCGGTCTGAGTCCAGACCAAGACCCCTTGGCTGGGCAGAAGATAGACCACGCAGGGGACGTGAACATCTTCCTCACCCACTATCCAATCGAGGGCTTCGAAGGCTACTTCGGACAGGAGACCCACATCGGAAAGTCTTCGATTCCACGAAACTTCCAGCTCTTCGCGTCAGGGCATCTTCACCGGCAACAGAAGAATACTATCAACGGGACGCCGGTGATCTACCCGGGCAGCACCGAGCGTGCCAGCTTCAACGAGGAAGGTGAGGAGAAGGGATTCTACTGGCTCGAACTGGACAAGACCGGAATCCTCCATCAAGAGTTTCACTCGACCCCTGCGCGTCCCATGGAGACGCTAGACTCGCGCGTGACCGGCGAGGGTGGAAGCCTGACCCGGCAGATACAAGACGCGCTCGGGAAGAGAACGGGTCTAGATAAGATACTGCGAGTCCGAGTAACCGGAAAGGTATCGCTAGAGCAGCTTTCAACCTACAAGCGCTCGGCCCTCATAGAGTACTGCCAGGATCGTTTCTTCCACGTCGAGTTCGACGAAGACGGCCTCAACCTCCTGACAATGGCCCCGTTAGAGTCGCTTCCGAGAACCTCGCCCGTCGAGGAACTGGACCGGACATTCCAGAACCTCCTCACCAAGGTCAAGGAGGACGAGCGTCCTCTCGTACAAGAGGCGTGGAAGGGGACGGTCGCAAGGTTGAGGGAGGAGGGAGTCAGCTGAAGCTGGTAAGCCTCCAGGCCCAGAACTTCAAGAAATTGAAACTCGGAAAACTTCTACAGTTCTCAGACGGGATCATCCTCATCACGGGCCTCAACGAGAGCGGCAAGTCCACTATCCTCGACGCCATTCTCTACGCTCTCTTCGGCAGAGTGATCAGACCGAGCAAGATGCCCAGTAACGACGACATCGTCTGCTATGGCACCGGGGAGGCTCAGATCCGGCTCGACTTCAACATCGGCGAGACTACATATCGAGTGGTCCGGGAGGTTCACAAGACCCGGCCCAATCGAGCGACCCTCTATGAGATGGGTCCAGGCGGGAGGAATAGGACTCTCGCCAACTCTGTAAAAGATGTGACCAGCGAGATTGAACGTTTGCTGGGGGGTATCACCTATGACGAGATTGTCGCGAGCAGTGTTGTCGCGCAGAAGGATCTTGAACGGCTGATCAAGCAGAGGCTTGATGATCGACGGAAAGTCATCAACGTATTCCTCAACCTGGAGAGTTTCAACAAGGTCCAGGACCAGCTAGACGCTGAGCGGACCCAGATCGAGGGAACATCCAGAACCCCTGGACAGCTGACCGTAGAACGGCAGCGCCTCGAAAACCTCCAAGAGCAATTGAAAGAATACGAGGAGACAGGAGTCCAGCTCGTCAGTCTCGAGGGAAAGGTGACGAAGTTCAAGGCCGACCAGCGGGAGAAGGAGAAGCAGCTTGCAGACACCGACTCTCTCTACAAGACGCTCAACGAGTATGAGGAGAGCCTCAAACAGCGCGGGTCTCTACAGCGAGAGATAGAGGACAAGAGCCTTCTCGTAAACAACCTCCAACAACAACTCTCAAGCATTGTCACGCAACAGGTCGAGCTTGAGAGAGCCGAGTCCGAGGTCAAGAAGTATGGAGACCTAGCCCAGGCAGAGCGGGCGATCTCCCGAGCGTCCGAGGTTCTCGAAAAAGTTCGCGGTGCAGAACTCCAGAAAACCCAGCTAGAAGAAAGAGAACAGAAGCTACAGGCGCAGATAGTCGAGACGAACAAGAGGATTGCAGATATCAGTGAATCAAAACGTCTCATTGGGCCTGCCCCGCGAAGAATCTGGACCTACCTCACAGCTACAGCCGCCCTTGGCGCTGGCGCCATACTCTCATTCATCCTGACACAACTAATACTGACGATCGTGCTCGGATCTCTCGCTGCAGCATCTCTCCTACTACTGGCCCGACAAATCGCTTCTTTATCGGAGCAGGCTCAAGCGTCGAGAAAGCAACAGGAGCAACTTGCTAACGCACAACTGATAGGCTCATGGACCGATGAGCTAGCGGCGGCAAGAAACGACCAAGATATTGCGAACGGGACGATCACTCAGGGGTCCACGGAAATTCTCCGTGTCCTGAACTCCGTCGAATCATACTCCAGCTATCTTCAAGGACTCGACGATCCGAAGGCAGCCGTTGAGCAAGCAACCTCGATCTACAACCAAGACAAACAATCATTGAGCGCCGTACAGGAGCGTGTAAGCATGCTCCAGAGACTGTTGCAAGAAGAACCCGCGCTCAAACGACGGCTCGCCCAAGTCCAGATGGATATCGCACAGGTTCAGAAGAAGCTCAGAGAGACCGTCCTTCCTCCTCTTCCCGAGGCTGTCGTGTTTTCGGAAGAGCTTCTCGAGGAGGCTATCCAGTTGCGGGACAATCTCAGAGACGCCGTATCCCGTGTCAAGACCCAGATTGAAGATTCTATTACCCGGACGGTCGAGCTGAAACAGTTCCTCGAAGAGAACAAGGGGCTGGGGGAACAGGTTGACGAGCAGAACCGGAAGGTCCGATTGCTGGAGAAGGACCTGGCGGTTGTCAAGTATTCTGTCAAAGGTCTTGAACAGACCTCTGAATCGTTGAGGAACCGTGTGAAGCCCCAGGTCGAACGGTACATGGGTCTCATACTGCCCGTCATCACGTCGGGACGATACAAGGCAGTCCAGCTAGAAGAAGACTACACGGTGCGGGTCTTCGACCCTGAAGCGGGAGAGTTCCGGCCCAAAGAAGTATTCTCCGGAGGAACGGAGGACCAGCTATTGCTGGCTATGAGGCTGGCCTTCGCGCTCGCCCTTATTCCCCAAGCGAAGGGACGCAACCCCGAATTTCTCTTTCTCGACGAGCCTCTTGGCAGTTCAGACAAGGTCCGGAGGGAAGGAATACTGGCGTTGATGCGCAAGGAGTTGGCTGAGAATTTCAAGCAGATCTTCCTCATCAGCCACGTCGGCGATCTGGAGGTAGAGGCGGATACGATCATAGAGATGGATAATGGTACCGTCAGAGAAATCGTGAGTCGTAAACAGTCTCTAGCGCAGCCTATAGAGATTCCGGCTTAACAACAAGTTCACAAGAACGCATATGCACAATTTGAATGCGCCCAGCAAAGGTTAGAAGTTTGAATCTGCTTTCTTCAATGTATTAATGCTCAGGTCTATTGTTCGTCTTCTCGGAAGAACGCTCACGGCTCTGGGAGGTATCCTCCTTCTCGCAGCCTTACTAATCCTACTATTCGCGTTTGAAGCGCCGGGAGCTCCAGACATCCTCCTCGTCTGGTTCATTGTCTTCATCCTCGCGGGCACACCCACACTCGCGTTGGGGAGGTTGTTTCAGTGGCTAGTGCATGACGACTGGCCGAACGAAAATACCTTGCGAAAATGGAGCGATACCATCGCCGACATATTGTAAAAACCTGTTTGCACCTTCCTGAGGAAATCTTTCCCCTTGGTCTCGAAAATTGTTCAGCAAAAAGCTAATCTAAACGCTGGACGGCATCTACTCCGCAGCGATTGTACGATGAGAAAGGAGGCTGTTAGAACTGGGCCTGCTCCTCTGAACCTACCGTTCTCGCCGGGAATAAAGTACGGAGATCTGATCTTTGTGTCGGGCCAAGGGCCTATAGACCAGAACGGCAAGGTTATCCCGGGAGACGTCAGGTCTCAGACCAAGACGACTTTGGAAAACTTTCGAGGAGTGCTCAGAGCAGCTGGATCCAACCTCGACCACGTACTACAGACAACGGTCTATCTCAGCAACCTTGACGATTTTTCCAGCATGAATGAGACCTACTCGGCCTTCTTCCCTGATCCAAAGCCAGCAAGAACAACAGTTCGGGCAGATCTCTTGTTCGGGATGAAGGTGGAGATTCAGGGCATTGCATACATTCCGAAGAGCTAGTACGAGAAATAATCTACTCTAGGTCCTGGCCTAGTCCTCGAAGTACTCGTCTCGTATCCTGGCCCAGTCTCGGAGCGAGGCTGGGGATACGGTTATCCTGTTTCGTGAATCTAATCGGTGAGGTCAGTGTCGGAATCGCTGACTTCGATGGTTTGAATACGCCCCGGTGCCGGATCTGGGGATCCCTGACGACGTCCGCGATGCTAAGGATGGGGGCTGCAGGCACTCCGCTCTTGTTCAAGAGTCGGTTCCAGTATGATGCCTTCCGGCTTTTCAGGCGTCTTGAGAGAATTGGGATCAGTGCTTGTCTGTTGCTTACTCGCTGAGGATTAGTGCTGAACTCTTTCAGATTCGCGAGCTTCTCCAGACCGAGGGCGTGGCAGAGCGCCTGCCATTGTGTGTCGTTTCCTACAGCAACTATTAGTTCTCTGTCTTTGCAGTTGAAGGCTTGGTATGGGACGATGCTCGGGTGAGCCGAGCCCATTCTCGGCGGCTGTCTTCCAGTGGCGAAATAGTAGCTTGCCAGATATGTCAGCCAGGAGACGATCGAATCGTAAAGTGCGATGTCGACATACTCTCCCCGTCCAGTGACGAGCCGACGCGAGAGGCAGGCGAGTATCGCAGTAGACGCGTAATGGCCCGCAGCAATATCCGCCACCGGGACACTCACTCTAATCGGGGGCCTGCCCTCATCGCCAGTCGTGCTCATGATTCCGCTCATTGCGAAGGCCGTGATGTCATATCCGGGCCGGTCCCGGTATGGCCCGGTCTGCCCGAAACCTGAGATGGAACAGTAGACAAGCGCTTTGTTTACCCGCCGCAGGCTAGGATAGTCCAGATTGTAGCGCGCTAGGGTCCCGGGACGGAAGCTCTCGACTAGAATATCCGAGTCTTGGACTAGCTTGCGGATTATCTTCTGCGCCGCAGCTGTCTTGAGGTCTAGAGTGACGCTCTTCTTTCCACGGTTGAGGCTGAGAAAGTAGTAGCTTAGACCATCGACAAACGGCGGCCCCCAGGCACGGGTCTCGTCCCCGGTCCCCGGCTTCTCGATCTTGATCACTTCCGCGCCGAGATCGGAGAGTATCATCGTACAAAACGGTCCAGCAAAGTCCTTGGTCAAGTCAACGACTCGCAGTCCTTTGAGGGGCAGGGCCATGTGCTTATCTCGGACTCTGACCTGATTAATGCCTAGCTTGATACCGAGCCAGCCCCTCGCTACTGGAGAGAAGCCTCTGGCCGAGGTCGTCGTGGAGGGCGAGCTGTCACCGTTCGAGCATGAGGCTCTCTACCGATTACTCCGTAAGAGCTTCAAAGTCGAACAACCGTCATACAGGGAACTCTCGGACGAGGACCTCGCGGCCCGGGTCAACGTGGTATTCCACTATCCATATTCGAGGACGATCTTCACCGATGTTCTTCAGGAGAACTGGCG
>WNGM01002826.1_pt1 | contig 28194 bp, 33 predicted proteins | sample 5400571 | NCBI WGS metagenome assembly WNGM01 (sample SAMN13153378, study PRJNA577476) | soil metagenome | isolation source: 100 cm soil or saprolite under Garry oak tree replicate 2 | place: USA:California | collected 2016-06-15 | reverse complement strand
TCCCATGAAGGCCGCGGGGATCCTCGGGGTGCTTCTGTGATGGAGGCGAGCACCTCCTGCGGCATGTCGATCCACATCTGCTCGTGCGAAGGGTCCACGAGAACGAGGCCGGCAACCATGCTCGGCTCGGTCCAGGCGGCCAGTTGCGCCAGCAGGCCGCCCCAGCTGTGACCGACCAGCACGCTCGGGCCGTTGCCAACCTGGCCGAGCAGCGCGATAAGGTTCCCGAGCTGAACGCCGAGCGTAAGCGGGCTCGCGGGCTCGTAACCGGCACGGTCGTAGGCGACAACGCGACAGTGCCCGGCCATGGCCGGGAAGACCGGAGCCCACGTCGTCGTCGGCGACCCCGCTCCGGCGTCCAGGACCACAGTTGGCGCGCCGGTTCCGGCCTCCATCCACCGGAGCCTGCGGCCACCGCGGCCAAGCTCCCCACGGAGTACGCCCAGGTATCAGCGCGCTGAGCGCATCTGCTGCAAGGTCGGTTGTCATCCGTCGCATCCGCAAGCTCGAGGAGGTAGTAGAGCACCAGCGGCCGTCTGTCCCGCTCGTGCGAGGCTAACGGTGCCGACTGGGAGAAGGTGCCCACCACGGGAAAGGGGTGTGCGAGAACGCGCTGGGTCCCGCCTCCCGCGTCCTGCGAGGTGGACTGGAAGTTCGCCGCGCGCAGCGGCAAAGTGAAGTGACTCACGCTCGTGAAAACCAGCAATAGGGACGGTTCGCATGCTCGTGGCCGGAGTGGATTCATCCACCCAGTCGACCAAGGTGCTGCTCTGTCAGGCCGCCGACGGCGCGGTCGTGGACCAGCGCAGCGCACCCCACCCGGCCGGAACCGAGTGCGACCCGCAGGTCTGGTGGACTGCCCTGCAGCGGGCTGGTGACGGACTGCTCGACCGGGCGGCGGCGGTCGCGGTCGCGGGGCAGCAGCACGGCATGGTGGTGCTTGACGCCGACGGCGCGGTGATCAGGCCGGCCCTGCTGTGGAATGACCTGCGCTCGTCCGCCGCCGCAGCCGATCTCGTCGCCGAACGAGGCGGGCCGCGGTGGTGGGCGGAGCAGACCGGGAGCGTGCCGAATGCCTCGTTCACGGTCACCAAGCTGCGCTGGCTGGCCGAGCATGAGCCTGCGAACGCGAGCAGGGTCGCCCAGGTGATGCTGCCGCATGACTGGCTGACCTGGCGGCTCGGCGCGGCGAAGCCGGTCACCGACCGCGGTGACGCGTCAGGGACGGGCTATTTCGCCACAGCAGGCGGTCGCTGGATGCGCGGCGTCGCCGCGGCCGCGCTGGGACACGAGCCTGTCCTGCCGCGCGTGGCGGCACCGAGCGAGGTGGTCGGGCAGACCAGCCACGGCGCGCTGCTCGCCCCGGGGACCGGCGACAACATGGGAGCCGCGCTGGGACTTGGCCTCGAGGCAGGCGAGGTTGCGGTGTCTGTCGGCACGTCAGGAACGGTCTTCGCGGTCACCGAGGTCGCGGCGGCCGACCAGGCAGGCGCGGTCGCGGGATTCGCCGACGCGACCGGTCGGTTCCTGCCCCTGGTGTGCACCGCGAACGCGGGCCTCGTACTGTCCGCCGTGGCGACCATGACGGGAACGGACGTGACCGGACTGACCCAGCGGGCGCTGGCCGCCGACCCCGGAGCCGGCGGCATCACCCTGCTGCCGTACTTCGACGGCGAGCGCACGCCGGAGCGGCTGCGCGCCAGTGGCGTGGCGTCGGGCCTGACCACCGCCAATGCCACGCCGCAGAACCTCGCCAGGGCGGCCGTGGAAGGCGTGCTCGCTTCTCTCGCCGACGCGGCCGACCTGCTGGCCGGCTACGGCGTCGCGCGCAGCCGGGTAGTCATGATCGGAGGCGGCGCCCGATCGGCGGCTATCCGCGCCCTGGCCCCCGGCATCTTCGGGCAGGACGTCGACGTGCCAGAGCCGCAGGAGTACGTCGCGCTCGGCGCGGCCCGCCAGGCGGCATGGGCCATGGCCGGTACGCCCGCGCCGCCCGCCTGGCCGCGCCAGCCCGGCACGCGGTACCACGGGACGCCGCAGCCGGCGGTTCGGGAGCGTTATGGCGTTCTACGCGATGCCACTTCTTCCTGGGGCGGCGGCATCAACCCGACAGCCGGAAGGAGGGCAGTGCCCTAATGACCGCAGGCGCCTACGTGCCGACGCCAGCGGACCGGTTGTCGTTGGGCATCTGGACGGCGGGTTGGCAGGGGGTGGATGCCTTCTGACCAGCGGCCCGCCCGCCCAGCGCGGTGATGGCCGAGTCAATGCGGGCTGTCGATCGGGCCCCGCGCCATCCGGATGAAGGCGTGAAGCCCGCCATTCGTAAAATGTTCGTAGCGCTCGACCTTCCGGAAGCCGACCCGCTCGTACACAGTAATCGCCCGCTGATTGAACGCGGCCACGGCGAGGGTAAAGCTCTCCGCGCCCGGCGTCGCGCTGGCGAAACGAAGGCAGGCGCCGACATAAGACTCGCCGAGGCCGAGACCCGTGAGGCCGGGCCGTAGCCCCAGCCCGATCTCAGCCACCCGGCCGCTGAGCTTCACCACCAGGAAGCCCGCGAGTCCATGCCGCGGCCCGCGGCCCCGGTTTCAGGTGCGCCAGTGCTCCTCGCCGGGCCTGGGCGGCAGGGTCGGGTAGTCGAGCATGGGATACAGGCCGACGGCGAACCCGTAGACCGTCTCGCCGGAGCGAGGGAGCCGGTCGAACTCGTGGATCGCCTGGTCGATGCGGTGCCAGAACTCTGCCACCCGTTCCTCAGGTATCCGGGCGTGCCGGATGAAGGCGCGCAACTGGCCGATCTCGTACGCCGCGGCGGACTCCTTTGCCGCGACCTCGAAGTCGTTGAAGTCAGGCGGAAGCGCGACGCCGTCAGCGTGCCGGCCGAGACTGACGTAGAACATCCGCGCGGTGCGGCCGTAGTAGCGCTCTTCGATCGCCCTGACGCGCCGGGTCCGCACGACGCGCAGCAGGCCGACTCGGGCCAGGACGCTGACGTGGTGCGCGACGGTACTCTTGGGTCGCTTGACCGCGCCGGCCAGCTCGGTCACGGTCGCGGCGCGCTCGTGCAGCAGGCCGAGGATGGTCGTGCGCAAGGGGTCGCTGATCGCCCGCACCTGCTCGGCGGTGGTGAGCTCGATTGTCTCGTCGAGGTCGTAGTCCGGGACTGGGGTATTGCTCGGCATGGTTGGATTAGACTAACATCGACGATCGTTCGAGATATTTGGATCATTGAGGCTTCCGAAAGCGAGCAGACCATGGCCGAGCTTGTGCTGTACCACCACGCTCAGGGGCTGACCAGAGGAGTGGAAGCCTTCGCGGCCGAACTGCGCCAGGCTGGTCACACCGTCCACGTGCCAGACCTCTACGAAGGGCATACCTTCGGCACCCTGGAGGAGGGTCTTACCTACGCGAGGCGGACCGGGTTCGGCACGCTCATGGAACGTGGCGTCAGCGCGGCCGAAGGGCTCGGCGACACGCAGGTCTACGCGGGCTTCTCGCTCGGCGTGATGCCAGCGCAACGGCTAGCCCAGACCCGCGCCGGGGCCAAGGGAGCGCTGCTCTTCCACTCGTGCTTCCCGGTGTCGGAGTTCGGCGACGCCTGGCCGGCCAGCGTTCCCGTCCAAGTACACGGGATGGACGCCGACCCGTTCTTCGCCGGCGAAGGCGACCTCGACGCGGCACGCGCCCTGGTTGGCTCCGCCGAGCGAGCCGAACTGTTCCTCTATCCCGGCAAGGAGCACCTGTTCGCCGACTCCTCGCTGCAGTCGTACGACCAGGCTGCGGCCAACCTGCTCACGCGCCGGGTCATCGACTTCCTCGACCGAATCGGATGAGAACCGGCATCATCCTCGTCGATGACGCGCTAGCAGGTCCAGTGTCGGCACTGCGGCGAGGCGGTGAGCGGAAGCGTTGACGCCTCGACGGCCTGTCGTCGCGCCGGTGTGGCAGTGTGGGCGGCATGCTGCTCGGACTCGTGCACGTGAACATGGGCCCGATGAGCCGGCCCGATGGCCTGGCCGCGGCGGCGCGCACGGCCGAGGCAGCCGGGTTTGACTCGTTGTGGGCCGGTGAGCACATCGTGCTGCCGGACCCGCAGCGGCCGCCGTCGCCGATGAGTCCGCACGACCCGGTGCTCGACCCGCTGCTCGCGCTGACGTGGGCGGCAGCCCATACGACAGCGATCCGGCTGGCGACCGGGATCGTGATCCTGCCGCAGCGCAATCCGGTCGTGCTCGCCAAGCAAGTGGCGACGCTGGATGTGCTGTCGGGCGGGCGGCTCATGCTCGGCGTCGGCGCAGGCTACCTCGAGGCGGAGTTCCGCGCGGTCGGCGCCAGCTTCGCGCAGCGCGGCGCGGTGACCGACGAGTACCTCGGTGCGATGCAGACGCTGTGGTATGACGAGCACCCCGAGTACCACGGGCGCTTCGCCGACTTCGCCGGCGTCGATGGCCGACCCCGCCCGCTGCAGCGGCCGATCCCGCTGGTGGTAGCGGGCCACAGCGCGCCGGCCTACCGGCGGGCGGTCGCGCGAGCGCATGGCTGGTACGGGTACTGGCTCACCGCCGATGACGTGGCCGCCTCGCTCACCGGCCTTCGTGCCGCCGCCGACCGGGTCGACCGGCCAGCCGCGCTTGGCGAGCTGGAGATCAGCGTGACCCCCCGCGGCCCGGTCACGCCGGGGCAGGCCGCAGCGTTCGCCGAGGCCGGCGTCCACCGGCTCGTGTTCCTCGCGCCCCAGACCCCAGACGGCCCCGCCCAGACAATCGACGCCGCCATCACCACGGTAGCCGGACTCTGACCGCCGCCCAGCCTCCGCTAGGTTGTCACCATGGATGGGCCGTCTGCGTCGTATTTTGATACCTCCACCTGGGACCGCCGCGATGTCCTCTCCGGAGGGTCGCGGATGATCCCGGTCAGCACATCAAACGGCGAGTTCCGCGTATGGACCAAGCGAGTCGGAAACAACGCCGACCTCAAGGTGCTCTTGCTGCACGGCGGACCCGGGGCCACCAGCGAGCTGTATGAGTCCTTCGACACCTGGTTTCCGCGCGCTGGCATCGAGTACTACTACTACGACCAGCTTGGGTCATTCCGCAGCGACCAGCCCGACGACGCGTCGCTGTGGACGCTGGAGCGGTTCGTCGATGAGGTCGAGCAGGTCCGCCAGGCGCTCGGGCTCGACAGCAGTAACTTCGTGCTGCTAGGGCAGTCCTGGGGAGGCTTGCTCGCACTGGAGTACGCCGTCCACCACCAGCACCGGCTCAAGGGGCTGGTCATCTCTAACATGATGTCCAGCGCGCCGCTCTATAACGCCTACGCCAACGACGTCCTCATGCCTGCCATGGACCAGGATGTGCTGGCGGAGATCAAGCGGCTCGAGGCCGAGGGGCAGACCGACGACCCGCGCTACGAGAAGCTGCTCATGGAGCACCACTACGTCCTGCACGTCTGCCGGATGCCGGTGAGCGACTGGCCCGATCCGGTTACGCGGTCGATCGGCCATATCAACCCGGCGATCTACGTACCGATGCAAGGGCCCAGCGAACTCGGCCTCAGCGGCACGCTGGAGAACTGGGACCGCTCGGGGGATCTCCGGCACATCGACGTGCCGACGCTTGTCATTGGCGCGGCGTACGACACGATGGATCCCGGGCACATGCGCTGGATGTCCGAACAAATGCCGCTGGGCCGTTACCTGCACTGCCCCGATGGCAGCCACCTCGCGCAATTCGACGATCCCGGGCACTACTTCCCTGGGCTGGTCGACTTCCTGCAGTCCCTGTGAGCCGTGACTTCGACGAGCCCGGTGGAGGTCGCTGACATGCGACGCCTGGATGTTCAGATCCCAGCTCCGGATGGCCGCAGCAACGCGACGATGCACCTCCCTGACGGGGATGGCCCGTGGCCGGGCGTGCTGGTCTTTCCTGACGCGGGCGGAGCGCGGGAGACGTTCCGGCAGATGGGCGACCGGCTGGCGAGCATGGGTTACGTCGCGATGATCCCGGACATCTACTACCGCGCGGGCGAGTGGGCGCCCTTCGACGTGGCCACATTATTCACGGACAAGCTGGAGCGGGCACGGCTGTCCAGCCTCACGAGCATTCTGACCAATGATCGGATCATCGCTGATTCCGCTGCCTACTCGGACTTCCTCCTGGCGCGGCCGGAGGTGACGGGGTCCGCGATCGGCACCACCGGTTACTGCCTGGGCGGACGCATGTCGGTGATCGCCGCCGGCGGACTCGGCCGCAAGGTCGCCGCGGCGGCATCGTTCCACGGCGGCAGGCTGGCTGTCGCCGGCGACCCCTCGAGCCCTCACCTGTCCGCGGACCGCATCACCGCCACGGTCTACGTGGCCGGCTCGAAGGACGACGACTCCTTCACCGCCGAGCAGGCCGAGCTGCTGGAAGGCGCGCTCACTGACGCCGGAGTCGACCACACCGTCGAGTTCTACCGGGCCCACCACGGATTCGCGGTGCCCGACAACCCGACCTACGACACCGAAGCAGACGCCCGGCACTGGCAAGCACTCCACGAGCTCTACCAAGCCCACCTCGGTTCCTGAAGCGCTGCAGCCCGCCGGAGGCGCATCGGCTCGCGGCGCTCTGCCGGATTCGCCGCGAGCGGGCCGTCCCTGACCCACGGCTGGACCGTTCGCGCCTGATACCTAGGCTCCCATGATCAGTCGATCGGTCAGATGAGTGCGTTTCGTGGAAGGCTGGTCGGGTGACTGACTTCACCAGTGAGAACCTGACCGGCTCGCGGTTCGAGGACGTTTACCTGACCGGCGCACGGTTCCACGACGTCGACCTCACCAACGCGCGCTTCCACCTGGTCGATCTGACGGGGGTCATGATCCGTGGCGCAGCCCTGGTGAACGTGGACCTGAGCGGCGAGATCAAGAACCTGCGAGTCAACGGCGTCGACGTCGTGCCCCTGGTAGAGGCGGAGCTCAACCGTCGTTACCCGGACCGCGTGAAGATGCGGCCGACCGATGCCGAAGGGTTCCGCGAAGCATGGGACATTCTCGAGCGGCTGTGGCAGCGGACCGTCGGGCGGGCTCGCGGCATGGCACCGGAGTTGCTCAACGAGCGAGTCGATGGAGAGTGGTCCTTCATCGAGACGCTGCGCCATCTCGTCTTCGCCACCGACGCCTGGGTGAAGCGCGCAGTCTTGGGGGAGCCGTCGCCCTGGGACCGGCTGGACCTGCCCCACGACGAGATGCCCGACGAACCCAGCGTCCCGCACGACCGCGGCGCGCGGCCGTCGCTGGACGAGGTGCTCGCCCTGCGCGCGGACCGCATGGCCGCCGTGCGCCAGGTGATCGCCGATCTCACCGACGAGAAGCTGGCCGGCATGACCGAACCCGTCATGGAGCCGGGCTACCCAGAACCGGAGAGCTTCGCCGTACGCCGGTGCCTGCAGGCCATTCTCAACGAGGAGTGGGAGCACCGGCTGTACGCCGAACGGGACTTCGATGTGCTCGAGTCCCGGTCGTCCTTACCCGCAAGGACGCGGCTGCCTGGTCCCAGTCACCGCGGCCCCAGAGGAAATCTCCCATCGCCGCGGGGATCTGAATGGCGTGCTCAGTGAGCCCGCATGCTGCGGCATACTCCGCGGCGGCCTGCAGGTTCGGCGCTCGGCCGCCATCCAGTCCGCGGCCTGCCGGACTGTGGACAGTTCCCTGGCGAACGCCGGCGGGCGACCGGGCAGCGGCCCGCCGTGGATGACGGTCCAGGCGGGGATCTGCCCCGGCGACCCGGGCGATGTGCAGATAGTAATCCAGCATCCGGCCGACGGCGGCCGGGAAGCCGCCAGATCGTCGTCCGCGAGCGCGGGCGTTGGCCGGGACGACACTCCGCTCGACGAAGCCCGGAACCGGCGGACGGTCAGGTCCGGGGCCGGGTCTGGGCCGGTCAGAACTGCCGCTCTTCGGGCGAAACCAAATACGGCTTACCGGACCGGGGTGCCAGGACGCAAGACGACTACTACCACCTGAGCTGGGCGACCCTGTCATAGTCAGCCGAGGAGTACCCGGCCAGACCCTCGGACAGAGCGAAGATCCACTCCGCCACACCCAGGGACAACGCCAGGCGGCTGCACCGGGCGCAGAAGTGAGGCTGGTCCAACCGGACCGAGTCGTCGGCCTCGAGCCGCACATATATCAGCGTCGATCCCTGCAGCATCCGCCAGCCGTCACCTTCGCGTGCCAGTGTGATCGCCCGCTGCTCCGCGTGCGTCCGGCACACGTCGTGGTGCCCGAACTCCCCGAACTTGCAGTAACAGTGATCCTCGCCGGGAAAGGGTACGCCGTTGTTACCCCACGCCAGCAGACCGCCGTCCTTGACCAGCAGCGCCGCATGCCGGGTCCGCGCATGGGAATCGCGGGCCAGTTCCGCCGCCCGCTCCACCATCTGCTCCGCCACATGGCTGTCCTGACGATTTACCGGCCGCCACTGCGGTTGCTGCTCTGGTTGCACGCCTACCATCCCTTCGCCGCAAAGACTAATCGTCCGCCAACACGATTGCCGACGTGACAACGATCTAGTCGGCAGGTCGGCGTCGTGCTAGCCGCAATACGGGGGCCAGAGATCGGGTCGCGGGTTGTCGGCGTCAGGTCAATACCGACCCCGCTGGGCCGCCAGGGGTCACAACTCGCGCGCCATTGACATCGGCAACGTGCGAGCTCGGACCTAGCCAGCGCAAGCATCGGATGCCGTCGAGCCAGACAGGCTGCGCATTAGCGGCAGCCTCGCCGCCAGGTCATCGCCGGCCGTCGCGGAAACCTCGCCATGGAAGGGTGGCCCTAAGCCGCCTGATGGGCCGGCAACTTGCTCGTCAGCCGACCGGCCGAGCCGCGCCCGACGGCTCGATATGTGTCGCACCGTGCCGATCAGCGCACCCGTAAGTGTCACACCAGAAGGATCATTCTGGAGCGACCCTCATTGCGGCTCGAGTGCGTGAGGTGGAGGCCAGTCGCCGGGGAGGTCGTTGAGCCGTCTAGCGTAGCCGCCCGGATCGAACGGCTTGTGTTCGTTCATGGCCGCATAGATGTCGTCGCTGACCACCCGTGCGATCATGTGCATGATGTTGTGCCAGTCGTAGCCGAGCGCGGCCAGCCGCTGCACGGTCTGCCAGGTCTCGGGCGGGTCACCGGCCAGCAGCTGGCTGGCGACCACCTGGTGCAGTGTGATGTGCAGGCGCGGACTGAACGGCTCACCGCCGACCATCACCTCCTCATCGTTGCGGAGGGCGTCTTCGAATTCGGGATGCTGCGCTTCGATCAGGAACGTACGTTCGTCCTCGTCTGCCGGATCGAGCAGTTCCAGGTGGAGGCCCTGGTAGGTGCCGTGTCCCGAGGGCACCGCCCATGATCGCCTGTCACCGGGTACTGGCTCCTCGAACCAGCAGTCTGTCGTCTCCCCGGCTGCCTCCAGCACCGGGTCATGCCCCGCGGGCCGGACAACCCCGCGCGCGCCGCCGCGGCCTGTTGCCGAACTCCGGGCTTGCTGGCGGCGCCGGCCACGGCTGGGCGGCCGCCCTCGGCTTCGCGGGCTCACCGCACCGATTATTCCAGCGCTCAGGTGGCGATGTCACTCGCTAGCGCCCAGAGTTGCCGGCAATCGCGCAAGCAGGGCCGCGGCCCGGCACGTGACCGCTTACCTGGCAGGGCCACGCTGGTCCGCGGCTACGATCACGGGGTGATCCTGCGCTGCACCAGGAAGCTGCTGCGCCTTCTCGGGACGCAACAGGCCGCCGATCCCGGGCCAGCACCCGATGCCGAAGCCAACGTGCTGAGGCACGACCGCCGCAAGTGCCCGCTGCTCACGCATGCGGGCACGCTGTTTACCGTGTTCGAGGCCGACGTCCGCGCCGCTGAGCTGCGTGACACGTACGGGCTGGTTACTGGCTTGATCGGCCGCGAGCTCGCCCGCGAGGCCTGCCCGCCGCCACCTTCGGCCCGCTGGAAGCGCAGGAGCTGCTCGTGGCCAGAACCGCAGACCGCAGCGTCCTTGGCTGCATGAACGACATGGCGGTGCTGTGCGAACACGAGATCGCCACCTCCGGGGCCTGCGGCAAGCCGATCTCGCCGACCTGAACCGGGCGCTGCGGCGCAACATCAACAGCGCCCGCGGCTACCAGCGGCCGATCGACCTGACCCGGCAGCGCCCACCCGCCCAGCAGTGACTGACAGCGGGAGTAGCCGAGGCCGCGGCCGTCGTTCGCGACCTGCGATTAAGGTCACCGATCCGGCTGACGGGGCCGCTTGGTCAGAATTCGGAGAAGTAGTCGAAGGGCCGGGTGTCCGGGCTGGTGCTGGTGCGCAGTACCGCCCAGTGGTGGCGGTCCTCGGCTGTGCACGATTCCTCCACCGCCCAGCCGAGGTTCGCAGTGAAGAACGAGCCGGCCCGGGCGACGCCGGGCAGCTGGTAGTCGTCGAGGAAGATGATCCCGCCCGGGCGCAGCAGCCGGCCCAGGTAGTACAGATCGACAAAGACGGCGTCGAAGCGGTGGTTGCCATCAACAATGGCCAGGTCGAACCGGCGGCCGTGCGCAAATAGCCGGGGCAGCGCGGCCTGGGACTCCGCCGCGTGATACTCCACCAGGTCAGCGACGTCGGTGCGACGTCGGCCTCGTCCAGGTGTTGCAGCCCCGAGCCAGCGAACCGGGTGTGCTGATGCGGGTCGATGAGGACATGCCGTGCGCCCGGCCGACAACCGTGAACAGCCCCTCGCAGGCGAACAGCGCCGAGATGCCATATCCCAGCCCGACCTCGATGGTGCGGCCCGCCTGCTCCCGGATCACCCAGGACCGGATCGCCGCGCCCTCAGCCGGGCCGACCGCGACCGGGAACAACCGGTGGACGCTGCCGTCCGAGCGGGCCGTGGCCGTGCCGTCGCGGATCAGCCGGGCGAGCACCCCGCGGACCCGGCCCAGGGCCACCTCCCGGTCCGGCTGGCTTTCCGCTGCCATACCAGCAGTCTCGCACCCGCACTCGACGTGACGCACTCATACGGCCGCCCGCCGAACGTCAAACTCGGGCGAAGCCGCGCGTCACGCTCAGTCACACACCCGTCAGTCTCTCGACATACCCGAGCCGCCTTTCGGAGCGTCGGTCGGCGGATGACGGAACCGCCTGTCATGGCCGCAGATGTGGGCGATCTGCACGTTGCCGAGCTTGGCGATCATGCTAGGGGTAGGTGCGGGTCCTGTGCCTGTAGCCGCGTCGCGGCGACCACTGGTGGACGGCCATCACACCATGGTCAATGTCCCAGGCCACGAACAGCGCCTGCCCGATACGCAGCGAGAACGCGATCGCTTTCTCCCGCGGGTAGGCCGACCACCACGTCTCAGCCGCCGCGCGGAGACTCGGATCGACCTCCACTGCAAGTCCGTAGAGCTTGAGTTCGCCCTCGCTGCTGTCTGGGCCGCTGACGACGCTGTGCAGCACATACCGCGGGTCGCGGCGCAGGTCCGCTGCCTTCCCCGACCAGGTCATGGCACCGACGAGCAGTCGGCCGTCCACGATGCACGGCTCGACCGGGCTGATCCGGGGCGACCCGTCTCGGCGCAGCGTGCCCAGCATCACCAGGCGGGCCGCAGCCAGCCGGGCATGGCCCAGCCGGGCTAGCTCAGGCGCGCCCTGTTCCACGTCGCGCCAGTCAAGCATGCCAGCTGACCCGGTCATGTCAGTCACCGTACGCCCCACCCCGATGCACGCCTCGGCCGCGCCTCGTCTGTTGCCGGGGTTCCGGCTGCTGGCCTCCAAGAGCGGGTGCCTGGCCTGCCCGGCACCCCAGATCAGCCAGCGCGCCGACGGCTGTTCCGCTGCCGCAATCCCCTATGCCGCGGGGTCAGTTTCCATTGGCGGGCAGCCGGGTAGGACTGGTGCCCTGCCTGGCACACAAGAAGGGCGCGTCATGGACATGAAGCTCGAAGTCGTACCCATCCCGGTCCGCGACGTCGACGCCGCGAAGGACTTCTACACGCGGCAGGTCGGCTTCGGCCTCGACCACGATGTACGACCCAGCGAGAACATGCGGGTGGTGCAGATGACGCCACCCGGCTCGGCCTGCTCCGTGGTGATCGGCGAGGGCCTGCCCCTTGGCGAACCCGGATCGGTCAAGGGAGTCCAGCTCGTCGTCGAGAACCTCGACGCCGTCCGCAGCGATCTCGCCGGGCGGGGCGTGGGCATCAGCGAGGTGCAGCAGATGGGACCCGAAGGCGCGCCTGGCTCACGCTACTGCTTCTTCGAAGACCCCGACGCGAACATGTGGGCAATCCAGGAGTACCAGCGCACGTGACCACAGCCAACCCGGATCAGCCCCGCCGCTGGCAGCACGACTGACAGCGGCGCCACGCATCCGGGCGGTACAGCCGCTGCCGAAACGACGCCATGGCCCGCCTCAGGCAAGCAGGAACCGTTGCATCGGTCGTCACGCACGGTGAGGAACATCTGGTCTGACCTCGCGCACACTGCCGCCGATATGGCTCGTTCTGTATCGCCCAGTTGGAAGGAGACGGGTCCAGACGGACGCACAGAACTGTGCATTCTGCGCGACCATGGGCCGGGTGCTCGGCACCTCCACTTGGAGGGACGTCTCGTCACCGTCGATCACGGCGACCGCAGCGGAAGGTCTGCCGCACGGAATTGCTCGACAGGCAGGCCCGGAAGATGATGATCTCGCTGAAGGTGGTCCCGTCTACCTGCAGCCCGTAGCACCCCGGGCTCCGCAAGCGCGCGTATCCAGACCAGAGCCGCCAGCCGCCGGGGTTGAGGCCGACGCCGCCCGCGGCTCCTCCCGGCACGTCCATCTCGGCCAGTGGGATCTTGCCGGCGCCGAAGCCGAGCCCGCTGGGCTCGGTGAGCTTGCGGCCGCGGATGAGCACCGGGCCGTGATAGGACGGCGCGCCGATAAATTTGAGGACCTGCCCGCCCCAGGCGCTGCCACCGAACAGGCCGGCTCGCGAGGGCAGGACGAACGGCAAGATGGCGGTGCGGCCAAAAGACCCGAAGCTGAGCACGTAGACCGGGCCGGGGCCGATCGCTTTCCCTTGATTGCGATACACCTTGCGGCCGGGCGCAGAGACCGGGCACCGGGTCCCTGCCGGGATGTGCACCAGGTGGATCGGGCGGCGCAGTGCGGACGGCACGCCGCCGGTCGGGCAGCCAGCACCTGCGCCGCAGAATGCGGCGTACGTCCTGCCGCCGGCAGGGGCCTGCACCGGCACAGTGCGGGGCGACGCCGGCACCGTGGGGGCCGACGCCGGCGTGGAGACGCCGCCTGTGCCCGCAGCACGCGGCCCGGTCTGACAGCCCGCGCCGGCCAGCGTCAGCAGGAGCGCGACGGCTGCCCCGCGCCGGACGCGGCTGGCCCGTGGCGGGTGGTGACCTGCTGGGGAGCCCATCAATACGGCCTCGGGTCGTCGCTGGTGCCCGCCGTGCCGACTCACAGGACGGTTGCTCCCAGCAGGGCCAGGCCGCCAAGCGCCGCCACGGCCAGGTTGCCGCGTGCGGCAAGAGCCCGAGCCCGGGGCAGCACGTCGGCGATCTCCGCGGACGGCCCCCGGCTCCGGGCCAGCGCCACGGCCGCCAGCCCGCGGGTGAGCCCGAACGAGGCGCCGGCGAGTGCCCCCGCCTTGGGGCCGGAGACGAGTTCGGCGGCCAGCAACACCAGATACGCCGAGTGCGGGACGACCGTGGCGACGCCCGACCCGAGCAGCGCGCCCCAGGCCGCATACGCCCGCAGGGCGCCGTATGCCTGGATCCAGGACCGGGGAACCTGGCGGTGCCTGCCATACCCTGTCTGATTTGCCCGCACGGCAAATCCGACAGCGACGAGAGTGGCAAGGACCACCACCACCGGCGCGACCGTGTGAACCGGCTGCCCGATCACCCCGGCCACGAACCCGACCATCCCGATAGCTGTTACGACGACCAAGCTCAGCATGACCTGCTCACCGCGCACGCCCCACACTGCGTCCCTAACAGCAGGGGACGCAGTCAGGGCTAGCCGTCTGGCATCCCTGGCAGGTGTAGTGGAAGCCCTGACACGTGCAGTGCGTTGTCCCGCACGCACAATCGCAGCACTTCCAGTACCCGCAGTACGAGTTCTGCCCGCTGCTGCAGTTATAGCATTTCGTCGCCTGGCACCAGCACCCAGTGTTCGAGTGGACGCTCTTGAGGTAGTTACAGTACGCGGTGTTGCAGTCTCCGCTGGTCAGGCAGTCATTTGCGGGATGCGGGCAGTCGCGGATGGGGGTGCAGGGCGTCCCGGGATCGCAATTCTGGCACGGGCAGGCATAGGCGAGATCCGGGCGGATGACGTTTACCGACCACGCGGTGACGGCGGCAAAGGTAACCGTGGACGCCCTTTGGAGAAATTTCCTGCGAGTCGTGCTCCGGGCGATTGTCTCGCCAGCTCGGACGACGGTCATTTCGTGGCCCCCTTTTCCTCTCTCTCGCCGCGGTCATAGCCTGGCTCGTGGACCTCGCGCTGCGGCCCGTCCAAGTCATCGACTACGGCCATGCCTGCAAGCTCGTCCATCCCGGCGGCGGAGAGCAGGTCGCGCAGTCGATTGGCTTGATTGCACAGGCCCTTGGCACGCACCCGGCCGTCTCCTCCGATCACGAAGCCGAACGGGGTCACGCGGACCCGGTAGGAGGAGAACGCGCCGCCCCCGCCTTCGGCAAGGCACGGCACTGGCAGCTGGAACTTCTCCCGGAGCCGGACGGCGGCGTCCTCGCGTCCTTCGGTGACCGCCACGACCTGCAGCACATGCCTCGGAACTGTCATCGCCAGCCGACGGACATGCGGCAACACCGCCTGACACGGCTCGCATTCCGGGGACGCGAAAATCAGCAACGTCGGCTCCGGGCCGGGCCGCCAGGTGACGGGCTCGCCGTCCGCAGATGTCCCGAGTACGGCCGGAGCTTGCTCGCCCACCGGCACGCCGTCTCGCTGGACTCCTTCCAGCGTTCCCATCGATACCAGCCCGAAGTGGCGGTACAGCAGCAAGACCAAGATCCCCAATGCGAGGACCAGCAGCCACAGGAAGACATACGAAACCTGAAATGCTGACATCAATGCCTCCTCGGCGCGCCGCCGTTCGAACGTAGGCCGCCTTCGCCCTCTACGCGCCTGGCATCCCCGGAAGTCAGCACCATCGCGGGGCGAGCACGGAGGAATGCGACGAGCAAGGACACGGCCATCGCGCTGGACGTCACCGAAATCGCAGCGGCAACGGAGGGCCGCGGCAAGAGTTGGCTCACGTTGGCACGCTCAAGCCAGACCGCGACAATCGCCAGCGACAGGAGAGCGAGATTCCGGGCCAGGCTGCGCGGGCCGAGGGACCGCTGCGATGCTCCGAAGCATCCGCAGCGGATGCTGATCCGCCGCGTGAGCACCCAGCCGATCCACGAGCTGAACAGGATCAATAGCCCGGCTGCTGCCGTTGTCCCGGCCAGTATCGACCGTCCCGAGCCCCAGACTAGGGACAAGGCGATAACAACTTCCAGGGCAGGGACGCTCCAGGTCAGGACCGCGGCTGGACCCCGTGGGACGTGACTCGAACGTAACGCGGTCGCGAAGTCCTGCGCTTGCAGCCACTTACCGATTCCTGCAACCAGGAATGTGGTCGCCAAGACGATCTGGATTGCAGCCGCCATCGCACGTCAGGATCACTACCTTCATCTGGTCACCCGGCAGAACGACGAGGACGACCACTCGACTGCGGATGGAGCGCGTCGCCTGCATAGTCGGTCGTGCGCGCCTTATCGTCAAGAACCCTGACGGTAACGGATCTGCAACAAGTGCGAGCCCGGCTTCGGCTGCGGGCGGCGGCTTGCCGCCCAGTCACCAGCAGAAATCTACGGCTCACCTGCCGGCAGAACTGGTTACTCGGTGCGCGACCAGCGCGTCGCGCGTTTTCTACGTATCTAACACGGAATCGGCGATCTAGGCGTGAAGGGCAGGCGCTCCCCGGTCACGCGCGGTAGTCCGGGCTGGTCACCATTCAACCGATCCGCGAGTTGGCTCAATTAGTGCGCACCGTTGGACTGCTGATCATGTTCAAGGCCTGGCGGAGACCGTCGGGTAGGGGTCGGCGGCGGTGATGACGTGGTCGCCGGCGCCCGCCCATCGCCAGCGAGCACCCCGGCGAGGAGATCCCCGACGGGGGGTCTAATCCGAAGTTCCCCCGGGCTCCCAAGGTCCATCATGTCTGCGCTGGTCATCGAGCTTCAGATACCAGACTTACATGCCTACGGTAGTCATGTGCGTCCGCGTCCTCCCTGGTGAACACGGGGTGTCAGCTCATCGGGGGGAACTACGGTCTAATTGGCGCGGCCCGTCAGGTGCGCACGTGACTGCCCGCGCATCTCTGGCTCAGGTCTGGTAGGCGATCGTGGCGAAGCCGCCAGAGCTCACGCGGTCGCTGACGCCGGTGACGTACAGGGTGCTTCCGTCGGGGCTCAGGGCGAGCGCGCTGGCCTGATCGCTTTTGTTGCCGGGACCGTTGTACCTGCTCAGCCATTGCTGCGTGCCGGTCGCGATCGCGTAAGCGACCGTGGCGTAGTCGTAGTCACAGCAGTTGCCAGCGTTGTTGCCGGTCACGTAGACGGTGCTGCTGTCCGGGCTGATTGCCGGCGTCTGCGAGTTGAGAGGGTGGATTCCTGGGAACCCGAGCGTGCGCCGGGTCCAGACCGGGGCGCCGGTGGCGGCGTTGTAGGCGACCGTGGCGTACCCGGTCAGGCTGCCCGGGCCGCTGTTGGGTCCGAGGCTCGGTCCGGCGACGATCACGGTGCGGCCATTCGGGGTGATCGCCAGCGAGCCGCCCGCGTCCAACGCGTTGCCTGGGCCGTTGTAGCGGGCGGCCCAGCGCTGGGCGCCGGTGGCCGCGTTGTAGGCGACCGTGGCGAAGTCGGTGCCCGATGACCTGCCCGTGCTGCCCCCGGTCACGTACACGGTCTTGCCGCCGGGAGCGACGACGACCGTGTTGGCATAGTCGTTGCGGTTCGCCCGGCCGTTGTAGCGGGTGAACCAGCGGGTCGCGCCGGTTGCCGCGTTGTAGGCGACGGTGAGGTAGTCGTGATGAAAGGTAGTGCCGCTTTGCCCGGTGACGTAAAGGGTCTTGCCGTCGGGGCTGATGGCGATATTGCGCGCCTGGCTGTTCCGGTACGCCTGGCCCTTGAACCGGCTCAGCCAGCGCCGCGCGCCGGTCGCCGCGTTGTAGGCGATGGTCGTGTACCCCCAGAGGCTGTAGCCGGTGACAAAGACGGTCTTCCCGTCCTGGCTCACGACCAGGGCCTTGGCGTAGGCGAAGCCATGGGGTCCGTCATACCTGGACAGCCACAATTGCTGGCCCCTCGATGCGCTGTAGGCGATCGTGGCGTAGTCCTCACCAGATGTGACGCCGGCGCTCGTGCCGGTCACGAACACGATCCGCCCGTCCGGGCTGACCACGATCCCGGCAGCGACGTCGAAGGACTTGCCCGGGCCGCTATAGCGCCTGGCCCACAACTGCCCGCCGGTCGCGGAATCATAGCCCACCGTCACATAGTCGGCAGGCGCGTTGTGGTCCCGGCTCCAGCCGGTGACGAACACCGCGCTGCCGTCCGGGCTGGCCGCGACCGCGGCGGGCCACGCGCCGGTGCCAGCCGGGCCGTCATAGCGGCTGACCCACAACTGCGCACCAGGAGCGGCCTGCGAACCGCTGGCGTGTGCAGCCGGGGTCGCGGCGGATGGCGGGGCGGCCGTCGTACAGCTCACGGCAACCATGCTGACGATCACTCCGGCTGCCGTCACGGTTGCTGCCAGCCTGCCGCGGGCCGCGAGCTTGCGCCGCCACGCCCGTAGATACGGCACCAGGCCACTCTACTCCCCCGATTAGTGCGCAAATCTGAGCACCGAAACCTGCCAACATGCAGGTCACAGCGATGAACCCGCCGGAACGCCACGATCGTGAGCCAAGACAGGTCATGCACGCCGCGTCTGTTGCCCAGGTGATTCTGCGGCGCCCGAAGTGCCTGGATCGCCGTGTCGATCGTGCCCGGATTGCGCAGTCGCATAGGACGAGCCTGGCATGCGTATGGCAAACACTGAAGAGATAATCTGCGCGCTGCTGCCGCCGCAAATCGTCAGCACGCGCCGCGCAAATATTCGGCAGGCCGCATGGCCGCTGAGGCGCTCACTGTCACTCTCCGTTACGAGTGCAGCTGCCGGCTCGCGCGACGGGCCCGTTGCGGTCCGGCTGTGCGGTTCAACTCTGGCAAGTCGCCAGTCATGCACAGCAGGTAGACCTTTCGACTGGCGTTCCTGGTCATGCCGTTTGCCATTGCGAGCCGCAACGCGAACGTGGCGGTCCGCCGTCTGCTGCAGTGCGGACTGACGGCCTGCTCGGCGGCGCGGGATACCTGGCAGTGCAGCCGTCCCGACTCTCATCACGGCGGCGTGCCTGGCCTGACTGCAGGGCTGTGACCTTGGGTTTTTGCTGTGCTGGGTCTGCACTAACCGGTGGTTTCCTGTGGCGGTGCCGCATGTGCGGACGGTGAAGACGGCCTCGGGTGCCCGGGCGGTGCAGATCGTGTACTCCTCGCATCGCGGGTCGCGGGATATCGAGCACATCGGAGCCGCGCACGACGACGCCGAGGTTGAGCTGCTGAAGGCGGTGGCGCGGCAGCGGATGGCCGCCGGCCAGGGCGAGCTGGACCTCGGGCTGGACGGCAGCCCGGGGCGGGTGGCCTGCTGGAGATCACCAGCTCGCGGATGGGCCACCTGTGAGATGCCCTGTGCCGGGCATATGACGTGCTCGGGTTCGGCGAGGCGGCCGGCGGGACGAGGTGTTCCGGGGGCTGGTGCTGGCGCGGATCATCGAGCCGGCCAGCAAGCAGGACAGCCTGCGTGTTCTTGACGAGATTGGCATCGATCCGCCGTCGTATCCCACCGTCAACCGTCGCCTGCCGGTCTACGCCCGGCATGAATGGCGCGCCCGCCTGGCGGCGGCCTGCGCGGCGCACGCCCAGCTGGGCCTGGCGAGCCTGGTGCTGTATGACGTGTCCACGCTATTTCGAGACCGATACCGGGGACGGGTTCCGCGAACCGAGATTCAGCAAGGAACGGCGGCTGGACCCGCAGATCACGATCAGGCTGCTGACCGACGTCGGCGGGTTCCCGCTGATGGGGGAGGCGTTCGGAACCAGGCAGTTTCGTGTCGCGTCCAATTGCTATGAAGACCATGCGAATCCTCGCGAGCGTGACAGCCGTCCTCTCCGCACTCGCAGCGACGGCCTGCGCGCATGCCACACCGGCCCGCGTGTCGCAGCCTCCGGCTACAGGACACCTGGTGCTGGCGTCCTGCCAGGCGCCGCGCGGCTCCGCGTCGCTCACGTTGACCGACACCACTCCCACGCCGCGGGTGACGGTCGAAGTGGGCCGCTACATCGCGGTCACGGTCCCGGCATGGCACTGAGGCACGGCCACCGATGTCCAGGTGGCCACGAGGAGCCTGCTGCGGCAAGTGTGCACCGTCGCACTGCGCGACCACGGCAGGCGGACGGTGTTCGAGGCGCTGCGGCCCGGCAGGAGATACCTCGGCGCCACCGTGGAGCCCGCGAGCAACCTGATGATGCCCGCCTGGGGCGGCATCGTGGTCGTGAGGCCCGCTCGGGGATAACCGGATCGGCCTGCATCCTTCTCCGCCAGGGCTGCCCGCGCACTGCTTTGGCGCGCACCCTGTTCGCCCGCTCAGCGTAGACCGCTCATCTGGGCTGAAGGTCGTAGACCACGCCAGCGAGCGTCCAGTTTCGCGAAAAACGGCCCGCCGCTACCGCACCGTCCGCATCCGCGTCGGCGACCACACCATCGCCGCCGCCGAACTCCTGCCCGGCGACCTGCGCGATGCCCTCATGCAGATCCACCGCACAGAGGCTGCGCACTAATTTGATATGATTCGGGTACTGCAGTGCCGGACTGACGGCCTGCTCGGCGGCGCGGGGGTACCTGGCAGTGCAGCCGTTGTTCCCGGCGGCGGCGGGCGGCACGGTAGCTTGCGGTGGCCTGACCGGGCATGACCGGCCCTTTGGAGACGCCGGGCGGGGCTCGGTGAAGATCAGGTCGGCCTTCACCGGCCCGGCGAGGACCAGCATGTAGCACCAGACAGGGCTGAGCCGGTCCCACTGGGCGACCACCGGGCGCAGCCGCGCGGCGACAGTTGGCAGGCGTTGCTGCATGTCGGCGAACCCGCGGGCTGTGCGCCGGCTCGGCCCGCGCGGCGGCACCCAGCCAGCCCGGCGCGTCACGGCGTCCGCCTGGCCTTCAGCGGTCATCTCGAATATGAGATATCGTTTCGGGTATGGAGGAGTCTGGCCAGCCGCCACAGCCGCGGCTGCCGCTGCTGCCCGGCTTCCGCGAGATGGCGCTGCGGCGCATGGCCGAGGAGCGGCGGCAGCTGGTCGGCGAGCTGACCGCGGTCCGGCGCTCGGCGGGCCTGTCGCAGACCGAGATCGCGGCGCGAATGGGCACGTCGCAGTCGGCGGTGGCGCGGCTCGAAGCAGGGGAGGCTGACGTGCGCGCCTCCACCCTGGAACGCTACGCCGCCGCCGTGGGAGGCCAGATCTCCTGGCGGCTGCGGGACGATGGCCCAGCTGGCGGGGACGGGAGGCAGCAATGACAGTCCGGCCGGCGGGTTCCGTGCCGCGCGAGCCGGGCTTCCCCCGCCAGCCGCCCTTCTGGCCGGCCCAGCCGCCCGGGTCCGCACCGCCGCAGGTGCCGGCGGATGCGGGCGGGTGGCCCGGCCGGGTGTACGAGCGGCTGCTGGAACGGCGGATCGTGATCGCCCACGGCCTGCTCGCCGATGAGAGCGCGACCCGGCTGTGCGCGCAGCTGCTGACCCTCGATGCCGAGGGCGATCAGGCCATCCGGCTGGAGCTGCACGGCCTGGACAGTGAGCTGCCCGCCGCGCTGACGGTCATGGGCGTGCTGGGCGTGGTCGGCGTCCCGGTGCACGCCTACGCCGGCGGCCGGGTCAGCGGCCCGGCCCTGGGAGTGCTCGCCTCCTGCAGCCACCGGCGCGCCTACCCGAACGCGGTGTTCGTGCTGACGGAGCCGCGACTGCAGATAGGCGGCAGCGCGGCCGAGATCGCCGCGCACGAGCAGCAGCTTCGGATCATGCTCGATGCGCTGTTCTTCCGGCTGGCCGCCATCACCGGCCGCGAGGTCGACGACATCCGCGACGACGCCAGGCGGTGCCGGCACCTCACCTCCGAGCAGGCGGTCTCCTACGGGCTCGTAGAAGGACTCGCGGAACCCCGCTGACCTGCACCACCTGTGGTGCTGGCCCCCGACCCGCCCCTTCATCAACGTGGTGGGACATCCAGCAAGCCAAGATGCGCTGACGGCTCGATCTGCACCATTGCCGAAGCGGTCAGGTTGGGCGTCGCCCGGCACGTAGCCGCGTCTTATGCGCGCCCTTACGCGCCGATGCGGTCGGCAAGGCCTTCCGTGCCCGGTACGGATGCGCGATCGACGTGTTGCACTGCGCACAACGGCACGGGGCGGGGCTGCAGGCCGGGATTCTCGCGTCCTTGGCTGGCGGGCGCGGCCCCCGCCGCCGTCGGCTTGCCTAGCCACCGATCATCGGTATATAACATTCACATGACTAAGCAGGCCATGCAGGAACCCACGTTCCTGATCCTCACCGCACTCGCCGACAGCGCGCAGCACGGGTACGGGATCATGTCCGACGTGGCCCGGATCTCCCGCGGCCGGGTCAAGCTCCGGGCCGGGACGCTGTACGCGGCGCTGGACCGGCTCCTCGGTGACGGGACCGTCGGCGTTGACCGGGAGGAGGTCGTGGACGGCCGGCTGCGCCGCTACTACCGGCTCAGCCCGGCGGGCGCCGACCTCCTGGCCGCCGAGGCGGAGCGGCTCAGCGCCAACGCCCGGATCGCCACCGCGCGGCTGCGGAAGCTGCGCCAGGGCGCGGCGCCAGCCTCCGGTGCCACGCTGGCCGGGGGCGCCACGCTCGCCGGAGGCGCGGCATGACCGGCGAGAACGCGCTGGAGCACCGCTACCGCCGCCTGCTCGCCTGGTACCCGGCGGCGCACCGCCGGACCTACGCCGAGGAGATGATCGGCGTGCTCATGGCCGCCGCGCCCGAAGGCAGCAGCCGCCCGGGCCTGGCCGGCGCCGTCGACCTGATCCGCGGTGGCCTGAAGGCCAGGTTCCGGTCCGGCCTGCGCTGGCTGGCCGGCACCGACTGGCCGGACGCGCTGGCCGTATGCAGCGTCGCAGTGCCGGTCATCCTGGCCGGCTTCTTCACCGCGGACTGGCTGTACTCCCTCGGCACCGGCCTCCTGCACGGCTATGTCGGCCCGTGGTACGGGCAAGCCGAACGCGGCCTGATAGTGCTGGCGATCGCGGCGCCCCCGCTGCTCGCCCTGCGGTGGCGACGCACCGCCGTTGTCGTGGCGCTGGCGCTCGGTTCACCAGCCGGGCAGCCGACGGTACGGGCCGACCGGGTCGGACAGCTGGTGGCTCTTCAGGTCGGCGGCTGTCAGGCGCGTCCACCAGTGGCGGCCGGCTCCGGTGGCGGTGTCACCGCGGAGGTCGCCGGCGAGGTAGCTGCGGGACGGGTTGACGACGCCGACGGGTACGCGGCGCCGGGCCTGCTGGACGGGGAACCTCAGGTCGCTGTCGTTGGAGATGACCAGCGCGGCGTCGACCTGGCCGCTGAGGACGTCCACCCGGAGGTGGGCGGCGACGTTGACGTCGGAGCCTTTCTCCTCGCGGTTGGCGTACGACACCATGAACACCGCGCCGTCCACGGGGCGCCCGGCGCCGTCCTGGATCATGACCGGCCAGGCCGGGCCGACGAGGCTGGGCCGACCGTGCGGATCATTGACGGCCAGCGGCGCGGTCTTCACCCGTGATACCTAGGTGCCGTACTCGACGCGGTCGGCGCTGCCCGATGCAAGCAGCGCCTTGAGGTAGACGTCCTGCTCGGCGTGGCCCGACGGATTCGCCGCGCCGTAGATCCGGGCGGTGCAGTACACCACCCGGTCGATGCGGGCGCCCGACCACCTGGTCCGCCGGGCGGCAAGGTCGGCGGCCGGGGACCGCAGGTCCAGCCACCGCCATCCGGGCGTAAAGACGGTCCTGCTTCTGGGGGTAAGGGCAGATCTGCTGCAGAGCGTGAACCAGGAACTTCAGACACTCGGTATCGAGTTCCTGGGCGGCACCGGCACAGCTGATGTCGGGCCGGCGTTTCGCCAGGCAGACATCGACCACGTGATCATCGGCGGGGGCCTTGGACTTGGAGGCCCGGGCCGCCATTGTCCGGGAGGTGTTCCAGGCCAGCGACCGGGCGACCATGCACATGAAAGACCAGATGTCCGGGCCAGAGGGGATCATACCATTTGTGCGGGCCGTGCTGAGCGGGCTCGGCGGCTACGAGCCCCGAGAATGGCCCAACGCGATCCTGCGGGCCAGGCGCCCCGGCACTGACGCTGAAGTCCCCCACGGCGACTGATGCTCGCAGGCGCCATTCATAGCTGGACTTTCTGCGCGGCGCCACGCTGTGTCCACTGACATCTGGCCGCTGCATAGAATCGGCAGGCCGCTGCTGCCGCTGCTGCCGAAGTCACTGGCTGTGACTGGCAGATCCTCGGCAGGTGAGCGTGCCGCTGGCTCATTCTGATCGGCTATCAGCGAACCCGCCGCTGTCTCAGACCTCCGGTAATCAGTGGTCGTGACAACGCAAATCACTGTGACAACTTTCGGAGGGTGTAGGTGATGGGACGGCGCTCGCCGGGCAGGGTGGGCGGGCGGGTGTTGATCTCGGCGAGGAGCAGCGTGAGGGCGCGGGCGATGCGGGGCTGGCCGGGCCGGTCTAGCGTGACGGTGATGGTCTTGGGCGTGTAGGTGATCGTTCCGCCGAGCCCTCGGATGATCGTTTCCCGTGTGATGGCCCGGTACTCGTCGTCGTCGTCCAGGTAGGCGTTGAGGTGGCGGGCCAGGTAGTGCTCGGCGTTGGCGGGTGCAGGACCGCCCGGGTCGCGGCGGGGTCGATCTCGTTGGCGGGCAGCTTGGCGCGGTGCCTTTTGCGTTCGGTCTCGGCTGCCTGGAGCTTCTGCGTGCAGGTTTCGATCTTCTTCTGGGCGCGGGGGATCAGGACGCTGTTCTTGGTCTTGACCGGGATGGTGTGGTCGGCCAGCAGTTTCGCCAGTGCGATCTCGGCGGCGGCCAGTGCGGTCTTCGCCTTGGTCCCGGCTTTTTTGGCGGTGGCGCAGGCCGGGTTGGCTTTCAGCTTGGTGCTGGTCACCTCGTCGGCGGCGTAGTCGGCGAGCATGTCGAGACCGTAGCTGGCCATGTCGTACTTGAACATGTTCTCCTCGGCCCGCCGGCCGCGTAGCCAGCCGGCCAGCTCGGCCGGGCACGCATCGAGCCGGCCGCTGATGGCCTGGGCGGCCATCTTCCCGTGCTCGAACAGGGACAGCTGCCGGACCGGCTTGCCGTAGTCCTTCAGCGTGACCTGCTCGTCGGTCCAGGCGACCTGGCGCTCGCGGTGGCCGCGCAGGGTGATGGCCTGCAGGACCGGCAGGTAGGCGGTGGGCTGGAGCGGGGCGCGCCGCCAGGTCAGCCAGTCGCACCCGGCGGCGTCCACCTCGGTGAAGGCGGAGCCGAACGCGGCACCCCGGTCGAACACGATCAGCGGCCGGCGGGCCGGGCCGGGCTTGTCTCCGGCAGGGAGGGCATCGGTGAGCGCCGCCAGCGCGCCGGGCAGCGTGGTGCACAGGGCGGAGGGTTCGCCGGTGGTGAACGCGATCGCCCGGCCGGCCAGGTCGCAGATGTAGGTGTCGTCGTGGCCGTTGGCGGGCTTGCCGCGGCGCGGGTTGCGGCCCAGGGCGACCCTGTGGCGGCCGGTGTACTCGGCCAGGTGGTCATCGGCCAGGTAGACCTGCGACTCGGCGGGCTCGATGGCGAGCATCTGGCTGGCCAGCCGGCGCTGCAGCGCCAGCGGGTCGCACCCGCCGGCCAGCACGGCCAGGCGTTCCCGCCAGGTCCGCAGCGACGGCAGCTGGGTCAGTCCGGCCAGTGCTCCGGCGTCGGCGGCGGTGAGGTGCTTGGCCTGCTCCAGCGTCAGCGCGCCGAGGGTGAACGACATCTGGGTGCACGCCAGGATGCCCAGGTCGCCCGCCGGCGCGCCGGCGCCCGCGGCCGACGCGCCCGTCGCGGCCGTCAGCAGGCCCTGGGCGCCAATCCGGCTGGTGAAGGCGTGCACCAGCATTGCCCCCGCATACCGGCACGCCACCGTCCCGGACTCGATCCTCGTCGCCACCCGCCAGCTCGCGCCCTGCCCGTCGCCCTCCGCGCCGGTCCGGTCATCGTCACTTCCCCCGGTGCCCTGGCCGGCGTCGGCGCCACCGCCGGCTGGCTGGCCGGCGGTTCCCGCGCCGTCTCTGCTGCCGGTGTCCTGTTCGCCTTCGCCGCCGGCGGTGTCGTCGCGCTGTCCGGGTGCGGTGCCGTCGCCGCCGCGGGCGGCCGGGCCCGGGCCGGCAGCCTCGGTGTCCTCGGTGCCGCCGAACAGGAGACCGGGGGCGGGCAGCGTGCCGTGCTGTTTGATCAGCTCGGAGATCCGGGACCGGGACACGCCCAGCCTGCGGCCGATCTCGGCGTGGGTCAGGCCCTGCCCCGCCCAGGTGCGCGCCTGCCGCAGCCTGGCGGGGCTGAGGATCGGGGGCGGCCCATCTGGTGGACCAGTCCCCCGGCGCCGTGCTCGCGGTAGCGGGAGCGGATCCGCGACACCTGGGAGGGCTGGATGCCGAACGCGGCGGCGACGGTCCTGCCCTGGAAGCGGCTGCCCTCGGTCAGTGCGCAGATGACCAGGTCCCGCATCTCCAGGTCGCCGGCACCGAAGGCCGACAGGAGCATCGGGCCGCCGTGCACGGCGACCACGCGGCCGTCGCCGGTGCGGGTGACGGTCAGCGGCCAAGGCGGTGGCATGCCGGGGAGCTGTTGAGCGCCCATGCGGGCCAGCATACCCATCCAAGATCACAATCAGCTTACTTTACGACCTCGGAGAGGTGAGGTTCCCCAGCTCACAAGGTGTTCCCGACGGCAGTGCTGGCCGCCCGCAGACCGGTCCGGCACCGACGAGGCAGATCGGGCGGACCCGATTGCACGCGAGCTGGATTGCCGAGATCTCGACATCGGCCGGGAGTCGGCCAACCCCCAGGTCAGGGCCAGGATTCAATCAGTGGCTACTGGAGGTCTGAGGCTGGTTCCGCGCAGGAAGACGTTCCTGAACTACTCGGAGGCGGTGTTGCGGGTGCGCTAGAACAATTAGGTGGAGATCGAATCGGCCCGGATCCGGAGGTTTCAGCCGGGTGACCTCGACGACTTGTACCGCATCTGCCTGCAGACGGCGGACAACGGCCAGGACGGCACGGCCGTGTTCCGGGACCCACGGCTGCCGGGGGATGTGTACGCGGCTCCCTATGCGATGTTTGAGCCGTCACTGGCGCTGGTGGCCGAGGACGCGGCCGGGGTCGGCGGCTACATCGTGGCCGCCGTTGACAGCCTTGCCTTTGACCGGCGCCTAGAGCACGACTGGTGGCCGACGCTGCGCGCTCGCTACCCGGAGCCGCCGCCCGAGGTGGCACTGGAGTTGTCGGCGCCGGAGCGGCACGCGCTTCACGACGTCCATCACCCGTGGGCCACCGATCCCGAACTGGCCAGGCGTTACCCGTCGCACCTGCACATCAACCTGCTGCCCCGGCTGCAGGGCCGTGGGTTCGGCTGCCAGCTGATCGCGGCGCTGATCTCCAGCCTTCGCAGCCAGGGCTCGACCGGAGTGCACCTGCTGGTCGGGCGTGCCAACCTGCGGGCCGCCGGGTTCTACCGGCATATCGGCTTCGCCGAGCTTCCCGGCACCGCCGTGCGCATCTTCGCAATGATGCTCCAACCGTGAGCGTGCTGTGCCCGCCAGCCGGTGCAGTGCGCAGGCACCAGCACCCACGGGTGCAGCGCCGCCAGATCGTCGATCACGCCCGGGATGAGCGGCTCGAACAGTGGCCCGTTCAGGTGGAAGCCGCCAACCGCCGCGTACAGCGGCAGGCCGCCGGTGAGGGCGCGGGCATGGTGGCAGATGTTCACGATGCCGGCGTGACCGCAGCCGGTCAGCACCACCAGGCCCCTGTCCCGCACGTTGATCACGATGGCCTGGTCGTCGAGCACCAGCAGGTCCGGCTGCCAGCGCTCATCCAGCCAGGACTGCTGCGGCGGGAAGCCGGGCTCGTACCCGGTAACCCTGGTGACCTCACCTGTCACCAGCACCGAGCCGGCGGCCCGCACGCTCGGGTGGGCCGTGTCCAGGATCTCGAACCCGGCATCGGCCAGGGCACGGCGGCTGGTGGTGGGGATCTCCCTCGGCTCGGGCAGCCCGGGCAGCATCACCCGGCGCCGCCGCCAGAAGTGCGGGTGCACGATCACGGGCATGTTCGCCGGCTTCAGCGTGCGGATCAGGCCAGCCAGGCCGGCGGTGTGATCGAAGTGCCCGTGCGACAACACGATGCCCTCGATCGAGCCGGGGTCGATGTCCAGCCGGCGCATGTTCTCCACTGCGCCGTCCGGGCTGGTGCCCGTGTCGAACAAGATCCGCTGCGTCCGCTCCCCCGTGCGGACCGTGATGAGCGCGGAGAACCCGTGCTCGGCGATGAGCACGTCGGGTTCCCAGCCCTCCACCATCAGCACGCTGGACAGGGTGGGGCCGCCGCCCGGCCCGGCCCGCCGGGCCGGGCCGGGCCCTGGTCGGGCATGAACACGTCGGTGAGGTTGTCCATGACCGTGGTGATCTCGACCGAGTCGACCGGCTCAAGCTGGATCGTTTCGGCCGGCTCAACCTGGTGCAGGACCGCCTGGCCAGGTGGCGCGCTGTGGTCGACACACATAACGGCACAATCCTCGCCGGACGCTGCCACTCTAATGAGTGAGTCCTGTTGGACTTAGCAGGCGCGACAAAATAACCTAGGTTTTCGCTCCTGGAGGCCCTACCGTTTGTGGTATGGCGAACGGCAACGGAGGCGGGGAGGCTTCCGGGGAGCGGGCGGCGCGGCTCTACGGGCTGTTGCGCCCGCACCTGGATGAGCGGCAGCGGCGGCTGCTGCTCGGGGCGGAGGCGCTGGAGCTGGGCCGC
>WNGM01000686.1_pt1 | contig 28198 bp, 24 predicted proteins | sample 5400571 | NCBI WGS metagenome assembly WNGM01 (sample SAMN13153378, study PRJNA577476) | soil metagenome | isolation source: 100 cm soil or saprolite under Garry oak tree replicate 2 | place: USA:California | collected 2016-06-15 | reverse complement strand
GCGGATGGTCGTAGTCGGCGCTCCAGCTCTGCCTGAATGCCGTGTACGCGCAACGGCCGTTGCGGTTGCTGAAGAAGTTCACGCTGTCGACCTCCACGCATCCGACGTTCACTCCGAGGTTCTTCTGCCATTGAGTCTGGAGATTGGTGCAGACCGCCTTGTTGAAGGGATCGGTGTCATAGGTGTAGACGAGGTTCTTGACCTTGGCCCCGCTCGGGTCCCAGGCCTGGTACTCGGCCTTGGCGGCGACGGGGTCGAACTTCGTGGCCGGGTCCTGGCCGTCGCCGAGGTAGGCGACCAGCCCCTTGCTGATCAACCCGCCCGTCGCCGGTGTGCACGACGTGCCCTGCGAGCACAGAACGTCCGCGAGCGCCTTGCGGTCGATGGCGGCGCTGAACGCATGCCGCCCGGCGCGCCCGGCCTCGATCCCCGCGAACGGGCCGGTCTTGATGTTGAATCCGACCCAGTACGTGAGGCCTGCCGGCACCAGCGCGAGCTCGCTGCTGAGCTTGGGGTCGGTCGCGTAACGGACCGCTGCCGCGGGCGCGAGGGACTGGCGGCCGTAGCCGATGAGGCTGTACCCGCCCGCCTCGTATCGGGCGACCTGCGCCTGCTGGTCGGACAGTACGTCGATGTGGATGCGCTGGAGGGCTCCAATCTTGCCGCCGTACCAGGCGGGAACCGGCTCGAAATCAAGCGACTGGCCGGCCGCGCGCGCGGTCAGGCGGAACGGACCGCTGCCGATGAGCGTCTCTGGCCTTGTGATCCACGTGGTATCGCCGGCCGACGCAATAACCTTGCGATCGACCAGCCAGAACGGCCACAGGCCGACGAGCGACGTCCAGTACCCGGCGCGCTTGCTCAACGTCGAGCTGAAGGTGTAGTCGTCGATCTTGGCCAGTCCGCTCATCGTGCTCGTGCGGCCCGCCGCCACCGCGTTGTACCCCGCGACGACCGAGAACAAGCCGGCGTAATCGCCCTGCTTGGCCGCGGCGCGGTTCCAGCTGTAGATGAAATCGTCGGCGGTGATCGCGTCGCCGTTGGAGAAGACGGCGTCGTGGCGAATGTGGAAGGTGTAGGTGAGCCCATCGGCAGAGAGGTCAGCGGGGCCGACCGCGATGTCGGGAACCTCGTGCAGCGACTGGTCGAATTTGTACAGGCCCGAGAACACGTTGCGAAAGATGTCGACGTCGGTCGGCGAGGAGATGTGGGCAGGGTCGAGGTCGGCCACGTCCTTCGCGATCGGGAAGCTCAGCGTCTGGTCTGCGGCGAGCACCTCGGCGGGAGGTGGGGGAGTGCTCGGATTGCAGACGGCGACGAGAAAGAGGGCGGCGAGGGCGGCGCCGAGCAGTCTCAAATCGTGAGGAGGACCTTGCCGGTGCTCTTTCCGCTCGCGACCGTCTCCAGCGCCTTCGGCGCCTCGGCCAGCGGCATGCGTGCGGAGATCAGCGGCTTGATCTTTCCCGCCGCATACAGGTCCATGAGCTTCGCATTGGCGACAGGGATCAGCTGGGGCGCACGCCTCGAGTAGAGGCCCCAATGCAGTCCGACGACCGAATAGTTCTTGACGAGGACGTGATTGGCAGCCGCCTGCGGGATGCGACCCGACGTGAATCCGACGACCACGATGCGGCCCTCGAATGCGATGCACTTGGTGGACCGGTCGAAAACGTCGCCGCCGACCGGGTCGAAGACAACGTCGGCGCCGCGCCCGCCGGTGATCGTCTTGACCTCTTCCGCGAAGTCTTGCGTCTTGTAGTTGATCACGTGATCGGCCCCGAGGCTCGTGCACACTGCGGTCTTTTCGTCCGAGCCGGCGGTGGCGATGACGGTGGCGCCGGCCGCCTTGCCGAGCTGGATCGATGCGCTCCCGACGCCACCAGCCCCGGCATGCACGAGCAGCGTCTCGCCCGGCTGCAGGTTTGCCCGCCGGTGCAGGCCGAACCACGCGGTCTGGTAGATCAGCGTGAAGGCGGCGCCATCGTCGAACGACATCGCGTCGGGCAGGCGGTGGACGGTCGCCGGCGCGGCGTCGGCGAGCTCGGCGTAGCCGCCCCGCGTGAGGCCGCCGCTGTCGAGGAGCGCGGTCACTCGATCGCCTTTCTTGAAGCCGCTCGTCGCGGGCGCGCTTTCCACTGCGCCGCTGATCTCAACGCCAGGGACGAATGGGAGCGCCGGCTTGACCTGGTACTGTCCGGCGACCATCAGCGCGTCGAAGTAATTGATCGCGGACGCACGTATTGCGATGCGCACGATTCCGTCCGCAGGCGTGCTCGCATCGACGTCTTCGAATTGCATGGTCTCGGGCCCGCCCAGCTGGCGGACGACCCAGGCCTTCACCGGGGGAAGGCTACAGCAGGGGGTAAGTTACGGGCAGTGAACCGATACACGGTCTGGCGGCGCCTGCGCTCGATGCTTGGTGCCACTCTGGCGGGCCTCGGTTGGCGGAGACATCGAGCGTGGGGGCCGGCGTACGCGCCCTTCGTCCGCGTGCCTGAACCATGGTGGCGGCGTTGGCGCTTCGGGCCGGTGACGGCATCGCCACCCCCCAACCTCCGCTATGCCGGCCCGCCTCCGTGGCAGATGCCGCCGGAGGACGAGTTGGGCGTCGCCGTCCCCGTTCGAGCCATCCTGGCGTCCGACTCGAATTACGTGATCGGGTTGATCGATTGCGTCGCTTTCTCGACCGGGTTCGAGTTCTCGATCACGGCCCGGACCAAGCAAGAGATTCGCTCTGAGGACATGGGCTTTGGCCCTCCGCCTCCGTATGGACCTGATCGATCGGACAAGGAATTGAGGATTGGGATCCAATTTGCCACCGGCGCCCCGGCTATGACGGGACGCCACTCAAGTCCGGAATTCATGGCCCAATGGAAGCTGCACGCCGAAGGTGGTGCGCCAGATGCGGCGGAGGGGCCGATCCTCTCGCACCGCAGCGGTGGCGGCGGGGGTAAGCGCTGGGATTTCCGCTACTGGGTGTGGCCGCTGCCGCCCGAGGGCAAGGTGGCATTCATCTGCGAGTGGCCGGCCCTGGGACTGGCACCGACTGTCCACGATGTGGACGCCACACCGATCAGGCGAGCAGGCGCCACCAGCATGAAGGTCTGGACCGACAAGTAGGCGGCGAAGGCTGCGTTCAATTCACAATCGTTACCAGCCGGCGTAGCTCAGCTTGGTTAGAGCAGCGGTCTTTTAAACCGAGGGTCCGGGGTTCGAGTCCCCGCGCCGGCACCAACTGTTTGGGCAAGTTCGGCTGACACGCCCCAAAGGCCTTCGGCTGCTGTGCTACACACCTTCGGCTGATGTGTCATAGCTACTTCGGTTGATGCGTGACACTCCCGCGCACGAGGGAGATGCCCATGTCGTCCGAAGGTAGTCGTTGCGCGGGTTGGCGGGGAGCTTGACGCTGCCTCTCGTCGCTCGACGATGACTGGAGTCGAGCGCGACGCCCCGGTTCAGCGGTCGGCGAATGCCAGCCTGGCGCCGAGGGCCACAAATGCCGCCGCGAAGGACCTGCGCATCCAGGTCAAAACTCTCGGTCGCGACACCACTCGTTCGCGGACCGAGGCAGCAAACATTCCGTAGCCGACGAAGACCACGAACGTCATCAGCATGAAAACAGCGCTCAGAAGAATCATCCGCGACAGCGGATTCGGTTCATTGGCGCTGACGAACTGAGGCAGGAAGGCGACGAAGAAGATCGATAGCTTCGGGTTGAGGAGATTGATCAGAACCGCGGTGACGATCACGCGAGCCGCTGAGCGAGGAGCTATATCGCTGTCGATCCTAAGCGTGCCCCGCTCTCGTAGCACGCTCCAGGCCAGGTACAGAAGGTAGGCAATGCCGACGTACTTGAAGGTCTGAAATGCGAGAGCACTGGTGTGGAGCAGGGCTGAGAGACCAAGCGTCGCCGCTGCCATCTGCGGGACGATGCCGAGCGTGCAGCCGATGGCGGCGATGACGCCAGCGCGAGACCCACGTGTCAGGCCGGCCGCCAGCGTGTAGAGGACCCCCGTCCCGGGGGAGACCACGACGATTAGCGACGTGATCAGGAACGCGATGCTCATCCAGGCGGGGACCATAGCACCGACCCGAGATGTAACCCAAGCCGGTAGGTAGGGTAAAGGCTGTCCGTGGGTTCAGAGGAGGTTGGTCCATGCACGTACATGGAGTGAGGAGGCGACTCTTTGGAGCCGCCACTGCGATTTCGGCAGCGGGGGTTCTGCTCGCGGTTCAAGCCGCCGCACCGGTCGACGCCGGGATTGCGCGCGGCTCGTTCCACCAGACCAATCTGGTGTCGGATCTTCCGGGGATGGCGAAATTCACGGATGCAAACCTGGTCAATCCCTGGGGTCTCTCGGCCAGCGCCACCAGCCCCATCTGGGTGTCGGACAACAATGCAGGTGTTTCGACTCTCTATCGCGGCGACGGCACGGCAGTCCCTCTCGTCGTGACCATCCCCGCGCCGGACGCGCCGACGGGTGGGACGCCGACGGGGACCGTCTTCAATACGACCGCATCCGATTTCAAGGTCATCAGCGGATCGAATAGCGGCAAGGCGCTATTCCTGTTTGCGACTGAGGACGGCACGATCGCCGGCTGGAACCCCGGAGTCGGAGGGACCAGCGCCACGATCGCGGTCGACCACTCGGCGGTGCCTGACGCTGCCAACGGCGCCGTCTACAAAGGGCTGACCCTCGGTTCGGTCGGCTCCAACAACTATCTGTACGCAAGCAACTTCCGGTCTGGACAAGTCGATGTCTACGACGGGGTCTTTCACCCCGCGACCCTCGCTGGATCGTTCACCGATCCGAACCTGCCCTCGGGGTACGCACCATTCGGCATCCAGAACATCGGGGGCCAGATCTTCGTGACCTACGCGAAGCAAGACGCTGATAGGCACGACGATGTGTCTGGTCCCGGCAATGGCTTCGTGGACATCTTTGGCACCGACGGCACCTTCGTCCGGCGATTCGCGACCCAGGGCACTCTCAATTCGCCATGGGGTCTCGCGCTGGCGCCGTCGACATTCGGCAACTTCCATGGCGATGTGCTGGTCGGTGATTTCGGTGATGGCCTGATCAACGCCTACACCCCGTCAGGCGTGTTCCGCGGACAACTCAAGAGCGAGACCAACGCTCCGATCCAGATCGATGGACTTTGGGGCTTGCGTTTCGGGAATGGTGGTGCGGGCGGCGATCCAAACACTTTGTTCTTCGCCGCCGGCATCGGTGGTGAGCAGCACGGACTCTTTGGGACCATCCAGAACGTCGGCTGAGTCCTAGCAAAGCGAGGGGCGGCCCACCAGCCGCTCCTCGCTAAACGACGGGCGGGCGCTTGACGCTGTTGATGTCCCAGTCGAATCCTGTCCCGATTATCCTCAACGGCTGCTATCGCTGGACTTTCGGGTACGCGCCGGTCGCGCGGGTCACCTCTTTGAACAGGTGGCGGGTGCGGAGCATGTTGCGCGCTCGCAATCGGACCTCATCGCGGTCCAGCGGCTTGATCAGGTAGTCATCGACCTCGAGCTGCAGAGCGGCTTTGCGAGCAACGCTGTCGTTGTCGGCTGTGAGGATGATCACCGGCAGATAACCCGCGTTGTCACGCGCCTTGCTGAGCCGCCGCAATAACGTGAGCCCGTCGGGCGGCGGCATGTGCAGATCCAGGAGAAGCAAATCGGGCGCGAATTCCTTGAACACCCTCTCTGCCTGGCTTGAATCGGTTACGCCGCGGATGTCGTCGGCAACGTCCTCGAGGAAGGCCTTCAGCAGGTCGATATTCGCGGGATCGTCATCCACGATGAGAATGCGCTGTGTCATCGGCCCGACGGTACCCCTGTCCGCACACCACCGTCAACACGCTTCAATCCTGAATCAGGGCGCTTTCGGATCAACCTGGTCTTTCACCCGTGCGCTGAAGTTCCCACGAACCGGCACGCCCAGACGACCTGCGAACTCTGTGATGCCATCGTCGCCGAACCACGAGGCGGAGCACCACACACCGACGGTGCCATCGGACGTCGCGAACAGGTAGCTCTTGTCCCACGTGCCTCCGGCACGACCTGGCTGGAAATGCAGGCCGCGGAACACGAACGCCACCTCCGATCGTCGCATGCGCCGGCCGTAGAGGGGATTGATGTATCGCACCTCCAACGCATCCGCTCTCATGACGGGCGGCCTGATCACGAACCAGGCGACGATGTCGCCCGTCGCGAGCAGCACCAACGGCAGCAGGCGGATCGGCCACGAGATCTCGGAGTTGGCGAGAGTCAGCAATACAAAGGCGACGGCTGCGACCAGGGTAAACAAGCCGCCGCCTCCGACGACCGCTCTCAGCAGGCGTGCCTGAGCGGGGTTCGCGGGAAGTTCGAAGCTGCCGTCGATGTGGTCGACGATGGCGCCAGTCTAAGGTCACGCTCCACAGGTTTCGCTGCACTCTGTATCTCTCGTTCATGCGCGCTTGACGTCGGCGTCGGCGCGGTACTTGTCGGTGAAGTCGCCGCGCAGCTGCACTCGCAGCCGCGCTCCGAAGGCTGCCATTGCGTCCGCTGAATACCACGACGCCAGGACCCTGATGGCGATCTTTCCGTCCCGGCTCATGAACAGGTAGCTCTTCAGCCACAAGGACCTCCGACCCTGGAACCACACCTCGCCCCGAACGATGGATTCGAGCTCTGATCGCGGCATCCTCTGGTCTCGGAACGGAGCCAGATAGCTGACCTCGTCCGGATCCGCCTTCAACGTGGGCGGTCCGCTCGACAACCAGCCAAGGGCCGCGAACGCGAGGATGATCACGAACAGCACGATGGCGATGATCTGCAGCCCGCCCGGGGCGTAAATGGATGTGTATGCGACCAGCGCGCCTCCGAGCGCCAACGACGCGATGGCGGTGGTCACGGCCCAGCGGCGCTGCCGTCGCGACACGCCGGGTTCCGGCGCGACCTCGAAGCTGCCATCGGGCGAGTCGATGATCGCGGCGAGCGAGTCGGTCATCGCGGTGCCACGCGCTCAGCTTAGGATCGTGTCTGTGGGATCGGGAGCGGTGTCGTGACTCCAGCCGGCTGGGTGGAGCTCGTTGTCGGGCTCGTGATCATCTTCGCGACCTTTTATGACCTGTTCCGGTCGATCGTCTTGCCCCGGCCATCCGTCAATCGGTTCCTACTCGTGCGCCTCCTCTTCATCGGGTTCTGGACTCTGTGGCGCTGGGTCGGCCGGCGTATACAGGGAGCGGCTCGAAGAGAGGCCTGGCTCGCGACCTTCGGCCCTTCGGCGGTGCTTGCGATGTTCGCGACCTGGGCGTTGGCCTTCATGCTCGGGTACGCGCTCATCCTCGACGGCCTCCGGACCCAGATCCGCCCCGAGCTTGACAGCTTCGGCGAGTCTCTCTACTTCTCCGCCACCACGATCGTGCCGCTCAGCTATGGCGACTTCGTCCCCATCGGTCTCGGCGCGCGCCTGGCGATCATCTTCGAAAGCGCCACCGGGGTCGGCATCGCGGCGCTGGTGATCACCCTTCTCTTCTCCCTTTACGCGTCGTTCCAGGCGAGAGAGGAGATGGTCGTCCAGCTCGATGCCGTGGCCGGCGCCCCACCGTCAGGCCTGCAGCTGCTGGAGACGGTGGCCGAGCGTGGGCTGCGCAGCGAGCTCATCGATACGTTCGACGAGTGGCGGGCATGGTCGGCTGCGGTGCTCGAGAGTCACCTCGCCTATCCGGTCCTTCTTTACTTCCGCTCCAGCCACGACAACGAGGCCTGGCTCAACTCGTTCGGGGCGGTGATGGACGCTGCCGCGCTGATGATCAGCACGGTTGACGAGGACGAGGAGGGACCGGCCCGCCTGATGTTTACGGTCGGCAACCATCTGGTCGAGGACCTGGCGTGGTACTTCCGGTACGGCGCGTCATCGACCGATCCGCTTGTCGACCGGGAGGAGTTCAACGAGGCTGTCGCCCGGCTGAAGGCAGCCGGATACCAATGCCATCCGGCAGAAGCCGCCTGGCAGTACTTCACCAAGGTCCGGGGCAAGTACGCCAGCCGGCTCAGCCTCATGTCTCAGCGCCTGGCGATTACACCGGCCCACTGGATCGGCGACCGCTCATACGTGCCTCACGCCGATGGCAGGGGCCGCTCGCACCGCAAGAAAAAGGTGCCGCAGCAGGCCTAGCGGATCACCCCGATCTGTGTCATGGCCGAGGGCGCCAGGAGCTCGATCGCCATTGAGGCCTCGGGCCGCCAGGGTTTGGTCACGGCGGCCGTGACAGATCCGCCTCCCACGCCCTTGATCGTGAACGAGCGCTGGCCGAACAGGCCCCTGGGAAACTTGGCCGATACGGTCGACCGAGCTTCGATCAAAGCGACATTGCTCGCCAGCCCGCCGTAGGCGCCGGCGATCAGCGCGATCACTCTGCGGTCGGTGACGGTCACGAAGACCGCCCCGCTCCGGCTGGCGGCGATCGCCGAGCCGATGACCCCAAACGCCGCTCCCGCGGCCACCGCGCCGGCTGACCGGTTCGTGCCCAGGAACGAAACCAACACACGTTCAGACGGTTCGAGGAGGCCGACGGTCGAGGCGCCGATGCGGGCCAGCGTCTTGACCATGGCCGGCTTGGGCGGCGGGGGCATCGCCCCCGACGCGCGAAGGCGGCTCGCCTGGCGCGACGCCTCGGCCGAGGCGGCCTGTGTAGGGTTCTCGGGCGCCCTGAGTGCGGCCATCGTGGCGGCGTGGACGGTGACCGCGTCGCCGCCGATGGCCTGCTGGCACCACGTGAACCACTGCAGGTACCGGGTCTCGAGGTCGGCCGCGGCCGGGGGCAGGTTGGCGGAACCGAAGCGCATCCCCGATCCGACCGGTGGCGTCATCCGATAGGCAAAGAAGAGGCAGGGGGCGGCGATCACGAGACCAACACCGATGAAGAGAGCCGCGCCCACGACCTCGTCGGACTGGTTGGCGTCCGGCTGGGCCAGCGCCGAGATCAAAACCAGCAAGCCGATGACCAGGACGATGCATCCGACGACCCCGCCGATGATCAGGACGACGCGACCCATCTAAACCTCACCCGGCGAGCTTGCCACGGCGCCGACCAATTTCATCCCCATCTCCGTTGATTTGGCGCAGGGAATGAAAGCTTTGGACGTCGATCTGGTCATGTACGCCGGGCGTCAGGCAGCCGAGGGGCGCTTCCTTAAAAGGAGGGCGGTCCGCCGCTTCCTGACGCTGATCGTTGCCGGGAGCCTGTGGCTGGCCGCCGCGGGGACCGTGCAGGCTGCCACCGCCGGCAAGCTGGACGCGAACTTCCAGCCCTTCACCTTCAACGTCCAGACGGCGACCAACCGGCAGATGCTGGCGCAGACATTCAAGGCCATCTCGACAGGTCAGATCGACCAGGTTTCGCTGCCGGAGGCCGTCACCTTCGGCGGCAGCGGCGACATCTACGTCGTCCCGGTCGATGCATCCACCGGCAAGCCCAGCACTTCCTACAGCAGCACGGCGCACTACTCCGGATTCGTCAACTGCTGTGCGTGGGTGGACTACACGATCACGCCCAAGTTTGCAGTCACCGCCACCAGCCAGTACGCGATCGTAGTGATGCCATCGGTCGGATCGTTCAGCTGGACCGTCTCCAAGATCCTGGACTACCCCGACGGCCAGCTCTGGATGGGCAACAAGCCATCGTCCTGGTCGTACTTCACGAACATGGGCTACGACTTCCCCTTCAGGACATATGTCGTCGCGGGTGCCGCCAACCAGGCTCCCGCGATCAGTGTCAACAACGCTTCGGTCCCCGTCGGGGAGGGCGCCGCTCCATCCAACAGCGGAACCTACGGCGATGCCGACGGCGACACGGTCACGCTGGCCGCCACCACCTCGGATGGCAGCGCGGCCGGGACGGTCACCCCCAACGCCGCCACGGGAACGTGGTCGTGGAAGGGCGCGCCGGCTGACGAAGGGACGAGCCAGACCATCACCATCACCGCCTCCGACAGCGCCGGCCTGAAGACGCCGATCACGTTCACGACCGTGGTCGGGAGCGTGACGCCCAAGGTCGCCATCTCCGGCGCGCCGGCCAGCAGTCCCGAGGGCAAATCGATCACGCTGACGGCTTCCGCCTCGAGCGACAGCGCCGAGGACAACGCGGCCGGCTTCAAATACGTCTGGGTGGCGACCAAGAACGGAGGCGCGTACGGATCTGGCACCGGCGCCACATTCGCCGTCAAGCCGAACGACGAAGGGGCTTACGTTGTGACGCTGCAGGCGACCGACGACGGTGGCCTCACCGGGACGGCGTCCGTGTCGATCGTCGGCGCCAATGTGCCTCCCACGGCTTCCTTCGTCAGCGTTACCCAGCCGACAATCGTCATGGTCTCCCAGGAATCGCTGACCTTTACGGGCACCTTCTCGGACCCAGGTGTGCTCGACAGCCATACGGTCACGTGGAAGTTCGGTGACGGCGGCTCGTCGACGACCGCGATTCCCGCCGGCGGCCCGACCACCTTCTCCACCACGCACTCCTACACCAAGTCGGGCTACTTCTACGCCGACCTGACCGTCACCGACGACGACGGCGGGGCGTCCAGCACAGTCGGCACGACGGTTGACATCCTGAGCCCGGCCGAGGCGATTGGCAGGATCGGCACCGTCGTGCAGTCCCTGAAGGGCCTCAACGCCGGCCAGAAGAGCAGCCTCCAGGTCAAGCTGAACGCGGCAACCGACGCCTACGCGCGCGGCAACGCCGGGGCGGCATGCAATCAGCTCGGCGCCTTCGTCAACGAAGTCGATGCCCAGCAGCAGGCGGGCCACATCACTTCGACCGAGCAGGGCATCCTGACCAGCGCCGCACGCGCGACCCAGCTGTCGATGGGCTGCTTCCGAACCCTGGTGGAGTTCCTTAGCGGCCTCTAAACTCCGGCCCGTGGCCCGGACCGAACTCCCGCCGGCCGACCTCCTACCCGTCCGCCGCGAGGCGACGCTCGAGTATCGATTGGTTCGCCTGTTCGGCGTGCCGCTCCTTCGCCTCGTCTTCAGATTCGACGTGCGTGGCAAGGAGAACATCCCGGGTTCTGGCAACTACGTGCTCATCGCCAATCATCTGAACTGGCTGGACGAGTTCGCGCTGCTGCTCCTGTTCCCGGTCGAGCCCCGCATCCACTTCCTCGCCGACCCGACCATCCTGGTCACGCGCAAGGTCCAGTGGTTCATCGTTCGCCATACCGGAGGCTTCGTGCCGGTGGATCGGGATCGCCACGGCGATCGCGCCCTCTTCCACCATGTGGATCGCGCGCTCGAGGTCGGAGGCTCGGTGGCGATCTTCCCGGAGGGCAACTACGGCCCGGGCGAGGGCGAGCTGATGCCCTTCAAGAAAGGGTTCGCCCATTTCGCGATCAAGGCGGGCGTCCCGGTGATTCCGGTCGCGCTGTCAGGGACCAAGGATCTCTGGTTTCGCAAGCGGATCGAGGTGGTGATCGGGCAGGCGATGAGCCCCGTCGGCCAGACGCCGGAATCGCTCACGGCGGCCGCGTTCGAGCGCATCACGGCGCTCATGCCCGCCTATCACGAGCAGCCGGGCCGCAAGCTCCTCCGCCGCCGGCTCACCAACCTCTTCTGACGGAAGTAGAATCGCGCCGATGGACCTCAAACCCGTCGGCATTTTCGAAGGCATGTCCCCCGGCGAGCTCAAGAAGGCCGCCAAGTCGATGCGCGAGATCCGGCATCCCGAGGGAGCGGAGATCATGATTCGCGGCGAGGGGGGTGTCGGGTTCCTGGTCATTCTCGAGGGCGAAGTCCAGGTCGACACGGCTGATGGCCGTCACCGTACCCTTGGCCCCGGGGAGCACTTCGGAGAGATGGCGCTCCTCGACCACCAGGGCCGCAGCGCCAGCGTCACCGCGCGCACCGACCTCGTCGCGGCAGCGGTTCCGGAATGGGGATTCAAACCGTTCCTGCAGGACCATCCCGAGGTCACCTATCGGCTGCTCGAGACTATGAGCCGGCGCTTGCGCGAGGCGGAAGCGGGCAAGGCCTAGCCGGCAAGCTGGGACACTAGACGCATGGCGCTTGCCCGCGTCCTCTGTCCCACCACCATCGGTCGCGAGTCCGAGCTCTCCTCGCTCGAGGACGCGCTCCTTGCAGCACTGCGTGGCGACGGCGGCGTTGTCATTCTCGGCGGCGAGGCCGGCATGGGGAAGACGAGGCTCGTCAACGAGCTGAGCGCCCGCGCCCTACGGTTGCGCTGCGTGGTCATGTCGGGCGCCTGCAGCGAAGCAGAGCTGTCGCTGCCATACCTACCGTTCCTGGAGGCGATCGGCAACCGACTGACGACTGAGAACACACAGCAGCTCAAAGACCGCCTCGGTCCTGCCGCCGACGAGCTGGCGCAGCTCTTTCCACAGCTTGGGCGAGCCTCGGCTCCCGGCGGCGATGCCACGCAGTCCAAGCTGCGCATGTTCGAGGCCATCCTTCTCCTCCTGCGCGACGCCGCCCGCGACCGCGCGCTGCTCCTGGTCCTCGAAGACCTCCAGTGGGCCGACCCTGGCACGCGCGAGCTCCTCGACTACATGACGCGCCGCCTGCGCTCCACGAACGTCCTCGTCCTCGCCACCTACCGGATGGACGAGATGCACCGCAAGCATCCGCTGGTGCCGACCATCCAGGGCTGGCGGCGCTCGGGCTCGGCCGAGTTCATCGAGCTGCAGCCTCTCTCGACCGACCAGGTGGGCGAGATGGTGCTGGCGATCTTTCAAGAGGTTGGGGTCAGCGACGAGTTTCGCGATTTCCTACAGGAGCGCAGCGAGGGCAACCCGTTCGTGGTCGAGGAGATGCTTCGCGACGCGGTGGACCGCGGCGACATCTTTCGCACCACGACCGGCTGGGACCGAAAGTCCCTGACCGAGATGCGCATCCCTCGCACCGTGCGGGCCGCCATCCTGCACCGGCTCGAGCGGCTGCGCCGAGAAGAGGTTGATGTGCTTTTCGCCGCCTCAGTCGTCGGCCGCGCGGCGGACGTGAAGACGCTCATCGCCGTCACCGGCATGGACGAGTCCGCGGTCTACTCGTCGCTCGAAACATGCGTGGCCTACCAGCTGCTCGAGGAGGACGATCGGACGCCCGGCAAGTTTCGGTTCCGCCACGCGCTTACGCGCGAAGCGGTCTATGAGGACCTGATCATGCCGAAGCGACAGCAGTTGCACGCTCGCGTCGCCGAGGTTTTGGCCGCGCGGCCCGATGCCCCGGCTGTCGACCTGGCGCACCACCTGCTGGCGGCCGGCCGGTACGACGATGCGGTCCCCATCTGCGTGGCGGCAGCCGAAGCCGCGACTCAGGCGCGCGCCTATCGTGATGCCGCCGACATGCTTGAGCGGGCTGCGCCGCACGTGAAAGACTCGGTGGAGCGCGGCCGCCTGCTCTGCCGCGCCGGCGACGCCTACTGGAACAACACCGAACCGGAGTCCGCTCGCCCCCTTCTCGAGGAAGGCATCGCCAACCTCGAAGCGGAAGGCCTGTCCGTTGAAGCCGCAGGCTACCGGCTGCTGCTTGGCCGCTGCTACTGGGAGCTGTTGCGAAGTGATGCAGCGCGCACCCAGTTCGAAAAGGCCCGGGACGTGCTCGAAGCTGCAGGCCCGAGCGAGGCCCTCGCGATTGCGTACATCAGGCTCTCGGGCCTGGCCACCTTTGATCGCGCGAGCGTCGCGAGCCTCGAAGATGCTAAACGCGCGGCACAGATCGCCGAGCAGGCAGGCGCGCAGAGGGCGCTGGCGTGGTCATGGAACTTCTTGGCGTTGGCGGAGGTCGGCCTTGGCCGGGTCAACCAGGGTTTCGGCCACCTGGAGGACAGCTACCAGGCGTCGGTCAAAGGAGGCTACTTCTTCCAGGCCGCCAATGCCGTCTTCAATGGCGCGTGGCTTGCCGTGCACCTGGGCCGGGGGAAGGAGGCCCAGAAATGGTTCGATCGGACCAATCCCGCCCGCCACGAGGCATGGCCGATCTACATCCAGTCGATCATCACTCTCCAGCAGGGTCGTGTGGCGCCCGCCCTCGAGCTTGCGCGCATCTCCTTGCAGAGGGCGCGCGATGCCGGCAACGAGAAAAACATCTGGCGAAGTCTCTTGATCCTCGCGCACGCTCTTGCCGAGGGCCTGCAGGGCGACGAGGCCGCCGCCGAGCTGCCGCCCCTGTCGAGCCGAGTCGAGGGCCAGGACGCCGTCTACGACATCACACCTCGCGTCCGGGTCCGCCTTGCGCAAAGCGACGCGGTTGCCGCGCTTGCGGATGCTCGGTCCGCGCCGGCCAATATCGGCGATATCGGATCGCCGCTTGATGCGATGTCGGAGGCCGGGTCAGCCGACCCTGGCTGGCTCCGCTCGGTCCTCGATGCGCTACCGGCACAGGGTGAGGTGTTGGACTCGCCGCGTCTCGCGGCAGCGCGCGGCAGGCTGGCGCTGTACGAAGGCAGGATCGATGACGCCCTGGCTGAGCTGCGGAACGCGGTGGCCATCTTCGAGGACGGCGGCTTTGACCTCGACGTCTGGCACGTAGGCCGGTCCCTCGCCGAGGCGGAGGCTCGATCGGGCGACCTTGACGCCGCCCGCCGGCGGCTGATTTCCATCGCCGCCGCCGCCGCAGCAGGAGGAGCGCGCCTGGCGGCCAAACTTTCGCGCGAGACTGCCGCCAGGTTGGGGGTGGAGGTCGCCGGAGCGCCGGACCAGGTCGACGGTAGCCGTGACGCCGATCTCGTCACCACGGGCGAGCGCATGGTGTCGGTGCTCTTCGCCGACGTCCGCGACTACACGGAGCTGAGCGGCCGCAGCACGCCCGCCGAGATGGTGGATCGCATCGCCTCGCTGCAGCGCTGGGCCTCGCAGGAGGTCGCGCGCCGTAAGGGCATCGTCGACAAGTTTGCCGGCGACTCGGTCATGGCCACCTTCAACATCTCTGGCCAGAGCGTCGACCACACACTGCAGGCTTTGCAGGCGGCCATCGCCCTCATCGACAAGGCCTCGCTGGTCGGCCTCCCGGTCGGCGCAGGCGTGGCGGTGGGGCCGGCCGTGGTGGGCCGGCTGGCCGAGGCGGCCAACGTCAGCGTGCTCGGCGAGGTGACCAACCTTGCCGCCAGGCTGCAGACCCAGTCGGCGGCAGGAGAGGTGACGATGAGCGAAGAGGCTCACCGGCGAGTGCAGGACTGGCTGGCCGCGCGGGGAACGGCCGTGGAGCGGGTGGAGCTCGATCTCAAGGGCTTCGGAGCACCCGTTGTGGCGTACCGGGTGAGGGCGTCGGCCGAGGCGGGTTTGACCGCTTAACGGCTACTCGAAGTCGCCGCCGGCGTGCTAAGGTAACGCCTCTCCCGGTTTCCTGAGCCGTCCCCTAGACGCCCTCGCTCCGAAGCTCAGGCCTGAACAGCGCCCCAGGGGTAGGGCGACTTCTAGGACAGGAGCGTCAAGGGGTTTGGTCCCGCTTCTCAGAGCGGTCGTGGTCTGGAGCGTCGTCCTGGCGACCGTGATCCTGCCGCACATCGAGCAGGCGCCGGCCGTGTCGACCACAGCCGTCACCCAGATCACCTCATATGACCGCAGCTCGGCCCTCAGCCAATCGAAGGCGAAGCATGCGCAGCATGAGCAGGACGCCCAGGTGACCCAGTGGACCGCGGAGCTGTCGCAGGGCCTGGCCCAGTACCAGGCCGAGCAGCAGGCCCTGGCCCAGGCCCAGGCGATCGCGGATGCCCAGTCTCAGCTCAACAACCACCCGCCGCCCCCGCCGTTCATCGCGAAGATCATCTACGACGCCTTCAGCCCCCTTGGGGCGCGGGCGCTCCAGTGGGCGATCAACGTCGCCTACTGCGAGTCGCGTTACCACCCGAACTCCGTCAACTCGGACAGCGGGGCGTCGGGCCTGTTCCAGTTCATGCCGGGCACATGGTCGGGGACGCCGTGGGCCCAGCAGTCGCCCTTCGACCCGGTCGCAAACGCCCAGGCCGCCGCGTGGCTGTACTCGCACTACGGCCCGGGCCGGTGGACCTGCCAAGGCTGACCAAATAAGTTCCCTCCCCACGAGGTGGGGAGCCTAGTCCGGGGTAGTAACCGTGACCTGCAGCTGGTAGATCGGCTGGAGGCTCGTCGAGCCCTTCAGCTGGAGCGGCTCGTACTCCACGACCTCGAGGCGGCTCGGCAGCTCCTCGCGCGTGGTCTCTGACATCAGCACCTTGGCCGGCCGTACCTTCGAGAGGTAGGCGCTGTTGTTGACCGGCACGCCGATGAGCGTGAACTCCAGGCGCCGCCTCGAGCCGACGTGCCCGGCGACCACCTCGCCGGTGTCGAGCCCGATCCCGACGCTGATCGCCGGCCGGCCAGTGCCCACCAGCTCGCGGTTGAGGCGGTCGATCTCCCGGATCATCGCCCTGGCGGCCGCCAGCGCCCGCGGGGCGTGGTCGTCCATGCGGTTGGGCGCCCCGAACACGACCAGCATGCCGTCGCCCTGGAACTTGTCGATGTTGCCGCCGTGCTCGAGCACGACCTCGATCATGCGGCTGAAGTAATCGTTGAGGAAGATCACGAGCTCCTCGGCCTCCATGGTCTGCGTGAGGCTGGAGAAACCGGCGATGTCGGAGGTGAGCATGGTCACCCGCCGGCGCTCGCCTGGCAAGAGCATGTTGTTGCGATCAGAGCGCTCCAGCACGTAGTCGGTGACCTGCTTGTTGACGTGCAGCTCGAACAGCTGGCGCAGGAACTCCGAGCGCTCGTACTGGCGCGCGTTGTCGATGGCGATGGCGGCGAGGTCGGAGATCGCCTGCAGGAACTCCTTGTCTTTCTCTTCGAAGATGGAGGCGCGGAACGGGTTGTCGACGTAGACGGCGCCGATGACCTTGTCCTTGGTGACGAGGGGCACGGCCATGATCGAGCGCAGGTTCTGCAGGATCACCGACTGCTGGCCCTTGAAGCGGTCGTCCAGAGTCGCGTCGGTGGAGACCACCGCCTGCCCCGTCACGACCACCTGTTCGATGACCGTCCGCGAGCCCAGGAATGCCCGGGTCTTTTCGGTGTCAGTCTCGCCGCCGGCCATCTTCACGGACATGGTTCCCGTGATCGGGTCTACCAGGACGATGAAGCCTCGTGATGCCCTCATGAGGGTGATCACGCGATCCATGACCTTCCGCAGCACGACGTCGAGGTCGAGCGATGAGCTGAGGTCTCGCGCGAGCTCGTACAGGAGGTGATCGCGCATGCCGAGATCGACCTGATGGGCCATGGTGCTGGGTCAGTCTAACGGCGCAACTCGCGATTCCTTCCCCCATAAGGTGAGGTTGTCGACGGCCGGTAAACTCGACTTCCAGTGTCCGTAGTCGAACCGACCACACCCGAAGTCGAAGCTTTGCTCGCGCGTCTAAATCCGCCTCAGCAGGAGGCCGTCACGCACGGCGAAGGCCCGCTGCTGATCTTTGCCGGCGCCGGCAGCGGGAAGACCCGCGTGCTCACCGCGCGGATCGCCTATCTGATCGCCACGCGGAGGGTGTGGCCCGACCGCCTGCTCGCCGTGACCTTCACCAACAAGGCTGCGCGCGAGATGCGCGGGCGCGTCGCCACGCTGGTGGGCGAGGGGGCGGAGAAGATGTGGGTGGGGACCTTCCACTCCACCGCAGTCAAGATCCTGCGCCGCGAGGCGGCCCGTATCGGCATCGTTCCGAGCTTCGTGATCTTCGACGAGGACGACACCCGCGCCGCGCTCAAGCGCGTCCTCGACGAGCTGAAGCTCGACCCCAAGCGTTACCCGATCGCCGGCCTCAGCAACGCCATCTCGCAGGCGAAGAACGAGCTCAAGCGGCCGGAGGATTACCCGAACCGCAGCTACCACGACGAGATCGTGCGCCGGGTCTACGAGTCGTACCAGGACGTGCTCCGGCGCTCCGGCGGCCTGGACTTCGACGACCTGATCATGAAGCTGGTCGAGCTGTTCAACACCGACGAGGAGGCCCTCACCAAGTGGCGCGACCGCTTCCGCCACGTCCTCGTCGACGAGTACCAGGACACCAACCGCGCGCAGTACGTGCTCGTCAACCTGCTCGCGCAGGAGCACCGCAACGTGGTGGTGGTCGGCGACGACGACCAGTCCATCTATCGCTTCCGCGGCGCCGACGTGCGCAACATTCTCGACTTCCGCAAGGACTATCCCGACGCGCACGTCGTGCGCCTGGAGCAGAACTACCGATCGAGCCAGGCCATCCTTGACGCCGCATACCAGGTCATTCGCACCAACCCGGAGCGGGCCGAGAAACGGTTGTGGACGAGCCGCGCCGGCGGCGAGAAGGTGATGGCGACGCAGGCCTACAACGAGATCGAGGAGGCGGAGTTCGTCGCCGATGAGATCGAACGGCTGCGCAAGACCGAAGACCGCGGGTACTCCGACTTCGCGATTCTCTATCGCACCAACGCACAGTCACGCTCGTTCGAGGACGTGCTGGCGCGGCGGCGCATCCCCTACCGGCTGGTGGGCGGCGTGCGGTTCTGGGAGCGGCGCGAGGTCAAAGACGTGGTCGCCTACCTGCGCTTCTGCTTCAACCCCAAGGACTCGCTGAGCTTCGGCCGCATCGTCTCGGTGCCCTCGCGAAAGATCGGCGGTGTCACGGTGGACGCGTTGAGCGCCCACGCGCGCGAGACCGAGTCCGATCTGCTGACGCTGCTTGCGGTCCCGGAACGCGTGCCCGGCCTGCCTCGGCCATCCATCGAGCCGCTCAAGAGATTCCGCGTGCAGCTGGAATCAGTGCGATCGACGATGGGCGTGCTGCGGCCCAGCGAGCTGCTCGACCACGTGGTCGAGGTGATGGGCTTGCGCCAGCACTACATGGACGGGACGCCGCAGGGCGAGGCGCGCCTCGAGAACATCAACGAGCTGCGCGGCCTTGCCGAAAGCTTCGACGATCGCGAGCCCTCGCAGGGACTCGAAGATTTCCTGGCCGAGGTCGCGCTCGTGTCCGACGTCGACGCCTACGACGAGAACGGCGAGGGCGTGACCTTGATCACGCTGCACATGGTCAAGGGTCTGGAGTTCCCGGTCGTCTTCATGGTCGGGATGGAGGAGGGCCTGCTGCCGCACCAGCGCGCGCTCGACGAGCACGAAGAGAACCCGTCGCGCGTCGGCGCCGCCACGGAGATGGCGGAGGAGCGCCGCCTCTGCTACGTGGGGATGACTCGCGCGAAGGACCGGCTGTACCTGAGCTGCGCGTTCCGCCGGCACCTGTACGGCCGCTCGCAGCCTGCATTCCCGAGCCGGTTCCTGACCGAGATCCCGCAGTCGATGCTGGCGGCTCCGCGCGGCAGTGCGCCGGTGGCGCCGCCGCGGCAGGGGTATCGCGAGAGGTACCAGGAGCGCCAGGTCGAAGCTGCTCCCGCGCCCCCGCCGGTGCAGCGGTTCGCGAGCGGCGATCGCGTCTCCCACCCGGCGTTCGGCACGGGAACGGTGGTCAAGAGCACGCTCACCCGAACCGACGAGGAGCTCGTCATCAAGTTCGACAGGGTGGGTCTCAAAATCCTCTCCGGCATGCTGGCCCCGCTGACGAAATGAGCAAGAAGAAGGCGGCCCCGGTCGCGAAAAAGAAAGCGAAGGCGGACGATCCCGCCGCGCACGCCGAGGAATTGCGGGAGCAGATCCGCCATCACGAGCATGCGTACTACGTGCTCGACCTGCCCGAGATCTCCGATGCCGAGTTCGACGCGCTGTTTCTGGAGCTGCGCCGGCTCGAGGAGGAGCACCCGCAGCTCGTCACGGCCGACTCGCCTACGCAGCGGGTGGGCGGGGAGGCGTCGGAGCAGTTCGCGAAGGTTCGCCACCGCTCGCCGATGCTCAGCCTTCAGAACGCATTTGACGAAGACGAGATCCGCGCCTTCGACCGGCGCGTGCGCGGCGCCATCGGCGCCGACGTCCACTACTGCGCCGAGCTGAAGATCGACGGCCTTGCGATGAGCCTCACCTACGAGCACGGCCGGCTCGTGCGTGCCGCCACCCGCGGCGACGGCACAGTTGGCGAGGACGTGACCGCCAACGTGCGCACCATTCGCAGCGTCCCGCTCACCGTCGAGCCGGTCGCGGGCCTGCCCGACGTGTTCGAGGTGCGCGGCGAGGTGTACTTTCCGATCGCAGCCTTTGAGCGACTGAACGCGGAGATGGAGGCGCAGGGCAAGGCGCGCTACGTCAACCCTCGCAACACGGCCGCGGGCAGCGTGCGCCAGATCGACCCCGGCGTGACCGGCTCGCGAGACCTGCAGACCTTCATGTACACGCTCGACCCAGGCGGCCCGTGCCGGTCGCAATGGGACGTGCTCGGCGCGCTCGAGAGGATGGGGTTCCGCGTCAACAAGCACCGGCGCCGGCTGACCGGCATCGACGATGTGATCGAGTATCACGCCGAGTGGCAGCGCAAGCGCCACGAGCTGGAGCACGAGATCGACGGGATCGTCGTCAAGGTCGACCGCTTCGACCAGCAGCTCGAGCTCGGTTTTGTCGCGCGCTCGCCGCGTTGGGCGATCGCCTTCAAGTACGCGCCGGAGCAGGCGGAGACCGTGGTCGAGGAGATTGCGTGCTACGTCGGCCGGACTGGCGTGCTCACGCCGGTGGCGCACGTGAAGCCGGTCATCGTCGGCGGCGTCACGGTGCGCAACGTGACGATGCACAACGAGGCGCAGGTCAACGAGAAGGGCGTGTACGTGGGCGCGCGCGTTGTCATCCATCGCGCGGGCGATGTGATCCCGGAGATCGTGAGCGTGAAAGAGCCGAAGCAGGGCTGGCGCATGCCTGCCACGTGCCCGGTTTGTGGGGGAGAGGTCGTTCGCGAGGAGCCGTACATCGCGCATCGATGCATCAACCCGTTCTGCGGTGCGCAGCGCCTGGAGCGGGTGCGGCATTTCGCAAGCCGCGGCGCGATGAACATCGACGGCCTCGGCTACGCCACCATCAACCAGCTCATCGAGCGCAAGTGGGTCGAGGATCCGAGCGACCTGTATCGCCTTACGAAGGAGCAGGTCGTGCAGCTCGAAGGTTTCGCCGACAAGTCCGCGCAGAAGCTGCTGACGAAACTCGCCGACAGCAAGCGTCCGTCGCTCGGCCGCTTCCTTTACGCAATGGGCATCCCGCAGGTGGGCGAGGCGACCGCGGACCTCCTGGCGGTGGAGTTCGGGACCATCGAGAAGCTGAGCTCGGCGAACGAGGAGCAGATCGATGCTGTGGAGAGCGTGGGCTCGAGCATGGCGCACGAGGTGCGCAGGTATTTCGAGGGCCATGGGGGAGAGCTCGTGGGCCGATTGCTGGAGGCGGGCGTGCAGCCGCAGGCGACCGAGGCGCCCGGCGAAGGGCCGTTCACGGGCAAGACGTTCGTCTTCACGGGCACGATGGACGCGATGGGCCGGCCCGATGCCGAGGCGCGGGTGCGAAAGCTCGGCGGCAAGGCGGTGTCCAGCGTGAGCGCCAAGACCGACTACGTGGTCGCAGGGCCGGGGGCAGGCTCGAAGCTCGAGAAGGCGCAGAAGCTGAAGCTCAACATCCTGGACGAGCAGCAGTTCCTGGAACTGATCCGGGAATAGGTCCCTGCCTCCCCACGCAGTGGGGAGGTCGGCAGTGCCGAAGGCACTGCCGGGTGGGGCGACTCAACTGCCAATTAAGCTAGTTTCGTGCCGCTCACCCGCGCGCAGGTCCGTCACGTCGCGCAGCTCGCGCGAATCGCCCTCGAGCCCGGAGACGAGGAGTTCTACGCCGAGCAGCTGAGCGGCATCCTCGAGCACATCGACCGGCTGCAGCAGGTCCCCACGGACGACATCGCGCCGACCGCCCAGGTGGTCGAGGTCACGAATCCACTGCGCGAGGACGTGCCGCGACCAGGCCTCACGCAGGAGGAGGCGCTCGCCAATGCGCCGGCGCCCGTCAACGGCTTCTTCCGCGTGCCCTCGATTCAAGAAGAAGCATGAGCGAGCTGACCGAGCTCACCATCGCCGAGGCGGCGCGGCTGCTCCGGCTGCACTCGATCTCCGCGGCCGAGCTCGTGACCGCGCATGTTGAACGAATCGCGAAGGTCGACCCGCTGGTGAAGGCATTTCTGCGCGCGACGCCGGAAATGTACGAGAAGCAGGCCGAGGCGGCGGACGAGAAGCTCCGGCGCAGGGAGGGCGCGCCGCTGACAGGGATCCCGCTCGCGGTGAAGGACGTGCTGTGCGTGAAGGGTGTCGAGACAACGGCGGGATCGAAGATCCTGCGCGGCTTCAAGCCGCCGTACACCGGCACCGCGGTGCAGCGTCTGTTCGACGCGGGTGCGGTGATGCTCGGCGTGACCAACTGCGACGAGTTCGCCATGGGCAGCTCGACTGAGAACTCCGGCTACTATCCGACGCACAACCCCTGGGACCTCGACCGCGTTCCGGGTGGAAGCTCGGGCGGAAGCGCGGCGGCGGTGGCCGCGGGGGAGGCGATGATCGCAGTGGGCACGGACACCGGCGGCTCGATCCGCCAGCCGGCCGCGGTGTGCGGCGTCGTGGGCATGAAGCCGACATACGGCCGCGTCAGCCGCTACGGCCTCATTGCCTTCGCATCGAGCCTCGACCAGATCGGACCGTTCGCGCGCTCGGTCGAGGATGCCTCGCTTGTGCTCGACGCAATGTCGGGCCACGACCCGCTCGACGCCACCAGCTCCGACCGCCCCAACGATGTGCGCAAGGACTTCGACAAAGGCGTCAAGGGCATGCGCCTCGGCATGCCACGCGAATACTTCGATGTCGAGGGCATGGAGCCGGGCGTGAACAAGGCGGTGCGCGAAGCGATCAAGGCCCTGGAGAACGCGGGTGCGGAGATCGTCGACGTCACGCTGCCGCATACCGACTACGGCCTCGCCGCCTACTACATCATCGCGCCGGCCGAGTGCTCGTCGAACCTCGCGCGGTTCGATGGCGTGAAGTACGGGATGTCGGTGCAGGACGTCGACAACATCACTGAGATGTACATGCGCACGCGGCGCCAGGGATTTGGTGAGGAGGTTCGCCGCCGGATCATGCTCGGCACGTACGCGCTCTCGAGCGGCTACTACGACGCGTACTACCTGAAGGCGCAGAAGGTGCGCACGCTCATCAAGCGAGACTTCGACGACGCGTTCAGCAAATGTGACGCCATCGTCAGCGCCACGTCGCCGGTGGTCGCGTTCCCGATCGGCTCGAAAACCGACGACCCGCTGTCGATGTACCTCTGCGACGTTCTCACGCTCGGCGGCAACCTCGCGGGGCTGCCTGGGATCAGCGTGCCGTGTGGGACGTCGCAGGGACTGCCGGTGGGTCTGCAGGTGCTGGCACCGCAGTGGCGTGAGGACGTTGCGCTGCGCGTCGCGCGCGCGTACGAGGTGGCGAGCGGCGTGATGGCCGAGGTCGCGAGCGTTGCCTGATTCGCAATGGGAAGTGGTGATCGGCATGGAGGTTCACGTGCAGCCGCGCACGCGCACGAAGATGTTCTGCGGCTGCGCCATCGGCCAGCTCGGCGACCCGCCCAACTCCAACGTCTGCGAGGTCTGCATGGGCATGCCGGGCGTGCTGCCTGTCATCAACAAGGCCGCGGTCGAGGCGTGCCTGAAGACCGCCCTGGCCCTCAACTGCGAGATCCCGCGCCACACCAAGTTCGACCGCAAGAACTACATGTATCCGGACCTCCCGAAGGGCTACCAGATCAGCCAGTACGACCTGCCGATGAGCGTCAACGGCCACCTCGAGCTGGGCGACCGCCAAGTGCGCATCCGCCGAGTCCACCTCGAGGAGGACACAGGCAAGCTGATCCACGCGGGCGACAAGCTGCACAAGGCCTGGGAGTCGTATGTCGACCTCAACCGGGCGGGCGTCCCGCTGATGGAGATCGTGAGCGAGCCCGACCTCCGGTCGGCCGACGAAGCGCGCGACTACGCCCAGGCGCTGCGGACCCTCCTGAGGACCATCGGAGCGTCCGAGGCCGAGATGGAAAAGGGACAGCTTCGGGCTGAACCGAACATCTCGATCCGTCGTTATGGATCTGATGACCTGGGGGTAAAGACGGAGCTCAAGAACATCAACTCGTTCCGGGCGCTGCACCGCGCCATCCAGTTCGAGGTCAACCGCCAGGTCGAGGTGGTGGAGGCGGGCGGGATAGTGGGGCAGGAGACTCGGGGCTGGTCGGAGGCCGAGCAGCGCACCTTCTCGCAGCGCAGCAAGGAGTTCGCCGAGGACTACCGGTACTTCCCCGAGCCAGACCTGCCGCCGCTGGAGCTGGATCGGCCCTGGATCGAGGCGCTCCGGCGAGCCCTGCCCGAGCTGCCCGCCGCGCGGCGGGCGCGCCTGGTCTCCCAGTACGCCTTGCCCGCCTCCGACGCCTCCCAGATCGCCGCGGATCGGGAGCTGGCCGACCTGTTCGAGGCGGCAGCCAAGGCCAGCGGAGACAGCAAGCAGACCGCGAACTGGATCATCGGCGAGGTGGCCCCTCGCGGAAAGCTACCAACACCAGCTCACCTCGCCGAATTGGTAACGCTGGTGGCGACCGGCAAGATCACTCGCGACCAGGGCCGCGAGGTCCTTGGCACGTCGATGGAGAACGGGCACTCACCGGCCCAGATCGTCGCCGAGCGCGGGTTCGCACAGATCAGCGATGAGTCGGAGCTGCGGGTGATCGTCGAAAGTGTCATCGCCGGCAACCCGCGGGCGGTCGAGGACTACCGGGCAGGTAAAAAGCAGGCGATGCAGGCCCTCATGGCCGACGTCCGCACCCGCGCCCCGCAAGCCAACCCCAGGATGGCAAGCGCCCTCCTCCTGGAACTTTTGAAGTAGCTGACCCCTCTCCCCGCAGGGGAGAGGGTTGGGGAGAGGGGCGTGGAGCACATCTAGACTGCCAGCGTGGCTCGGGTCCTCGCGCTGGTCTTGCCTTTGGGACTCGACACGTTCGCGATCGCCACCACTCTGGGTATGACGCGATTGAGCGGCGCCCAGCGCATCCGCATCAGCCTTCTGTTCGCCGCCTTCGAGGGCGGCATGCCCGTCATCGGCCTGCTCGTCGGGGCAGGGCTCGGCCAGTTGATCGGGAGCTGGTCGGAGTACATCGCCATCGCCGCCCTGGCCGGGCTCGGCGCCTACACGCTGTTCTGGCGCGACGAGAAGGACGAGCAGCGCATACGAAGCCTTGTCAGCAGCGCCGGAGTAGCCATGGTCGGCCTGGGGCTGAGCGTCAGCCTCGACGAGCTCGCGATCGGGTTCAGCCTCGGGCTGCTGAACGTGCCCATCGTGCCCGCGATCGTGCTCATCGCCGCCCAAGCCTTCGTGGTCTCCCAGGTCGGGATGGCCTTGGGCGGCAAGGTAAGCGAGGCGACTCGTGAAGGCACCGAGCGGCTGGCGGGAGCGGTCTTGCTCGCCATCGCCGGCATCCTGCTGATCACGAAGTTCCTGGGCCACTAGCGACCCGACTTTCTAGTTCGTCTGGCGGCGTGACAGGTAGGCGCTGTAGCCGTAGACCAAGACCCCCGCCAGGTATGTGGCCATCGCCGCGAGCACGAGCGCGCCGCCCACGACATCCGGCACCACCGGCGTGAACCCGAGGGCCAGGATCGATACGCCAAGGGCGACGCCGGCCCAGCCCTGCAGATGGACCACCCTCGGAGTCACCTGGGTCAGCGGCCACAGCATCCAGCGCTGCCACCAGCTCGGGAAGTCGTCCTGGCGGCTCAGGTAGAGCCCAGCACCAACCAGCGCCCCTCCCAATACGTACGCGACTGCCATGAGCAGGTACATAACCATTGGATAAACCCCTCCCGGCCGCACATTCTAGCCATCCCCGGGTCCGGCTGGCGACTCCCGGTAGCCTGGCCTCCCCGCTTCTGCGGGAGGTGGGCGCCGCCTCTCAGGCACCGCCCAGAGGGGAGCTAGCCTTAACCCGTGGCCCTGCCGCCCGATCTCCACGTGCACACGGAATGGTCGTGGGATGCGCCCGACGGCCACATGGAGCGCTCGTGCGAGCGCGCGCTGGAGATCGGCCTGCCGGCGATCGCGTTCACCGAGCACGCGGACTGGGCTCTGGTGCACCTGGGACAGCACGCCGTCGACCTCGAGGGCTACCTCGAAGCCGTGGAGCGGTGCCGCGCTCGGTTCAAGGACCTGCGGATCCTGAGCGGCGTCGAGCTCGGCGAGCCCCACTGGTTTCCGAAAGAGGCCGCGGCGGTTCTGGCCGGCGGCCGGCTCGATCGCGTGCATGGCTCGATCCACTGCATACGGCTGGACGGCGAGTTTCTCGATGCCAGCCAGTTCAGGCAGCGCGAGGGGCTCGACTTTCCGGCCGCGGTTCGCGCCTACTTCGATGAGACGCTGGCCATGGTCGACAGCGGCCAGCCGTTCGAGACGCTGGCGCACCTCGACTATCCCAAGCGCTACTGGGTCGCCGGCGCGGCGCCATATCGCGAGGAGGACTACGAGGAGGAGATCCGCGCCATCCTGGCCGCCTGCGCACGGACCGGCCGCGTGATCGAGGTGAACACCACGCGCGGGCAGATACTGTGCCCTGACATCACGGTGCTCCGGTGGTGGCGCGAGGCGGGTGGGCAGGCGGTGCAGTACGGGAGCGATGCGCACCAGCCGGACAAGGCGGGGGAGGGCTTCGCGGCCGCGACCCAGATGGTCGAGTCGGCCGGTTTCAAACCCGCGGCGGACCCGACCTCGCTCTGGCGCCGGTGATCCTCCACCCGACCTCTCCGGCCCACGGCGGCGCCGCCATCGCGCGCGACGAGGGCAAGGTGTGGCTGGTCAACTACGCGCTGCCGGGCGAGGTGGTGGAGGCGGAGCCGCGAGGCCGCCAAGGCGGTGTAGCTGTGGCGACGACCACTCAGGTTCTCGAACCGTCGCCCCATCGGGTCGCGCCTCGCTGCCCGCACTTCGGACAGTGCGGCGGCTGCCAGCTGCAGCACGCCGCGTACGGCCACCAGCTGGAGCCGTGGCGGTACCGCATCCGCGGCGAGTTCGAGGCGGTGCCGACGCCAGACGGCTGGCGGTTCGGCTTTCACCGCCTGCGATCGCATTCCGTGCTGGCGATCGACACGTGCCCGATCCACGACCTGCGCATCGAGCAGGCGCTCCCGGCATTTGCCCAGGCCGCCAACGAGCTGAAGCTGACCGATCTTCAGAACCTGCTGCTGACGGCCGAGCCAAACGGCCGCGGTTTGCTGTGGCGTTTGCGACACAAAGGCCGCGAACCGATGTGGCCGCGCGAGGACTTCGCCCACCGGGTTGCGGAATTGCTGCCCGATCAGGTGCTGCTCGACGACGCCATGAGCCTGGAGTTCTGGGGCCTGACCTTCCGCGTCCAGAGCGACACGTTCGTGCAGACCAACTACCGCCAGATGCTTGTGCTTTATGAGACGGCCCTCGGAATGCTGGGCGACGTCGCCGCCCAGCGCGTGCTCGACCTCTACGCGGGCATCGGCACGATCTCGGTTGCGGTGGCTCGTGACGCGGCGGGCGTGACCGCCATCGAGGAGAACCCGCGCGCGGTGCAGCTGGGCCGGCTCAACGCGCGAATCAACTCGGCGCGAGTGGACTACATGCCCGGCAAGGTTGAAACAGCGCTGCGGCAAATCCGGATCGGGCCTCATCGCGCTGGTGCGGGGCGGATATCGCGTGCGGCGAGCGGCGATCGTCGACATGTTTCCGCAGACGTACCACATCGAATCCGTCGCGCTGTTACAGCGGAGCTGACTCCAGGATCTGCTTGAGTCGCACCTCGCCTGCGCGACGCAGCGCCACGATCTGTCTGTTCTTCGCAGCCTGCGAAAACCAGGCGCCAAACGCAGCACTGGTAAAGGGATGCTCCGTGTCGAAGCGTTCCGTCACCCGCGTGCCATCGTCGACCGGCTGAAAAGTGATCTCAGTAACGTTCGTTGTGGGCGCGTCGGGCACATGCGATGTGAATCGGCTGTTGGGCTTGTAGTCGACGTACTCCTCTAGACCAACGACCTCCCTGCCGCCCGGCAGTCTCACGTGTTCGCGGAATCGGCTGCCAGGACCGATTGGTTCCGCGGTCAGCATGTCGACAGCCAGGTGCTCAGGGCGCCACTGCGGCAGGTTGCGGGGGTCGCTCATGAAGGCAAAGACGACGTCTGCCTGCCTGCGGACGACGAAGCTCGTAACGACCTGAGTGCGCCTTAGGCTTGGGATCGAGCAAGCGATGAACCACGCGCCAACGACGGCGCAGCT
>WNGM01003063.1_pt1 | contig 28212 bp, 27 predicted proteins | sample 5400571 | NCBI WGS metagenome assembly WNGM01 (sample SAMN13153378, study PRJNA577476) | soil metagenome | isolation source: 100 cm soil or saprolite under Garry oak tree replicate 2 | place: USA:California | collected 2016-06-15 | reverse complement strand
TCCTCCTGCTGCTTCTCTCTCCCCTGCTCTCGTCTATCGCTCTCGCGAGCATGGGAGCCTGGACAAGTGAGAACACTCTCCAGGCTTCAGCAGATCGAGCATTCGGTTGCATGCATGCATCTCCGATCCAAGCTGGCCAGGCTTTTTCTGGATCACGTCTCTACTGTACAACACAGATGCAAGAGTGGAGGGTAAGAAAGAGAGGAGCGCCTGCATATGGATATGACAGAGTCATATCAGGCTCAATTTTCTTGCTTCATGTGATATAAAGAAGAAGGTAGATGCGAGAAGTCTCTAATTTCGTGTTGGGAGTTTCACATGGTACTTCGCGACTATTTGCGCACTATCGACCTGGCCAGGGCTGGGGGGATCAGTGTTCAGCAGGTGCGCAACTATGAAGCCCTGGGCCTGTTGCCACCGGCTTCACGGAGCAAGAGCGGCTACCGTCTCTACACGCAGCGCCATCTGGCTGCGCTCAAAACCGCCCGCAGTCTGGTCGGTGGCTATGGCTGGCAGCGGATGCCGACGATCATGCAGGCACTTCATCGGGGCGATCTGGGAGCCGCGCTTACGACTATTGACACGCGCCACGGCGAACAGGCCCTCAAACGTCGAGAGTGTGAGCAGACGCTCTCCGCTCTGCATGCATTGGCCAAGCAACCCACTCCGGAGCAAAGTTCCCGCTATTCCCAAGGGTTGCGGGTGGGAGAGGCGGCCAAGCAGGTAGGGGTGCGCGTCTCGGCCCTGCATTTCTGGGAACAGCAGGGCCTTTTGCACCCGGTACGCGACCAGAGCAGTCGCTATCGCCTCTATGACGAGCAACAGATGCACCGCCTGCGCGTGGTAGTCCTGCTCAGAGAGGCTGGCTACGACTTCAAGGTGATCTTGTCGGTCCTGGATGAACTGGCGGCAGGTCGGCCAGAACAAGCCATTGTGGCGGTGGAGAAGCGGCGTGAGGAACTGACGCGAACAAGCTGGGTGTGCATTGATGCCTTGGCCAGCTTTCAGCGCTATGTGAGGGAGTTTTGCGGAGATCTGCTCTGAGAGACTCCTTTGGGAATGCACATAGTGCGTGGATTTGCCTTTCGCCAGCGTCTTTATTGTTCAGCTATGAAAGCTCGTTGCGCATCCCGTGGGATCATATCCGAATCCTATGAGGGATGCAAGACCCCACACATTCTTAACGCTCTGACAGATACTACCAAGCGAGTACTAAGCCCCCGAAGTGGCCAAGAGCCATTTTCAGATGGGAAAAGTTATTCGACGATCAACAGAGAGCGAGAAAGTCTGCTCTACGCAATACTTGACCACGACTCTATAGACATTGCTATCCGTCGTATGTCTGCATAATCTTCATCGTTGACTACGACAAACCGCTCGATCAAGCCATGTTGCAATTGGCTTGCAGCTATAGGGTTGAGGTGCATCGCTACCAGTATCTCCTGTATGCTCCTCTTCAGCATATCATCCAGTCGTGTAGAGGCAACCACCGGCGGGATTGTGGAGGGGCCAAACATATCAATAACACGCAGTCGCTTCTCCAGGTCCGGATGTTGCAGACGCCAGACATCGAGCACATGCGAGTCAATAGCCGTGCCATCTGCCCTGCCTTCCAGCACTACCTGCAGTGATCGTAGGTGCGATCCGGTCTCAAGCATCTCACCAAAAAATGGGAGCCGCTTGCCGCGCTGAAGAAGGCTGTGGTGCACAATGTTATAGCCAGAGTGTGACGCCCGCTCATTGTATGCCCATATACGGCCCTGTAAGTGCTCAAGAGCTGTGTAAGGACTATCACTCCGTACTATAACGTCAGAAAAGTAAATGGGCTTACCCTGGTAGCGAGATCCCTGCACGACGGGGGCTGCGAGCAATTCAATAGGACTGGATGGTAGCCTCGACAGGCGAGCATAGGGGCGCCCACATATGAAGCCCACATCCGCTTTCCCCTCGGCGAACTGTTCCCATGCCTGTGCGACGTGCAGCGTAGTGGGATAACCCAGGCACTCGCCTACATAGTGAGCAATGTACTCGTACGTCTCGTATAGGACGGGCGAGAGGAATGTTGCAAAACGAAGTATGCTCATGCCGGCTCCTTCTAGCTTTTCCAATCCTGTAAGAATACTTTGTCTTTTGTCTCCACCTGCGTCCCCAGCATGGGGTGTAGCTCCATTGCCGGCGAATATTTGCTCGCCGGCACTGTTCTACCAAGCGACTCGGCCATGGCTCTGACGTAGTGCGGCGCTCCACCACAGCAGACGCCAATGTAGTTGACGCCGATACCTTGCGCTCTACGCGCGAAATCCGCCATTTCAAAGCGATTGAGCAGGAAAGGTTCGAGCGCGAGGGGGAAGGCACGTTGGCCATTGCCTATCTCAAGAGACTCGAAAGTCGGATGCTCTGCGCTCGTTCTATAGGGCACGGGCTGTGCCGCGACATAACAATGCACCGCTGTGCGCACTTTTTCGACGATTGGCAGCATGGTCGCTGGGCCGCGATCACAGTTCAGGCCGACGATATCAGCGCCATGATCAGCGAGTATCTTACAGGCCTCGACGTAGTCGTAGCCGTCGCGCGTCTGATCACGCTGCACCGAGGCCAGTGTGACCATAGCGGGGAGCTTGAGCTGCTTGATCACCTCTAGAGCGATCAGGGCTTCACCCAGGTAGTCGTTCGTTTCGGAGATGACGAAATCTATGCCCTCTTCGACCGCCCAACCAAGCTGTTCCTCGTACATGGCGCGTACAGTCTTTGATGTTTCTGCCGCATTATGCGGATCATATGCCCAGGTGTTACAGATGTTGCCTGCCACCAGCGCATCGCCCTCACGCGCGACCTCGTTGGCCAGCTGCACGGCCTGGCGATTCATCCGCTCCAGGTCGTTCTCCCGGCCCACGTCCTTCAATTTCTCGCGGTGCGCATAGTAGGTAAGGGCAACCATCACCTCGCAGCCGGCGCGCAAGAACTCCCGGTGCAGTTCTTTGACCGCTTCGGGAAAATCGAGCACGACCTCCGGAACGTACGGTCCCGCCTTGATATAGCCCCGGCGTTCAAGCTCGAACACATAGCCTTCAGCACCCAGGACGATGCCGCTTTTCAGTCTATCTAGAATGCCTCTGCTCGTTCTTTTAGTCATGAGATGCTCCTTATGATTGCTTGTTCGCTTTCGCGAAACGCTGCGGTGTGAAACGACTGATATCATAAACGGTGCCCTGTTGTAGAGCGAGCTCCATCAAGGTTTTCCCTACGAACGGAGCAAATTTGTAGCCTGTACCACGCCAGCCTACTCCAACCTGGATTTGAGGGAAGCCCGGCAGTTTGCCAAGAATGAAGTTATCGTCCTCAATCAGGTCGTAGTTGCATTGGTCAACGTCAGTCACATCAACCGTCTCTGCATCGAGTAGTGAGGGCATACATTCCTGCACGAAGCTATGCACATCGCGAATGCGGGTATTTGGTGTCTTTACATCGGGTGGATTATAGAAGCCGATCTTTACTCCTGGCGTCCTGCCTTCATAGAGAGGATGGCCATAGATGCCCACGTCGAGATAGGCGAAAACTGGCAGAGCATCTGGCGTGAACATCTGGCGCTTGTGAGCAGGAGGGATGAAGTATTTACTCTGGCTTGGTCGATCTGGCATAAGCGGAAATTGTGTCTCACAGCCTTCAATGAGGCCGAGAATATCATTCGTCCCCCACCCCGCTGTGATCACGAGATTGGCTGTTTCGTACTCACCATTCCCGCTCTGTACCTGGATTTGACCGTTATTCCGCGCGATGTGTTTTACCTGTACACCTTCAATGATCTGTACGTGTCTCTCGCGCAGAGCGGTAAGCAGTGTATGAGTGACCTCCGGCACATCGAGGAAACCGGCTTCTATGTCCAGGCGCGCTACGTCCACATCGAACTGGGGAAAGCGCTTTTGTAGCGCCTCGCGATCGAACGCCTCTGCTTTCAGGTGCAGATCTGTGAGTGTTTGATAACTCCGCACCGCATAGCTAGCCGACAGTTCCAGTGTAACACTCTGTTTGGCAAGGTTCAGGCAGCCACAATCGATAATGAAAGGTTTGTTGGGGCGATCCCTTGTGGTCGTCTGCGTCCTATGCTGAATATCCAGCCACAGACTGCGCGACTCATAGGCCAACCGGGCATAGAATGGATCGAGATAGTCGTTCCGCAGCGACCGGGTGTAGCTAAAGGAGGCTGCTTCCTTGTTATCCACGCCAATGGTGGATTTCTGAGCGTAGCGAAGCATCTCGCTGCCGATCGAGAGAGACCCTTCGCTGCGCTCAGGGTGACATCAAAGGGAAACACTAGCGCGATGTGATAACACGGCAGCACTATCCTTGAACTGCCATGCTGAGCACATTCGCTTCGCTCAGTGTAAACTCTAGCGAAGCATCTCGCTGCCGATCGAGAGAGACCCTTCGCTGCGCTCAGGGTGACATCAAAGGGAAACACTCGTCCATTGAGGCTGAGATACATCCATCATAGGAATTGATGACCCAGCCTCCACTAGACGTACACAGGTCTTACACAATCACGGATAGATCTGCGCTACAAGGCCACTTGTCATCGAGCGAAACATTCTCATAGGTTAGTTCGCGTACAATAGGGCGTAAGCTGATCATCTGGAAGGTATAGCGTTTTGTCTTCTGCAAGACCAGGTCGCACCGGGCAATTCCTCCCGGCATGATGCCGCTGTGGAGTCGGATCCATTCGTAATAGCGTGGGGCCAGCTGGTACGCCGCATACTTGTGGGTCTCGGAGTCCTTGACGTGCCTCTTCGTTATGGGGTTATTGAACAAAACCAGGTTGTACCAGTTTCCTGTGCGCAATTCCAATGAGGAGTAACTAAGCAACCCAGGTGTACCGATCAGTTCGGCGACGAGTTTCCTATCCACCTCGTGTATGTCCTCGACAATCGAGGCTGAGAGCGGCTGATGTTGCCTGCTGACAAAACCGACAAATGCCAGGTTCCGCTGTTCTTGTAGCCCCTGTGGGTCGTAGACAGCGATGCGGTGTATGCGTCCACGGCGCTCCTCGGAATAAGAAAGCGCAGGCATCGTTGTAGCCGCTGCCTCCTTCAGGAGAATTAAATGTACACTGCGGGCCATGTATCTGAGTACGATAAGATCTAATCTACCCTTGTTGACATCGGTATATATGCGATAATCGAGTAGGTCTTGTTCATGCAATCTGCCATCTTGAAACATAGCATGCTGTCCCTTCTTTAGAACGCAGGTCAAGTAATGCTATTTCTGGTTACAGAGTGCTTAAAATGGATGCTCATCAAGCACAAAACGCCAGAGCTTATGGTAGCATTTTCGATTGCTTGACCGGTGCTCCAGGTTTAGAATGATGGAATCAGCCCACCAGGTGCGGCTGCGTGGGTTAGATGTGACGCACGGTAAATCTCTATTGTGGTTGGAAGTTTGTCGGCTTAGTGGAGTTGAAGACGACAACCATGGAGACAGTGATAATATGGGGCGTGTGAGGAGGAGCAGAATAAGGGACGAGCGCTAAGAACTTTTTTTGTAACGGGTGTTTCAAAAATAACCGGTGCAGGTCGAGTGAAGGCCTCTCTTTGTACCTCTTGTTCGCGGTTCGCTTTTTGCCAGGTGTTCTTCATTGCTAATAATGAGCAATAGCGAGAAAATCGCAGCCCAATATTGTCACTCGCTGGCAATGTGAAGTAAGAAGTGTCTTTCATCTGTACTTATACCCCCAGGTGGATTGCTAAGCATCTTTACGTTGCCTCGTTGCAGAGAGTAACAGATGTTACCTTTCATTGTAGAGAGTAGATCAAGGTTTGTCAATACCTCGGGTGGGATGAAACTTTGCCCATGCTGGCTCCGTGGGATATACTATGTGGTGTTGATGGGTTCCGCGTCGATGTGCTCTGGTTGCTGATCAAAGATGACCGGTTCCGCGATAACCCGCTGAATCCTGAATGGAAGTTGGGTGATGACCCAGGTAAGTATCAGGAGGGGCGATATACCCAGGATCAACCAGGCATTCACGAGATCGTACGTGAAATGCGTATGCTTTTGGATAGCTATGGCGAGCGTGTGTTAATTGGTGAGATCTATCTACCGATTGAACGCCTGGTGCAGTACTATGGAGTGACGCTCGACGGGGCCCACCTGCCCTTCAACTTCCAATTCGTGATCATGCCGACCTGGGATGCTCGCGCCATTCGTCAGATTGTCGATGCATACGAAGCGGCACTTCCCCAGGGTGCATGGCCCAACTGGGTTCTAGGCAATCATGACAACCAGCGCATCGCAACGCGGGTAGGTGGTGAGCAGGCGCGTCTCGCTCACATGCTCTTGCTCACGCTACGCGGAACCCCAACCTGCTATTATGGTGATGAGATAGGGATGCAAAACATCCAGATTCCGCGCGAACAACTGCAAGACCCAAAAGTGAAGGAGAGCCCAGAACTCAGTCGTGACTATGAACGCACACCCATGCAGTGGAATGCGAGTGCGAACGCAGGCTTCGCGGCCCCCGATGTGAAGCCCTGGTTACCGGTCGCTGACGACTATCAGACCTACAACGTAGAAACTGAGCAGCACGATCCACGTTCCATGCTGATGATGGTACATTCCTTACTAGAGCGTCGACGGGCTTCGCCCGCTCTGACCATTGGCTCTTACAGGCCCATCGATCAGGAGAATGATGCGTGCTTTGTCTACCTGCGGCAGCACGACGAACAGCGCTATCTCGTGGCCCTCAACGTTTCGGCTCAAGACCAGGTCGTGAAACTGCCAGGGCTGGGTCGTGGTTCCATTGTTCTCTCAACTCAGATAGATCGAGAAGGACCGCTCGATTTATCCGAGTTCCATTTACGGGGGAACGAGGGATGTTTGATTGAATTATTAAGCACTGGGAACAGTCGCCCAAAGTGAAGAGTTTTAATAAGCTCTACAATGTGAAATCGTTTGTCACCTACGTTCTCGAAAAACTGCGAAAAGTGGTCTTAAACTCTATAAAGAGGAATTGTTGTTATTGTTGCCGGGATAGCCAGTCGATCACGTTTGCCGCGTTCTGGTCGGGCGGAAAGACCGGGTAGAACACCTTGATGATCTTTCCATCTTCAATGATCAGCGTAACTCGCTTGATCAGCGTCATGTTGTCAACAGTGAAGGTCGGTAGGCGCAACGCCTTCGTCAAAATAAGATCGGCATCGCTTAACAGGGAGAACGGTAGGTGCAGGCGCAGCGCCGCCTCCTGCTGGTAAGCGGTTTCCTGCGTACTCAAGCCATACACCTCAGCGTGCAAACCCTGTAGCTCCTGGTAGTGGTCGCGAAAAGCGCACGATTGAGGCGTGCATCCTCGTGCGCCCGGTATCAAATCCCATCCAGTGGGTATTGCCTGGTCGGGCCTGCCCGTGCGTGGGTAGCAGTAGACGACCGTCCGTCGTGGTAACTTCGCCAGATTCACTGTCGTACCCGCCGTTGACCTGAGCGCCATATTAGGCAGAAGGAAACCGGTAAGATGATCGCAGGCGCCATCATCAACGGGAATGGGCAGGTCTTCCGGTAGTTCGTAGATATTGGTTGAGCTGGACATGGATATCTCCTGACAGTTAGCCTCTTCGTTTCATCCGTGTTATTGCTGCGAACGATTGAGAGCACTGAGCACAGCCTTCACTGCGGCAAGCTCAATATTCGTATCCATCGCGGCTCCAAAGAATGTCGTTCCAGAGGGAATTTGGATCTGGATATAGGCTATGGCCTGTGCTTCGGCTCCTTCCTCAAGTGCATGCTCTGTAAAGGTGAGTACCTTAAAATCGGCTACATCGCCCTGGTTGAGCGCCTGCACAAAAGCGTCAATGGGACCGTTGCCTCGACCACGCAGTTCGCGCACGATACCATCAACGGAGATGCGAGCTGTACATGCAACGATCTTTGAGCCATCCTGCTGCGCTATTTCCTCTACATGGAACGATTCAATCGCAAACGGCTCGCTGCGGTGCAGATATTCCTGCTCGAATGCCTGGAAGATCTGCGCGCCCGAAAGTTCCTCGCCGCATTCATCAGCAAGATTTTTGATAATCTTGCCCAGCTCAACATGCATCGCCTTGGGCAATTGGTAGCCAAACTCGGTTTCCATCACATAGGCCACACCACCCTTACCCGATTGCGAGTTAATGCGAATAATCGCCTCATACGAACGGCCAATATCCTTTGGATCAATGGGCAGATAGGGGATCTGCCACAACGCACCGGGGGTTGCGTCCTGCGCCGTCATGCCCTTATTGATCGCATCCTGGTGTGAGCCGGAGAACGCAGTAAAGACAAGCTCGCCTGCGTAGGGATGACGGATCGGCACCTCAAGTCGCGTGCACCTCTCAGCAATGGCCCGGATCGCACTAATGTTGCTAAAATCCAGGCCCGGATCAACGCCCTGTGTATACATATTGAGTGCTACGGTAACTATATCCACGTTGCCTGTGCGCTCGCCGTTACCGAAGAGTGTCCCTTCTACGCGATCCGCACCAGCCAGTAAGCCCAACTCGGTGCAGGCGACCCCCGTTCCGCGATCATTGTGCGTGTGCAGGCTGATGATGGTTGCCTCACGATTGCGCAGGTGCCGGCAGAACCATTCGATCTGGTCTGCATGAATATTCGCTGTCGCGACTTCAACGGTGACCGGAAGGTTCAGGATGATCTTGTTCTCAGGAGTTGGCTGCCACACGTCAACAACAGCTTCGCAGACCTCAAGGGCGAAATCGACTTCGGTTGACGAAAAGCTTTCGGGTGAGTACTGCATGATGACCTGTGTTCCTGGTAGCGTCGGTACCAACTCCTTCACAAGTTTCGCGCCGCGTGTGGCGATGTTAATGATCTCTGGCTTCTCCAATCCGAAAACGACCCGACGCTGGAGGGGCGAGGTCGAGTTATAGAGATGGACAATCGCCTTCTTTGCTCCATGCAGCGACTCAAAGGTGCGTGTAATTAATTCATCGCGTGCTTGCACGAGTACCTGGATAGTGACATCATCGGGAATGCGCTTCTCCTCGATCAGCAAGCGTACAAAGTCAAATTCGATCTGAGAGGATGAAGGGAAGCCGACCTCGATCTCTTTGAACCCGATATCGATCAGGAGCTGGAACATCCCCAATTTTTCCTTCAGTCCCATTGGGATAGGAAGCGCCTGGTTGCCATCGCGCAGATCGACGCTGCACCAGATGGGTGCGGTTGTAATTGTGCGGGTCGGCCATTGGCGATCCGGCAAATCAATGGGCGGAAAGGGTTGATATTTCTTAATGGTTCCTTTTTGCATTCCACCCTGAACTCGTGTGCGAGAAATCAATTCTTTCAGCATGTAACCCTCCTTATTGTAATGTTTGATGAAGTAAGACACCGGTTGATTGGGTTGCGTATGCTCCGTGGCAAATGCCATGATACCTGCGAATACACAATAAAAAAAGAGGAGCTTCCAGCTAATTGGAAGGTCCTCTTCAGGATACTACATCGGGTTAGGTAGCATCGTTGCCCGTGTTTTTCTCTTCCTAAGCTGTGCTTGTGGCTAGCCTCGTCGTAAGCCCTACCAGACCCTTTAGCCCGATGAGTCTGGCAAGGCCGGTAAGGATGAGGCTAGTAGAGAGGAAAGCTAGAAGCAGCAGTGCAAATAAAGAAACCGACGCATGGGCGTCGATTTCAAAATTTGTGGTGCTTGCAGCATTCACTATAGCGGCTACACTTACGCATACGATGACATATACTGCAATAACAGATACAGAGAAAGGCACATAGATAGCACAATCCTGACCAGCCCGTATGGGGGTCTGCATTATACCTGGTGTTGCCTGCATTCCTCTGCTCTTTTCTGCTCCGCTATCTCGTGAACGTACATTGTAGAGTGCGGATGTATCCAGCACGTCGCGTTGCCCGTGCCTCGCATGATGTTACTTTACTTACTCTTCCGAGGATACATCAATGATTGAAGGTTTGTCAACCTTTAGGGGCAAAATGTGTTAGCATTCAGTGAGAGTGACAGCGAATGAGGTAGAGGTAATACATTAGGGACAATATTCTATGGGTTGCCATAGCCATTCTAAATTTGGACCTATAAGTAACTCGGTCATTTTTGTATGATGCGTGGTCTTCATCGGCACGGTTTGCGTATCGAAGCCATACCGTTGTGCAAGTAGTCGTACAGCATCGACGTCATCATAGGTCATCAGGAAGTCACCACGGAGCCTGCTGGCAATTTCGAATAATTCTTCATGATCCAACTCAGAATGGGTGTAGAGGCGACTTCCTGCGTTTTTGCCTCCTGCTGTGTACGGAGGATCAATGAAGAACACCACATCAGTATGGTTGGTATGCTCTCTGAGGACGTTCATACCATCGCCATGGATGAAAGTAATATAATCTCGTATCTTCACAATGTTTTGTATCCGCTTCTTGAGGGTTACAGGATACCAACGTGATCGAATACCCTTTCCATTTTCGCCCTTACTAACGAGGCCTGCACCTGGAGCCAAAATGCCGCCTCGATTGACACGGTTTCTGAGAATAGTTCTAAATGCTTGTTCTCTCAATGTGAGGTCTGTTCTTGCCAAAAAAGCCTTAACATTCTCTTGCGTCAAGTCGAAAGTTTCAATTTCGTGTGCAATCCATTGCCAATTTTCTCCATCAAGGATAGTTTCCCAGACAGCGGCCACATCCTCGTCAATTTCAACCATCGTGACGAATTCTGTAAGACCTTCAGCCGCGGATGTCAAACTTACGATGCTGCCACCTGCAAACGGCTCGATGAGACGTGTAGGGCGCACGGGTGCGAGGCCAAATTGTTGTCTAATTTGAGGTAAAAGCCACCTTCGGAGATGGGGTACTATCCATGTCTTACCGCCTGGATAGCGGAAAGGGCTGCGCTGCGGCACAGAAGCTACATTGATATATTTGCTATGTTGTGTATCATCAAAAAAAGTCATTTGTTGCATATAGAACCTTGTATGATCTCATCTATATGATAATTAAATAACAAGAAGCAGCCTCTAAATATTTTCACTATCGAAAACGTCAAGTATCGTCGGGGCATCTGGTGGGCTGCTGTTCTCTAGCTTATCATCTAGTTTCTCCTGTAGATGGCCAATAAAGCTTTGGCATCTAGTTCATCCTTTTCAGTTATCCGAATGCTGCAGCCATTATAAAGTATTGGTAATCCTGATGCAACAAGCTCAGTACTGAGTACTGTGGGCAAAATTTGCAAGGTTCGTGAATTATCGCAGTGCTAAATTGCCAGCGCCTCCGGTACCAGTATGCTATTCTCCTCCATTTTTGATGGCATAATACCTTTTGGCTCGTCCCCCCATATACTAATGGCTGTTCTCTTGCGCCTCCATTTGCGCTATTATTGCTACCATGAGAAATTTCTTGTTGCGTAAAGAGGAGATACAATCATGACCGGCGTACTAGATATGGTGAAAGCCGTTCTAGCCACAACAGCGCAGCGCTGGTTGGATTTGACAAAGACGCCGCCCCTGGCGCTCCTATTTCCAGGATCACGAGGTGGGCAACAAATAGTCGCTTATTGCTCGTTTCCAGTGATGTGTGCGTGCCCTAAAATCCAGAATGTGCAGGGCGAGCTCCTCGCCCTTTTCCCTTTGGAGGAAAACTATGACCCCAGATGAATGTATTATCACATATTTCTGCTGGTTCAACGACCTGTGACGTTTGAGCAATTACATGATGCTCATGTATACGCTAGCCATCCTGATAGCCGGTATAACACATTTCCACGGCGATGAGATAGAATACAGTACATAGCAGTATCTACAGTACCCATGGTAAAAGAAAAGGGAGCAATCTATTCATGAAAGACAACAAATCTACCATGCGCAAAACAATTGGCTGGGCAGCGTTGGCGTATGGAGCGTTTACCGCCATTTCGATCATTGGCCCAATTCTTCTTGAGCGGCTCTGGTCGCGACGTCAGTAGGCCCTCCACCATTCGTGATATAAACATCGATGACACAAGAGGCTGAAAGGAGATGACTATGACATTACCGCCACAGTTGGCACGAGAGAGTACCAGCGATCAATACGCACCTAAAAAAGAGGATAAATTTAGTTTTGGTCTCTGGACAGTTGGAAATCGTGGCCGTGATCCTTTCGGGGATTTCGTTCGCCCAGCCCTCGACCCCATTTATAGCGTGAAGCGGCTCTCACAACTGGGAGCATGGGGGATCAACCTGCATGACAACGACCTCGTTCCCATTGACGCGTCACCAGCAGAGCGAGATCGCATTGTGCGTGAGTTCAAGCAGGCCCTGAACGAGTACGGAATGGTTGTGCCGATGGCGACCACGAATCTCTTTTTCCATCCTGTTTTCAAGGATGGGGCTTTCACATCAGTTGATCCAACGATTCGCGCGTATGCTTTACAGAAGACAATGCATGCTATTGATCTGGGCGTTGAGCTGGGAGCGAGCACATATGTTTTCTGGGGCGGGCGTGAAGGCGTCGATTCAGAAGCAAGCAAAGATCCGGTTGTGGCAATTCAACGCATGCGAGATGCCATCAACTTCTTCTGTCACTATGCCATTGACAGTGGCTATACGCTGCGCTTTGCCTTGGAGCCCAAACCGAATGAGCCACGCTCTGACACCTACTTGCCAACGATTGGTCACATGCTCGCTTTTATCTCTACGCTTGATCATCCAGAGATGGTGGGCGTCAATCCAGAGGTTGCACACGAACACATGACGGGCCTGAATTTTGTGCATGGCGTAGCACAGGCCCTTGAGGCAGGCAAGCTCTTCCATATTGATCTAAATGACCAGAAAGGGCCACGTTTTGACCAGGACCTGCGCTTTGGGAGCGAGAATATCAAGAGCATGTTCTTCCTGGTAAAGTTACTGGAAGAGAGGCAGTACAGTGGCCCACGCCACTTTGACGCCCATGCCTACCGTACGGAGAATGAGGAGGGAGTATGGGATTTCGCCCTGGGTTGTATGCGTACATACAACATGTTCAAGGAGAAGGTACGGCGCTTCCATGCGGATGTTGAGATGCAGCAACTGCTCAACGAAATCAATAGCGGCGATCCAACATTCGAGTCGATGTTGAGTAGTGGCTATAGTGCGAATACGGTGCGACAATTAAAAGAGGCTGTGTTTGATCCAGATGCCCTGGGGCAGCGAGGCTTTCACTACGAGCAACTTGATCAACTTACGGTCGAGATTATCCTGGGGATGCGTTGATACATTCAATGCTTCACCGGGACAATCTCAACTTATAGCCTGTACTCGCTGATCAGGATCAAACGGCCAACTTCCAGCTGGCTGTGCAGGTACGCCTGGTGGACTCATGCTTTTCACTTCGCTTTCCACACCTGCACCGTTCTATCTCTACTACCCGAGGCAATGCGTTTCCCATCGGGCGACCATGCTATGGTCGAAACATTATCGGAATGACCAAGATAGGTGAAGACGTGTCCCCCATTAACGGCATCCCATACCTGTACCGTGTCGTCAGTTCCGCCTGAGGCGATGCGTTTGCCTTTTGGTTGCCAGGCCACCGCTACTACCATGCGAGGAAGGCCATAATAATCGAGTTGATGATGACCATTGTAGATGAAAATCTGTTTGCCACTAGCCGCATCCCATAAGCGCACCGTTCCATCCTCACTTGCTGAGGCAATGCGCAACCCATCTGGCGACCATGTCACACCATCTACATTCCCTGAATGTCCACGGCAAGTGGCAATAATGTCTCCGGTGGTTGCACTCCATACCAGTACGTTGTGAGCATTTGCAGTAGCAATTTGCGTCCCATCGAGCGACCAGGCCGAGTCGAACACTTCATATTGTTGATGCGTGTTATATGTGACTATGTCTTTCTTTGTAGATGGACTCCATATATGCACGCTGCCATCTACCTTGTTGAAGACAATACGCGTCCCATCGGGCGACCAGGCCACAAATTTTACCCCGGCCGCAGGATCGCCAGAAGTAAACATTTCCTTCCCCGTAGCTGCATCCAGTAGCTGCACCACATCAGCCGCAAGGGCTATACGGGTCCCATCGGGTGACCACGCTATTCTCGAAACAGCAATAGATATATTGCCGGAGGGATTGTAGGAATAGAATCGATGTCCAGTAGCAGCATCCCACACTTGCACTGTTCCTTCACTGCCTGCAGAAGCGATACGCTTTCCATCGGGTGACCACGCTACGGAATCGACCGTTTCTGCATGACCGCTATAGATAACATCGGCAGCTTCCCCCTGAATAGCAGGTGCAGTGGCGGATCCGACTGGACCCGCTGTCCAGGGATGTGTTCGTAGCAGCGCAACAGCGCCAGCGGCTGCAGGTACTATCGCAATCAGGCTAATCAAGGCGCTGCGCCTCGAGAAAAGGTGCCTCGCCGATGTGGTCTTTTGTGCAGGCACTGGGAGAAGCATGCTGAGCAGTTCGTTGAAGGCGGTCTCATATGGCTTCGGCGGCAGAAACGAGACAAGCGGGAGAATACTGAGATCTTTCCGTATCTCGCATGGGCGATAAACGACCGGGATAATATGCATGCCAGCAGGAGAATTTTTCTGTTTCCAGGCCAGGTCGATCTCATCGTTTACCCAGGGGGATGTCATGGAATCTGGCGAGAGCACGACAATAAAGGCCTCTCGCGATGTCAACTCCTCTACAATTTTGCGCCACCAGGCCATGCCTCCGTGTAGCCCACCGGAAGCATCGTACCACACGGCGCTCTCGACGCCAGCACATTGGCGCAGGTCCTGCACCAGCCTGACACCAAAATCATTGTCTTTACTGCTATGGCTTACGAAGATGCGTGGTATAGCGTCAGGCGAAGTTAGGGATGTGACTCATGACCCCAGCAGTTCCTTCTGCATCGTGGCTGCAATAATTTTACCATTCGCGTCGCCGATAAGGAGCATCATAACTCCTTCCTCAGCATAAGGATAGCGAGGGGAGCCTCCCATACCATCCAGGCTTGAAAAAAAGTGTATCTGAGGACGACTCGCACTGAACAGGTCACTTACGTAGGCGCCTCCAATCACCTCAAAGAGATGATCAAGTATAATCAAGGCATTTTTTGGCCCTTTCAGTGTACTATCCACAGTCACATCCACATCAACCGGGTTGCTAAGGAGCCGGAGACTCTCTGGAGAATTGATAGCTATGCCATTGGACTCGACAGCCGTCACCTCCCAGATACCGCCATTGGCGTTTCCGGTAAGACGACTGAGCCTAACCTTGATCGTCCCCCCACTGGCACCGGTATTTTTTACGCTCACGACTGCCTGAATATCATGCGCTCCTCCACCGCTCTCAAGCGTCGCCGGAGCATTAGCATCCCAGGCAAAGAATTTTGCAGCTAAATGCTGAGCGGTAATCTTTGCATCGCGCTTCCAGGGGTCCTGTCCCCTGTCTGCCTTCGCCTGGTCGGTTTCAGCCTGAAAACGTGTTAAATCAGGAAAAAAGCCTGGGAAGCTCACCTGTATAAAGGTATTCTCCCTATCGAACCACTCAAACTCGCGGTAGAGATCCGGCACGAGGTCAGCATTAGGCCTGCCGGTATTAACGCTTGATGCCGGGTCTACTTCAGAAGTAATAATTGTATTATGATTGCTGATCTTTGCATCGCCCTGGACGAGCCTGAACAGAGAGAAGAGTAGCAAGGGTTTTACCGCCATAATATTATCATAGACAAATAGATTCTGGTATGCAGCGGTACCCCCAACAAGGCGCACTGTCACTAAAGTTTGCAAAGAGGACTTTCCTAGTCTATCACGGGGAAGTGTACCAGGTGCCTCTCTCTGAAGGTGAGGGCAAAGCTCTGACCTCAAGTGTCCAGCCGCGACCGGACCTGCCTGTTTGACTGGCCTCGCTCTCTCCTGTTAGTCCGAGTCACTTATTAAGGGCATATCTCAGACATTCGCTCTCCGCAATCTTATAAGCATCATATTTGTCTTCGAGTTTTGTAAGGAGCCTATTAATCGGAATATAGAGGGTATCAATGTGTGGACGTGTGTTCTGAAGGAGATTGTCATTCGGCAACTCCGTTGCCATGCAGGGATTTCCTGTTTAGGTCATCCCGCATTTTCAGCAGAAATGAGATCCAGCGTGCTCCAGGTCTTCCGTTCGTCCCTATTCCCTCGTAGAGAGGGTCTGCCAGAAGAATTGGATAGAGGGGTAGAGATGCAATACCACCCTATCTTCTGGTCCAGCGTTTCAGCCATCTCTCGCTGGCGTCCGCAAAGAGGCCAGAGGGACTAGAATTTAACCAGTTCAGGCTTAGCCATACACGCTTTGCACTGACAACTCACAGGATTGATGACTTCCTCTTACGTTGCCTTTGATCCCGACATGCTACACTCCCCCCTTCCTTTCGGAATTCAAGCCAAGTGGCAGGGATAAGTCGGGTGTGCACAGGGTCTTCCAACAACCCTGATACCTTCCGATACACTCACTTTCCGCCGCTGATGCGGCGCATCATCTCGTTGCGCATCCCGTGGGATGAGCCACATTCAGTTTACAAAAAACAAGAAGTTCAGGTTGTCAAAAGCTTCGGTTCCCTAAAATAGGCGAACTGCCCCTCTAAAAGAGGGGACTGTTCCCTTGAATAGAGGAACTTTTCGCCCGTATTTGAGCTTGTAGTCAGCTACACTTCTCTCTAGTTAAGGAACGACACGGGCGGTTCTTGGATTGTCGCAGGTCACCATTTCCCCAGAAAGTACGAGGTAGCATTTCTGCTACGTCTTCCCCGACGGACACTGGACCGTCGAGGATCTGATCGTCGAGGGGGATAAGTTGGTCAGTTTAGAGACTTATCACATATAGAGAGGCAGGGCAAAGAATCATGGGAGAGGGCGAACATGAATCGTAACAAGATCATTGCTGCCGACGAAGCGGTGCGCGTCATCCTGAATAATGACACCGTGGCGATCTCGGGGTTCGGGGGAACCGGCGTCCCTGAGGAGCTGGCCATTGCTCTGGAAACGCGGTTTCTCGGAACGGGGGCCCCCCGCGACCTGACCCTGATCTATGCGGCTGGCATGGGTGACGGCAAAACCAGGGGGGTCAATCACTTTGGCCACGAGGGCATGGTCAAACGCGTCATTGGCGGATACTGGGGGCAGGCCCCATCACTGGCGGCACTGGCCCTGGAAAACAAAATCGAAGCCTACTGCTTCCCCCAGGGGGTCGTCAGCCACTTTTTCCGCGACATCGCCGCCGGCAAGCCGGGCACGATCACCTCGGTCGGGCTCGATACCTTTATCGATCCGCGTCTGGAGGGAGGCCGGTTGAATGACGTGACCAAGGAGGACCTCATCGAGCTGATCCATCTACATGGAGTGGACTATTTGTTCTTTCCGGCCTTCCCCATCCAGATCGCCCTCCTGCGCGGAACGACCGCGGACGAGGAAGGCAACATCACCATGGAGAAGGAAGCGCTCACGCTAGAAGTGCTCTCGATCGCACAGGCGGTGAAAAACTCGGGCGGCATCGTGATGGTGCAGGTGGAACGGGTCACCACCGAACGTATCTTGAGCCCGAAAGCTGTGCGCATTCCGGGTATTCTCGTCGATTGCGTGGTGGTTGCTCGCCCCCAAAACCACATGCAGACCTTCGCGGAGAGCTACAACCCGGCCTACACGGGCGAGATCAGGATTCCCACGAGCACCATCAAACCGATGTCCTTCGATGTCCGCAAAGTCATTGCCAGGCGGGCCACCATGTTCCTGAAGATCAATGCGGTCGTCAACCTGGGGGTTGGTATGCCCGAGGGCGTGGCCTCGGTGGCCAACGAAGAGAAGATCCTCGACATGATCACTCTGACCGTGGATACGGGGGGCATCGGCGGCATACCCGTCGGTGGCCAGAGCTTCGGCGCGGTCGCCAATGCCCAGGCGATCATCGACCAGCCCTACCAGTTCGACTTCTATGACGGCGGTGGACTCGATCAGGCCTTCCTTGGGCTGGCTGAGGTGGATGAAGAGGGGAACGTGAATGTGAGTCGATTCGGTTCCAGGTTTACTGGGGCAGGCGCTTTCATCAACATCAGCCAGAACGCCAAGGCCGTGTACTTCATGGGCGCCTTCACGGCTGGAGGCAAGATTGCCATCGAGGACGGGAGGCTGCACATTCTAGAGCAGGGGAAAGGAAAAAAGTTCGTCCGCAGGGTACAACAGATCACCTTCAGCGCTCTCAAAGCTCTCCAGCGTCAGCAAACCGCCTATTACATCACGGAACGCTGCGTCTTCCGCTTGACCGCCGGTGGTCTGGAGCTAGTGGAAATGGCGCCCGGCGTCGATCTTGAGCGGGATATCCTGGCGCACATGGAGTTTGTGCCACTGATTGCAAGCAGCGTTCACGAGATGGATCCCGCGATCTTCAAAGACGCCTTGATGGGGCTCCAGCAGCGTTCGCCCCTGAGCCTGGAAGAACGCTTGCATTACAATGAGGACGACAATGTGCTCTACATCAACTTGGAAGGACTGAGCATAGAGACGGTGGAGGATGCCCAGAAACTGGCGGACTTCTTCGATAGAAAACTCGCAAGCTTTGGCAAGAAAGTCAATGCGATCACCAACTACGATAATTTCAATCTGAACCCGATTGCCTCGGAGAGGTTCTTTGCCATGGTTAAGCATAATCACGAGCAGTATTTTCTGTCTTACACGCGCCATTCCACCAACGCCTTTTTCCGCCACCAGCTCGGCACGCAGTTCACGAAGGCCAGTCTCGAGAACAGTATTTACAAGAGCTTTGAAGAGGCAAAGGAACATCTCTAGTGCTGGTATTGCTAACGTAGGTCCTGAAACGAAGAAGAGCGCTGAACCACAATCACACGGTCCCGCTTCGTTTTCCCTTACACCGTATCCCTGCCGTTCTCTCCTGCCTCGAACAGTTCCGTTGAACGGGATGCGTACCGTGGGCTGGTTCGGTACGCTTCGTATGTGCGCAGTTTGTGCTCACGAACCATCTGTTCGATCTCGTCCTGAGATGCATGCCGCTCGATCATGTCAAGTAATTGAGTGTGTTCCTCGATGGAGAACCAACTACGCTGCGGGATGTAGCTAAAGTCGGTGTGTCCCCTCACCTCTAAGCGATCCCACGTTTCGCGCAACAGCTCAACCAGGTAGCTATTCTGGCAACGGTCGTAGATGAAAAAGTGGAACGCTTTATTCAAACGACTGAAAGCGGGTAGATCAGCAGATTGTAGCGCACGGTGCATGCCGGCATTGATCTCTCGCAGGTGTTTCACACCCTCTGTATCCAGATGCGTTGAGGCGAGTGCAGTTGCGTAGCCTTCGAGAAGAGCAAGTACGGTCATCTCTTCCCCATACTTGCTGGCATCAACCGCGGCCACTTGCGCACCAGCATTTGGACGATACTCCAACCAACCTTCCGCTTCTAGCCGCCGGATCGCCTCTCGAATCGGAACCGGGCTGATGCCTAACTCACGGGCGAGCGCATCGATCACAAGGCGGTATCCCGGTACATAGGTGCCATTGAAGATACGTTCACGAATAATGTGGTAAGCTTGTTCATGTTTATTTCTTTTATTCGTTTGTCTTACACTCATCTATATCTCCTCTTCTCTCGCAGAAAACATCCTACCTCTGCTCTTTATTATATAGCATAACATATATGTTTTCTTTGCGGAATTTATCTCCAACGCCCTTGACAAATATGAAATCATATATTATATTTATATCTAAGATCATATATTATTTAGAACTTGAGCGAAACTTATTGTTAAGCTTAAGTGTAGTTAGATAATTTGCTCGACATCCAGGCTCAATAAAGCACATACGGCCTTCGGAAGCGGCGGATAACATGCTGAGAGAAGGATGAGAAAAGTCTATGAATAAAGCGATAAACGTACAACGAGGCAGGGAAGATGATCTGCGCTTGTTTCCTTTAGAGGGGTTGCTGCCGGCCGGTCAAGCATTGAGCGTGAATACGAACTTTCTGATAATCTCACACGTCTCCACAAACTCAGTGAACGGCAACAACCCAATCCTGCTGCAGCAGTCATTGACTGAAACCGAGATGCGTCTACTGCTCCTATTGCTGGAATCACCAAATTTTTGTCCTCAGGAGGTACTGCGCGCCAGTCTCTTCTGTTCCTATTCAGGATTGCTCGCCGGGATTTTTTCGTCTGAAACCGCTGCAAGGGCAGAGTGGCAGGCTACGATAGAGGAGCAGCGCCTGCTCCTGCGGAGTGCACAGGAACTGGGGACCTGGAAGAAGGAATTGAAGCCGCTCTACAATGCGCTCTCTAAGCTTCGCTCCAAACTCCATCCGTTTGGTTTACAGATCGCTATCTGCGCATCGTCTTCCGCCTATGCGCTCCTGCCTCTTCCCCGACCTCAGCAGTAAATGAGCAGTAGCTGTAACAGTACCCCGCTGGTTGCTTATGGCAGTTCCTGATTGCTCACGCGGGAAGTATCCCTCGTATAGGCCAGTAATATCTGTTGCAAAAAATCCTTGCCTGGATAAGCTAAACCAGGTAAGATACTTGTAGGGGATATCTATCCACTTTTTTCATCTATCGATTCTTTTCCATGAGGCAGTCCTCGTCCCCCATTACTCAAGGACAGTGCTGACGAAATCGATGAGCGCGGCCTGTACTTCATCCAAGCGACCCTGGAAGAAGTGATCTGCGCCTTCTACTGTGACCAGGATTTTGGGGGCTGGTATCCGTTCTAACCAATGCAGCAGCAGGTCATACGGCGCCAGCTTATCGTTGGTGCTGTGGATAAAGAGTTTGGGCTTCTGAGATTCATTCAGATACTCGTCGTTGAGCAGGCGGGCAGGGGTACCAAGACCAATCATGGCCTGTACGCGGTCATCGATGGCTGCGACACGCAAGCCGACATATGCTCCGAAGGAAAAACCACTCAGAATGACGGGCAGGCCAGTATAGCGATGGCCCAGGAACTCCAGGGCGTAACGTACATCATCCATTTCTCCATGGCCCTCGTCGTATGTTCCAGTGCTGGGCCCTACGCCGCGGAAGTTGAAGCGGAGCGCGGGCATACCAAGGGTTTGCAGTGTCTGTGCTACCTTAAAGACCACCTTGTTGTGCATCGTGCCGCCGCCAAGAGGATGCGGGTGGCAGACGAGCGCGGCATAGCGAGGAACGACTCCTGTCTCTTCTGGTTTGAGGATGCCCTCAAGTTGACCAGTAGGGGTGGGTATGTTGGTGTGCAGTACCCGGCCGATAGTGTATCACTCCTTTCTCGCTTGCGAGATATGTTCTGGTTGCTCTTCTCCGGCTTATTTCTGTAATAGAATAACACATTATTTTTTGCAACAGTTGGTCATGACTTTTGTCCTTGTAATGATCTGAGGTGGAAGTCTGATTCTAATTCGCAGCGTAAGCCAGGAGCCTGATAGCACCAAGCTAGCAAGCTCCTTATAGACTGCGCTAATCTACCCTTCGAAGGCCCCGCGAATGTTACATCCCCTGCTTCGCGCATTGCCTCAGGAGTATATACTGAACCATTGGGAGGATGGTCCCGCTTCGAAATTGACACCTCCTGCTTTGCGCATTATTTCCACCGTCTCCTCGGAGGTAAATATCCTGCTGGTCCTGGTTACTTTGAGATGCCCAGGTGCCATGGAGGCCACGATGACGGCGTTGGCGGTGATGTCATCGGTCGATTCAAACAGCAAAATCCCATCGTAGTCACCAAAGTAGTAGTATAAGCCAACTACGCGACTACCTAGCTTCTGCGCTAACTCATTAACCGGTTTGCTGCGGTCTTGTGGATTTTTCGTCATCGATGTCCACGCTTCAGGAGTGTAAGCAAATTGGCACATATAGAATCCCATGAGATCTACCTCCTTAAACATTCATCAATCGTTCATTGCTCCGGCTCCATGCAGATGGCTGCCTTCCGGCGCCACTTCGCCTCTCAGCCGTATGAGGCGTTTGGTCTGTTTCTTCCTCCTAGGAGGATCACCCAGCAATACTTCATAGACCCAGTGCAGGTTTCAGTTCAATGCGGTACACCTTGCCGATGATGAAGATGTACGACAGTACCCCTATCAGGTCCACCACAGTTATGAATATCAGAGCTCCGTTAAACGAGTTGGTGGCGGCGAGAATGAACCCAATCACGAGGGGAGTCACAATTGATGGTATGTTCGCAAAAAAGTTGAAGACACCGCCCGTCAGGCCCTGCAGTTCCCTTGGGGCCATCTCAGTGACCAGCGTCCACGACATATTGGACATCCCCTGACAAAAGAACGCGACGGCCATAACCGCAATCACCAGGTTGATATCGTTTATATAATTAGCCAGCATAATGGTGCTCGCTCCTAGGAGACCCAAAATGACGGGGGTCTTGCGAGCCACACCCACAGAGGCACCCCGGCGAATGAGCCCATCCGAGAACACGCCTCCGAACAGAACTCCAAGCATAGCCGAGATATAGGGAACGCTCGCATAGAACCCTGCGTGGAGGATGGACAGACCTCGAGCTTGGACCAGGTAGGTGGGAAACCAGGTCAGGAAGAACCAGAGCGTGACTCCTACCGCAAACTGCCCAATGTAGATGCCCCAGAGCTGACGGTGACTGAGGAGCACGATTACATCAGCCCATGAGAATCTCCTACTGGCGGCGACGGTCTCAACCATACCTCCACCTTCCCGAATGTAGTCGAGTTCGGCTTGATTGACCCTGCGGCTCTGTCTGGGGTCGCGGTACGTGAAGAACCAGAACACGGCGTAGAGAATCCCTATAGCGCCGCAGATGGCAAACATGGCAGGCCAGCTCCAGGTTGAGAGTATGAAGGCCAGGACGGGCGTCAATATAGCTAGCCCGCCAAACTCCCCTGCGGTGTAGACCCCAATCGCGAACCCTCGCTCGCGTGCGGGAAACCAGGTTCCTACCACCCGGCTGTTCAGGGGAAAGGCAGGAGCCTCAGTGATGCCGAGAACTACGCGCAACCCGATAAAGACAGCAGCGCTACGTGCCAGTGCTTGCAGCATGGTAACGACGGACCACGTAAAAAGCGAAACCGCAAAGGTCAGACGCGGTCCGAAGCGGTCGATTACAATGCCGCCTGGAATCTGCATGAGCACATAAGACCAGCCAAAGGCCGACAAGATCAGCCCTTTTTCAACGGCGTTCAGCTGCAGGTCTACACCGATAACCGGAAGGGCGAGCGCAAGATTCGCGCGGTCGAGATAGTTAATGACGACGCCAAAGAAGAGAAGTGCAAGGATACCATAGCGGACGCGTGTGCGAGCTAGCTGTCCTGCTCTCTCGGCAGCAGGACTTATTCTATCGGTAGCTTTTGTTTCCATGCTCGTTGTTCCTTTCAGATCAGAACTCATTTTCCTCTCTCGACGAGTCTGGTTAAGAAAATACTTTGGGATTGAGAAGAGTCCCACGGATGCTCCTAGAGAGAAGTGTAGCTGACTGCAAGCTCAAATACAGGCGAAAAGTTCCTCTTTTTAGGGGAACAGTTCTCTCTTTTAGAGGGGCAGTTCCCCTGTTTTGGGGAGCCGTGCTCGAGAAAGAAACGGCTTCTTAAGTATGTGGCTCGACTTTGGCACTTTGTAGAAAAAGCGAGGAAGAAGACGGGGATCAACACATGACTTCTTCCTCAATTTCATAGCGCGTCGTAACTGGCGCCACTTTCCCCAGCATGCCGATCACCGGACAGTAGCGGGTGGTGGACAGCTCAATGGAGCGCTCTACCGCTCGAGGATCGATACTAGTACCTCTCACCCTGTAGAACACTTCGAACCGAGTGTAGACCTTGGGATGTTGATCTGCCCGGCTCCCTTGTACCTGCACGCTCAGGCCACTGACCTGCTGGCGTTTTTTGCGCAGGATCGAGATGACATCCATCGCCGTGCAACTGGCCATCGCCAGGAGGAGGAGACGATGCGGCTGGGGACCAGCGCCCACTCCGCCAGTACTGGCACTGGCATCGAGGTCAATACGAAAGCCGTCAATGGTCCCGGCAAAGTGCATATCAGCCACGAGCGTGGCAGAGGCCGATTCCAACTCCTGATTTTGGTTCTCTGTCTCCATACGAAACATCTCCTTTGTACCTGCTGTGTTGCCTTCATTTTGATCAGGTCATAAATGGACCTGTTTGTAGGTTGGCAGTCTGTTCCTTACTCTGTTCCAGTATATACTGTATATACTGTGAGCGTTTTTCTGCATACAATGCAAGAAAAGGGGCTTGTGAGACTCATATAGGCCAGTGAGAAGGACAATCGTGTATGATGAACATCCAGGCGAAGCAGCCGTTTCTTTCTCGAGCATGGTTCCCAAAAAAAGGAGAACAGTTCCTCAAAAATCGAGGACTGTCCGCTTGAACCAATGAACTTTGCGCCCATATTTGTTCGTTCAGTCGGCTACACTTCTCTCTAATAATGGAAAGTTCTGAAGTTTGGAGGAATACCGATGGAATCTGACGATGTAGAAACTCGCACCAAAGGCGGCCTCCCCGGCATGCGTGGTGTCGAACACATTGGTCTGACTGTGCCCAATCTTGAGGAGGCTACGGAGTTTTTCGTGGATGTGCTTGGCTGCGAGGTGGTCTATTCGTTGAACCCGCCCCGGCGCACGGATAACTATCTCGACATCCATCCAGAGACGGACCGCAAGATACGTACATTGAGTTGCCGTAACGGCGCACACTTTGAGCTCTTCGAGTACACGGCGCCTGACCAGAACAAGCATATGCCCAAATCCAGTGATTATGGCGGTCACCATGTGACGTTTTATGTCGATGACATGGATGCGGCCATCGCTTATCTCAAGAGCAAAGGCGTCTACCTGTTCGGTGAAAAGCGGAATGGTTATGGGGCAGAGGCGGGGAAAGATTCAACCTTTGTCCACTTCAAAACGTCCTGGGGTCTGGTCCTCGAACTCATCAGCTTCCCCAATGGCAGAGCATACGAGCAAGAAAAGCCTACGATGTGGCTACCTCCCCAGCTAGACTCATAAGGAGGGAGACAACATGACCGAAAGCAAAGCGAACGAGCGGAAAGGGCGCATCCTGGTGTTGCACGGAACGAGCCTCAATACGTTGGGGCAGCGCGAGCCGGGTATCTATGGGTACACGACTCTGGCGGAGATCAACGATCGCTTACGTGCCCGTGGAACTGAACTGGGATATGAGGTAGTTACCTTCCAATCGAACCATGAGGGGGCGTTGATCGATTGCTTGCAGGAGGAGGCGGCAAGCATAGTGGGCATTGTGATCAATCCGGGAGGGCTGACGCATACGAGTTACAGTCTGCGAGATGCGCTTAAAGATGCCAACCGCCCGATCATCGAGGTGCATCTATCCAATGTGCATGCACGCGAGGCATTTCGCCACGAATCGTTCATCGCAGCCATCTGCGTGGGTCAGGTTGCCGGGCTGGGCTGGCGCGGCTACCTGCACGCGCTAGAGGCACTCATCGAGTTGAGTGAGGCGGAGGGCAGCGAGATCGCGCCACGTGGGCATGTGTGAGATAGAGGTCTCGGCGCATCAGCTACACTCTTTGGAAGGAATATTTCTTCCCTCCCACTCTTGCTTAGGGAAGCAGATATAGTTCAAGTCGTTCGCATGGTTACGAACTGACAAAGGAAGTTTTATCAATGGAACAGTCGAGTGAAAAACGTTTGCGGCATGTTGTCATTGGAATAGGAGGTGCTGTATTTACTGAACACGTTCCGGCACTTGCTCTTCCGACAGTCGAGGTAGTCGCAGTCTCCGATATCAATGTCGAGAAAGGTAAGCAGAGGGCTGATCAGTTACATTGTGCCTTCTACCAAGACTACCACCAGATGCTTGCTGAAACACATCCAGACGTTGCCGTCATCATCACACCCCCTATCCTGCATGCAAAGATGACAATTGACTGCCTTGAGGCAGGGTGTCACGTGCTTGTAGAAAAACCAATGGCGATCCAGGTAGCGGAGGCCGATGCTATGATCGAAGCGGCGACCCGTAATCAGCGCTTGCTCGGCGTCATATTTCAGCACCGCTACCGCCCGGAGATACGTACAGCGCATAAATTGCTTCAGGAGGGACTGCTGGGGAAGATCCAACGTGTAGATTTGACGGCCATATGGACAAGATCACACGCCTACTATGCACAGGCTCCCTGGCGGGCCACGTGGGCAGGCGAGGGCGGCGGTGTCTTGCCAGCTCAAGGCTCTCACTCTCTAGATGCTCTCACTCATCTGGCTGGCATGCCTGTACGTATGGTAGCCTGGACACGCCGGCTGCTCCATGATATCCAGGCCGAGGATACCGCCCATGCGATGGTTGAGTGGGAAAATGGCGCGGTGGGATCGGTACATATTAGCTCGGCAGAGGCTGAGCCACTGAAGACTGCGGGTAGCGCCGCTGATGCACCTGAGCGTCTGAAGATTGTGGGTACCGCGGGTACTCTGGAAATTGATCGTGGGACACTGATTGTCGATTTACTCGATACTGATATGAGAGAGTATGCGGCAAAGAGTCCTATTCCTTTCGGGTCTCCCGCTGCGCGTCGAAATCCCTTGATATTGGAAAACGGGAAGGGCAGTCACTCCGAAATTTACCAGAGCTTCCATAACGCCATTTTACATGGCGGTAGTTCCTATGGTGATGGCGTTCAAGGGCGTATGGCACTGGAAGTAGCCAATGCCATGACCTATTCAAGTTATAAGCACTGCGAAATAGAGTTTCCCCTGGATCGTCAGGGTTACGCGGATCTTCTCAAAGACCTCATTCAACAATACAGCAAACAGTGAGAGCCACCTGTAGGAAAGGAGAGAGACAACATGACTGAAAGTAAAGCGAACGAGCCAAAGGGGCGCATCCTGGTGCTGCACGGACCGAATCTCAACAATTTAGGGAAGCGCGACCCCGGTATCTATGGGCACACGACACTGGCAGTGATCGACGATCGCTTACGTGCCCGTGGAACTGAACTGGGATACGAGGTAGTCACCTTCCAATCGAACCATGAGGGAGCCTTGATCGATTGCATGCAGGAGGAGGCGGCAAACATCGTGGGCATTGTGATCAACCCGGGAGGGCTGACACATACCAGTTACAGCCTGCGAGATGCCCTCAAGGATACCAACCGCCCGATCATCGAGATACATATGTCGAATGTACACGCACGCGAGGCGTTCCGCCACGAATCGCTCATCGCGCCCATCTGCGTCGCGCAGATCGCCGGTCTGGGCTGGCGTGGCTACCTGCACGCGCTCGATGCCCTCGTCGAGTTGAGCCAGGGGGAGGGCACTCAGCTCGCGCCAGGCGGACATGTGTGAGGCCTCGATGCAAGGCAGTGAGTATGGGTCATACAGACTCATCGTCAAGCGCCCTAAAAGTCTTGATCAGCCAGTGAAGTATGACACAAAAAGGCAGGGTACTGCTAGAAGTGGCGGTCACGCCACCCGGTCATGACGAGAGGAGAGTACGTAATGAACACAACCAATCTTCCAACCGAGATGCGGGCAGCAGTTTTGCGCGGCCCGCGAGAGATGAGCATTGAGAGCGTCCCTGTACCTCAACTTGCCGCTAATGAGGTGTTGGTCAAAGTCGAGGCGAACGGACTGTGTGGTAGCGATGTGCATTGCTACACCGGCGAACGAGTCCTGGAATACCCGATGGTGCTCGGTCATGAGATCGCCGGGCACATTGTCGCCACGGGAGCAAATGTGTCGCCAGGGCGACTCGGTGAGCGGGTATCCGTTGAACCGAACTTTGGATGTGGAGAGTGTTCTCTGTGTGCTCGTGGGCTGGAACGTATCTGTCTGCGCAAACAGACGATCGGCATAACGCGCTGGGGAGGGCTGGCCGAGTATGTGGCGGTACCCCATGACTATGCCTGGTCGATCCCTGAGACGTTTGCCCTCCGTGATGCCGCCACCATCGAACCGACAACTGTGGGGGTACACGCATTTAGCCGGGCGCAGGCCGCGCCTGGAGCGACGATCGCGGTGATCGGCTGTGGGGGCGTCGGACTCTTGATCGTGACCATAGCAGTCGCCAGTGGCAACCGTGTGGTGGTGATGGAGCCAAACCCCACACGTCGCGCCGCAGCCCTGGAAGCAGGAGCGGTGCAGTCTTCAGAGGCGCGTAATGCGGATGAGGCACGTGCCTTTTTTGAGCAGGAGGGAGTCGTTGCTATCTTTGAATGCGCGGGAATACACGCCACCTCGCAACTCGCCCTCGATGCCGCACCTCCGGGGACCCGCATCGT
>WNGM01001360.1_pt1 | contig 28281 bp, 27 predicted proteins | sample 5400571 | NCBI WGS metagenome assembly WNGM01 (sample SAMN13153378, study PRJNA577476) | soil metagenome | isolation source: 100 cm soil or saprolite under Garry oak tree replicate 2 | place: USA:California | collected 2016-06-15 | reverse complement strand
TGTGGGGACCCCTTCCACAAACCAGTCAATTTCGCCATCCGGCACATTGTCAAGCTCTGCGGGCTACCGCCGCCAGAGATGGGTTGGAAGTCCAGTGGCAGGAGCATGAACTCGGCAGCTATCCGACTATCGTTCTGCTCTGGGAAGACGCCATGCGCGGAACACCGTGGAATTATCTCGAAAGGTGTCTGGTGGCGCTTACGGCTTACGAAAATGGTCGCGAACTTCCTCTCGGCTGGTCGATGCCGCCCGTCTGTTCGGAAGTGGACTCAGATAGTGCTCGCTTCGATCCTGACAGGGCACCGCTCGACCCACCGGAGACGCTCGACGTCTTCGAAAACCAGCGCTACATAAGCAAACTCATTCAGTGGGGTCTGGAAGCCTCCGAGCGCAGACGAAGTCGGCCGCATTTGGTCGAGCGCGATGACGACGAGCCAAAGGAATCCTAACTAGACGGGAACGGCAAATTTTGGAGCGTCGGGAATGCTGGTGGGAGATTTCTTGGTTGGACAACACTAGCAAAATCACTCGTTTTTGCCGCACCAGCTGGCGTCGTAAAACCACGCCAGCCGTTCCGGACAGAGGATGACCATTCGAGATTTCGAAGATGGCGAGATTGTTGCGAGTGGCGGTACATCTTCGGTTAGCTTCTCGAGGTATTCTTTCCAGAACCAACCAGCGTGCGCCGTTGCAAATCCGGGCAGGCTAGAAAACTGTACAGAAAGGACCGTTTCGACAACTGGCGGCGCATCGAACTTTGGACGAATCCGAGTCATTGGGCGTACTAATTAGATCCAAGGTTCCTCATGTTTTATTGTACCAGCCAAGCAGCCCTTGTTGACTGACCTGTTTGCTGAGGAAGATTAACACATCCCGAACTGAGGCCATCGCTATTCTGTAGCCCACGTAGCCCAATTAGGACTTCCAGGGATTCCCGCCCATGTCGGCCTGGGCGTTCTTTACCGTGAGCCGGGCGTAGTACAGAGGATCAATGAGCCGGTTAGGGCTCGGTGGGTTCGTTTTGCAAAATCACTTTCTCTTGCCGCTACGCGACCTCAACCCTTTCGACAGCATCTTGTTGATCCTCCGGCGGGTTGGTGTCGGCGCCAGGGTTGTTCGCACCCTGCTTCCTGAGTTCCCCCTCGTTGGATTCAGGAGATGGCGGAGCCGCCCCTGCGTTCATTGACCGGGCGATAACTAATTCATAAGACGAGCAAAGGTTTTTGGCACTTTCTCCCGTACCTTCTGGCAAAAGGTACTCTAGTGAACCTCGCCCTGCAGCGCGCGAAGAAAACGAGAGCGTTCCTTGCGGAGTTGGGTATTAAGCCTGAAAGCGCTGGCCGTGTCCCTGAAAGCGGCCGTGGAAGCTCTGCTCAAGTGCATGCCACAATCTAAACCCGACGCCAGGACGCCAGAGCTTTTTGAGAAGGCCGGCGTCATCACGAAAAGGACAGGGCAAAAGGCGTTGGCAGCGATGCTTCAGGCCGGGGCGATCGAGCGGATCGGCACTGGACTGGCTGGCAGGCCATACCGCTACTGGCGGAAAGGTCGCTGAGAAATGACAAAACAGTGACAACGTCCTGACAATCTTCTCTTCGGACTTCCTTAAACTGAGGATCACGTCGATACGGCCCGGTCATCGCTCTTTCCTCACAGCGGAACCGGCGCGGCGCCGCAATCCACCCCAGAAGGCGCCTGTGGGATTGCGCTCTTAGCTATAACGGGGCGAGTTTCGGATTTGGGGGTACATATGCCACGACACATGAGTAGCTTCATACCGCGTCGTACTTTGCGTCGCCTGATCTTGTCCGCGGGCCTTCTCGGCCCTGCAGGCTGCGGCGGTTATAGCCCGCCTTCTCAGCCGCCACCACCACCAACTTCCGTAACCATCTCTCCCTCAAGCGCCAGCGTGGCCGCCGGCGGAAACCAAAATTTTACCGCTACAGTCGCTAATGACTACCTGAACAGAGGCGTTACCTGGGCGCTCTCCGGCTCAGGTTGCAACGGGCCCGCTTGCGGTTCGCTCACCAACGTGGCCACGAGTTCGGCTACCTACAATGCGCCCGCCACCGTTCCGAGTCCCGCCACCCTGTCGCTCACAGCGACCTCGATCAGCGACACCATGAAGAGTTCCACTGCTATGATCACCGTGACGTCGGCTGCGGCTCCGGCAGTCTCGGCAGTGTCCGCCTCGATGACGCTGCCATTGATCGCAGGCACTACCGCCGGAACCCTCATGTTCTCCAACACACCGTTGCTGTTGCCCGCAGGCAGCAGCGAACCTGAAATCGCGTTCAATGGACATTTCATGGCAATAACGTCATTGGGCTGGCAATAACGTCATTGGGCTGGTTGTTCCCCTTCGGAACGCAACTTTGGACCGGCGATTTCGGCTCCACGCCAAACCTGCAAGGTCCGATAGACAGCGCCCTGACCAAGGCCGGGTATGCGGTCGTGTTTGGTGGCGGCGACGCCGACGTGGATTTGGGCTCGACGGGTACGCTGCACGCAACTACGTTGGTTATTCCGGTCAATAAGCCCTTCCGCGCAGCGCAAATCTCGGTTGCGGCGATCACGTGCCAGGGCGCTACTTCATCGAGTTTCGACATCAGTAGTTGCACGGCGCAGATCATCGATTTTGCCGGAAACGACCGCCCGTGGATCACCTCGGATGGAGCGCGCGTGTACATTTCCTACCACGATTCGAAGAACTCGTCGCTGATCCGTGTGCAGCGTTCTGATGACGAAGGCTTTACCTGGACACGCGTGGGCGATGCGATCACCGGTGCCGGGCCGACGACTGGAAGCGCCACATTTAACAACACCGCGGGACCAGTCGTCGCCGATCCGGTTAGCCATAACGTATACTCGATCTTCGCCTCCGGTGAGGTGGGCATCCTCAAAGCTAAGACGACTGACTTTAACAACATATTTGTGTCCCGCAGTACGGACGCAGGCAAGCATTGGACACCTGTTCTAGTCTTTGCAGGACCTCTGCTCAGCACGAACGCGAATGTATTTCCGGCGGTGGCAGTTGATCCGGCGAACGGCAACGTCTATGCCACTTGGTCGAACGCGAGCGGCGCCGGAACCAACGTGTACTTTTCGCATTCAGCCGATGCGGGTGCGAGCTGGTCAGCGCCAGTTATCGTCAATATTGCGCCGGCAAATACAGCGGTGTTCCCATGGATTGCCGCCCACTCTGGCGCTGTTGACGTCGTCTATTACGGCACCACGGACGCGAACGTGGCCGGGGCGGCGTGGAACGTCTACCTAGCGCAGACGACCGACAACGGAGCGAGCTTTACGCAAAGCCTCGTCAGCAAAAAACCGAACCATGTGGGCGTCATCTGCACTGAAGGCACAGCCTGCGCTCCGGGAACACGCAACCTGCTTGACTTATTGGAGGTAGGCATCGATCCGATTAAAGAGCTGGCAGCCGTCGTGTATGTGAACGACACGCTTACAAAGGACGGCTTAGGTAATCCACTGCCTCAGACGGTGTTGGCACAACAGCAGTAGCGTGCAGCTTACCGGGCGTCGATTTCTCTCTACTCGTTCGCCGCGCGGAATACGTGTGACGTTGGTCGAGAGGGATAACGACGATCGACGGGAATCCGGGAATCCTGACCGACTCTTAGCCTAGAATCGCTGCCCTACGAGCTGCCGCAGTAAAACCACGCCAGCCGCTATGCGACCTCAACCCTTTCGACAGCATCTTCCTGATCCTCCGGCGGGTTGTGTCGGCACCAAGGTTGTTCCCACGCTGCTTCCCGAGTTCCGCCGAGGGTAAAGCCTTAGCGACATACCTACCCACTGCCTTACACGACCTTTGCAGAAAGCCTATTCCTGCTCCGTTAAAGTGCCACAGCGTTGGCCGAGGAGCGACAGCTCCCGCTGCGTCAATGCTGCCGTTAGTTGTCAGGTAGTATCGAGGCCCGCGGCCTTTGCCAGTTTCCGCTGGCGGTCGTCGAAGGTCCAAAATTGCTTTGTTTTGAGTTCGAGAGCGCAGGCAACGTGGAGGCTGTCGAGCGTGCGGATGCCGAGTTTGGGCCCGTACCGACGGCCGAAATCGGCACATCCCTCTAAGGCATTTTCGGGAACTGAGATGGTTTGCCAGATTCGGGCAGCGCGGTCATCATCGAAGTCGCGATGGAGCCGGTGTGCTTCAGCAGTGGTCATTTGCCGACGAAACACCAGCTGTGCGATCGCATGCGTCCATTCCGCAATGTGAAGCTCGGTAATTGGTGGGCGCTCGCCGCCGCGCAAGATGTGGTCGGCTGTGATCGAGTGAGTATCTTTCACATAAAGCGAGACGAAAAAGCTAGTATCGGCGTAAATCGTCAATAGCGTCCCCGCTCTTCGATCACAAGATCGGCGCCGGGTAAGACGCGGTTACCAAAAATGTTCTCCCGGCGCGCTGCGAAATCCGGCAGTTCCCCGGCTGCTTCCTGCTGTGCCGCGGGGACGATACGGGCGATCACTTTGTCCCGCTCTCGAAGTTCTACGGTCTTGCCAGCACGCAGCCAAGCCTTGAGCTTGCGAGTGTTGCGAAGTTGACGTATGTTCACGTTCGGCATACTTACAATGTGACACATCGCGTGTCACATTGTCCAGTGGCATTGCATCCGTTCCAATGGTGTCACCTGTTTAGCTCGACTTCTGAAGGACGGTACCTCTAGAGAGATCCCCTTCGGCAAAGGACCGATTCGTCCGCCCCGGGGGCTTTACCATGTGCGCCGTAAAGCCTCGGCGTTTTTAGGCCGAGGATATAAGGCCCCTCTTTCTTTTCCTTCCGAACTCCTCTGTCCGAACGACCTATAGACGGGCAGCCCAAAAGTAAAGCCTCTTCGTGGTCCAAGTAGAGCGGTTGTGGGAGGAACCCACCGAAGCCATCTCGGGAAAACAAACCGAGAGGCCGTAGGAATCCTCGCCGCTTGCGGCGGGGAGGATGTTCAAGAATTCCTCTTTATCCTCGCTTGCGTGGCAAATGAAGACATCCCAGCGTGGCCGCGGATTCCAGTCTGCTCCAAGGCCGCTCCGTAGGGGCGGTATGGAGGTCGCAGGGCCGTAAGATATGCCGTGAAGTTAGCGCGGGGCGCCAACAGTCCGTGGGAAGCAGCGCCATGCTTTGGTCGGGCGTCGTATCTCAGCTTCTCGCCCAAAGTGAAAGCTCAGGCTGAGGCCGTAAAACCTGGCCGAACGGGGTCCGCCGGGGTAACCTCGTTGTGGGGGGCAGCGGTTTTGCAGACCGCCAATGGCTGAAGGTCCAATCTGCACGTTCTGCATGTGAAGCCTGTTTGTAAAGCCGTCGAGGTGCAGGCGTCCGCCCCAGAGTTGCAAGAGCGGCAGACTCGACTGCGTGAGAAACAATGTTTTAACCCTGTCGATCGGCGAGAGGTTCTCTAGCCTCTGATCACGCTCGTAAGCCCGCGCGAACAGATAACTGAAATGGCCAGTGGATTTTCCAGGGTCTTCGGACAGCACAAAGGACGCGGCGGTTGACGGGACAGGCACAGTTTGAACCCCGGTGATAATTGGTGCAACGCGTTCTTCCCCAGGGACAATCTGTGGCGTCGGTGTTTGCGCCACCGCCACAAAGCTGCTCAGAACGACGGTGAGCAGCAGAATGAGCCCCTCGCGCATCACCGCCTGCAGTAGCGCCGCTACCCATTCACGGTCGCATGAGAAACAGGAGCTGAATCTTCCCCTACCTATAGGGGTTTCGACGCTCGAATCCATGCAGCGCTCCGCCAAACCTCATTTGAACTGGTATTCCTTCATCGGTCCGTTGGCCTTCTTAAACGCAATCGCGGGAAAAATGTACGCCCTTGCATTCGCATCCCAGCGATAACCCGCTCGAAACCGCCAGAACCCCCCTGAAGCTGTAGGCCATTCAATCAGCAAGTGAGGATGCCTAGGATCAATTTTCATTGAGATCTTCGCAAGATCGAAGGACCATAGCTTGCGGGGCGGCCGAGCACTCTCAATGGTCAACTTTCGCTGAATCCAGCACCCGGTTCGACCAAAGAGCCGGTGGTCTGACCCTTCGTGCGGACAACCTCGCCCCGGCCACGAGAGACAAACTGCCAAAGCGATTAGTAAACCTGTTGAACCTTTCTTCCAGTCGCGCACCACTGCCTTCATTGATCTCACACTCCTCGAAGCGTAAGCGAAGGACTTCTGACGCGCGATGGACCAAGAGTGCCAATAAATCAGTACCGGAGTTGTGGTAGTACCGACGCCTCACGGAATCGAAGTCGGTCCGCATGCCATTCTCGTGGGCCATGACTGCGAAGCTCGAAAAAACCCCTTTTTTTTTGGGACCCCTTTTACAATCATCGGCGACTGAGAAACTGTTGCAAGGACCGTGAACCAGTGGTTAGTGGCTGTTGGGACTATTCTTGGGACCATCTGCCGAGTAGTTTGCGAAGACTTCCGTTCGTGTTCCCAAAAACCTGTGCCCTAGTGCAGCGTGCAATATCCGAGAGGCGGGGCTCGCCCCAGCTAGCCTGTCCTATAAGGGCCTTCGGTCGGGTAGAGCGATGGCGCGGAGCGGGCTTCGAATGATGCCGTCGTTTCCATCGCCCTCCCTAGAATGCCGTACGGCGGTTTTTCCCAGTACGGCTACAAGGCCGGTTTGTCAGACGGGGCCTTCCCCCGCGACACATAAAGCCGTGTCGCGCGGTTTGCGTCCGTCCTTCGTGCTCTCCGCTGTCATCGTCGTTACCTTCCCGCGTCCATTAGGTCGCGCGGCCGGGCCGTCCGCAAGAAAACAAGCGTCCCCTCTGCCCTGGGCTGTCCCGTTGCCTTCCACTCGCGGAGCTTGATCGGCTCGGTCAATCCCATTTCTTACTTTTCCTCCTCTACCGAATCAGAGCGCCAACCCCTTTAGGCAGCCCTCGATTTTACAGTGAGGCCACTGCGCACGGGCTGCCGCCGCTACTCTCATGAGGGTCATCGTGAACGCAGATGGTGCTCGGGGGCAAAAGGTCCTGAATTCGGTTCACAAGATTCCAAAATCATCTGTTTGTGGGCAGCGATACCCGCAAATCTCACCCCTATAGAATCAGCTATTTGCAGGCAACGGGGAGGAAGGGTTTTTGGGCAACCACTGGCGCAGGCCCCGAGGTGGCTTTCAACATCTAACTTCCCAGAACCCCGTTTCTCGGGACTTGGCCTTCAAGAACGCGCGGAAAAGCGTACGATGCGCGAGACAGAGGTCCAAATCGCAAATTCCGGCTTAAATTGAGATATGCTTTGAAGATGGCCCATCCTTCAGAGTCCGAAGTTAGGCCGGCCACCATCCTGGTAGATGTGCAGCTCCAGAAGACGCCCGCCGAACAGCGCGATGCGTCGCTTCAGGAACTGAGGCAACTCATTGAAACGCTGCGGTGGGATATCGTCGGAACGCTCGCGCAGAAACTGCAGTCCCCTACGGCCGCGTCTCTCATCGGGCCGGGAAAACTCGAAGAGCTGAGCGAGCTCGTGAAAGCGCCCTGCAAGGCCGAAAGCGTGGTATTCGATCACGAACTAACCCCCACGCAAGTCAGAAACATTAGAGAAGCGACCGGCGTGGAGGTTTACGATCGGCCGGCCGTCATCCTCGAGATTTTTCATCGGCATGCTCGCACCAAAGAAGCGCAACTTCAGGTGGAGTTGGCAAGGCTCAAGTACCTCGCGCCCCGCGAGAGCGTGTCGGGGGCCAAAGAGCGAAAAGGTGGGGGACGTGGCGGGCGAGGGGTCAGCGAGTCCTTTCACGAGATCGAGCGCCGGAAAGTGCGGGACCGAATCAGCGAGCTGCAACGAGAACTCAAAGCGGTCCATCGAGAGCAAGTGGAGCGCCGTCGCCATCGCGAAGGTTTGCCCAAGGTCGCCATCGTCGGCTACACCAACGCCGGAAAGTCTTCAGTCATGCGGGCGCTCACCGCGAGCGAAGTACTCGTGGCCGATCAGCTCTTTGCGACCCTGGATACCACCGTGCGAGCGTTGCAGCCGGAGACTCAACCTCGGATTCTCGTTTCCGACACGGTTGGTTTCATTCGAAATCTTCCCCACGATCTGGTGGCCTCATTCCGGTCGACTCTCGATGAAGCGCTGGACGCCTCCCTTCTGCTCCACATAGTGGATGCGGCGGATCCGGCGTTGCGCTCCCACATTCAGGTGACGAAAGAAGTGCTCGAAGGAATTGGGGCGGGAAAGCTCCCGTCTCTTCTGATTCTAAACAAGATCGACGCCGTCGATATTTCGCAAAAGGCATTGCTGAAAAAAGAGTTCCCCAAGGCCATTGCGATGTCCGCGCTGAACCCCAAGGACGTCGAGGCACTTCACTCCCGTCTCGTCAGTTTCTTTCTCGATAACATGGCTCAGGTGGAGCTCGTCGTTCCCTACGGCAAGGAAGCTGTGCTCGCCGACATCCGCAAGAACATCCACGTGCTCAGCGTGTCGTACGAGGAAAAGGGTGTTCGTCTCAAGATAAACGCGAACCCCGGCACCGTTACCGCCTTGAAGCGACGGCTCGCGTCGTAAGAACTCCGATGAATTTTCCGTGTATGGTGTGGCGGTATGCAGCGAGGGGAGGGCAATGGACCCAGACCTGGAAAACGAACAGAAGAAACATGCCTTGCGAGAACTCGTCAAACATCTACGAGCTGAGGCGAGCGAACACCGCAAGTATCTCGCGCACGGTCACTTCTGCTTCACGTCGCACCAACTCCCGAGAAGTCCGGTTGTAGGACGTGAGTCCCGATGATGTCCTCGAACCCCGTTTCTGGATAGCTTCCGTGAAGCCGACCACTGGCCAGGAAACATCGGAACGAGGCGAGATTGGCGTTACTCAGATCGGCAGGAGATTTTCGACCTGCATTTACTTACGAAATGCCCATCGAGAAGTAGCAAAGGGTGAAATGAGCATGGTCTCGCTATACGCTTATGCTGGTGGCAGGTCGGCCCTCTCACTAATGACCGTCAACAGAAATCTTGAAGCTGCTTGGAAATACCACAGCGCTACCAAGCATTCCTACGCCAGCGTCCATAACAACCTGCATTCTTTGGATTGGGAAAATAAACCCTTGCCATTCAAGGATTACACCGCGCTGTACTCGTTGCCGTTGCCCCGAGAGGTACGCCAAAGCGGCGTCGCTGCCCTTTCGGCAGTGGCTGAGAGCATCCAATCAGAAGCTGTTGCTGTGCCAGACCTGGAGGTGCTGGCCCAATTGCTGTATCTAACAGCCGGCATCACTCGGCATCGGAAGCATCCTGGCGGTGATATTTGGTTTCGCCGCAGCCTGCACAGGAGCACTCTACGAAGTCGAGGTCTACGTTGTGGGCGGTAATCTTGTCGATTTGGAAGCAGGCCTATACCACTTTTCGCCCGCGGAGTTCGCTCTGCGCAGGCTGCGTGCTGGAGACTATCGCGGTGTCCTGAGTGAGGCTGCAGGGGGTGAAGCTGCAATTGTCCATGCCCCGCTCACCATCATTTGTACCTGTACCTACTGGCGTAATGCGTGGAAATATCAGGCCCGTACCTATCGCCACTTTGGCTGGGATAATGGCACCCTTCTAGCCAATTTGCTGGCGGGCTCTGGGAATGCCTGCCAGGTTGATCTGCGGATTCTTGGACGCAGATGTGAACCGATTGCTTGATGTCGATCCCGAGCGTGAGGTCGCCTATTCTCTGGTAGCCCTCGGCCATGTCGAAGCGTTGGCGCAGCGACTACCTTCCAAGCCCTCGGCTCTCCATTCTCTCGAAACGAGACTGTCTATCCAGCCATGAGCGAAATTCACACTGCCTCCTCGCTCCGATCGGCTGAGGAGGTTGGGACTTGGCCCGGTAACGCTCCTCTAGCAAAACTACCGACGCCAGCGGGACCGGTCATTCAACTCCACCCTTATTCGGATGCGGAAATGGCTCGTGACCCGATCAAACAGGTCATCCTTCGACGTGGCTCCGCCCGCAAGTTTGGCCAAGTACCGATCGAGCTGCGACAGCTCTCCACCATTCTGGACCGGGCTACTCGTGGCATCCCAGCGGACTTCCTGGATCCCCAGGGGACTCATTTTAACGAGGTCTACTTAATTGTGAATGCAGTCGAAGGTCTCGATCCCGGGGCCTACGTATACCACCGTGACCGCCATGTGCTCGAATGCCTGAAGGCAGGAAACTTCCGCGCTCAGGCGGGTCATCTGGGGCTGGACCAGCAATTGCCAGCCGAGGCGGCCGTGGACATCTTCTTCCTGGCAGACTTGCAAATCATCTTGGGGCGCTTCGGTAATCGCGGATACCGCGCAGTGCAACTCGAGGCTGGCATCTTGAGTGGCAAAGTGTATCTCGCCGCTTACACCCAGCGCTTGAGTGCCACTGGTTTGACGTTTTACGACGATGACGTGATCCAGTTCTTTTCCCTGCACGCCCATGGCAAGAGCGTGATCATGTTGGTAGCGGTAGGCAAGAACGCTAAATCTGCTCAAGTCTAGGTATTGGTACGTCCCCTTGTCACCAGCAAAACGCCCGTGAGGTCCCGTTGGGGCAAATGCGGCGCTGCGGAGTACTATTCGTACTGCGATCTCCTCGGTGTCTAGGCTCTCATTTTCTGAACAAATACCTTCACTACTAGGTCCTGACCCAATCGGCCTTTGTATTCGCACTGTAACGATAGTCGCAACCTTCGACACCACAAAGCCAACGAACACCCGCCTGCGCCTCAATGTCCTCTCGGCGATACAACCAGCGGCCATGTATAGGGCACCTAGCAGTGTTTACGCCAGGCTCGTCCACGGCGTTCGCGTGGTCAGGCATTCCGATGAGCATGTAATATCCGTCGGTTGAACTGTATCGAACGCTGCAACCCGCGATGCCGCAATGGTACGACGCTCGGTCCCCGGTATTCGCCCTAGAGCCACCTGATTCGTACTTCATTACATGGTTGTCGCGGGAGCAAAGCGGTTTCAGGTGCCTGCTCAAAACATCCGCTGAAGTGACAGTCATAAGAATCCTCCTAAACCATGAGATCCGTGACATTCCGAGGCAGAACCTGTTCCGTCGCCATAGCCGCTTCACATTACCGTCGGAGCTGCAGCATAGCGGATTAGTTCGTTCCGGTCAGTGAATCCCAAGAAATGCAATATCCAAGCTATGCAAGCCTGGACGCTAAGTTCCGCAAGATTAGGTTTCTCCGCGATGTCGTGATCGCTGAAGCCCTGCCAGCAAGACGATAAACTGGACCCAATATTCCTACTTCCTCCCAAAAGACACGCATGAGGTTAACCTACACGTCAGATTGTGACCGCCCTAGCTGTAACAGTCTGTTCAAAACATTTCAAAATGTACCCACTCGCTTTGGCCAGATTTCGAAGGATCTAAATTACTCGTCGCTGCTGGCTTCATCACCCAAGGTCGCACGAGCTGCAACCGCGGCATTCCCGGACAATCGGAATTGCGCATGAATGCTTTGACCGCTAAGCGTTCGCAAGCAACCGCGGTGCAAATTAGACCAGCGCTTAGTACGATCCTCCCATACCGCCGCCTGCACCAGCCGCGACCATCTTCTCTTCTCCACTGAACTCGGCGATCAGGACTTCAGTTGTCAGCATCAGTGAAACGATGGATGCGGCGTTCTGGAGGGCGAGACGAGTAACTTTAGCTGGATCAATCACACCGGCTTTGACCAAGTCGCCGAACTCACCAGTCTCTGCGTTGAAGCCGAAGTTCTCATCCCTCGATTCGCGCACGCGTCCAACCACCACCGCGCCTTCATGCCCGGCGTTTAGGGCGATCTGGCGCAGGGGTTCTTCGAGCGCACGCTTCACGATGTTTACCCCAATCGCTTCATCGTCGTGGAGTTTGAGCTTCTCGAGGACGGGCAAGCAACGCAGAAGAGCAACGCCGCCGCCCGAGACAATGCCTTCCTCAACCGCTGCACGGGTGGCGTGCATGGCGTCCTCGACGCGGGCCTTCTTCTCCTTTAGCTCCGTCTCGGTCGCCGCGCCCACCTTGATTACCGCGACCCCGCCGACGAGCTTGGCTAGGCGTTCCTGGAGCTTTTCCTGATCGTAGTCCGAGGTGGTCTCTTCAACCTGCACACGGAGCTGCTTGATGCGGCCTTCGATCTCGCTGGCCTTGCCGGCGCCCGCAACGATCGTGGTGTTGTCCTTATCGATGGTCACCTTCTTGGCCTTGCCCAGGTCTTCAATCTTCACGTTCTCGAGCTTTATGCCGAGGTCCTCGGTGATGGCCTTCCCACCAGTGAGAATGGCAATGTCTTCGAGCATGGCCTTGCGGCGGTCGCCAAAGCCGGGGGCCTTGACTGCGGCGCACTGCAGTGTGCCGCGGAGCTTGTTGACCACGAGCGTCGCCAAGGCTTCGCCATCGACGTCCTCTGCGATGATCAGCAGCGGCTTGCTCATTTTGGCCGTTTGTTCGAGCAAGGGCAGCAGGTCCTTCATCGAGCTGATCTTCTTTTCGTAAATCAGGATGTGCACGTCTTCGAGGATGCACTCCATGCGTTCCGGATCGGTCACAAAGTAGGGCGAGAGGTATCCGCGGTCAAATTGCATGCCCTCGACTACTTCGAGGGTGGTCTCCATCGTCTTGGATTCCTCGACGGTAATGACGCCATCCTTGCCGACCTTCTTCATGGCTTCGGCGATGATGCTGCCCACCTGCTTGTCGGTGTTGGCACTAATGGTCCCTACCTGCGCGATCATGTCGCCCTTCACCTCGCGGGAGAGCCTCTTGATCTCTCCCACGGCGACTTCCACGGCCTTGTCGATGCCGCGTTTGAGCGCCATCGGGCTCGCGCCTGCGGCCACCGTTCGTACACCCTCACGGAAGATTGCTTGGGCCAGCACGGTCGCAGTCGTGGTGCCATCGCCAGCCACATCCGACGTCTTGGACGCAACCTCGCGCACCATCTGTGCACCCATGTTCTCGAGCGGGTCCTGCAACTCGATCTCCTTTGCCACCGTCACGCCGTCTTTGGTGATGACCGGCGCACCAAACTTCTTCTCGATGACCGCATTGCGCCCCTTCGGGCCGAGAGTGATCTTCACTGCGTCGGCGAGAGCGTTCACGCCGCGCAAAATCGCTTGGCGGGAATTCTCACCAGTTACAATTTGTTTTGCCATTAGACTTCACCCTCCCGGGTGATTGAACACTTCTGCCCCGTCCGAAATCTTCGGGTCCGGGTGAATCCTACTTCTTGCCGGAGGCCGACTTGGCCATTCCGCTCAGTTTCACCAGGATTTCCTCCTCGCGGAGGATCAAATACTCTTGGTCGTCGATCTTGATGTCGTTGCCGGTGTATTTGCCAAACAAGATCCGGTCGCCCACCTTTACGTCCAGCGGGATGCGATGGCCCTTTTCCATCTTGCCGGCTCCGATGGCCATTACTTCGCCCTCTTGAGGCTTTTCTTTAGCCGTATCGGGGATAATGATCCCGCCTTTCGCGGTTTCTTTCTCTTCCAGCCTGCGTACCAGGACGCGGTCATGCAGAGGAGTGATATTCACAGTCATTTCTTTGACCTCCGTTCTATCCGTTACAAAACGTCTAGGCCGATACTACGGGCGGAAAATCTTCCGATTCTTCTGCCGCGTCGTTTCGAGGTCATCCGTTTGCTTTTTTTGACGCTCGGCTTCTCTTTGCGGCCCCTCTTGTTTGTCGAGTTTCACAGCTTCCGCAATGGCAAGTTCAGCTTCTCCATTCGCTCGCTTCGAATAAATGACCAGCCCCAAAACATCACTGAAAGAAGATCGCACAAGATTGAAGGAATATTGTGAATCTTCCCACGTCGCAACGAGCTTTTGCTTCGCGTCATAAGAGTCAATCTTCGCGGAATCGATCTCCAGCACAACATTTGTGGCCGGCCCGTATCTCGCCGAAATGGACTTCACCATGTCCTCCGGAGTGAGCCCTTCCGTAGAGGTTCGATCGTAGGTCACGGACATCTTGTAGAGCTCGCCATTCTGGAATGAGAAGAGCATCTGTTCGACGGTATCCGCTTGGAATGAAGCCCCAGGAAGGTTCGGCGGCCACCACGTCAGTTCCTGAATCAGCGCTGGGCGGCCATGAATCACCTTTACATCGGCCATCTGTCGTTCAGTACGGTTCAGTACTCTGGTCAAGCTCATTCCAAGGGCAAAGTGCCGATATTTGGAAAGATCCTGTGCACGGAGCAATGGTGCCAACAGAAGCAAGACAACAAGACAAAGAATCGAACTGCGAATCGTTTTCATTTCATACCTCCTACGAATTCCTCAGAACCACATTTTGCACTGTGGCGACTTTTCTGGTTGCAGCGACAATGCATCGTCTGGGCAAAATCCTTTGCAGGGTCCAGGCCAACATAGTCTGACATGCGAACAGCAGTGCCCGAGTTTAGGCCGAACCCTCTAGTTCCGTGTCGCGAGACCCTTAGAGTTGACGGGCGTAAACCCTTCTGCCGTTCACATAAGCGGCGAGTACAGTCACAAGCGCTGCGCCAACCATTGCAACCAGCGCTGTGATGACCGTTCCACCGTAGCCGACGAAGCCCGCGGAGCGAATCAGCAATCCGCCTACTACGGCCCCACCAACGCCCATGAGGATGTCCATAAACGGACCATACCCATTACCTTGAAAAACTCTTCCGGTTCCCCACCCAACGACTGCCCCGATGACAATCCATGCGAGTAAGTACATACATTCCCCTTTGCCGAGTCGGCGTCTTAAAACTGGGACAGACTTGGCTTGCCCCTCGGATCAACTAACAGCCTGGCCTTACGCGACTGCAGCTAGCGTAGTCGCGCTCTTGTGAAAGGTCGAATTTAAGGTCTCGTAGGTATCGACTTGGGGAGTTCCTTCAATCAGTGCTGCCAGCTTTTCCAGTACGGCGGGATACGTCTCGCGGCTGTAGATTTCCGCGTTCGATGCCTTGTCCCACAAACTGATTCCTGTTACACCATCTTCGCTCGGGTCAAAGAAGGTAAGTTCGTCCTGGAATCCATCTTGCTTGCGTAGCATGGGAATGACTTCTTGTTCCATCAAGCGGCTGAATTTTGAAATGCTGTTCGGTTTTAGAAGTGTGGTCACTTTACGTACAAACATAGGACTATCCTCGGTTTCTTGGTCAGCTGTCAGGGGAAGCGACTCTTCCAGGAGGCAGATGAGCAGAACGGCGAGATGAGGGCAACTTTTCGACCCCCCTAGACTTCCTGCCACTTTCGCCTTCTCGCCTTTTCATCCTTCATCCTACAGACTGTCAAGGGTGCGCGCTGTTCTCTTTTATACAGTTTTGCGGGAGGCCCTCTTGGTATGGTGAACCTGGCCGGGGAAATGCCCACGTCAGACGGGGTTTCGGCCTGAATATGAAGCCAAAAAAACTAGCGAAAAATGGAAAGGTCAACTCTTTCGACCCGCAGGTTTTCCTCGACACCGCCGGCATGGCGAGAAAAGTTGCAGAATTTCGGAGAAACGAATCGATCTACACGCAAGGCGAGGCTGCGAATAGCGTCATGTACGTCCAGAGGGGAGGCGTGAAATTTTCCGTGGTAAACGGATCCGGAAGAGAAGCGGTAGTCGCGATGTTTGGCCCAAGTGATTTTTTTGGCGAGGGCTGCATGGCGGGCCAGACGGTTCGGATGGGGACGGCTACAGCCATTACACCAACCACACTTCTCGTGATTGAGAAAGACGAGCTGTTGCGCGTACTCCATGCAGAGCATGAGTTATCCGACCATTTCATCCGATACATGCTCGCGCACAACATCCAGGTCGAAGAGGATCTAATCGATCAACTCTTTAACTCCAGTGAAAAGCGCCTGGCGCGCACGCTTCTGCTTCTCGCGCGTTATGGAAAACAAGATCAGCCGGACCGCATACTTCCGAAAGTCTCGCAGGAGACCCTGGCGGGCATGATCGGTACCACGCGATCGCGCGTAAACTTCTTCATGAACAAATTCAGGAAACTGGGCTTCATCGAATACAACGGCAAAATCAAGGTCAATAAGTCATTGCTGACAGTTGTCTTGCACGAGTAAGGCCGCAAGTTTCTCTATTGACCGGGCGCATTCCCGGACCCTGTAGCAAAGCTCGTTCGCCAAAGCACATCCAATGCGAATAGCCGGTTGGTAGCCATGCGGTGGTTTCTCCCGCGCGTCACGGAAGCACAGGAGGTCGAATGTCACCGCCGAAAACGATACCGTTGACAGAAACCGTTGAGCTAATGGACCCGACCTCTCTCGTATTGGAAGAGAAGACAGTCGATCTCACGCTTACATCGCTGCGCCCGGTACTTCCAGGGAGAATCGCGGTCGTGGGAAACTACCTTCCGCGGCACTGTGGCATCGCGACGTTCACTACAGATTTGTGCGACGCCCTCCATTCGGAATACCGTGCGGCGGAACTGCTGGCACTCCCGGTTAACGATACTGAAGAGGGTTACACCTATCCGGCCAGAGTGCGGTTCGAACTGTCGGAAGATAACCTAGCTTCCTACCGCCAGGCCGCCGACTTTCTGAATTTCAGCCGTATCGATCTGGTTTGCCTGCAGCACGAATATGGAATCTTTGGAGGACGAGCCGGCGGACACATCCTGGAGCTACTGCGGCGACTGCAAATGCCTGTCGCAACCACGTTGCACACGGTACTTCGCGATCCAAGTCCCGACCAACGCACGGTGATGGAAGAAATTGCGGCCCTTTCGGACCGCATGATCGTCATGAGCAGGCACTCCGCAGAGATCCTGCAGGAAGTGTTCCACGTTCCGAGCGACAAGATCGATCTGATTCCCCATGGCATCCCCGATTTGCCCTTCACCGACCCAAATTTCTACAAGGACGGCTTCGGAACAGAAGGAAAAGATGTTTTGCTCACCTTTGGCCTGCTGTCGCCCAATAAGGGCATAGAAAATGTCATCCAGGCTCTGCCAACAATCCTCTCGCATCACAGCAATGTTGTTTACATGGTTTCCGGCGCAACTCACCCACATATCCTGCGGCGCGAAGGTGACAAATACCGAGTTTACTTGCAGAACCTGGCGAAGGGTCTCGGAGTTGAGTCCAATGTCATCTTCCGCAATCGTTTCGTGACTCCCCGAGAGATGGTTGAATTAATCGGTGCGGCGGACATTTACATCACGCCTTACAAACATAAAGCGCAAGTCGTTTCCGGCACGCTGGCGTACGCCTTGAGCGCCGGCAAGGCCATCATTTCGACGCCCTACCTGCACGCGATCGAACTCCTGGACGACGAGCGCGGCACACTTGTTCCTTTTGATGATCCGGAAGCTATCGCCGCAAAAACGGTTGAACTTCTGGGCGACGATACCGCCAGGCACGCCATGCGGAAACGCGCTTATCTATACGCGAGAGACATGGTGTGGAATCGCGTAGCACAGAAATATATGAAGAGTTTTGAACGCATCTACAACGAGCGCTTGCGAAATCCACGCGCCACATTCTTGGCGCAAAACACAGAAAAGACTCTCGACCGGCTTCCCAGCATAAAGCTGGATCACCTGGTTCGAATGACGGACCAGACGGGAATCGTCGAGCATGCGGTTTTCGTGGTTCCGAACTATCCGGAAGGTTACACAACCGATGACAACGCACGCGCACTGATAGTAGCCATTCTTTTGGAAGAGTACGGAGCCGGGGCACCAACAGGCGCGGCCGACCTAGCTTCCCGATATCTAGCTTTCCTATGGCTTGCTTTTGATCCAACCACGAAACGGTTCAGAAACTGCCTGAGTTACGAACGCCAATGGCAGGAGCGGGAGGGCTCGGAAGATAGTCACGGGCGAGCCCTGTGGGGATTGGGAACTGTTCTCGGCAGATCCAAAAACGCAGGATGGAGAGGAGCTGCTGGGCGCATGTTTGAACTTGCTGTTCCCGCAGCCATCGAATTTAGGAGTCCCCGCGCCTGTGCTTTTGCCCTGCTGGGACTGCAGGAGTATCTCGATTCGTTCCCCGGAGATCGCGCCGCTCTCAGCGCGTCTGAGGCGTTGGCAAATCGCTTGCTGAATTCATACCGATCCTACCGATCCGATGACTGGAAGTGGTTTGAGGATGGGCTTACATACTCAAATGCGCGATTGCCGCAGGCTCTGATTCGAGCGGGAATGCGCGCCGGGAACGAAGAGATGGTTTCGGCGGGGCTCGAAGCTTTGGATTGGCTGGTCGCGATTCAGCGTTGTGAGGTGAAGGGCCATTTCGTGCCGATCGGATCGCAGGGCTTCTATTCCATGACGACCGAGAAGGCCCGCTTCGACCAACAACCTGTGGAGGCCTGCGCGGTCGTCTCGGCGTGCCTGCAGGCTTATCGCGCCACAGGGAAGGGGCGCTGGCGTAAAGGAGCTTGGTCCGCTTTTAATTGGTTCTTGGGGGACAACGATCTTCAGATTGCGCTCTACGATCCGACTACCGGGGGTTGCCGAGACGGCTTGCATCCCGACCGGGCAAATGAGAATCAGGGAGCGGAGTCGACCTTATCCTTTTTGATGGCGCTCCTGGAACTGCGTAAATTGGAAGAAGCCGACGGCACAGAAAACAAGTTGTGACGAGCAGGACGGTTACTCTTTAGGCAGAGCAGGATCTCGAGAGATCGATTCAATGAGTGTCGTGAAAACCTCTATGAAAGCAACGATGAAACAATACGAAACGCTATTCTGCCGGCACCCAGCCAATCCCCTCTTGACGGGAAAGGATTGGCCGTATTCCATCAATAGCGTCTTCAACGCTGGCGCAACACTGCTGCCGGATGGTTCAACCCTCCTGCTCTGCCGCGTGGAAGATCGTCGTGGAATCTCACACTTATGTGTAGCCCGCTCGGTGAATGGAGTTGATGGCTGGCAAATTGATCGCGAACCGACGCTGCTACCCAATCCGGAGCAATACCCGGAGGAGCTATGGGGCATTGAAGATCCACGCATCACCTACGTTCCAGAACTCAAGAAATATGCGGTGGCTTATACTTCGTACTCCCGCGGTGGTCCTGGCGTCTCTTTGGCGCTCACGGAGGATTTTCGGAGCTTCGAGAGACTTGGTGTCGTCATGTCGCCCGACGACAAGGACGCAGCTCTTCTGCCTCGAAGGATCGATGGATTCTGGGCCTTGATCCATCGGCCCATGACGCCACTCGGCACTCACATCTGGATCTCTTACTCTCCCGATCTGCGGCACTGGGGAAGTCACAAGCTTATGCTGGAAGCCCGTCGTGGCGCCTGGTGGGACGCCAACAAAATTGGCATGTCGCCTCCCCCGATCGAGACTTCGAGAGGTTGGCTGATGATCTATCACGGGGTGCGAAGAACGCCTTCCAGCTCGATCTATCGGCTCGGCCTGGCTCTGTTCGACCTTCAAGAACCGGACAAGTGCCTGATTCGCGGGGATTCCTGGATGTTTGCGCCCGAGGCGGATTATGAACGCCACGGAGATGTGCAAGACGTCGTATTTCCCTGCGGTTACACGATTGGCGCGGATGAGGACACCATCAATCTTTATTACGGCGCCGCCGATTCGAGTATTGCTTTGGCGCGTGGCAGCATCCGCTCTCTCCTGAATTGGCTCGACGCCAACGGCCATTCGGAACACAGTGGAGATCGACGTCACAAATGATCTTCTGGCAGGACTACCACAACATCCTCGTTACACGCACTCACACCTAGTTTTCTCGCCGGGGATACTGTGCACTTGATGATCTGAAAAGATTGGGGCCAAACTTCAAAGGATGTTTCAAGTGATGCGACCTTTCAAGTTTGGCCCCTGTGAACGGGTTCAGCGGAATACTCCGCTGAACCACTCTGCAGATAAATCTGGTATTGGTCGACCGTCATCTTGATGCTCTTGCTACTCGCTTGCGTTCCACACGTAACAAGTAGCTGGTGTCACTTGTAGTCGCAACCTTGCGGCTAGCTTCTCGAGTTGCACGACTCAATGGGGAACGGACTTTTTCTTTGGATTCTGCCAATTCTGTCAGCGGGACTTTAATGGTGGAACCAGCTCTTAGACGGTCGAGGTCCTTGAGAATTGTGGTGATAACCTGTTTGGGCTTTCCATTTCGGCTTTGCGGCATATCCGATTGCACCATGGTTTTGAAACTACATCGGTGTGGTTTTGGCTTGACCGCGCCCGCTGGAGATTGTTAGAAAGATAGTTGAAGAACAAATCCGGCAGAAAACAACGACCAAACAGGATCAAGGAACCAAGAAGAAAACGTTGGCAATAGATCTCTTGTGGCCGCAAGAAGAATCTATGGCTAGGTCTATTATAGCATAGCACACCTTCCCAGGTGGAAGTGTGGAAGCAATCGTGAATCACCGCAACAAAAAATCTAAGAATATTCCTCGGGAAACTGAGGGATTTGATGCCCAAGCCTTCCTCGATTCGGCCGGGGTGGCGAGAAAAGTTAAAAAGCTTAAAAGAGCGGAGGTCGTCTACTCTCAAGGTGATGCTGCTAAGAGCGTAATGTACATACAAGAAGGCGGTGTCAGGCTCTCCGTGGTTAGTGAAGGCGGCAAAGAGGCCGTCGTCGCGATGCTGGGACCGGGCGACTTCTTTGGTGAAGGGTGTCTGGCAGGTCAGTCCGTCCGTATGGGGACGGCTACCGCGATTACGCCCAGCACCGTGCTTGTCATTGAAAAGAGCGAAATGTTCAAGGTGCTTCATGAACAGCATGCCCTTTCCGACCAGTTCATCACTTTCATGCTGGCGCGGAACATTCGAATCGAGGAGGACCTGGTCGATCAGCTATTCAACTCCAGCGAGAGGCGCCTGGCCCGCACCCTTTTGTTGCTTGCCCGTTACGGCAGGGAAGACAAGCCCCAGGGAGTGCTTCCCAAAGTATCGCAAGAAACGCTGGCGGAGATGATCGGCACAACGCGTTCACGGGTCAATTTTTTCATGAACAAGTTCAGGAAATTGGGCTTCATCAGGTATAACGGCGGTCTTCAGATCAACACTTCTCTCTTGAGCGTTGTCCTGCACGACTGACGCAAGCCGCTATGCCCTCAATGGCGTGGCTGAAAACTCACGTTTATTGATTTCCTGCTGAGGTAGGAACTTGGCCACTTGAAGCGTTGCATGTGGAAGCTGGCCATGCGAGCACACGTCCTAGCATTGGCCGATTCTCACGCATACCGCAATTGCCTTGATGTGGTGCTTCATTGTGGCGTTTGATCGCCATTGCGGCCAGGCATTTTGCCCGTTGTCTCCGCAACTGATAGAGGCGATCAACTACCCTGACCGGCCCCGGCAGCTCTTGCCCGCTTTTCTTTCATCCCGTACAGGGCCCTGTCCGCTGCGTACAGCAGGGTCCCAATAGTATCGGCATCCTTTGGATAACTGGCAACCCCCACGCTGACGGAAAGCATTGGCTCCTCGTTGTCCTTCGCAAGAAGATCGCAAATCCGGTGCGCTACCAATGTAGCAGCGGTCATGCTTGTCTCCGGCAGTACAAGCGCAAATTCGTCCCCGCCATGGCGTGCTGCGGTGTCGATAGCGCGGCAGCAGTCCCGCAGGATCTGTCCGAGTCTGCAGAGCGCTCGATCCCCCGTCAGATGACCAAACTGGTCGTTAGTCTTCTTCAAGCCATCGAGGTCCAGCAATACCAAAGAGAATTCTCTTCCGGTTCGTTGTGATCGGCAGATCTCCGCGTGCAGCACCTCGAAAAGACAGCGATGATTCGCTAAGCCAGTCAGCGAATCGGTTGATGCCTGAAGGCGCAACTGATCCTCAAGCGTTCTCTGTTCTGTGACGTCTACCGCGATTATTTCGTGGCCAGCAAAGTTCCCGTAATCGTCGTGGACGCCCCGGCCGCTCAACCTCACCTTCAGTGTTGTTCCGTCCTTGCGTTTCCATTCTTGTTCGACTGGCTCCATCTGCTTTTTCTCGGGCGAGCATGTTCCAATTGGCGGGCCGTTGGCCAAACTTGGAATGATCCCGGGCGTATGATTTCCCGCGAGGAGTTGTTCTTTCGACTCATACCCGAGCATCGTTAGCAATGCTTGATTTACGTCGAGCAATTCTCCTTCAGCGTTGCACCGGTACACTCCGTATGCCGGATTGTCCGTGAGCGCTCTATACAGCGACTGCGAATGCCTTAGGGCTTTTTTGGCTTCTCGTAGTTCATCGCGCAATTTCTTTTCTTTCAAGACTCGGCGAACGGTCATTGGCAATTGAGGGAGATGCTCTAGCTCAACGTAATCGAAAGCACCATGGGCAGTTAGTTGCCCGATGGATTCACTTCCCATGGCCGTGGTTACGAACAGGAGGGGGATCTCCTGCACTGCTTGATGGAGGAGTTGCAAAGCTTGCGAGCCCTTCCAATTCGGGTTGGGATACTCGGCAACAACTACATCATAAGATTGGAAGCGGAGATGTTCTGTGCACTGCGCTAAGGTCAAGACGAAATCGGCGCTGACAGTGAATTGCGCTTTCTTGAGCTCTTGCAGACAGCTTTCTATCGCGTCTGCATCGCGGTGGACGAAAAGGACGCGGAGGGGCCGGCGTCTGTGGGAAGCCGTGCTCTCCGGACGGCCACTCCTTTGATCAGACTGGATTTCGTTCTGAGCCAGGTGTGACATTGATGCCATGGTCGGAATCAGCGAAGCCGCGTAGGAAAATATGAGTGAGCGGCCACGGTGTACACCCCTCCATACTCACCATACGATGCCCACATCATGGAGTCTGTTCAATTTTGAACAGTCGCCCTGTCATGCAAATCGAAGGAGGCCAAGGGGGCAGTGGAGAGTAAAGCTTCAGATTAGCCAATGGATTGAGGCAAGCGGATCCTGGTGTTCAAAAGTAGACAGCCAGCAGGCGTTCCCGTGCGGCAGGATTGAACGGAAATTGGAGAGTCACATCAGGAGATTCGCGTTGATTATTTGCCCGCTATGCCACAGTGAACGAATTCATCGATTAAAACGCAAAGGGATCATGAAAAGAGGCCTTTTGGCCGTGATTTCCGTCAGGCCGTTTCGCGCGAAAGATGCGACTTCCGCTTCTTCCGTTGGTCATTCACACCAACCCTCCATCTTCCCGGTCATATACAGTTGTTCTTGGTGCGATAAAGGAGGCTGCGAGAAGTTAGAACTGCCTCAGCTTCGCAGCAATTAAATCGCGTCGGTCGAGAGGAACCACCGTTATCTACTCACAGAGTATGGGCCGTCCGCGGCCAGGCGGTAGTCCCAGTAGCTGAGAATCCTTTCAATGGCCAGACTCTTTACGAAGAAAATTCTGCGCTTGCTCGCACTTCGAGGCGTTTCGGCACCCAGATCGCGTCACCGACGCACGTCTGCTCCAGGATGATGTGCGAGCCACGCTGCACGCGGGCCACGAATAATCCCATCGAGAACGACTGCGTTACTTCGCCGTCGACCTTGATCCACCCGAAGTCCTGCTTGTCGACCCAAAGGTTGCCCGCCACCTTGGACAACATCTTGCCGTACTTGCCGTCCGCGTGATAGCCGGGGTGTGGCGTAACCTCCAGCACGTATGCCGGCTTGCCGCCGACTGTCTCTTCGCCGACCAGTTGAAAGTCGAAAGCCTGGAGCACTTCCTCGAGAAAGGACCTGTCTTCCTGATCCTTGCGGAGCCACGCTGCCCGCTCGTCAGGCGTTTCATGCTTTAGCTTTTCAAGATTCTCGTCGCTCTTCCGCTGTTCCTTGACGGATGGAAGGTTTCCGTTGTGTTCCATGAGCTGCTCGAAGCGCGCGCCGTTGACAAGAATCATTCGGGTGACATCGACATTCTCCGACTTCACTTTCCCAAGCGAGTCCAGGCGTCGATCCTCATCACGTTCTATGTAGATGTAATGGTTACGCGCCTGCCAACTGCGCTCGGTGGCCGCGACCGACAGTCCCACTATTTGACGGGCGTCCTGGACGCTCGCAGGATTCTGAGGTTTGTCCGGCCCGCTACTTTGCGCAAAGAGTACAGCCGAAGCCGCGACCATGACCAAGAGCATTTCCATCCGGATTTTGGCCAGGATTTCCATTTTTGACTCGAGGGCTGTGCAACTGAAAACGCCCGAGAATCGGAATCCTTGGATAGGCTAGCGCGTCGAGAGTTGAGAGTCTGTACCAAAAGGAACAAGTTTAACGTGTGCGGATCGGGACAGACCGCTGCACTTTAGATTTAGTAAAGTTATTTGGTTAGGGCTCTGATGCTTGCCGGGAAACGTTCGGGAGTTCCCCGGAAACGGCCTTGCAAGTCACACACATTTCGCATCAGTCCGTAGTTCAGGACCAGCCGGAGTCGAATTGGCCCTGATGACGTTCGCAGCTAATCGCTCGCGGCCGCGAAACTTTGGAAGCTGCTGACTGCGGCTTCTTCTGTATCGTAAACATCGAAAACAGTCAGCAGCTTCGTCATTTGCAGGACTTCGCGGAATTTTTTCCCCAGGTGGCAGAGGCGCACAGATGCACCCTGAGTTTTGGCACTTAGATGCGCAGCGATCAAAGTGCCCAGCCCTGCGCTGTCGATGTATTTGATGTTCGCCATGTTCAGAACGATCTTCTTCTTTCCTTCGGCGATCAGCCTCTTCAATTCCTCACGGAGTGAATTGCTCTCCTCTCCGAGCACGATGCGACCGTCCAGTTCTCCCACGGACACGCCTTCTCGTTCGCTGTTCGTCATTTTTAAAGTCATGCTAATTCCTCCCTCGCCGATAACAGGCCCGCGCGGCGAACCCTATATTAAAACACGCGCACGATGGCCGGTCTGTGCAGAAAGGTACACTTCGTGTGACGATTTGAGCAGGCTGCTCAAGGTCCCTGCCGCCCGCCGCAACTATCTTTCCGCCTTGAATGAGCACTGCACTACCTAGTATCGGACTCAAATGTCCGATACGGATTTGCCGACAGCGTCCAACGCATGGCTCTGGCAGATCGAGTCCGGGTAGGCCACCGGAATACGGCAGGCGCGAACGACACTTCTCCGTGTAGTGCGGTTCCCGGACATGTGAGCGATGCCAAATCTGGCGTGACATTGATTTTTGATTGCAAACACGACCGATGTTATCGTTGGTCTGCTCAGACGCATAGGACGGGTCCCGAATGTGATCTCATGTCCGCATCCTTGTAAGGGCCAGCTCACATTCATTGCGTAGATCTTATTTTTTCTGGCCTGAACCGTCCGTGGACCCCACCGCTCATGAACATACTAGACCTCGTTGTCGGCAAGCCCATCAAGACAAGTGACGAACGCGCCGAAAGGATCGGTCCGGCGCAGGGCATCCCCATCTTTGGTCTTGACGGGCTAAGCTCAGCTGCTTACGGCCCGGAGGCGGCCCTCAGTCTTCTGATTCCCCTGGGCCTTCTAGGCGTTCGCTATATCGTTCCGATCAGCGCCGCGATCATCACGTTGCTTGTGATCGTGTACTTCTCCTATCGTCAGACCATCGCTGCCTATCCCTCCGGGGGCGGTTCTTATACCGTGGCGCGCTTCAATCTTGGCGCACCTGCAAGCCTGCTTGCCGCGGCTGCGCTCCTAGCCGATTACATTCTCACTGCCGCCGTGGGTATTTCCGCAGGCGTCGGCGCCTTGGTCTCCGCTGCTCCATCCTTGCTGCCTCACACGGTATCTATCTGCGTCGGCATTCTGATCGTCATCACCGTCCTCAACCTTCGCGGCGTGCGCGATGCTGGCCTTGCTTTCGCAGTTCCCACCTATCTCTTTGTCGGCACACTTCTCATTACCATCGTCGGAGGCGTTCTCCGCGTCCTCCTCAGCGGCGGGCATCCCACACCGGTGGCGCCTCTTCCGCCTCCGCCGCCCATGGCCGAAGCCGTCAGCTACTGGCTGCTTCTGAAGGTTTTCGCCAGCGGTTGCACGGCACTGACCGGCGTTGAGGCTGTAAGCAACGGGGTGAAGGCCTTCCGCGAACCCGCCGTGAAAAACGCTCAACGCACTCTCACCGTGATCATTCTTGTCCTGGCGGTTCTGCTGGCGGGAATTTCGTATCTCGTGAAGGTTTACGGCATCGCCGCAACGGATCCAGGTCGGCCCGGTTACCAGAGTCTGCTCTCCATGCTTATCGCAGCCGTTTTCGGTAAAGGTTATTTCTACTACCTGACCATGGGTTCCATACTTTTCGTTCTTTCGCTCTCTGCCAACACGGCGTTCGCCGATTTTCCGCGTCTCTGCCGCGCCATCGCACAAAACAACTACCTCCGGCACGCCTTCGGGTACCTCGGGCGGCGGCTTGTTTATACCTACGGCATCGCTGTCCTGGCAGTACTCTGTGGCGGCCTTCTCATTCTTTTTGGCGGTGTCACCGACAGGCTCATCCCGCTCTATGCTGTCGGCGCATTCCTGGCCTTCACGCTTTCGCAGTCCGGTATGGTCGTACACTGGCGGAGAAATCGCGGGGCGCACTGGCTGAAGAGCGCTCTCGTCAATGGGTTGGGGGCGCTCGTGACCGGAGTCACCGTCGTCGTCGTGCTGGTTGCGAAATTCGTTGAAGGTGCCTGGATTACGTTGCTTTTCATTCCGCTGACTATTGTTTTCTTTATCGTGGTCCGCCGCCACTATCACTCTGTTAAGCTCCTTACCACTTGTAAGGTTCCCATCCACACGCCAAGTCTCAGCCAGCCTCCCATTGCCGTCATTCCCATCGACCGATGGAGCAACATTTCACGTCAGGGAATTGAATTTGCCGCACGGTTCTCACAGGAAGTGATAGCGCTGCACGTCGAACCCACCGAGCATTCCGAATTGCTTCAAGAGGACTGGGAGCGTTACGTTGAGCAGCCTTTCCGCACGGCAGGCAGGGAAGCGCCAAAGCTGCTGCTCCTGCCTTCCCCTTACCGCTTCATCATCATTCCCATCATTCAGTTCATTCTCGATCTTTCGAAGAAGCATCCCGATCGCGGCGTCATCGTGGTCATCCCTGAGCTCGTGGAAGACAAATGGTATGAATACTTCCTACACAATCAGTGTGGCCGGCTTCTGCAATGGACGCTGCTGGTGCAAGGCAATGAGCGCATTTTTACGGTGAGTGCGCCGTGGTACGTCGGGGAGCGAACCTGATTTGACCAACCCGATATCTTAATGCAGGAGAAGTGAGAGTGTTTTTGTATCACAGCCCCGGGCTGTGAGGCTAGATTCCCCGTCAGCCGATGGACTCAATGCCTGACAGACGCTGTTACCGGAGATGTGGGGTACTAGAGGGACTTCTCCGGCCTGTCAAGTCCTTTCCCTCGCTTCAGAGGAAGGGAGGGAACCCGCCTTTGGTCCCGGCTATCGGGTGTATTTTGGGAAAGAAGGCGAGCAGATAGTCATCCTTCTTGGTGGTGGCACAAAGCAACGCCGGCAAAACGACATCAAGGTTGCGCTCGAACGGTGGGAAGACTACAAACAAAGGAAGAAGCAACAGAAAGAGAAAGAGAAAGAGAAAGAAGAGGAATGAACATGGCTTTGACGCGAGATTTTAGAGAAACAGTTCAGGCACGGGTGAAACGTGATGCTGCCTTCCGAAAAGGGCTTCTTAGTGAAGCTATCGAAAGCCTTCTCTTTGGTGAGGTGACGCTCGGCAAAGAGCTACTGCGTGACTACATCAATGCGACAGTCGGCTTTCCCAAGCTGGCCTCGCATACGAAGATTCACGTAAAGACCCTTCACCAGATGTTTGGTCCGAACGGGAATCCGACCGCCAAAAATCTGTTTGAGATCGTTGCCTATCTGCAGGACGCGGAGGGTGTGCGTTTCGAGGTACGATCCACACGCGCCGCTTTGCGTACGAAGGGGCGGCCATTATCTCAGGGAACAAAACGCACTGTTTCTGCGGCCTTGAGTCATTGATCTCGCCCAAGCCCTTGCGAGGCTCAACGCCCGCCACTCTTGGAAGGCCGAAAAGACCGCTGCTATGTCAAGAACGCTGTGCTGTGTTCAACTTGTCGTATCACATTGTCTAAGAGTGTCGCCGCAAGGTTCTCGTGGGTGAGGTAGAGCAGTGACTCATAGGCAAAATAGATGCGGAAGACGTTCAAATACAGGTTGTACCCCAACCAAGGCTGATCGCATCGACACGATCCCGACACTCGCGTGGTGTAGCTTGCCGGGGTCTTCTGTGTGAAGCGCCGCAGTCCAGCCCCAATCCGATGCTTCTTCCGCAGATAGGCCGGTGTAATCCAGCCAACGCCGATTGAGGAATTCAGCGGAGCCGTCGGGACGAGCGGACCACGCCAGCGTAGGAATGGCGTCAACCTCTTGCGCCTGCCGAGCCTGCTCGGTACTCTGCCCTGCGGATGCCATTCCCGAATTATAGTCCCATCCACAAACACCCTGCGGTCGGTTAACTATATTAG
>WNGM01001958.1_pt1 | contig 28310 bp, 22 predicted proteins | sample 5400571 | NCBI WGS metagenome assembly WNGM01 (sample SAMN13153378, study PRJNA577476) | soil metagenome | isolation source: 100 cm soil or saprolite under Garry oak tree replicate 2 | place: USA:California | collected 2016-06-15 | reverse complement strand
CCGTCCGGGCAGCCATCTGCCTGCGCCAATAACGGGATGGCGATCCCCTTTGGCACCGGACGCACCATGTCCAACGGGTTTCCCCTTCTTTCACAGCCCACCGATCCCGCAACTTTTGGTGGGAATATTTCATCACAGAATCTCGATTTCAAATTGGGGCGGGTTCAGCAGTACAACCTCAACGTTGAGCGCCAGATTCCCGGAAACGTTGTAGTCACCGTCGGATATGCGGGATCGCGCAGCTCACACATCCTGGTCGACCAGATGAATTTAAACGTTAGCTCCCCGACAGCTTGCGGGAAGGTCCCCGGGTACACATTTGGTTGCGGTATAACCAACACGCCATATCCGCAATACCAGTCGATCTTTAATATCAATGATATTGGCAGGGCTCGATACGATTCTCTGCAAGTGAAGGCCGAGACCAAGAGCGCTCTGCACGGCCTCTACGGCCTGTTGGGCTATACTTACGCTCGAGCTTTCGACAGCGGGTTCCCCGACGGCCTCGGTACCTCATCCGGAACAACGTATTTTCCCCTGCCAGGAACTAAAAACGCGGATTGGGCACTCTCTCAAATCCAGCTCAACCATAATTTCACTGGCAGCGTGATCTACGAGTTGCCTTTCGGCAAAGGCAAGCAATTCGGCAATGATTGGAGTGGGGCCGTAAACGCGTTCCTGGGAAACTGGGAAGTCGATGTGATCGAAAAGATCACGTCTGGATTCCCGCTTTTCCTGGTCACGAGTAACAACGGTTCCGGCGTAAACTTCGGCAGCAGTACCAACCGACCCGATCAGGTTTGCAACGGCCGGCTCAGCAATCACACTATCGCAAGATTTTTTGATACCAATTGTTTTCAAGCGCCCGCCGCCGGAGAACTTGGAAACGCGAATCGAACCCCACTTTACGGCCCTGGTTTTGTGAACACCGATTTCTCAGCCATCAAGCACTTCCGCATTCGTGAAAATACCGATCTGGAATTCCGGGCTGAGTTCTTCAATCTCTTTAACCATCCCCAGTTCTATCAGCCTGGCCAAGACCTGGCTTCTTCGGACTTTGGGCAAATTCTGAGGACGGTGAACAACCCGCGTTTGATTCAGTTTGGTCTTAAGCTTGCGTTTTAGGATGGCGTTTTAGGGCGCTGGAATGCATCAATTTCGGACAGGCTGAGTAGACCAGACAGCTGGGTTGCTTAGCCTCAAGTTCCTTCAACCCACGTCATACAAATTGAGTCTTTACGTTCGAGCAGAAAACCTAACCCAAGGATGAATGGGCCTGCCTGGATACTTCTGTCAATCTACAAGCTCAATGAGGATAAAGAGCAGGTTTTGCTTGGCAATCGCCTGTTTGCTCCTGGCGAACTCTCTCGGGTGGGCCCAGCAGCGGCGCAAGGTCATTATCAACCAGGACTGTTCCGGCCCTGGCGGCAGCAATATGCAGACCCTACTCCTACTGATTCAGTCTCCTGAAGTCGAGGTTCTGGGGATAACCGTAGTCAGCGGAAACCAATGGCGCGACGAGGAAGTGGCTCATACTCTGCGCCTGCTCGAAATCATTGGCCGCACTGACATTCCCGTAGTCCCCGGCGCGGTTTTTCCCTTAGTGCGCCGGCATGAAGAAACTCAGCTGTGGCAGCGGCGTTATGGAAAAGTGGCCTTCGGGGGCGCATGGGATGAGCGATGGTGGCATGAGGCGTTCGTCATTCCAGCTCTCCCGGAAGGGCGCCCCGTGACCAAGCCCCTCGACGAAGACGCCGCCCATTTCTTGATCCACAAAGTCCGCCAATACCCGCACCAGGTGAGCATCTACGAGGGCGGTCCGATGACTAACCTCGCCCTCGCAGTTGCGATGGACCCCGAGTTCCCAAAGTTAGCGCGGGAGCTAATCTTTATGGGCGGAAGCCTGAGTCCGCAGACTGACGATCCTGAGTTTCTAAATGCTCCCCGTCACGAGTTCAATTTCTGGTTTGATCCCGAAGCCGCGCGCATCGTATTGCGTGCGCCTTGGACAAAGATGGTCTGCACCTCGACGGATATTTCGGTCAAGACTCGCTTGACACCGGCAATGATTAGTGAGATTCGGGCGAGCGGGACACCTCTAGCACGCTACATCGCGCGCTTCTATCAAACTGGACAGGGCGGCGAGTACATGTGGGACGAACTGGCGGCGGCGGCCTGGATCCGCCCGTCTCTGATTACAAAGCGCGAAACTCGCTACATGAGTGTGAACCTCGACCGGAGCGCGGGATACGGAGACACCCTGACCTGGATTGAGAAAGATCAATCGAAACTCGGAGCACGGCCGGTAGAGATACAACTCGATTTGGATACCGAGAATTTTTATCGAATGTTTGTGAGCTTGATGAGCGCGCCCACACCCTCTGCCCACTGACTAGATTTCTTTTGTTGCGGTTGCAAAGCAAAGTGTAGAAAGGTTGGCGTGGCAGGAAAGTAGGCATTACAATGCCAGTTCTTTTTGCCTGGCACTAGACCAGAGAACCTCAACAAATCATCAGAAGCAAAACCTAAGAACGTACGAGGACTTCACCATGAAGGCGCGACGCTGGTTGGTTCTATTGATCGCTGTTCTGGCGCTGGCAACGGCGAGCGGACTGCAGGCACAAAAAATCAAAGTCATTGTTGATCAGGACGCTCGCGGTCCAGCTACCACCGACATGCAATCAATCCTGATTTTTTTGCAGTCGGACAAGTTCGACGTGCTGGGGATCACCACGGTGAGCGGGGATCAGTGGGTGAGGGAAGAAACTCTGCGCACCTTGCGGCTAGTGGAAATCGCCGGCCGCACCGACGTTCCCGTGGTGGCGGGCGCCGAATTTCCTCTACTAAATTCTAAAGAGGAGACCGAGCGCTGGGAGAGCCTTTACGGCAAGATTCGCTACAAAGGATGCTGGAGTGATTTCTCCAAGCTCCCGCCCAATACTCCCGCCGCGTTTCGTGCCCCCTATCACGAGCCTGATGTTGTACCCACGCTGGTTGAAGGAACGCCTCACACTAAACCGCTGAATGAGACCGCCGCAAATTTCATCGTTCGCATGGTGCGTAAGTATCCGGGCGAAGTAGTCATCTGGGCCGGCGGTCCATTAACCAACATCGCGCTCGCCCTGCGACTCGATCCTGAAGTTGCGGCCTTAGCGAAAGGACTCGTCCTGATGGGCAGCGGTATGTACGCAAATCAGGGTGGCATTAACAGCATTGACGGGCGCCGCGAATTTAACTGGTGGTTTGATCCCGAGGCGGTCCGGATCGTGATGCGCTCGCCGTGGAAAAAAATCACAATCACGCCCATCGACATATCGGTCAAAACGACCGTGAACCCCGAACTCAAGGCTGCCATCGCCAAAGCCGATACGCCCGTGGCCCGTTACCTCACCGCATACGCCGCGGAAAGTTTTATGTGGGATGAACTCTCAGCCGCGGCCATGATCGATCCTTCCATCATCACCGGACAGAAAGAACTTTATGTAGATATTGACGTTGACCACGGAGCGAGCTACGGCGAAACGCTCTTCTGGGACGCGGGCGCCGAGCTTCCGCCCTACGAAAGACTGGCTACTGTCCAGTTCGATGTTGACACAAAAAAACTATACGATCTGTACATAAAATTAATGACCCAGCCTCCGCCGCACCCGAAGTAGAGTAGCGTCGGCATCTTGCCGGCTACTGCAGCAGCGCAACAGATTCGGCAGAGGCCGAAGCGCAGTACCTAAGGAAGAAACATGGATTCAGTATCACCTCGCATAACTCGACGCCAGTTTGTGGCATCCTCGTCGGCCGCTTTGGCTGCCGGCAGTTTCGTAAGCCAGGCTTTCGCCGCGAGCTCACCGGTAGCGGGACAAAACCAGATAGCAGGTCGCGGCCCCTTCCGCGTAGTCATTGACACTGATCCCGGCGTAGACGACGCTCTGGCACTCCTCCTTGCTATGCGCTCACCAGAATTAAAGATTGAAGCCATCACTCCGGTAGCGGGAAATGTTCCGCTGGAGCTGTCGCTTCCCAATGCCTTGCGAATGGTCGAGATCGCCGGTCGAACGGATATTCCGGTTGCAGTGGGCGCCAAGGCCCCTCTGCTGCGCCGTCTGGTAACCGCTGCTTATGCACACGGCGAGAACGGGCTGGGAGGAGCCGTCTTCCCCGAGCCGAAGATCAAACCTGTCGCCGAGCCCGCTGCAAAATTCATTTCACAAATAGTTCGAAAGTATCCCGGCGAGGTAACGCTGATCACCATAGGTCCGCTGACGAACATCGCCACCGCGTTAAATATGGACTCCGAATTAGCACGCATAGTGAAAAGCCTGGTCATGATGGGTGGCTCGCTGTCGGGAGGAAATATTACGCCCGCTGCCGAGTTCAATGTTTACGTTGATCCGGAGGCGGCCCGCATAGTCTTTCAATCGGGCATTCCTATCACCATGGTCGGTCTGGACGTCACGCGCAAGACCTCGCTGACTGACGAACACGTCCGAATCCTAGAAGCTGGTCAGAACCCCGTCAGCCAGGCGGCGGCCAAGATCGCTCGCAATGCTATCAATCACAACCGCGAGCAGGGGTTTCTGGTGGGACCGAACATGCACGATTCACTTGCCGTGGCGGGCTTTCTTGAGCCGTCCCTTCTCAAATTTCAGGATTATTATGTCGACGTGGAAACCACCGGCGAGCTCACTGCGGGAGAAACCTTAGGTTACAGTCCGATGTCCGGCGACTTGCAGCGCCGGCCCGAAAGCGAGAAGCAGGCAGCTCTGACCATGCAAATTCGTGGGTCAGCACCTACGCTAGCCCGCACCAAGACGTCTCCAGTCGTGCGCGACAAATTTGTTCCTAACGCAAAAGTTGCCATCAAGGTGGATTCGGCAAGGTTCTTCGACTTGCTCATTGGCCGTCTATCCGGAAAGCAGTAGTTGATTCGTAATTTTGAACTTTGAGGTGAGTCATGAAATTTAGCCGGATCTGGTTGACTGCCGTACTCCTGGCGAGCTGTCTCACGTGTTGGGCTCAACAGAAGCGCAAGATCATCATCGATCAGGACGCGGGCGGACCCGCCGGCACCGACCAACAATCCATGCTCCTGTTAATCCAGTCCCCGCAAACGGATGTTCTGGGCATCACGGTCGTGACCGGCGATCAGTGGTTGAACGCAGAGGTCGCGCACACCTTACGAATGCTCGAACTCATCGGAAGAACCGACATTCCGGTTTTTCGCGGAGCAGAGTATCCGTTAGTCCGCCGAAAGGAAGAAACTGAATTGTGGGAGCAGATGTATGGGTCCGTGACCTGGCTGGGAGCGTGGACACCCAAGTTCTACCATCCGCCCGACCAGTTGGGTGAAATGCCGGAAGGGGCACCCACTACCAAAGCCGCCGATGAAGATGCTGCCCACTTCCTGGTGCGCATGGTCCGAAAATATCCCAACGAGATCACAATTTACGCGGGCGGCCCCATGACCAATCTGGCGCTCGCCATCTCCATCGATCCCGAATTTGCGCGCCTGGCCAAAGAGCTGGTGTTCATGGGCGCAAGCCTCAACCCGCGAACCGACAATCCCGAGTTCATCAATGGCCCGCGGCACGAATTCAATATTTGGTTCGATCCGGAGGCATCTCACATTGCCTTGAGGGCACCCTGGAAGAAAATCACATGCACAACAGTCGACATCTCGGTGAAGACACGCCTGACTACCGAGCTGATCAACCGGGTCAAGGCGGGCGACTCGCCGGCGGCTCGCTATATCGGCAAATATGCGCAACTCTACGGGGAATACAATTATTTGTGGGATGAATTGGCGTCGGCGGCATGGCTCGATCCCAGTGTAATTACCAAGAAAGAAACCCGCTTCATGGATGTCGACTTAGATCGCGGCGCCGGCTATGGAAACATTTTGACCTGGGTCGAATCCGACAAGCCTAAGATCCAGGTGCAGCCGGTGGAAATACAAGTGGATCTGGATACCGAGAAGTTTTACAACATGTTTGTGGATTTGCTAAAGGCGCCCACGCCAAAAGCTCACTGAGCGGGCGGCTGCCCAGACCTGTGGAATTCTATTGCGGCAGTTGCGCTAACGCCTTCTGCGCCGCCGCATGATCAGGATGCTGTTTAAGAAGCTCGAGTAGGACACTCCGAGCTTTGTCCGCCTTGCCCTCGATTGCGTATACCCGGGCCAGGTTCAGATAAGACTGATCAAAGCCAGCAGCAACCCGAATGCACTCTTCGAAACTTGCAACCGCTTCGTCCCGCCGACGCGTACGCAGGTAAAGTACACCGAGATTATTCAGTGCCTCCGGATACGCGGGACGGAACTTCAGCGCTCTTTGCAAGTATTCAAAGGCCCGCTGACTATCGTCGAGTTGAGCAAACACCATTCCCAGGCTGTAGTTCGCCTCCGGATCCTGTGGGCCGACCTCGACCGCCCGTTGCAGGACTTTGCGCGCCTCTTCCCATTGCTTCTCCTGGCGATACGCGTTTCCCAGGTTTTCCAGCGCAATCAAATGATCGGCATTCAATCGGAGCGCTTCTTGAAAATACGGAATAGCTTCCGCAGTTCGGCCCTCCCGTGTCAAAAGAAGTCCCAGGTTGTTCCAGGCATTTGGCAGAGTCTCGGGATAGCTGGCGGGACTTTTGGTCGCGCGTTCAAAGCTCTTCCGGGCTTCAGCATTCTTTTGTTGTTTCAGGTAGACGCTTCCCAGCCCATACCACGCCTCAGCGCTAGGTTCGTCACGCAGAGCAAGCCGGAATGACGCTTCGGCCTGATCGAAGTATTCATGTTGAAAGAAATCCGACCCGTAGGAAAGGTAATTCCGGCGAAACTCGGGGGTCTCCGATACGCCGGAGAACGGTAGGCCTTTCGCCAGTCGCTCCGTAGCCGTTCGCGGAATATGTCGAAAGTCTAGTTCGACGTGCTCTGGATCAATCGGGCCTTGATAAACCTTGACAACGTCACCCTTCTGGTCGATCAAAAATGATGTTGGCAGGCAGAGGTCCCGATGCCGATCAAAAAGGTGGCGATAGAGAATGTTGTAAATGCCAGCCACGTCATCGGATCCGTGAAGGATGGGAAATGAAAGATTGCGCTCGCGTACCAGTGTCCGCAATTTGTTGGGATCCGCAGAATCATCGACGTTGATAGCAAGCACCTGCAGGCCCCGTGCCGACAAGCGAGTATGCAAGCGGTTGAGGACTTCTAAGTCTCCCTCCGACCCCGCGGCACAGAATTTAAGAAGCACCGCCTTCCCCCGGAGTGCAACAAGAGTCCGCGTCTGTCCAGCGACATCAGGAAGAGAGAAATTCGGCGCAGCCACCGGCGCGACCAGCCAGGTTTCTACTGTCGCCGGAAGCGGCTCGTTGCTTTGCTGAAGATTAGTCGCTGTTAAGATCGGTCTTGGGTCGGGCATGGCCTCAGAAGCTGTTGATGCCCTTATCTTGAAGCGTTCCATTCGAGACGGCGCCGACCCTTCTTCAACCCACACTCGGTGGTTAACTGGAAGATCGCGAAGTTCCTGCACCGTCCCACTCGGCCAGCGGATCGACGCTCGGACCGGGCCTCCCGCCTTTCCCAAGCCAAAGAATATTTCCTTAGTGTGCTGGGAAAGAAATCCCGAACCGGCTTGAAGCATGCGAGTCTGCCGCCCAGATTCGGCTTCCAGCGTCATCACTGCGCCGATCGCGTCACGATTACTCTTAGTACCACGAAGTCGAAATACGATGGACGGTTCCAACTCCTTCATCACATTTTCTAGTAGACGCAATTGCGGAGCGTTACGGTTTTTCAAGAATACTTCCAGGCGTCCGTCGTGATCGAAATCCGCCAGCGCGAATGACCTGCCGTCCTCGAGAAAGTCCAATCCCACCACGCCCGAGACATCGGAAAAGGTTCCATCCCGATTGTTTGCGTAAAAGACATTGCGCTCGAAGCCACTCCACGTGCCGTCGGAGCGGATGAGTTCGTTGATGGCGTTCCATCCCTGCTCGTAATCGTGCTTAGGCTTGGCTTCCCCAGGTGAATGAGCAACTACCTGGCGCCAAAAGAAACTGTTCAAGTCTGCGCGGGAGGGACCAGAGACCATGCCGTTAGTGATGTATAGGTCCGGAAAGCCATCGTGATCAAAATCCCATGCGTCGCTCGACCAGGACCAGCGACCCATTTCAACTCCGGCCGAGGCGCTTGTATCTTGAAACTTTCCACTGGCGCTATTTTGGAGTAAAGAATTGCCTCTGGCGTGTTTGCGATACTGCGCTCGAACTGCTTCAGATGCGTCCTTTTGAAAGACTTCCTGCGTCGAAACCCTCTGGCCCGCTGCCGACCACATGTCCGTCACGTAGAGGTCCTGTGCTCCGTCATTGTCGTAATCAAACCAGCACACACTCATCCCTGCGCCGACATCATCCACGCCAACCTGAGCCGCAACGTCGGTGAACGTCCCATCGCCATTATTGCGGTAGAGGTTCTTCCGGCCGAAGTCGTTTACGACATAAAGGTCGGGCCAGCCGTCCTGGTTGTAATCGCTCCATCCACAGCAAAAACTGTATCGCGTGTTGTTTCGGTCCAAACCCGACTCTGCGGTAACGTCGCGGAAAGTCCCATCGCGGTTGTTACGCATCATGAAATTAGGTGGGCCGTTTTGCGCGTCATAATAAGGAGAGGGATATTTGTACTGGTCCGTGCCCTGATAATAAAGGTAAAGGCAGAAATAAATATCCAGCCAGCCATCGCGGTCATAGTCAGCGATGGCCGCCCCCGTGAAGGTTCCTTGCGGAGGCTTTGCAAACTGAAAAGCATCAGGCTTTTGGCGAAACTTGCCACCGCCTTCGTTGAGAAATAGAAGAGGGCCGTTGGTTCGCACTACGATCAGATCCTGCCGGCCATCATTATCAATATCGGCAAAAAGCGCGCACGCCGTGTTCTCCAGGATCCCGACACCCGATCCTTCTGTGATGTCCTCGAACGTTCCGTCTCCACGATTTCGATAAAACCGATTAGGAAGACCGGCGGCTTGGCAGACGTACAAATCATCGAAGCCATCATCGTCGATGTCGCCGACTGAAACCCCGTTGTGTCCGTAGATGTCTATGCCGCATGCCCCGTCGAGGACTGTCCGCCAATAATCCGCTCCGTGCAGCAACTGAGAAGAGTAAGAAGAAGTATTGCCCAACGCCTGCCCGGTGATGTCCGCGAAGATAGGAGCAAAGGATCGGCTTTGCGTCTCATCGAGCGCCTGCCATTTCCGCAGACGAAAGGGTCCGGCTTCGGACGAAGCCGTTTCCCACTCCATATCCCAATGCCCCACCCGTTGCTCGCGGTAGAAACCCTGACCCGAGCCAACTAATTCATAGCGCACTCGAGTATGCGGACCTCCCGGTGAATGCGCCCCAATACTGATCACCTGGAATTCAGCGGTCACGATTTTCGAGAAGAAGCTCAGAGCAGATCGCAGTTCCTGAAGAAATGCGCCTCGTCCGAGAGCAGACCCTTCTGTGAACTTATTTTGATGGACTTCGATCGGGGGCCCGGACCGCACAAGTCGCGATTCGATAGGCCGCAAGGCCGATCCCGAAAAGTCTGCAGCAAGCACCTTCTCGAATGTCTGTAATTCGTGGGGAGATTGCAGCAAACTCGAACTCCACTTTGCGAGCGTCGCCGCGATCTGGTCGTGATATTTTTCGGTGATGAACTCGTCCGAACCTGCCTGCACTTTCAAGAGCGTCGCATCGAGCGGGGTCTGAGCTCGATAGCGAGGATGCAGGTGGAACTCACAATCTGGTGAGTGTTCGCTCCCAGAATCGAGATGAAAGAAAGGAAAATTGAGGCCGCGACCGGGGACCAACGTCGCGAAGGTTCCCTGGCAGCATCGGATCAGAAAGTTGCGTCGACTGGCGTCTACCGGGCAATGACTAGACGGATAATACTTCTTCGATGCCCGACTCAGGACCATTCCCCCAAATCTACCTGCGGAATCCGCAATCTAACAGCCACGCCGGAACCCGTCAAGATTGAGCGAAATCACGTCCATGCGCACTGTTGTATGCTTTATCAAATATCTGAATGTACGCGTTTATGAACATTAACTCACCACGCATTCCTAGACTTACTCCACAATTCAAAAAATGCATCGTCGCGTTAGTGGCCGTACTGCCACTGGTCACTCCCGCCGCCCGCAGCTTGGCTTACCAAGACACATCCGCCGTAAAACCAGTCACGAGCGACACTCCAGAAGCCCACCTGGGCAAGGGTTATGACGCCTTAAAGCAAGACAGATACGACGCCGCTGCCAGCGAATTTCGAGCCGCTCTTGAAATCGACCCCAAGCTGACGTTGAGGGCGCGGTTTCCTTTGGCGGTTGCACTTTTCGAATTGCACAAGTCAGATGAAGCGCGCCACGAACTGGAAGTTGTCCGCCGTGAAGTGGGAGATCACCCAAACATCTTGTATTACCTTGGCCGGCTAGACCTGGACGAGCGCAACTTCAAGGGCGCAATCCGGAATTTGACCCAAGCGGCGGCCAAGCCTCCTTTTCCCGACACCGCTTATTATCTTGGATACGCTTACTTCAAACAGGGCGACTTAACCTCTGCTGAAAAGTGGTTAAAGGTTGCCGCGGAGGCGAATCCGCGTGACGCACGGATGCAGTATCAACTCGGCTCCGTGTATCGCAAACAAGGCCGCGAGCAGGAAGCCCAAAAAGCAGTAGCGATGTCAGAGGAACTACGCCAGCGAGACACCAATGAGAGCAGGATAAAGCTAGAGTGCGCGCAAAAGCTGGATCAAGGCCCACGTGAAGAAGCGCTCGCCGTCTGCGAGCAATTGTACGATCCCGACAACGCAGAAAAACTTACGGCGCTGGGCACGACTTATGGCCAACACGGGGAGTTGGAAAGAGCGTTGAAGTCTTTGAGCCGGGCGGCGGAGTTGGCTCCGCAATCTCCGCAGATGCAATATAACCTTGCTTACGCTCATTACCAGCTTAATCAGCTTGAAGAGGCGCGCGCGCCTCTAGCAAATGCTATCCAGCGATGGCCGGACTTATTCCCATTGAACGCCCTTTATGGCGCGGTCTTGTTGAAGCTCGGTCAGGATCGTCCAGCTTACGACGCCCTGCGCCACGCCCGGCAACTGAATCCGCAGGATCCCGCGACCGCGGATCTGCTCCACATGGCGGAAATCTACATCGCTTTAGGCCGTCCCGTGCAAGCGAAGGCCGAACAAACAAAAGCTGACGGCTTGAGCAAGGCACCAGGCAAAGTCCAATAACAAGTGTGATTAGGTTAACCCTCACCCAGCAGCCTTTTATGCCATGCGATCAGAAGAGCTGTCCCAATAATCATCAGGCCGGTGCAGAGGCCGATCCAGATTCCCAGCGCTCCCCACCCCAGGCTGAAACAAAGGACGCAACCTAGGGGAAGCCCTATGAACCAATAGGCCACCAGGTTTGCCAGCATTGGCGTTTGCGTGTCGCCCGTGCCGCGCAAAGCTCCGGTCGCGACAGTCTGGACGCCGTCGAACAACTGAAAAGCAGCCGCAACCAGCAAAAGCGAAGCGCCCACTCGAATCACATTCGGATCGGGAGAAAACAGTCGTGCGATAACTCTGGGGATGCTAATAAACACTAGTCCCGAAGATGCCATAAATGCCACGCCCAGCGCGATTGCAGACCATCCAGCGCGCATTGCTCCCGCCCGATCGCCCCTTCCCAGTTGTTGCCCAACTCGCCCAGCCTGAGCAGCGCAATCACTCGTTGAAGCTCGATTCGCATGGCGCCTGCCCAGGTCGGCATCGTGCGTTTAGACTCCACATAAACCAGCGTGATCAGAAGGACCAAAGCCATATAAATGCGCGATAGACACGTCGACCAACCCGATCCGGTAATTCCCATGGCTCGAAATCCAAGGTGCCCATAGATCAGCACCCAATCCCCAAAAGCGTTGGCGACGTTTGCGGAAATCAACGCGAACATGATGGGATACACCACGTTGATAGCCTGAAGGTATCGCCGCAATGCGAAATAAGTCAGCAGAGGCAACGTGCCCCAATTGAGCGCACGCAAGAATGGGCGCATGGGCTCAACCAGTTCCAAACTGATTCCGAACAACTGCATTAACGTCGGCCACAGCGAAACGCCCAGCATGAGAATCGGTGTCAGCAGAAAGGCAATGAACAGGCCATTCACCAGCCATTGCCGGGCATCCCGATGATCCTCACGCCCGTAGGCGTGGGAGACCAGAGTGTCCATGCCGAGCAGAAGCCCCCCACCGAAAATCACAACGCTGTGATACAGGCTCTGGCCTAATCCGGTAGCCCCAATCGCAACTGCGCTGTTTGGCAGACGCCCAACCATGATCGTATCCACGATACCCATCGTCATCCAGCCGAGTTCGGCGATGACAAGCGGCAGAGCCAGGCGAATTGTGGGGCGAAACTCTGGGCGAAGGGCCTTCGGGAACGTGAGCATGTGCAGAGACTGTTTTGTAACTTTAGCCCGCTATGGCGCAGAAGTCCGAATTTGGAAACTATCACTCGACCGCTAGAAAGATATACCGGAGTAGAAATAATCCCGTGAGTATCCAAAGCACGATGCTGACTTCGCGATATTTGCCCGCTCCCAGTTTTACGGTGGAGAACGAAATTACGCCTAGACTCAATCCAGTGGCGATGCTGAACGTCAGCGGCGTCGCCAGCATGGTCATAAATGCGGGAAATGCTTCGGTGAAATCCGCCCATTTGACGTGCGCAATGGATTGCGTCATCAACGCTCCCACAAGGATCAGGGCCGGAGCAGTGGCGAAGCCCGGGATGGCGGTCGCCAATGGAGAAAACAACAAAGCCAGCAGGAACAATACAGCGACAACTATGTTGCTCAGTCCGGTGCGAGCTCCCGCAGCAATTCCCGCAGCGCTCTCAATGTAACTGGTTACTGTGGAGGTTCCGGTCAACGCGCCAAACATGGTGCCCACTCCATCGGCCAGTAGGATTCGTCCAACCCGTGGAATTTTTCCGTTCTTGATGAAGCCCGCTTGCTCACATACACCCACCAGAGTGCCCACATTGTCGAAGAGGTCGACAAACAGGAATGCAAAGATGATCTCCAGCAATCCCAGGTGCATGGCGCCACGGAAATCCAGCTGCAAAAACGTGCTCGAGGGCTGCGGCATGGCGACCAGGCCCGATGGCCAAGAAGCTATTCCACGGACGATCCCGAACAACGTGGTGCCAAGTATTCCGAGCAGGATGGCTCCATTGATTCGCCGTGCCATCAATATCAGCGTGAGCACAATGCCGAAGCAAGCAGCCTGCACTGCGCGATCAGAAAAGTTTCCAATACTCACAAACGTCGCCGGATTTGCCACCACCAGTTTGGCGTTACGCATGCCAACGAATGCTATGAACAGCCCGATGCCGGCGGCGGTCGAGTGTTTCAGGCAGTCCGGAATTCCATCGACTATCTGTTCGCGCACGCGGGTAACAGTTAGAAGAACAAACAGCACTCCGGAGAAGAAAACCACCCCCAGCGCCGTGCGCCACGGAATATGCATGCCAATGCAAACCGAGTAAGTGAAATAGGCATTCAATGACATGCCGGGTGCAAGTGCGATGGGATAGTTGGCGTACAGCCCCATCACCAATGTCGCAACCGCTGCAGAAACACAGGTGGCGAAGACCACCCCTTCCGGCGGCATTCCAGCCTGTGCCAATATTTGTGGATTCACCACCACGATGTAGGCCATCGTCATGAAGGTGGTCGCACCGCCCAGAAGTTCCTGCCTTACAGTTGTCTGATTTTCTGTCAGCTTGAAGTAACGATCGAGCAGTGCCTTCACTCGCGCTCCTTTTGCACTACGGACTCGTGCCAAAAGTCCTACAGAGTACCATTAATCCGTTAGCATCGCGCAGAGACACCAAGGTGCGAATTGTGCGCGCCAAGCGGAAAGTTCTGAGCCTACTTTTCTGAGTTGCGAGCGAGGTTTCGCATCTGGTTCAAGTACTCAACATAGATGGGGATGGGAATATCGGGAGAATCTCCGTCATTAAGGAAATGCTCCAACCGGATCTCGAGCGGAATCGAGCTGATCACCTCGCGGAAACGCGGCATCTGCAAATATTTTACCTTCCATATTTCGAACATCAACGATCGGAACTGCTCGCTGATGAATCCCATCTTGCGTTCGTCCAGATAAATGGCGTCAAAATGATGGTCAGCCAGCGTTTTGCGAATGGGGTCGTCGGGTAGCGAGAACGTATATACCAAATGGAACACATCGGCGAGATCGCCCCACAGGTCCTTTTCTTCTCGCGCCGCAAAGCGAAACGCTGTGCCAGTTCGCTGCTGACTAAGTCGGGCGCCATCGCTCATCTGCAGCCCGTGTCGGCTCAGTTCGTCGCGAAACCAGCGCAGTCGTTCTGCCGTCAAATGGTGCCGCAGAAACTCCACGGCATAAGCGTTCGGCAAATACAGTTTGGGATCGGCATCGAGACGTCCCAGCCAGGGATTCCAGTCCTTGCGCTCCAGGACAGCGATCAACTGCGTGAGTTCACCAACCGTCGTGTCCGGGTGATATTTCACTGCCTGCCAGAAATGCTCTGTGGAATCGTAGGTCGCGCCGTAAAGTCGAACGCCTTCCTCGATCGGATACCAGTTTGAGAGCACCCGTCCGGGAATTGATGGCGACGCACTCCAGCAGTTCAGAGAATGCTTCCATTTCTGCTGCACTGCCAGGAATGCCTCGGCGTAGCCGGGCGGGAGTGGTTCCTTGACGGCAGCGATGGCCTGACGAAGTTCTTCACTGGTATGCGTCACGAGCGCTTCCAGCGGACGTTCGTCGACCATCGAAACAACGCGGCCCTCAATTCCCCTGCGCAACAGCTCCTGCCCTATACCCTTGCCTGTGTTGTCCAGCGGGTTATCCACCTTCCAGCGCCGGGTTTGGGCTTCAACGTAAGGAAACAATTCAGCGAGCGACCTGAATTCGATGAAACCGTGAATGGCAAAGGTAACCGGGCGGCTATCCTTCAAAATTGTGGTAGAGGGTGTGACAATGGCTTGCAGTGAAACCTGGTCGGCCCACAAAGGTGAGCCCAGACTCAGCGCAATCAGAGCAAGCTGGATCATGCCTCCAGATGCTGCGTTCTTTTTTCTTGGAAACTCTTTCATGTCAATCCCCAGCCGGTTGGCAGTCTAATAATCCCATCAATTCTTCCAAACTCCAACCGTGATCGTGCGTCCGCTTGCCGGAACCTATAGTTAAAGCCGAGAGCCCTTCTCCCGAGTTACAAGAGTTTGGCCTGAGGTTCTCGAAGTAAAGGTTTAGCAGGGTGGATGAACCCGAGAACACTCACGCTCGGCTGACGCTGCCCCGGCCATCTTGAAAAGCGTCGCATTCCCGATTCAACGATGAACGGTGCCCAGATGATTCCAAACTCGACGAGGCCGGCCACACCGTCATGGCCAGGTGTCACCCCTCGCGCGCCTCTAAACTGGAGCCGCGCCCCCCTGTACAAACAATTGCTGTTGGCGCGGTGATCTTCTTATTGACATTTTTGCTACTTGACAGGTCATCGGCAGCCTCCCAAGCGTGGGCTGGGGCCCCAACCTGGTACCTTCCGGTGGGGCTGACTTTGACGCTGCTGTTGTGTGGCGGCATGGGGTATCTGCCGCTGGTGTTCATTTCTACCCTACTCGCGGCTCTAGTGAACTACCACCGCCCAATCCTTTCCTGGTGCGGAGTTCCTGGGTTGACCGTCTACATCCCTTATATCGCCGGTGTGATCATCCTAAGAGGACGATGTCGAATTGATCCCAAGCTCGGCAAGGTGCAGGACGTCGCACGGTTTGCCCTGACCTTGCTTGCTGCCGCGATTCCCAGCGCCGGTATTGGGACCCTGACTCTGCTGGGAGACAACTTGATCAGCCGGTCCGACGCTCTCAAGACAGCAATAAATTGGTGGTCGAGCGATGCGATCGCGATTATTACGTTCAGTCCTTTTCTGCTGTTGTACGTAGCCCCGCGGGTAAACTCATGGATGACGGCGGGGGCCGATGTTCACCCCTCGGCGCCGCGCCCACGACGCCACATCGCTGTGATTGAGATCCTGGAGAAGTCTGCTCAAGTTGGCTCTGTCTTGGCGGCCATTTGGCTGGTCTTTGGCTTGGCGGCTGCGGCTCCTTATCAGCCTCTTTATCTGCTGTTCATTCCGGTTATCTGGGTTGCGGTCCGTCATGGTCTGCCGGGCGCAACCCTCACCACGTTTGCCATCAACGTGGGAATGATGTTCGCAGCCTACGTCACACACGCCCCGGGAGGAGGGCTGCCTCGTCTGCAACTTGCCATGCTGGCGCTGGGGTTAACCAGCCTTTGCGTGGGAACCGTGGTCACCGAGGGCATGCGTGCGGAAGTGGAGTTAGAAAAACGGGCGCGCTTGGAGATGTTCGGGGCTGAAATCGGCACGGTGTTGACTCGAAGTGGGAACCTTGCGTGGAGGCCTCAAACTTTGTGTGGAGGCCTTCGTCCGTCACCTCGACGCAGCCTTGGTCCGGGTTTGGTCACTCGACGACTCCACCAAGCTTCTTCAGCTCGCAGTGATTACTTATCCCGACGAGCAGGCTTCTTCTGTGTTCCGAAAGAATGTAACCTTTTGCAAGTAAGTGGTGGTCTTCAAAACTGGAAGTCTAGTGTAACGCCGTCAAAACTTTAAGGGTCAAGGAACTTGAGCCGAAGGAACCAATTCATGAGGAGACCGCAGAATTACAAAATGAGATTTGGACTGGTCATGGTGGCTACGCTCACAGTTGTTTGCCAGGGGGCGAAGGCCGACGATAAGCGACCGACGGCGCGGGAAGTGGTCGCGGCTATCCAAAAGAATGTTGGCGTACCGTGGAACTCGGAAACCGTCGATACGTTCAAGGCAGGAAACCCCGACACCACGGTGACCGGCATTGCCGTAACCATGATGGCGACGCTGGATGTGTTGCAGCGGGCCGCGGAAAAAGGGCAGAACTTGATCATCACGCATGAGCCCACTTTTTACAATCATTTGGATATCCCCGAAGACATGGAGCAGAACGATCCGGTTTGGACGGCGAAACGCACATTCATCGAGAAACACGGGCTGGTGGTGTGGAGATTTCATGATCACTGGCATAGGAGAAACCCGGATGGCATCCTCGTCGGCGTGATGCACGCGTTGGGTTGGGAAAAATATCAGAACCCGGCGAACCAATATTTGTTCACGATGCCCGAAACAACGGTGGAAAGGCTCGCAGCAGAAGTGGCGAACCGGTTAGACACGCCTGTCCTGCGCGTGGTCGGAAATCCGGAGATGAAAGTGACCAGAGTCGCGCTCAGTCCGGGCTCTGCCGGCTTCGTACGAGAGACTCGCGCCCTGGCTTCGGACAACGTCGAGTTGCTCCTGGTGGGCGAGACCAGGGAATGGGAAACCGTGGAATATGCGGCCGACGCGGTCAGCGCGGGTAAGGCGAAGGCGCTCATTGTGATCGGACATGTCCCCTCCGAGCAGCCTGGGATGGAGGAGTGTGCGCGTTGGCTGAAGACATTTGTCAAGGAGGTCCCGATAGAATTCGTGCCCACGCGACAACCCTTCTGGACTGTGGAACAGAAACGAGCACATCACTGAAAGAGGTAGGTTTTTGTTTGGCGCCGAAAACCCTCTCGGCGCTGAGTCGCGGAAAGTCAGTTGCTTCTCCCGTCCGGCCATGGCACCGAAGTGCCATTTACAGTTTCGCTGATAGAAATTAACTTCTGTTGTCCCCGATTCTGCAGGAACTCCGCCGGATAACTCTCGGTGTTTTTCCCAGGATAGTATTGCGACAATTACCAGGGGAATGGGGAGGAGAAGACAATGCTGAGTAGACAACACCGTGCGGCCGACACGGATTTGTCCGATGCGGCACGTGAGCGTGCAGTACGTCAGGAAATTGCGGTTTTTCTGAACGCCTTGAGTTCCTATCCCGATCGGTTTGCGCTGGATCCTTACCTTAGTTTCGAAGAGCACCTATTTCTTGTGGGTGTGAACAATCCGTTATCCGCGACCGGTGGTGACCGACGCCGGAGTTGCCAACGTTAATCCTCACGGATCAAAGTGTCACATCCGCCGTCAGGCTAATTTAGTTATCCGACTTGTTTTCCACCCATCGGCATCACGAGCCCCTCGCCCGGTAATCTCGGTAGAAATCAACTCCGCTGCAAGCCCGCACTTACGAAGGTGAGCCGCGACCCGCGATTTGGCTCGCGCCCAACCTCCTCTGCTATCAAGAAAAATTAAGACCGAAGGGCCAGCTCCACTGAGAGCCACACCAAGTAGGCCGGACTCGGGGGGCAATTTTTTCAATGCCGGCAGCAGCGGGCACAACGATGCGCGATAAGGCTGGTGAAGGCGATCATCGAGTGCCGGAGCCAGCAAATCTGCGCGGCCCTGGGTAAAGGCCGCGAGCAGCAACATGGAATTTTGCACATTCGTGACCGCATCGGCGCGGGAATATTGCGAGGGCAGCACACGGCGGGCTTGCTCAGTGGAAAGGGTTTGCGGTGGAACGGCCAACAGCAGGGGCCAATTTCCTCGGGGAGCGACGCGAGCGATTTGTGCTTCTCCATTGCCTGAGATACGCGCTACCGCGAGGCCACCCATCCAGCAAGCAGCAGCGTTATCGGGATGGTGCTCGCGACGGGATGCTTCGCCAACAATCTGACTGTCGGTCCAGCGCAAACCGCCGAATTCCACAGCCAGCGCGATTCCTGCAAGACGCGCCGCGGCAGAAGAGCCGCATCCCTTGCCGATGGGAATCTGGTTCTCAATCCGGAGGTCGAGTGGGTGAACCGGCTTAGCTTCAGCCTGCAATACTTCCCGGTAAGTTGTAAGGATAAGATGGTTTTCAATCTGACCACATACTTCGGAATCCCTGCCACGAGCCTGCAACGAGAACTCTGCTGCAATCCGGGCACGAACGTTGAGAAACAATTTTAGAGCGAGAGCAGCGGCGTCAAAGGCTGGGCCAAGATTGGCCGACGTCGCAGGCAAAACTAGTTCCAGAGGTTTAGCATCCGATCGATCGCGGCGAGTATGCTTGGACATGGCTCAGAGATCAACTTAGCCTTCGATGATGATGATTATCCTGCACCGAACTCTGACCGGAGCCACCACAATCCCGTGATGGCCAAATGCTAAGTGCTGAATTTCTCCACCGTTCGGATGACGGCGTCTGCGCTGGCCTCCAATACCACTGGTCCACGTTGCTGTTCGGAAAGACTTCGTGCTTCCTTTTCGTGCGCGCTCCCGGAAAACAAATCTCCGCGGTGAAACTTCAGAGTGAACTCCGGATCTTTCAGCAAATGGCCAGTTAGAATCAATATTACGGTTTGATTTGCTCGGACGAAACCTTGCTTGAGCAGTTTCTTGAGACCCGCGAGAGTGACCGCCGAGGCGGGCTCGCAGCCGATGCCATCGGCTCCGATTTCGGCTTTGGCTAGCGCAATCTCTACTTCGCTGACTTGCTCCACCGTTCCATCCGTGGCTTGCAGGACACGTATTGCCTTCTTCCACGATGCAGGATTTCCGATCCGGATGGCTGTGGCCATAGTCTCTGCCCGCACGCGAACCAGTTCTTTCCCGCCAGCCTCACGGAGTGTTCGCACCAGCGGGTTAGCGCCTTCCGCCTGAATTATCGAGATCCTGGGCAGGCGGGAAATCAAACCGAGCTCTTTCATTTCAAGGAACGCCTTGCCCAGCGCTGAAGAATTGGCCAAATTTCCGCCGGGCACGATTACGTGATCCGGAACTTGCCAATCAAGCTGCTCCAACAACTCCAATGCAGCCGTCTTTTGCCCTTCGAGGCGATAGGGGTTGACCGAATTCAGAAGGTAAACCGGCATCCGCTGCACGACTTCATTCAGGACTTGCACACAACCATCGAAATCGGTTTTCAATTGGCAGGTCACCGCGCCGTAGTCCAGTGCTTGCGACAGTTTTCCCCAGGAGATCTGCCCCTCCGGGATCAGCACCAAGCTGCGCATGTCGCCGCGCGCGGCATAAGCGGCCATGGAGGCGGAAGTGTTCCCGGTAGAAGCGCAGGCCACCCAGCGGAATCCCTCCTGCCGGGCGAAAGACGCAGCCACAGTCATGCCCGTGTCCTTGAAAGAACCGGTCGGATTCATGCCCTGATGCTTGCCGTACAACCGCTGCATGCCCGCTCTGCGGGCACAGCCAGGAAGTTCATAGACCGGTGTATTCCCTTCGCGAAGGCTAATCACTGTCTGCGAGTCAGGTAACTCAGGAAGAACTTCGCGAAACCGCCATACGCCGCTTTGGTCGAGGGGAAGATCCGAGGTCTTCCGCTGGCGCCAAAGATTCTTGAGCGGACTGAGGTTCCCTTGGATTCCGTCTGTAGACTTCCATCCCGGGTAGATGATTTCCAGCAAGTCCCCGCAAGTGGGGCAACGAAAACTTTGTGTAGCCTGGCGGCTAAGTGCACCGCAGCCAATGCAATGCATTTGGGACGAGAGCTGCTGCGGCTTGGGCGCGGATGCCGTTCGATCAGTCATGATTCGATTAGCCATGGTTTGATCAGCCATGGGATGGAGCAGGCGACAACTTGAATCTTATCTTCCGCCGCGCAGATATGCGTCGGTCTTGTTGATCCAGTCGGCACGCGGCGGACTGAAGACGTCGAGGTCTACCGTATCCGCCAGCGCTTCGGCCTTATGTGGCATATGTGGAGGGATAGTCAACACCTCACCGCTGTTCACTACGATCACTTTGCCGTCAATCCAGAACTTGAGAGCTCCTTCGAGAACATAAGTGATCTGCTCGTTGTGGTGACTATGTTCAGGCACGATGCAGCCCTTTTTGAGCAGTACTCTCGCGAGCATCATTTCTTGACCAACCACAAATTGGCGCTGTAACAGGGGATTCAAATCTTCCAGTTCGACAGCATTCCAGGGGATATATTGCAGTTCGAGCTTCCTGACGCTGCTTGGGTTTGACTTTCGTGAACGAACTGGGCTCTTTTTTCTCGATATTTTCTTGACCGTACGCTTTGACTTTGCCATGTTAAGCCTTCCAGCATCGTGCTGATTTGTTTTTCAAATCTCAGTTCTGTGAGTTTGCAGTTCTCGGTTCTCAGCTAGCTCGCTACAAGCCTTTGTACAGGCCTCCGTCTACCAGTAGGGTTTGCCCCGTGATGTAGGATGCGCGCTCTGAGGCCAGCCACACGATAGCGTCCGCAACCTCTTTCGGATTTCCTAAGCGTTTGAGGGGAGCGTCCGCGGCCCAAGCTTCAAAGATTTCTTTCTCGTTCTTAGCTTGCGCAACGGAACGACTCTTGGCCAGTTCTTTGAGCCGATCCGTCGCTGTGTAACCGGGTCCAACGTTGTTCACCAGAATCCCGTCCTTGCCGAATTCATTGGCCAAGCTTTTGACCAGCCCTACCACCGCAGCCCGGACCGCATTGGAAAGCACCAGATCAGCGACAGGCTGTTTTGTACTAATGGAGGTGAGCGTGATAATGCGTCCCCAGTGCTGGCGCTGCATATGAGGAATGATTTCGCGGGCGAAGAAGACCGTGCTGAGAAAGTTGAGGTCCACAGCCTTGCGCCAATCCTCCACGCTGGCGGCGAGGAAGCCCTTGGCTGGAGGACCGCCCGCGTTGGTGACACAGATATCGACTTTTCCAAATTTGGCGGCGACCGCAGCTACGAAGCGGTGCACCGCGTCGGCATCGGTGACGTCGAGTGCTTCGACAAAGACTTCGGTATTGTATTGTCCGCGCATTTCGTCGGCAGCTTGCTCCAAGGTTTTGGGGTTTCGGGCGCACATTGCGACCCGGCATCCCTCGGCGGCAAATCCCTCCGCGGTAGCACGACCAATGCCTTGGCTGGAAGCAGCCACAATCGCGACCCGTCCCTTGAGCCCTAAATCCATGAAGTTGGGATTATAAAGGCAAGGCATGGCCATTGGCGCGCTGGACCCTCTTGCCGGGCTCGCCTCAGAACGTTACTCTAAGAGGCTTGTCTGCCTGCTGCTAAGGAGCAATCCAATGAAACCGCACAAACGCCGCCAGGAAACCGAAGCCGTACGCGGAGGCACCGATCTGGGCAAGAAAAACGGGCCCTTGGTGACCCCCATCTATCAGACGTCCACGTTTGAGGTTACGGATAGCGACGAGCAGGTGCGCGCCACGAACACCGACCGGTTTTACACCCGGTATGGAAATCCGACTCACACCGTGGCGGAATCATCCGTTGCCGAACTGGAGGGCGCAGATGGCGCATTGCTATTTGCGTCCGGGATGTCGGCGATTACGACTTCAATCTTATCCTTGCTGAAGAGTGGTGATCACATCGTGGCACAACGGGACATTTATGGCGGCGTTACGAAATTCTTCAGTCAGTGGCTGCCGAAGCTAGGCATTGAAACAACGTTTGTGGATACCACGGAATACGATCAGCACGAGCGGGCGCTCCGGACCAACACTCGATTGCTGTACCTGGAATCGCCGACCAATCCCACGTTGAGGGTAGTTGATCTGCGCAAAACGGCTGCGTTGGCAAAGCGGTGCAATCTGATCACGTTAATTGACAGTACGTTTGCCACACCGATCAATCAACGGCCGCTGGAGTTTGGCATTGATCTGGTGATGCATTCGGGCACCAAGTATTTCGGCGGGCATGCCGATCTGATTTGCGGCATCGTCGCCGGACGGCGGGACTTGATCCAGAAAATTCATGAAACCCGCACCACGCTGGGTGGAACTATGGATCCGCATGCCGCCTGGCTTCTTCTTCGCGGAATGAAGACGCTCGCGCTCCGAGTGCAGCGGCAGAATGAGAACGCTTTGCGCGTAGCTCAGTTTCTGGCCCAACATCCCAAGGTGCGGAGAGTGCATTATCCATTCCTTGAAGGTCATCCGCAGAGAGCCTTAGCCATGGAGCAGATGGCGGGCGGGGGCGGAGTGCTCAGTTTTGAGGTGGATGGCAGTGGCGAAGATGCTCGTCATTTATCCGAATCGCTGAACTTGTTTACCCTGGCGCCGAGCCTTGGCGGAGTGGATTCTCTGGTAAGCATCCCGGTGCTCACGTCCCATGCCATGATCTCGGCCGAGCAAAGGCAAAAAATGGGCGTGACCGAGCAATTGATCCGATTGTCGGTGGGAATTGAAAGTGCGGAGGACTTGATCGCCGATCTCGAGCAGGGGCTAGCGATGGTGAATCCGGCGCGTCAGCATGTGGAAGTAGGATGAGCAGGACATTTAACGCGCCGAGAGACTCACTTCTGCAGGTAATGATGCTCGTTTTGTTGTTCTGCCTAGGTGCATCCTGTGACGCGCCAGCTTCTTATGCTCAAGAGTTGAATAAACAGAATTTAGCCGCTAAACCGAATACTGTATCTGCCCTGACCAAGAAAGTATTGGATGCCATTCGAAATAAGGACACCAATCTCTTATCGGCTTTGGTTGATCCAACCGGCATCTACATAGGATTCGATACTGACAAGATAAACGCCGCTCGATTCAGGAAAGAGCTTCTTCAAAAAGGCCCGGCCTATTGTGTCATTTTCGACACCTCTTGCGGAAATCCAAATAGCTCGGAGCCGGATTCGTCATTGCGAGCTCATCTCATTCGTCGACCGATAACAATTCAAGTAGGAGGGGTGGAAGACTTTCCGGACGAGATACCCGTAGCGGTCAAGAGCGCAACCACTCCGAATGAAGCACTGTTTACTCTTTTCTTTCGACGTGTAAAAGGGGGTTGGGCCTTGCAACAGATTGAGTATTTTTAGAGTCGGCGCACGGGCCGCACCGTTCAATTACTGTTCCTGAGGAGATCGATGGAGAACCTACGAGCGGCGGTCATTGGTCTGGGGTTTGTGGGAAGAGCGCATCTGGAAGCGCTCCGGCGGCAGGGTATCCAGGTAAAAGGACTGTTGAGCAGTTCGCCGGATAGAAGCGCGCAAGCAGCTCGCGAACTCGGCTTGGATCGTGGTTATGAATCCCTCAATGATCTGGTAAAGGACCCGTCCGTCGACGTGGTCCACGTCTGCACGCCAAATCATGTCCACTTCGAGGAGGCCAAGGCCGCCCTGGAAGCGGGCAAGCACGTCATGTGCGAGAAGCCTCTCGCCATGGATGTGCGCCAGAGTTCCGCGCTGGTTGAACTCGCGCAAAAGCACAAACGAGTGGGTGGCGTCACTTACAATCTGCGTTTTTATCCGCTGTGCCAGGAAGCGCACGCAATGGTGCAACGCGGCGTGATCGGCGAGCCGCGGCTAGTGCACGGCAGTTTTTTGCAGGATTGGTTGTTCTGTCCCAACGATTGGAACTGGCGTTTGGAGCCGCAGCTCGGCGGCGAGTTGCGAGCTGTATCGGATATCGGCACCCACTGGCTCGATCTAATGATGTGGATTACGGGGCGCAAAGTGACCGAGGTATGCTCCGATCTGGCTACAGTGATCCGCGTACGGCAGCGTCCACGCGGGCGCGTGGAAACATTTCAGAAGCAGAGTGCTGGCGCCTTCGATGAAGTAAAAATGACTACGGACGATTATGCGTCCATCTTGCTGCATTTTGAAGGCATGCTTCGGGGAGTGATGACCGTGTCGCAGGTCAGCGCCGGACGCCGGGCACGTTTGTGGTTTGAGGTGGATGGTTCCGAAGCTTCTCTAGCCTGGCATTCCGAATCGCCCAACACGATGTGGATCGGACACCGCAACCAGCCTAACCAGGACATGATGAAGGATCCCGCGCTGATGAGTCCCGAGGCCCGTGGCTATGCCGTATATCCCGGCGGACATACTGAGGGTTATCCTGACACCTTCGCTCAACTCTTTAAGGATTTCTACGCCTACATTAGAAAGGGCGACCTGACGGCTCGCCGAGACTTCCCCACTTTCCAAACCGGACACGAGGAACTCATTCTCTGCGATGCAATCTCTCTGAGCGCGCGTGAACGGCGTTGGGTCCCGGTAAACTACAAATAACATCACCTACAGCAAACTTCTGGTTGACTCTCGCACCGCCAGTTCTGGGGCCATCTTGCGATGCACCGCAGAGGCTTCCCGTTTTTCTAACACCGTCTTGATTCCGTCCACCACAATGCTTGCTGCAGCGGCGCCCATAGCTTCCATGGGTTGACGAACTGTAGTGAGAGGTGGGGTGTAGAGGCTGGAGGCGGCGACATCATCAAAGCCGACTACGGAACAATTTTCTGGAACACGAAGTCCGGCTTTGGCCAGAGCGCGTATGGCTCCGAAGGCGGTCATGTCATCGAATGCCATCAGAGCGGTAAACGGACGCTTACGCTTGATAAGCTCCTCGGTCAATTTGTAACCAGCCTCAAAACTTGAAGTGGGATCTCGTGACTCGGGAAGGTCCACAACCAACCGATCATCCAACGTCATGCCGTTCGCTTTGGCGAAGGCTCGAATTCCCTTCCAGCGTGGAGCCCTGTCAGCAAGGGTTTTGGGGCCGCGGATGAAGGCGATTTTGCGGTGTCCGAGCGAATGCAGATGTTCGACCGCAAGCCGGGATCCCATCTCGTTGTCCACGGTTATCGAACTAGCGAAGTCGGTCTGCAGACTCCGCCCAATCAATACTGTTGGAATGCTGCTCTTCTCCAGGTCGGCTAGAACGTCAATATTCACAAACAGCCAGTTGGCCAGCACGATGAGCGCTTCCACTCGCCGGTCGAGCAGCATTTCCAGATAACGTTCGAAACGGCTGCGCTCATTGTGGACATCAGTGAGGATGGGAAGGTAGGAAGATTGATAGAGAGAATTTTCGATACCGCGCAGAATAAGAGTGCAGTACGGATCCGTCATGTCAAATACCATCACCCCGACGGTGTGAGTGCGCTTGCTACGGAGGGAGCGGGCAAAAAGATTCGGGCGGTAGCCTAGCTTCTTGGCCACTCTCTCAATTTTCTTTTTGGTGGTTTCAGGAATGTAGCGAGCCAGGGGCGCATTATTGAGGACGATGGAAACCGTGGTTGAGGAAAAACCACTCTCCTTCGCTACATCACGAATCGTAACCATCGAGCTTCTTACCTTAGAAGCAGCTAACGCTATCCGCCACTCAGTTTATATGTATCCGAGCCCCGATAATCGATCATGGATGGTCTTTTCTGCATTGCCATCCTGCGATTGTCCGCCAGCGCTTCTTTTTTCCAACCCTGCCACCAGGGAGCGTCCCTGCATGCTTTCTGGAATCTCGTATCCGGCGAGATCGAGTAATGTAGGAGCGATGTCCAACAATCGCGCACCCTCGTATTCGCCATTGATCGGACAGTTTGGCGCCGCCAGTACAAACATGCCAAACTGCGCGTGATTGCAACCGTCAGGACCGGTATCGTTTTCCTGAACATGAATTCTCGAATGGCCCACCGTCCCAATCGATCTCCAGTAGAGACCGCCGAAATGAACGATCAAGTCAGGCGCCACGTTGCGCACATTGCGATAGATTTCTTTGGGTTTGAAAACCAATGACTTGAGCGGCTGACCTTTGTCGTCGGCAAGGCGTTCCAACCGGGCTTTCATTTCGTCCTGGAAAGACTGGTAATCCGCGGCTGCAATCACGCCCTGGGGCTCGCGCCCCTGAACATTGAAAAACACACGCGCATAGTATCCGCCTTCGCTCCATACCCGAGTTTTGGCCCAGTTTACGTTCAACTTATCGAAAGGGGTAAGGGTTTTGGGATATTCATTCACCACCAGCAAGCCTTCGCGAATGAGCCATTCGTTGATAGCGAATCCGCCATCGAGACGTTGCGCGCCGTGGTCGGATATGACCAGCACGATGGTCTCATTGTCCAACAATTCGAGGACGCTGCCGATCTGCTCGTCGAGCCACAGATAATATTCCGGGATGGCGTTTTGGTAGGGATTTCCGGGCTCGAATTGAACGTGCTTCTCGTCAAAGTAGTTCCAGAAGCCGTGATGCATGCGGTCAAGGCCGATGTCCACAAAATGAAAGTAGTCCCACTCTTGTTCGGATATGAGCCAGCGCACCACCTTCCATTGCTTTTCGCTCATGCGGAAAATTTCTTCTTTGAGCCAGTGTTTGCGATCGGTGCGGAAGTTTTTCACGTCGACGGGATATTCACCCACCAGTTCATTGAGCTTGGCCTTGATGCTCGCCGGGTAGGTGAAGTCATTTTTGATGGTATCGGGGGTAAGAAAGCAGCCGATGCTGATGCCATTGATACGGCGCGGGGGATAATTCGGGGGCACTCCGATGATGATCGATTTCTTGCCTTCGCGAGCCAACTGATCCCAGATGGCGATGGCTTTGATGGACGCGGAATTGGCGAACCCGAGTTTGTCGTAGGAATAGTCGGTGCGATTGCGGAATCCATAAACGCCGAGGGATCCCGGGTCCTGACTGGTGCTCATGCACATCCATGCAGGAACGGTGATGGGAGGAACCACGCTTTCGAGGCGGCCGTACATGCCGGCGTCCATCAGACGGCGGAGGTTCACCAGGCGCTCATCGCCGAACACAATCTCAGGCGCGGCGCAATCCAGTCCGAGAACGCAGATTTTCATGTATTCAGAATAAAGAATTGCCTTCCATGGATTGGGGTACGGAGACACCAAGATAATTCAGAATCGTCGGCGCCAGGTCAATTATCTGCGCGTGATTGTGGCGCGCTAGGCTAAAAGCATGATTCGTAAAAAGAATACCGGGCACCGCCTCTGGGTCGACGATGTGATCCCCGCTCCAGCGGCGGATGTTGTCGTCGAGCAGTGTGTGAGAAAACCCGCCCAGCGCCGTGTGCCACGAAACGCGAAAGCCGGGATTAAAGTTCACCAAAAGATCCGGAGAATTCTCCACAAAAGCGCCGGAATAGATATCTTCCCGGCGTGAAACGCTGCGAATTGCCGCACGCTGAGTGGCTGGATCGGGCAGGTCTGCAAGCCCGGTCTGAATGGCGCGGCGCACGCGTTCCGCGTCGCTGCCTTCTTCCAGGATTCCAGCGCTCTCCCGGCCTTTGAAATTCAGATAAATTCCGCCGAGACCGACTGCGTAAGCGTAAGTTCTGGACCAGTCTATCGCAGCGAAGCCCTCCCCCAGATCCTCATTTGGCTTGCGATTGTCTTTCAACTTTAGTAAGCCGCTCTGCCACAACCAGGTGTTGGTGTGGAAGGCGCGGCGAAATGTTCCGAAGCCGTGATCGGAAAGCACGATTAGCAGGGTGTGCTCATCTACCTTGTCGAGAACGCACGAAAGCAGATCGTCACACTGCGCGTAGTGTTCCTCGATTCGTGGAGCGAACTCGGGAGCGAGATCGCGATCGAAACAGGGGTG
>WNGM01002286.1_pt1 | contig 28341 bp, 30 predicted proteins | sample 5400571 | NCBI WGS metagenome assembly WNGM01 (sample SAMN13153378, study PRJNA577476) | soil metagenome | isolation source: 100 cm soil or saprolite under Garry oak tree replicate 2 | place: USA:California | collected 2016-06-15 | reverse complement strand
TTGCTCACGAGGCCGGAATTCATCAGGACGGCATCATCAAGAATCCATCGACGTACGAAATCATCTCGCCGGAAACGGTTGGTGTGCCTTCGCGCTCCCTGGTGATGGGCAAGCACTCTGGCCGCAACGCGTTGCGCGTGAGCCTGCGCGACCTCGGCTTTGAAGCGACTGACACGGAACTCGCCGAAATTTATCGCCGAGTCACCGCCCTGGCTGACGAATCGAAATCCGTGCGGCCGCGCGATATTCTTGGGATCGCTCATGAAGTGATCCGCCGCGGCGCGTCGACGGTTCCTGCCGAGGCGTCTTCCGCGGCATAATCGCTGGCATAATGCATGACATAAGAATTGTTGCGTCAGGGAAATCATGAAAAAGTCCATCGTGCTGCTGCCCGGTGACGGTATCGGTCCGGAAGTTACGGCTGCCGCCGCGAATGTGCTCAAAGAGTGCGCGCGCGAATTCCATCATCAATTTGAATTTCAGGAACATCCAGTCGGTGGAACGGCGATCGACTTGACTGGCACGCCGTTGCCCAACGCAACGATTGACGCCTGTCGCAAAGCCGATGCTGTGTTCCTCGGCGCGGTTGGCGGCCCGAAATGGGATTCGCTGCCCGTAGGCAAGCGGCCGGAGAGCGGTCTGCTCGCGCTGCGCCAAGGCATGGGCCTGTACGTGAATGTGCGTCCAGTGAAGCTACTCGAACCTCTGCGCGGCATGTCGCCGCTGAAGCCGGAGCGCTTGGGCGATTTGGACTTGGAAATTATCCGCGAACTCGCGGGCGGTATGTATTTTGGCGACCGCGGACATAGCACGGAAGCTGGCAAAGAACGTTCGTGGGACACGGAGTCATATTCCACTCCCGAAATTGAGCGCATCGCGACTTTCGCTTTTGCCCGCGCAGAGAATCGTTCCCACCGGCTGTGCTCGGTGGACAAGGCTAATGTGCTCGCCAGTTCGCAACTTTGGCGCCGCACGGTCACTGCGATGAGTTCTGTGTACCCGAATGTAAAACTCGAACACATGTACGTCGACAACGCGGCAATGCAATTGACGCTGAAGCCCTCGCAGTTTGACGTACTGCTGACCACCAACATGTTCGGCGATATTTTAAGCGACGCTGCCGCGGCGCTCGTGGGCTCGATCGGCCTGATTCCTTCTGCGAGCTTTGGCTCGGGCGCTCCCCTTTTTGAGCCGATTCACGGCTCGGCACCTACTCTGGCGGGCAAGGACTCCGCAAATCCCATTGGCTCGATTTTGAGCGCTACGATGATGCTGCGCGACGCCTTTGGCCTGAACTTGGAAGCCGATTGGGTCGAACAGTCGGTCGTGCGTGTCCTTACCGGTGGCTATCGCACGCCGGATTTGGCCGCAGGGGGCGTGAAACCCGTTGGAACTGCTGGCTTTATGGAAATTCTGCATGAAGAGATGCAGCGCACCTTGGAACACGCCGAACGCTACGGTTGGGGCGTCTAGTCTAGCTTCCAAAGTCTTGCAAATTTCCGTTCATAGGCTCACAATCTCAGCCCTGCTGAGGGGCAGAAATGCGCTGGTTCCGCCTACTAATCCTGGGATTGGCGTGCGTCTATCCGCTTTACTGGACGTCGCAATTCCTGCTGTTTTTTGTGCCGGAGAGCCTGATGGGGTTTTGGCTCGGCGATCCGATACAGGTGATTTCCATTTCCTATCTGCAGGCAATGGCAACTGTCCAGCCGCGCGCCGTTTTTCCGGCCCTTTGGGAGGCGCTGGGTTTCGCGGTGTTTTTTGCGGCGTTGATTGTTGGTTTGCGCGGCGACCGCTTTCTGACCGGCACACTCGCCATCGTTGTTCTTGGCCAGTCCGCGCTGTTGCCGTTCTTGAGCCTTGGGCTTGGTTCTCAGAACGTTTCTCCGGCCATCCTCACTGGCGGAACCGCGGCATTCGGCCTGATCGTTCTTGGCCTGTACCGGACTCTGCGGCGTACCGGAGGCATGGACTTTTTGGATCGCTTGGCCCTGTTGAGTTTGCTGGCCGTTTTGCCCCAGGCGACGTTGTGGATGACCTTCAAAGTCGCTTATCCGTTCTTTGACGTGCGACTCCTCCTGATGCGCCTTCTTCCGCTGTATCTCGCTGCGATTATCGCGGCCGTTCTACCGGCCAGATTTTCGGAGGCCGGATTCAGTGGCGTACGCTGGACGGAAATTTTGGCCAGTTCGGCGGCAGCCGGGCTTTTGATTATTGCGATCAGCCTCAGTGCACATTCCTTGAGCGCAAAGCTTTCAGAAAGCGACGGCCTTTCTCTGCAGGCTGGCTGCAGTATTCTGAAGAATTCGCACCTTGAACCCGTACGTGTCTTGCCCGAACTGCCCATAAGATGTTAATGTAACCAATTCGCAATAAGCCGCTGCGCGCTGTAAGGATAACAATCGGCAGGGGATATCCGCACCGGCAGCAACAGATTTCCAGGCCGACGGACCGGTAGAAACCAATTGTCAGACACATTGCAGACGAGTGAACTCACGCGAGTCGCGCGCCGTTAGGCACAGGCCCGCCATGTCAGACATTTCTCCAACCCCACATACGCACCAGACCCGCACCGTCGCGGGCCATCCGGTCTATTGGCGTGTCGAAGGCTCGCTCCTCGAACTGAGCGCGCTCCGGCAGGTCGGTTTCTTTACCTGGAACGCCCAGAGCTTTGCCGAACGATGGCGGCGCAGGGCGGGAATGGGTTTGATGACCCTCCTGCGCCCTGTTGCCTATCTCGCCGGGCGAACTCTTGCCACGCGGCTGCTTTATACGCTGCTGCGCGGCGTGACCCGCGACCGCCTCGATCTTCTCGGTGAAGAATATTTCGAATATTTTTTGAAGCCACGGCTACGGAAGAAAGCCGTGGAAGCTTTGCAGCACGCACAAAGCGAAGGCCATCAAATTGTGCTTATCGGGCAATCCCTCGACCACGTGCTTCGGCCTTTGGCGCGGCACTTGGATGTTCATTCCTTCGTCGCCAATCGCATGGAGTTCCGCGACGGTGTCGCAACTGGGCGTTTGCTCTTGCCTGTCATTCGCCCCCGTGGACCTTTCGCCTGGATTGCTTCAGGCGATGTGGATGGCCGCGTTCTGGAAGCCGCCCTTCTTTCTCAACTCGGCTTACAGGCGCGGACCCAACTTGCGGCTGCGACACAGCCGACCCACCGTAGCTTCGCCGTAAACGCGCCTGCTGTCGTGCCTTTCGAAACTGCTCCCCGCGTGGACAAGCTCAGCATCCGCCGTACGCTCGCTGGGAAACACATTCTGCTGATCGGTGTGACCGGATTCATCGGCAAGGTCTGGATGGTGGACTTGCTCGAACAGATCCCCGACATTGCCAAAATCACGCTCTTGATTCGCCGTAATCGCACCACCACGGCGCAGCGCCGTTTTGAGAAAATTGTCGAAGAGTCTCCGACGCTGGATGGCTTAGAGAAACAATACGGCACAGAACTTGGCGACTTCCTGCGCAAGAGGATTGAAGTTGTTGAAGGAGACGTGAGCCAGCCAGGCCTCGGGCTTGAAGAGAGTGTGCGCCTGCGTTTGTCCCGTTCGCTCGATCTCGTCGTGAACAGTGCGGGTCTGACGGATTTTAATCCCGATCTGCGCGATGCGATTTCATCCAATGTCGAGTCCGCCGAACATCTTCTGGATTTTATTCGCGCCAGTGACCACGCCGCCTTAATGCATCTTTCGACTTGCTACGTCGTCGGAATGCGCGACGGGCGCGTGACCGAAGACCTTCGCGAGAATTACAATCCGCCAAACGTCGAAAATTTTGACGCAGAGCGCGAAATCGCGTCCTTACGCGAAATGATTCAGCACATCGAAGAGCGCTCAGAGAGCCCTGAGCTTACGCGGGCTTTGCGTCGCCAAGCCCTCGGCCGCGGTGCGGACGATAGCGGCGTAACTGCGGGCGAACTGGAAGGCGTTCTGAGGCGCAATCGCAGTCGCTGGGTAAGAAACAAGCTCGTGCGCGTTGGCATGCGGCGCGCCCAACATCTCGGTTGGCCCAACACTTATACCTTCACCAAAAGTCTCGGCGAATCAATTCTTGCCCGGCGCGGCAAGGATCTGCCGATCGCCGTTGTTCGCCCCTCTATTGTCGAAAGTTCCAGGCAGAGTCCGTTCAGCGGATGGAATGAGGGCATCAATACTTCCGGGCCGCTTTCCTATCTGCTGGGCACGAATTTCCGGCAGCTGCCGTCCAACGCGAAAAAATGTCTCGATGTCATTCCCGTTGATATGGTTTGCCGTGGCATGACGCTGATCGGCGCCGCGCTGATTGAGCGCAAGAACGCGCGAATGTATCAGCTCGCGACTTCCGGCATCAATCCCTGTGATATGGGCCGCAGTATCGAACTGACTGGCCTCGCGCACCGCAAACATTACCGCACGCAGCAGGGAATAGAGCATTGGCTCAAAGTGAAATTCGAAACCATTCCAGTTTCGAAGCAGCGCTACGAACGTTTGTCCATTCCGATGCAGAAGGCCGTGGTATCTGGAATCAATCGCTTTGCCGAAAAACTCAGCATGAAAAAGCCGCCACTGGCCAAGGCGGAGCGCGACCTGAACCGCGCCGAAAAACTGATCGAACTTTACGAGCCTTTCATCCTCCACAACGAACACGTATTTGAATGCGAAAACGCGCGGCTTCTTTCCGCAGTGCTTCCAGACGACGAACGCAGTGCATTCGCCTTCGAGCCCGAAGCCATTGATTGGTGGGATTACTGGATCAACATCCACGTTCCCGCTTTGCGCCGTTGGTGCTATCCATTAATGGAGGGCCGCCCTCTCGAATCGCGTCCGCCGCGCGACTTGGGCTGGGGGCCGGAACCCTCCGCGGCAGCAGCCGTGGCCCACTCCGGGGAGAATCGCTAAGCCGTTATGGCGATTTTTCTCACTGGCTCAACCGGGTATCTCGGGAGCTACCTCGCCGCCGGATTGTTTCGCGGCCATCGCGATTCGCTGCATCTGCTCGTGCGCGCGAAAAGCCAGCAAGAAGCGCGCGAACGTCTCTGGCAATCTCTCCAGCTCCATATGAACTTCGCCGAATTTCAGGAACACCTTGGGAGCCGCGCGCAAATTTTTCTCGGCGATCTCACCGATCAACACTTCAGCCTTGCGCATGACGAATATCAAACCTTAGTCCAATCGACTGATTCGCTGATTCATTGCGCGGCTTCCCTGAACCGCAAATCAGAAAAGCAATGCCTCAACGTGAATTTGCGTGGAACCCTCGAAGTAATTCAGCTGGCGCGTCGCGCGCACGACCATCACGGTCTGCGGCGCTTTTCACATGTCTCCACGGTAGCCGTTGCAGGTACGCGCCAGGACGAAGTCGTTCACGAAGACACTGCCATCGACTGGACGCGTTCCGATTACGATCCTTACGCACGCACGAAAAAATTCTGCGAACACATGGTTCATCAATTGCTCCAGGATGTCTCGCGCACAATTTTTCGTCCGGCGATTGTGCTGGGCGACAGCCGCCGCCCTGAAACCACGCAGTTCGATATGGTCCAGGCATTCAGCGTGCTCGCAAGCTTGCCGTTTCTGCCCCTTCGCCCGGCGGATCGTATCGATATTGTGCCTGCGGATTACGTCGGCAAGGCCATCGTCAGCATTCATCAGAAGGACGCGCCCGCCTATCCGCGATATCACCTTTCCTCCGGCACTGGTTCGCAAACTTACCGCGAATTGACGGACGCGCTCGCACAAGCTGGCGGTTCGCGCCCAACCTACTTGCCTTCGCTGGGTGGACCTTTTTCCGGAACGGTGAATTGGCTCTCGCACAAGAAAAACAATCTGGGACGCGGCGCTTCGCTCCTCAAAGTTTTTTGGCCGTATCTTGTCTGGAACACTGTCTTTGATAATTCGCGCGTTGTCGAAGAACTTGGCGGCGAAGCTCCCGCAAAATTTTCTTCCTACGCTCACCCGCTCTTGAAATTCAGCCGAGAAAACAAATTCCGCTATCCGGCGAAGCCCTGGCCGTTGGAAAATGCCAGCATGAGATACGCTGGCGGAGGCACAGGCGCATGACCGATTTTCTTCTGGTCGCGTGGGTAAGCGTTCTGATCGAGTTGGCCCGCCTGCAATGGATGCTGGGCGGCGGCAGAAGCTGGCAGCCCGGCGAAAAGCTGAAGTTGCTTTTTGCAGGCTACAACGGAACGCGCAATACCGGCTCGGACGTTCGCGTTAACGAAATGCTTCGCCAGATCCGTCACATTCTTGGCGCGGAAAATGTCGATTTCAGCGTGATGACGCAAAATTTCGACCGTACCAAAGGGTATTTCGAAGACACTCAGCAGGTCTTCCTTCCCGACGTTTTCCCGCCTTTCCTCTACCGCGAGACTCGCAGGAACCACGGCGTCGTCGCCTGCGAAGGCTCCATGTTCAAGAGCAAATTCGCCAATGCCCTGACCACCATGATGATTGGTTCGCTCGGGTTCGCGTCTTCGGAAAATAAACTATCCATTGGCTACGGCGCTGAGGCAGGCCACATGGACTCGCTCATCGAAAAAATGTGCGCGCGCTACGTACACGATTCGCTGGTGATTACGCGAAATGTGGAATCGCAAACCGTGCTTGGCAAACTCGGCATTTCCACCGAACTCGGAACCGACACCGCCTGGACCTTCGAACCACATCCCGATGCTTACGGCCGCAAAGCATTGCGCGATGCCGGTTGGGACGAAAAAACACCGGTGCTGATTCTTTGCCCGATTCATCCTTTCGTGTGGCCCGTGAAAGCATCGCTTGCAAAATATGTCGCGCGCATCACCACCGGAGCCTACAAAGAAAGCCAGTATCGCACGGTCTATTTCCACGAATCCGGCGCGGAAGTGGATCGCAAGTACAAACACTACATCGATGGATTTGTCAGCTCGACACGCGCCTTTCAGCAGAAGCATCGCGTGTTCCCCGTCCTCGTCGCCACGGAGCGCCTCGACGCCGTCGCCTGCCGCGCGATCGCCGAACAGATTCCCGGCCTTCCTATTTTTACTTCCGATGATTACGACATGTATCAGCTGGTCTCAATTTTGCGGCAAGCCGCGTACATGGTTTCTTCGCGCTATCACGGCATCGTGACCTGCATGCCCAGCCTGGTCGTTTCTGCAGGCGTCACCATGGACGAGCGCATCCGCAATCTTATGCGTGAACGCGGCCATCATAACCTTTGCGTTACCGTCGACGACCCCGATCTGGGACCGAAAATGTTGAAAATGATGGAGACGCTCGTTGCGGAAACAGAATCCATCCGAGAAGGTATTGCGCAGACAGTCGTCCGCAATCTGAAGGTGATGGCGCGCATGGGAGTGGTCTTCGAAGATCTTATGCGGCGGCAATATCCGGAGTTTCCTTTGCGTGGCGGCGTTCGTTCGTGGGAGGAGTATCTGCCCCCGCTCAGCGAAAGTCTCGTGCGGCTCGCACAGAAGTACGATGTCTCTGAAGCCGCTCTGGCCGCATCGAAATAATCTTCCATGTCCAATTTTTTGCAGAACATTTTTGAGCATCTGCAACGCTCTCAGGGCCGCGTCGTGCTTCGCGAAGTCCGCGGCGAACAGTTCGTCTCGAAGACTGGTGCGGAGTTGCGTGCTCTTGTTGAACGCGCGCGCAGTTGGCTGCGTTCCACTGGCGTCAAACCCGGCGAGCGTTGTGGCCTCATCGCCGCAAATTCCATTCACTGGATTGCGGTGGACCTGGCCTTGATGGCTGAAGGAGTAGTTGTCGTTCCTCTTTACCATCGCCAGACCGCCGGCGAACTTGCGGCGATGTTGAAGGATTGCCAGCCTCGCCTCATTCTAACGGGCCATGCGGAGTTGAACAACGCGCTCGCGAAAGCTTGGCCCGACCTGCCGCCGCGCGCCATGCTGAGTGAGATTTTTTCCGCCGCCGAATCAACCCCTGCTCTGTCGCCAACCCGCGAGCGTCTCGACGATGAACTGCTGACCATCATTTATACGTCGGGGACATCAGGTGAGCCAAAAGGCGTTTGCCTCACCGTCGGAAATCTGAATCACATGACGGGCTGCACCACAGAGCGCCTCGACCAACTGATGGGCCCCTGGTCACGAAAGACCGCGGGTCCCGACCACATTTTTCTCTACGCGCCGATGAACTTTGCTGCGTCGTGGATGCTGATGCTTTCCGCCTTCTCGCGCGAAAGCGTCCTCACGCTTTCAACCGACCTCGCGAAACTTGCCGACGAAATTCGCATCTCCGCGCCGCACTATTTCCTGAACGTGCCCACACTTCTCGAACGCGTGAAGCGCGGCGTCGAAGACAACATCGCCAGGCAAGCCGCTCCAATTCGCGCGCTCCACGCTCGTGCACGAAGCGCTTGGCAGCGCCAACACGTCGGCCGCGGCAAATCGCTCGACGCGTTCTGGCTGACGCTTGGTCGAAAACTCATTTTCGCAAAAGTGAAAGATCGCTTCGGCCCGAACTTGCGTGCGCTTATCTGTGGTTCCGCGCCGCTTGCCCCGGAAACGCAGCAATTTTTCCTGATGCTTGGAATTCCCGTGCTGCAGGCATATGGGTTAACCGAAACCACCGCGCTTTGCACCCTCGATGATCCGCGAGTGCCTGTCGAACCCGGCTACGTCGGCCCCGCGATCACCGGAATCGAAATGAAACTTGGCGACAACGATGAGATTATTGTCCGCGGGCCCAATATTTTCTCCGGCTATTGGAATCGCCCCGAGGAAACTGTCAAAGTCATGCAGGACGGTTGGTTTCATACCGGCGACCAAGGCGAAGTTAACGTACGCGGCAACTGGCGCATCATTGGACGAATCAAGAATCTGCTGGTCCTGAACACCGGGCACAAATTTGCTCCCGAACCCATCGAAGACAGACTTGCCCAAATTGTGCCCAACGCCCAACAAATTATGCTCGTGGGCAACGGTCGGAGTTATGTCTGCATGCTGGTCACTGGGAAAGTGGAGCGTGAAACCGTCCAGGCCGCGATCGACGCTATCAACCCAGACTTGCCGCACTATCGCCAGATCCGCAATTTGAAAATTCTGCCCGACGCGTTTACTTCCGAAAACGGTTTGCTCACGGCCAACGGTAAACTCAAGCGCGACGCTATCGCGAAACGGTATGATGCCGAGATCAACGCGATGTACGATCGAAAGGTATCCGCATGAAATCGTTCGAGGGCGAAGCGCTGCGTTGGGAATGGCGCGACGGCGTTTTGGAACTCACGCTGGACCGTGTGCCCGCAAATGAAATCGGCACTGCAATGCTCCGCGAACTCGAAAAGTTTGTCGGAGCTGCGAGGCAGCTGACGACCGAGACGTCCGCCTGCATCATCTCGAGCGCGCAAAAAAGCGGTTTTTCGGCGGGAGCTGATCTTCGCGAGCTATATCAAGGCGCTGTTGCGCTGAATGAAAAGGATCGCAGCGCCGGAGTTCGTGAATTTCTTGAGCGCATCCACGCAGTCCTCAACTGGCTCGACGAAGCTCCATTTGTCACCATCGCCGCCGTCCACGGAGTTTGTTTCGGCGGAGGCCTCGAACTCGCTCTCGTCTGCGATGTGATCATCGCTGACAAGATGGCCCGGTTCGCTTTCCCCGAACTGCGCCTCGGACTCATTCCTGGTTTTGGGGGCATTCCTCGTTTGAAGCGCGATCTAGGCAACGGCTTCGTCCGCGATCTCCTGCTGACGGGCCGCAGCGTCAATGCCACTCGCGCGCAAGCCGTCGGTCTCGTCTCTCAACTTGTGGCCGAAGGTGAAGCATTTAAGCTGGCCAGGGCCACCGCCTCGCAAATCACAAAATTCGACGCCGGAACGCGCGTCGCTGCAAAAAAGTTCATCAAGCCTATCCCCCGTGAAGAGCTTCGCCGCGAAATCGAAATTTTCTCCGAACTCTTTACCCGTCCCGCTGTGATGGCCGGCCTCAAAAAATTTGTCGAAAATACCGGACCCATGCCCTATCAGCCCTAGGCGTCGCCGTGAACTGCTCGAATTAGCGGGTTCCTCCTAGCCAAACGGCGGATGTAATCCTCCGTGTACATGTCGCATCTTGTTCATGGAGGTGCGGAATGTCTGAAGCACTCATCGAACTATCGAACGCGTTGGCCGTGGCAACAGCGCGCGCGGCGGCACACACCGTTGCGGTCCATACCAGTCCACGAGGGTCTTCAAGCGGCGTCGTCTGGCGCGCGGGAATGATCGTCACAGCGGAACACGCTTTGCGAAGCGACGAAGAGATTCGCATTACCCTGCCTGATCAACGCCCCGAACATCGTGTTGTCTCCGCCACGCTTGTAGGAAGAGACACAGCAACGGATTTGGCGGTTCTGAAATGTCCGGAGGCCGTTGCGCCGGTGCCTGCTTTTGGCGACCCCACAGCGCTCGCCGCGGGACACTTGACGCTTGTTGTTGGACGCACGCGCGCATCCGGTCCAGTTGCGGCGCTCGGAGCCGTCAGCCTTGCCGTCGCTGAGCGCAGGCACTGGGGAGGAACCACTCTGTCGCCATATCTCCGGCTCGACATCGGCTTGCAGCCAACCGCGATCGGCGGAGCCGTCGTGGACGCCCGCGGCGGTGTCATTGGCATTGCGACACCCAAGTTTGCCCGCTTCGGTGCCATTGCGATTCCTACTGCCACGGTGAACCGCGTCGCCGATGTGCTGCTAAGCAAGGGCCACGTTCCCAGAGGTTACCTCGGGGTAGGTCTGCAACCCGTGCGCCTGCCTGCGGAACATTCGGTGGCAACGCAACGAAAAGGAAAAACCGCCAGCATTGTTCTGGATGTTGCGTCTGAAAGTCCGGCGCACAAGGCTGGCATCCTGATCGGTGACCTTCTCCTTTCACTCGACGGCCACGAAGTGCATCATCCTGGTGATGTTCATTCGATTCTCGGCCCCGATTCGATCGGAAAAGCGTTTGTCGCGCAATTGTTGCGTGGTGGTGAGCTCCGCGAAGTCCGTATCAGTGTCACCGAGCGGCCCAATGGAGCGGAATGAAATGGCGTTCGCGGCATTCGGAGAAGTGGCGGAGCGCTTGCGTCGCTCCACCGTTCTGATTCACGGTGGCTCCAGTGGAAGCCGAAGAGCAAGTGGAAGTGGTTCTGGCGTGATTTGGTCTAGAACTGGCCTGATCGTCACCAATGCTCACGTGGTGCCTGGTTCTAAGGCACGCGTGCACCTTTGGGACGGTCGCGCATTCGAAGCGGAAGTCACCGATCGCGATCATTCGAGTGATCTTGCAGGCCTGCATGTCATGGCGGAGGGTCTGCCTTCAGTTTCGATTGCAGATTCCTCAGGAGTTCGCGCCGGTGAATTGGTGCTCGCCATAGGAAATCCGCTTGGATTTGTGGGTGCTCTTTCCACGGGCGTCGTCCACGGCGTGGGTACCGTGCGCGGATTGGGACCCTCCACCTGGATACAGGCGAACTTGCGCCTGGCTCCTGGAAATTCCGGCGGGCCCTTGGCAAACGCCTCCGGCGAGGTGATTGGAATCAACACTATGGTCGCGGGCGGGCTGGCTCTTGCGATTCCCAGCAACGCGGCGAAAAGCTTTCTAGACACCGGCGCATCCGCCGCGTGGCTCGGAGCGAGCGTTTATGCAACGCAAATTCCTTCCCTTGGAAACAAGATCTTTGGTCTTGTTGTTCTGGAAATTCAGCAGGGAGATCCTGCGGCAACGGCCTCGCTGTTGCCCGGAGACATTCTGCTTGGTACAGAAGAACAAAAGTTCGCGAGTGTCGAAGACCTGCGCCACCTTCTGGAAGGATCAAGTACGCGTCAGGTGCGTCTCGAATTCTTGCGCGGAAACTACGACCGCATTCGCAACGTAACTCTGCTGCTAGGCGGCGTTCGACGGCCAACGCGTGCCCAAGCCGCATGATCGCAACTCATGATCAAGGTTATCATCGCCGCTCAATCGGCCCTCGCGCGAAGGAGAATCGAGCAGCTTCTCCGTGGACCGGGCATTGAAATCACTGCCAGCGTCGCATCGCTCTCTGCGCTTGATGGGGAAGGAGAACAACAAGATGTCGTCGACCTCATCATCTCCACCGCGGACCTGGCGCATTTCGCGGCCCTGCTGCAGCAGGTAACCGAGGCAGATGTATATCGCGACTTGCCAGTCCTATTGCTCGCTGAACTCCCAGATCCGCAAGCAACCGCACGAGCTTTGCGCATGGGTGCGCGCGCCGTTTTGCCCGCGGAGATCGCGAGGCCTCAGCTTCTAGCAGCGCTCGAAGCGGTTTCGCACGGTCTTGTCGTTACCATGCCCGTGGAAACCGGGGCCATCATTTCCGCGTCGCGAACCCCAGCGTCCCAAACGCCGGCCTTCTCAACACGCGTGTTTCCAACGAGTGAAGTTGAGGAACTCCTCGAGCCGCTGACTCCACGTGAACAGGAAGTGCTGCGCTTGCTTGCCCTGGGTCTCGCCAATAAAGAAATTGCTTCGCGGATGGACATCTCCGAACACACTGTGAAGTTTCACGTGGCGGCAATCCTGGGAAAGTTGGGCGCGGCCAGTCGTACCGAAGCTGTGGCCATCGGCATTCGCCATGGGCTGGTCCTGCTGTGAAATCCTCCTATGAAATCCGCGGCCGCGGCGGCCAACGATTTTTCTTCTCTCTTCGGGGATGATAAATTAACAGGGTCATGCCCACCCTGGAACAAACCACTCAGGAAGTGCTGAATCTCGCCACCACGCACTTCAAACTTTCCCCCGGCGCACTCGCGCCCGAGGACGATTTTTTCAAGAAGCTTGGCATCGACAGCCTCCAGACTCTCGAACTCCTCTCCCGCATCGAAAATCACTTCGGTATCGAGCTGCCCGACTACGAAGTCCAGGGCGTAAGCGACTTCAAAACTCTCGCCGAACGCATCCAATCCCGCCTGTAATGCTCGACCTCGCAAAGTATTCCTCCATTGGAGCAGCCCTGAAAGACGCGATGTCGCGTTTCGCGGACGAAGTCTGCTTGATTGAAGCCGATCGCGAACGCGAAAAGGAACGACTCACGTACCGCGAATTCAATCTGCGCGCCCTGCTGCTGGCCCGCTCGATGCAAGACGCGGGTTTCGCCGCCGGCGACCGCGCCAGTATCATCATGACCAATCAGTCTAAATGGCTGATTTCGGCGTTCGCTATTTTCTACTCCGGCGGAGTTTTGGTGCCGCTCGATTACAAGCTGACTCCCGCCGAGCAGTGGCAACTTCTGCAGCATTCCGGCGCAAAAATTCTCGTCACCGAATATCCGATCTGGCGGCAGCTCAACGCAGCGCCAGGTTGCGCCACGGTTTCAAATGTTCAAACCGTGCTGGTTACAGAAGCACCGCCGAACGCAGATCTCGGCGGCGCTCAGACCTGGGAAACCCAACTCCAGAAAGAAGCGCAGGGCAATGCTGAACCCCCCTTCGTTCCGCGTGAACGCAAAGACCTCGCGTCAATCGTGTATTCCTCTGGCACCGGTGGCAGCCCCAAGGGCTGTATGATGACGCACCGAAATTATCTCGAACAATGCGTTGCGCTTACTTCGCTTTATCCATTCTGGCCCGGCGTCCGGTACCTCAGCATTCTTCCCACAAATCACGCGATTGATTTTATGGTCGGCTTTTTCGGTCCGTTCACTTGCGGAGCCTGCGTCGTTCACTTGCGTACCCTTCGTCCGGAATTCGTGCGCGAGGCATTCAAGCGCTACAAAATTACTTACGTCAGCCTCGTTCCTCTCGTCCTAAAAAATCTTCAGAAGGGTCTGGAAGCCCGTTTCGCCGAACTGTCTCCAGGCAAACGAAAAGTTTTCGACTTTCTGGTTTCCGTGAACAAGGCGCTCACGAAGAGCCAACCGCGCTTGTGGCTCAGCCGCCGCCTTTTAAAACAGGTTCACGCGGCATTTGGCGGCGAACTCCGCGCCATCATCGTGGGAGGCGCGTTCACCGAACCACAAACGCTGCAATTTTTCTACGATCTCGGCATCCCTGTCGCCAACGGCTACGGTCTCACCGAGGCCGGCACGGCCATCACGGTGAACGATCTCAAACCATTTCGCGCGGACACCGTTGGCAAGCCGCTTCCAGGCATGGAAGTCAAGATCGTCGACCCCAGTGAGGATGGCGTCGGCGAAGTGTACGTCCGCAGCAAAACAATCATGTCCGGCTATCTCAACGAGCCGGAACTTACCGCCGAAGCGATCGTGGACGGCTGGCTGCGCAGCGGTGACCTCGGCAAATTTGACGCGCAAGGCCACCTGCATCTCAGCGGGCGCAAGAAAAACATGATCGTCACCGAAGAAGGGAAGAACATTTACCCGGAAGACATCGAAGCCGCGTTCGAAAGCCTGCCTGTAAAAGAATTCTGCGTCTTCGCAGCAAACTACGTCTGGCCCCGGCGCTCCATGGTCGGCGAACAACTCATCATCGTCATTCACCTCGAAAACGGCCAATCATATACGGAGCAACTGAAGCGGGACATTATCCTGCGCAACAATCGCCTGCTGAATTACAAACGTGTCCATGGCATCGTGCTCCACGACGAAGACTTCCCACGTACTGCCTCGCTCAAAATAAAACGAAACGAACTCGCCGAACGCCTCGCCAAACTCGACCGCGACCGCGTTATACTCCCGCTCTAATGCCGTTCCAACTTGCTACTGTAGTGGTTGGAGTTTTTCGATGAACTGCTGCTACGTGCTGTTAAGCGAACGAGATGGAAACTTCTATATCGGCAGCACGCGCGACCTGAGGCCACGCGTAAGTGAGCACGATGCCGAGAGAGTGCATTCAACGGCCTATAGGCGCCCTCTCAGATTGGTCTATGATGAAGCGTCCTTGAGTGCTTACGACGCGCAGCGGCGCGAGCGAGATTTGAAATCGGGGAGAGGTGGCCGCTATCTCAAACAGCGCCTCACTTCTTGGCTAACGGAAATTAGGAGCGGAAAGTTGGAACGGCACTAGTCCCCATGGCCCCGTCCAAAGACCGTTTCTTCGCCATCGTGAATCCCGCCGCAGGTGGCGGCAAATCCGCGAAGCTCGCCGGCCCGGCGCTTGCACGGCTCCGCGCAAAAGGCCTGCACATCGACGTCATCGCTTCCACCGGTCCCGGTCACGCCGTTCAACTTGCGCGCGAGGCATACAGCCAGGGCTATCGCCGGTTTCTCGCGGTGGGCGGCGACGGCACCGCCCATGAAATTCTCAACGGAGTTTTTGCGCGCAAACCAGCAGTGGAGCGCATCGCTCTCGGATTTCTTCCTCTCGGCACCGGTAATTCGTTTTTGCGCGACTTTACAAAGCACGGGGCTGAAGCCTCGCTCGATGCGCTTCTCGCAAATCGTACCCGTGCCGTGGACTTGGTCTGGCGGATGTCGGTGCGCTTACCAACCGCGTATTTAAACCCTTGGGTCATCTCGGCTATTTATTCGGCGTGTTCGTTGCACTGGTGCAACTCAAACGCCGAGCTTTCGCCTTACGCTCCGATGACGAAACCGAATGGGACACCCGCCGCAGTCTTTTCCTCACCTTCAACAACAGCAAGTACACCGGCGGCACCATGCTTATAGCTCCCGATGCCGATCCTTCCGACGGCTTCATCGAATTCGTCCGCTGGGGACCCATCGGTCGCCTTGGCCTACTACGCATGTTGCCGCGCCTCTACAGCGGCACGCATCTCAATCACCCGCTCGCCTCGCGCAAAGCCGTTAAGCACGTCGAATTCAATATTCCTGTTCCTGTAGACGTTCTGATCGATGGCGAAATTTTTTCGCTGGAGTGCAAAACCCTGGATATTCTTCCGTCCGCTGTGGATCTTTATATATGAAGCGCGTATGGTACGTTCTTCGCAGCGCACTTCTCTGGGCCGTGAGTCTTCTGCATTTCGCGATTGTCGTGCCGGCCCTGATCGCGTTGGCCATCGTATTTGATCCCAAGAAGCACGATTGGCTCCAGCGCACCTTTTGCCGCCGCATCATGTTTTTTGCTGGCGCAAAGATTCGCGTCGTTCGCTCGCCTGGCTTCGATCCGCAGAAAACCAGTTTCTTCGTGTCGAATCACGTCAATCTTTTCGATCCTTTCGCGCTCTATTGCGCGATTCCACAATTTGTTCGTGGCTGGGAACTCGAATCGCATTTTGAAATTCCGATTTACGGTCGGCTGATGAAGCGCTTCGGAAACGTTCCCGTGCCGGACGTGCGCCGCCCTGCGGATCTCAGACGCATGTGGCGTCTCACTCGCGATGCCATCAACAGTGGCATCAGCCTGATCGTTTTTCCGGAAGGCAAGCGCACTCGCGATGGCCACGTCGACGAATTTCAGGACGGTGCATTCCGCGTCGCCCAGCAACTTGAAATTCCCATTGTGCCGGTCAGCATCGTCGGCTCGTTTCAGCATCACCGCACCGGCCATTGGATGTTCTGGCCAGCCACGGTAACGGTTCATCTGCACGACACGGTCGACACCACGGGCATGACCAAAGAAGACGTGCAAAATCTGAGAGAACGGGTGCGTGCCACTATCTCGGAGTCAGTGCGGGCTGCAAACTAAATCAGCATGCTTTGTCGGGTTTTATGGAAGATGGAGTCTGAGGATTGAACACTTCCAGATTGACGCAAGCGCAGCTTGCGCCAGCGCAACGTCAGCAGTTGCGAATGTGACTTTTGCGCCCGAGGCCCATATCTTGTGCTCAAACGAAAAAGGTCCCGCATCCATAGCGCAGTCGAAAGTTACTTCGTCCGTATCTCTGCAATCACAAACTCAGCTTTATTCCTGGCAGCGTGCGTCCCGCTCTTGTCTCTTGCCACGTAAAAACAATTCGGTGAATGACGGTAATCGTCGAAACCACCGCGATCACCCACAGCACCGGTGCCATTCGGTTGAACACGCCGCCAATGATCAGCAACACCAGCCGCTCAGGACGTTCCATGAAGCCGGCCTTGCACAGTGGTATCAGCGATTCTGCACGCGCTCGCGCGTAGCTCACCATCACTGAGCCCGCCGTTGCCACCGCCGCCAGCACCACGTACGGCGTCCTTCCGCTAACCGAGTAATAAACCAGCAGCCCCATATACAGCGCCATGTCGGCGTAACGATCGAGCGTCGAATCATAGAACGCACCGAAAGCGGTAACGCGATTCTGCCGCCGAGCCACTTGCCCGTCCAGCATGTCCAGAAAGCCCGCGAAAAAAATGATCGTAGCGCCAAGAAAAAATTTGCCGACCGCAAAGCTTGCCGCCGCCCCGAAATTCACCACCAGCCCCAGGAACGTCAAAACGTTGGGATTGATTCCCGTGGCCGCGATTGCGCCCACGATTTTGTCCAGCAGCCATTTGCTGCCGGTTCCGATTGCTCCGGTGAGTGTCGCCATTTATTGGTGGGAAGACGCGTGCTCTTATGTAAACACGCATCTTCGGTATCGTACCGCAGGCTCGTAGCCGTCCGCAAACCAGCCGTTTCGTCAGGCCAATTTGGAAATCGAATCTGTGCCAGCGCTTTGTTGCATCGGTTCTTTTGCATTGACGTTCAACATCGCAAGAGCATACAGTCGCTAAAACTAACTTATAGGCGAATCCCTTGATCACTGAACTCGACCGCAGACAATTTCTATCCCGTGGACTTGCCGCCGTTGGCGCAACATGGACCGCTGCGCATTGGCCCGCGGTTCTCTCGGCGGCGGAGCACGCTCACAAGGCTGCCGCATCTCCCGAAACGCAAAAATTCGAATTCTTCACGCCTGCGGAAGCCAGGGAAATCGAGGCGCTCTCTTCCTGCATCATTCCGAGCGACGGCACCCCCGGTGCACGGGAAGCCGGCGTCGTCTATTTCATCGACCGCGCACTGGTCACCTTTTCCGTTGACGACCAGAAAACTTATCGCGAAGGTTTGCCCGAACTCCAGAAGCGTGTCACGGAACTTTTCCCCGGTGCGTCGCTGTTTTCCGCCGCAACGCCCGATCAGCAGGAAGCTGTTCTTGAATCACTCGACGAAGCCGGCGCGAAAGCATCTCCACAGCGCCCGCAGCGGCTTCGCTATCGTCGCAGTGCCGCCGCGCAACCCCTCTTCGAAGTTCTTCGCGTGCACACCATCGCCGGATTTTTGATCGATCCAGAAGTCGGTCGCAAAGGCAATCGCGACGGCGTCGGCTGGACAGTCATCGGTCGCGAACCGGCACACGGCTTCCAGCCGCCTTTCGGCTTCTATGACAAGAATTATCCCGGCTGGCAGGCCGCTCCCGCCGCTCTGTCCGTAAAAAAGGACGCCGACAAGCAATGAAGATCGATCAGCCCAAGTACAAAACTTCCGAGGCCGTGGACTTTGTCATCGTGGGGTCCGGCGCCGCGGGCGGCGTGCTCGCCAAAGAACTTTCCACCAACGGCTTCAGCGTCGTCGTCCTCGAACAAGGCCCGTACCTTACCGAAGCCGATTTCTCTCACGACGAAATCAAGGTTCTGCAGGAAGACCTGCTCACCAATCATCCCAAACTGCAGCCCAACACTTTTCGCAAAACGCCCCAGGACAAAGCCAAGCCGCAGCGTGCTCTCGTTTACGGCCGCGCCGTCGGCGGCACCAGCAACCATTTCACCGCGAATTTCTGGCGCTTCCATGAAATTGACTTCAAGGAACGCAGCAAAGTCGGCTCCATCGCCGGTTCCACTTTCAGCGATTGGCCCATCGCCTACGCTGACCTTGAGCCTTACTACACCAAAGTTGAATGGGAAGTAGGCGTTTCCGGTCTTGCCAACGCCAGCCCGTTTGATCCGCCGCGCTCAAAGCCTTATCCCATGCCGCCGCTTCCCGTAAAAGGTTCCGGCGTCATCTTTGAACGTGCCGCGCGCAAACTTGGCTGGAATCCGTTTCCCGCGCCCATGGCCATTCTTTCGCAGCCCCGTCCGGGACGCAGCGCCTGCGTCAATTGCGGCTTCTGTCTTGCCTTTGGTTGTGAAGTCAAAGCCAAATCGAGTTCTCTGGCCAGCATGATTCCGCTCGCCGAACGTTCCGGCAAATGCGAAATTCGTCCCAATAGTTACGTCCACAAGATTGAAGTGGACGAACATGGCCGCGCCACCGGCGCCGTCTATTTCGACGAAAAGAAAAACGTCCATCTGCAAAAGGCGAAAGCCGTCATTCTCTCCGCGAATGGCGCGGAAACGCCGCGGCTCCTCCTGCTTTCCGCTTCCAATAAATTTCCGGATGGCCTGGCCAATTCCAGCGGCTACGTCGGCAAGAATCTGATGTTTAACACCGGCGCCGTTTCCGTCGGCGTTTTCGACGAACAACTCAACGATTACAAAGGCTTTGCCGTCAGCCGCATCCTGCACGATTTCTACGAGCTCGACGCCAACAAGGTCGGCTTCCACGGCGGCGGCGGTCTCGACGCCCGCTTCGACATGACGCCGATCGGATTTGCTCTGGGCGCTTTGCCTGCCGGAACTCCGCGCTGGGGAAAACAGTTCAAGGCTGCTCTTGCCAACAATTTCACTCGTACTTTTGAAGTGTTCGGCCATGGCACATCGTTGCCCGTGGAAAATAATAGTTTTTCCGTCGACTCCGATGTGAAAGATGCGTGGGGGCTTCCCGCTCTCCGCCTCACTTACAAAGATCATCCCGACGATCTAAAACTCGCGCACTGGCTTGCCGATCGTTCAACGGAACTTCTCGACGCCGCCGGCGCTAAACAAAAATGGACTTTCCCCATCGACGAGCAGCAGTTTGGCGTCCATCTGCTCGGCACCTGTCGCATGGGCAACGATCCCAAGGCTTCGGTTATCAACGCTGATCACCAGACCCACGACGTAAAGAATCTTTTTCTCTGTGATGGCAGCAGCCTCGTAACTTCCGGCCGCGGCCAACCTACGATGACCATCATGGCGCTGGCCTTCCGCGCCGCCGACCGCATCATGGGCCTGGCCAAGCGCGGCGACCTTAGCGCGTAGATTTCGCACCCGCGACCTATGCCTCGTTTCCTTTCCTTTCCGGTAGCGATACAGCATGGCCGTACGGTTCCATAGATCCACGCAGTTCCGTTCCGATTACGGATTACCGGGCGCTGGAAACGGTTCAGTAACAGTTGCCTTGAATTTATGCAGCGAGGCCCTCTAAGTATGTCCACTGCGATTCAGTCCCCGCAGCCTAGCACAGCTTCCTCATCCAAAAGCTTCCCGGAGACGTTTGCCCACGCCTGTACGAGGGGAAAGCCGACTCCAGCCTCTCGGGGTATTTCATGTTCATGTAGCTGCCAGCCCATAGAACCTCAAACGCTCGATTAAACGCCAGAAAAGCCTGAAGGATGTATTGCTCATTCCAAACCTCAGATCATCCACAACCCAATTCCGGGAATAGTTTGCGGGCAGAAATACATCGTGGATGTGGACGATGACGCCGGTTTTCAGTCGTGGCAGTACTTCCAGGAATTGAACGTCACTCCCGATTTTCAGCACGTGGCTGCTGTCGATAAAGAGAATGTCATTCTCTTCCAGGCACTCGAACTTTGAAAGCCCGCCAATTGACCAGCATCCACGGAGCGACGGACCAATTTAGAGTGAGGCGTTCAGGCTGACCCTTTACCGCCGCCGTCGCTCTCGCTCTGGTTTTCCCATCTTTTGCTACACTCTTCGCTTCCGTATCCACGAGGAATAATGAATCACGCCGCTTGGAAGCCACCCTTCGTCCCATCCACTCTTTTCGTTGCGTTCGCTGCAGCGCTTCTTGCTGCGCGTGCGCAGAATCCACAGCAGGCCGCGCCCTCTGGCGCTCCCACGTCTGGCACGCCAAAGACCGCGTCGCAGCAATTCAAGAATATTCAAATCCTCAAAGACGTTCCCGCTGATCAGGTCATCCCCGCCATGCAATTCATCACTGCGTCCCTCGGCATTGATTGCGAATACTGCCATGTCGAGCACGCCTTCGATAAGGACGACAAAAAGCCCAAAGTCACCGCGCGAAAAATGATGGAAATGATGATCACCATCAACCAGGAAAATTTCGAAGGCCACCGCGACGTCACCTGCTATACCTGCCACCAGGGCAGCGCCAAGCCAGTGAGCATTCCCGTCATCTCTGCTAAGGAAAATTCACCTGAAACGACGGAAGGCGCTTCGATCACTGCGTCCGGCAATCCCGCGCCGGAATCGCTGCTCGACAAATATCTCGCAGCGGTTGGCGGAGCGGACGCGCTGAAAAAAGTCACCAGCCGCGTCGCCAAGGGAACCGTCACGGCATTCGGCGATCAGCACATGGCTGTCGAACTTTTTGCCAAGGCGCCGGACAAGCGCGTTTCCGTGATGCACATGAAAGAAGGCGAGAGCGTCACCGCCTACAACGGAAAAGTGGGCTGGCTCAGCGTTCCCGGCCGCGTCCAAATGATGAACCAGCAGGAATCCTTCGGGGCCAGAATGGACGCGGATCTAGCCTTTGCGGCAAATGTGAAATCGCTTTACTCAAAATGGGAAACGCTGCCGGGAGAGAAAATCGACGGCCACGATACCTGGCTCGTCATCGGCCACCAAGAAGGCAGTCCACCGCTGAAGCTTTATTTTGACCAGAAATCCGATTTGCTGCTGCGTCTGACCCGCTACGTCGATTCACCGCTCGGCTACAACCCCACGCAGATTGATTACGCGGATTATCGCGCAATCGATGGCGTGAAGACTTCCTACCGGTGGACCGTTGCGCGGCCCGGCAATCGCTTCACGATCCAGCTCGAACAGCTCCAGCAAAACGTTCCCGTGGACGACGCCAAATTCGTTCCGCCTCCGCCACCACCGCAGCCCCCGCCGCCTCCGGCGCATTAGCGACAATCGAAGGTATGTGATGCGCAGGCCAGATGCCCAAATCGAAAATTCCGGCCTAATACGAACTTATGCGATCAACGACGCGATGAATCAGCTTATCCTTTCGCGCCTCGAGCCGAGAGCGCGGCGAGCGGAGTCACCCAGCCACAAGCGGAACGTCCGCACCATCGCCGCGATCTTTGCGCATCTGCATAACAACCACCTGATCTGGCTCAAGAACTCGGCGCCGCACCTAAAATGCCCCGCGCGGCTCGATCCTGACCGCTGCACGATCAAGCAGGCCGCTGCTGCGCACAAGAAAAGCGCGGCGCAGTGCCCTTCGCATGTTGAAGGACGCTTTTTCAGACGGCTCGAAACGGCGCGTCACGAAATTCTCGCGCGGGAGCTGGGCGCCGACCTGGCCCGCCGGTGCGAGCATGTTCGCGTACATGTTCTCGCACGAAGCGCATCATCGCGGGCAAATCCTGATGCTTGCGCACCAGCTTGGCTATCGTCTGCCGGACGAAGCCGTCGCTCACGGCATCTGGCAATGGGACACACTGTGGAAGCGAGCCGACCTTACAACGCCTCGGCGCTAGCAAGCGCAGCGCTTGCGGATGAGGCCCGCGACCTCGTCGGAGACCTTGTCTGTGATTTTTATTCAAAAATCCGCGGGAAGAATGGTGAATGGAATCGTGTGAGCTCTGTCCGATTGTGCACCGCTCGGACCTTGGTGCCAATCTCAAACACCACACATAAGGCGGTTAACTTCACCATTGAGTAGGGATTAAGAATGCCCCAGGTATACTTTCATCCAACGTCGCAAGAATTGCGCTCTTCGCCTTGGCGAGTTGTGAGAGATGCCCGTCGGTAGTTTGCTTTGCAGTCTTAACCCAAGCTGGAATGTGCGAGACATCATGATCGTCGGGGATGAAAGTGAACTTAAGGGGATTTCCTGTTTTAAGGCGGAGTAATATGGTGCGTGCGTGGGCGATGGTGAATCCATACTGCGGTGCTTGTGCGAGGACCCGGACGAAGCCAAACTCTGTAATCGAGCAAGTTGCCAGTTCCGGAACTCCCCTTGAGGCCAGAGTGTGCACCCAACTAGCGACGCGCTCGTGGAATTCGTGCTGGAGAAAACCCAGCGCAACGAGAACATTCACGTCGAGGAGATACTTCATGGGAAGTCAGATAAAATCTCATAGACTTGTTTGCTGCTCAAGAGTTGAGCGTCTGGACCCGCACTCAGCACCGGAAGGCCGGTAATGGGGTCAACGACAATACTTACTTTCCGTGCGCGCGTGCTTCGTGGCGTCAACACAATGCGCCCACCCTCCACCTTTGCGTCGAGAGGGTCTCCCGTCCGGAGGCCAAGTTTGCGGCGAATCGGACCGGGAAGAACGACCTGACCTTTCGTTGAAACCTTAGTTTCCATGGTAAGAGAATCTTACCCTAATTGCTTCCGTAGCAACCTCTAATGCTCGCCTCGCCTCAGAAACAACCCATTCAGCACGTCGCAGAACCGTGGGCTTGACGCCGACGCTATCAGAGAACGGCTTAGGGGTCAGCGCACGCACGGCGCTGGTGAACGCGGCGCGCGGGTTGGCCAAAGGTCTTTTTGAAGTATTGCACCATTTCGTCGGAGGTGAAGAAAACTCGCATAAACGTTAGCGTTGACGTACAGCCGAATGACAATCCATCGTGAAATGCAGAGGTCCACGATCGCGATGTTTGGTCCGCGAGGTTTTCTTGGTAGCGGATGCTCTTATTAGTTGTCGACGCGTATTCTGTTGGAAGATTCTTATTGACGGACGTTGTGAGGGCGTACCCGGAAATAACCCAGTTGAGTAGCCGACGCCCGGCTGCGTGTTCAGCCTCAATACGGCAGCGTCGCTACCGGATTAGATGGATCGGTACGCCCAATTTGAGCTTCTTCCATAACTTGTCAGCCGTGTACACGGGAGCTCTCAGGACAATTCCGAGGGCTAGACAGGCTCGGTCTCCCAATGACAAGCCCAGTGGGCGAGTTTTGGTAATCAGATTTCCGGCACCCTCCGCGTGCTCAGCATTAAGAGCCGTGGCCTCCCGAATGGCTGAGTGTTGCCTCCCATGCATCGCCTGGGGCCAGCCCCAGGCTTACAAGTTTGCCTTGTACTTCGGCGAGATTGACGGTGCTGCTGGTGGCCGTGCTCAGCATCTCGGGAGTAAGCCTGTCCGCGCCTGGTTCACGATTCAGCACGGCAAGCAGAGCGGAAGCGTCGAGCACGATCTTAATCATTCCGAGCCGCCTCGCGCCGTTCGGCAAGCAACTCGTCGACGAGGGACGTACCTCGCTTCACATGCTTCCGGACAAGGCGTTGATGATCCTCAATTCGTCATCCTCCATGCGCAAGACAACTTCATCGCCGATATTGATTCCTAGCGCCTTGCGAAAAGAGGCTGGTATGACGACACGACCGTTCTCATTGACACGCTGCCGGGTTTCCGTATTCACTGTCATGGTGTGTTCCATGTGACGTCACCATAACACTGTGTCATGTAAGCCATCAAGCCGACACTTCGCTTCCAGTCTGACCAAGGCGCCCTTGTGAAGCACAATTCTGAGCGACGCAGATCAAGCCGGCATGTTCGAGGCAGCGCCTCTCTAAAATAATTGGTTGGGCTGGCCGGGGAACAGGCAATGACTGTCGAGTACCAACGGAGAGCGATCCCCAATAGCATAAAGCAGATCCCAACGAAGAAGAATGAGGTTCGCTTCCAGGATATGGCGGCTTGCGGCACGAGCAAGGAGAGTGAAAAATCCATCGCTATTCCGCTCCACCAAAGAACCGCGACGAGGTTGAGAGAGCCCTGGTCGCGAGCCATTGAGGAGTCGGTTGACCGCTTGACTCTCCAGGCAACAACTTTAGGCAGTATCCAGGACGCACAGGCACCCCAGAAGATCAGGGCGAAAATCGGCCTCGCGGAAAATGGCAAAAGGCGAAGTTGCATATTTCTCGAGCAGCTTACAGCTTATGACCGAATGCTGTCTTCATGGCTATCAAACTCGTCTGGCGGTTCCATGCTCGTTTCGCTAGCAAGGTTTTGTCGTATTCATGCTAGGCATGAGTAGGTTTCGCACTGCGGCGATGTTACCGCAGCGCTGTCGACCAGACCGACACCCATAGAAGTCCTCCCTCGACACGCCTTGTTCGAGGAAGTTTTGGCCTCATTCCGGTTTGGGAGAACCGCACCCAGACCCAGTGGTGGTCGCGGGTAGACCGGTGGTTCGCGTATTTGGCTGTCCAAAAAGTTGGCAAATAGTTGGCAAATCGCTTTTCAGGAGGAGGCTCCGGAAAGCGTAGAGGTGAGAATAGCCTCGTATTTATTGGTGGGCCTGGGTGGACTTGAACCACCGACCTCGCCCTTATCAGTATTGAGGTCCCTGGTCTCGGAGTGTCATTCTTCGCGATACCGGATGCGGTCCGGCTCGACAATCCAAAGCTGATGCTTTGGCGAGAGTTGCAGCAACACGGGGAGGAGGCGCTTCAAAAGAGCAACAAGCGTTGGCTTGTCTTGGGACTCAGGCCGAAAGACCACGATTCCAGGATGGGATTTTGGAGGGTATGCTTGGACATTCGCGAAGTCCAAGTCCAACGTCATCAACACGCGATCTTCCGTGCGGCAACGCTCGGAGAGCACCGATCAGCCGCATACGCCAATGCCGCATCGATATCCGGGTCCGTCAGTGCTGTGTAGTTCCGCAATATGTCTTCGCGCGGTACACCTGCCGCAACGTTGTCCACTATGACGGATACCAAGACACGTGTTCCGCGGACACACGTTCGGCCGTGGCAGACGGCCGGGTTTACACTGATTCGCTCACGCCAGTTTTGCATAGGTTCATTCTAACCAGATTCAGCCTCCAGCGCTATCATCGGCGTCTTGGCGATTTGATGGTAGGGTTGGGTGGCGATCCTTACTTGGAAACCGTTGCATCGAGTACGCTGGCGTCTCTCAAGTTGACGCTTGTTGTCAAAACAATTGGGCGCAGCGGCGGCGGTTTGGAAAACCGCTGCCTCTACAGTGAACTGATTGACGCAGCTACCCGCTGAGATAAGTGCGTGCATTGTCCCCGGATTCAAATTAAAGACGCCGCAACCAAACGCTTATTGCACATGGAAGTTTCCTTATAACGAGAAATTGAGAAGGAGCAGATACTAATCTTTGGGAACGATCTTGACGGTTGCTGAGCGAGCTCGGGTGCTGATCATGGGCTTCAAATATGGGCTCGACTGATATTTCGCTCGATAGGCATCATCGATGCGGTCATCAATTTGTCCCTCAACGGTCTCGAAGGCGACCTCCTTGGTCAGGCCCCCCGCCACGATCCGTCCAGCTTTTTGCTTCGTGGCCGCCTGATGCCAACTGGAATTTGTGCCGTTATAGGCGCGAACATACAGGTTATTGTCCACCACAACAGACCAGATCCATGTCGGCGTTCCATACGTCACTCCATCTTCACGAAATGGTGAGATATGCAGATCGTCGGATCCGGCGATCTTACGCAATTCTTCTTTCGACCATGAGCTCATTCCATAACTTCCTTGGCTCCCCGCCACGATGATTATTTGTGCCGTTTCTCAAAGACTTCCTTAACAACGGGAAGAGCTGAAAACGCATTAGGCCATCCCGCGTAGAAGGCAACGTGCGTCAGCACCTCGGAAGCCTGTGACTGCGTCAGGCCGTTGTCCATGGCGCGGTTCAGGTGGTAAGTGATTTGTGCCACCTGCCCGGAAGCAACGAGAGAGCTAACCGTTGCAAGGCTGCGATCACGAGGTGCCAGCGCTGGCCGCAGCCATAGATCACGGAACAGCAGGTCCGTGGTGTTCTGTACGAGGCCCGGGGAGACATGGCCGAAGTTGTTGCTGACCTGGGTGGCTCGCTGGGTCTCGGCTTCCTCACTCAGTGGAAGCAGCTTGTCGTTCGCGGGTGGCAGTTGGTCGATCCCGATTCCGCGCTGGTGAAAGATGTCCTTCGCCACGGCGACAGCGGACATCGCGTTCGCCCATCCTGCGTAAAACGCAAGGTGCGTGATGATCTCGGAGAGTTCACTCGCTTTCACACCGTTGTCCAATGCCAACGCAAAGTGAAATGGCATCTCGATCGTTTGGATACGTGCGATGAGGGAAGACACGGTGACGACGCTTCGATCCCGTGGTGACAGATCGGGCCGCTTCCACAAACCGTCGAGCAGCGGACCTTTCGTGTAGTACTCCAGCGCCGGTGAGACCGCTCTCAAATCGTCATAGGTCAACACAGAAGGCGCCGGGTTCGGTTTCTTTGTGCCTGTCATTTTATTCTCCTGGGTGACTACGGGGCCTGCTCCCCACAGCACAGCAATCACGAGCGTCGCGCTTGTTTTCAGCACGCCGCGCCGCGAGGGGTTGATCGGTCTGTCTACTTCGCGAATCGTATCCACATTGCTGACCTTTCGGTGCCTCTGGTTAGGGTTGAAGGATGGCCTTGATCGCGCGGCGCTCGTCCATCGCACGGTAGCCTTCCGCTACCTGATCCAGAGGAAGGGTAAGATCGAAGACCTTGCCAGGATGGATCTTTCCCGTCCAGACCAGATCGATCAGCTTCGGTAGGAAGCGGCGGACTGGTGCGGGGCCGCCATGAAGGTGGACGTGAGAGAAGAACAACTCCTCTCCCTTGAGTTCTACGTCGTGCGGAACGCCGACATAGCTTACGTAGCCCCCGGGCCGCGTGGAGCGGATCGCCTGCATCATCGACTCCTGAGTGCCGACGCACTCCAGAACTGCGTCTGCCCCGAGACCCTTCGTCAGATCCTTGATGCGGACCACACCTTCATCACCGCGCTCCGTCACGATGTCTGTCGCGCCAAACTCCAGAGCGAGCTTCTGTCGTTTTTCGTGCCGGCTCATGGCGATGATCCGTTCCGCGCCCATCTGCCTGGCGGAGAGCACGGCCAGCAGACCTACGGCTCCGTCGCCGACGACAGCAACCGTCATGCCTGGCCTTACGTTCGCCGCGTCGGCGGCAAACCAACCCGTCCCTAGAACATCGGAGGTAGCGAGAAGGTTCGGAATCATCTCCTTTGCAGGAACTCCGGGAGTCGGCACGAGAGTGCCCTCCGCAAGAGGAACACGTAGCAGCGGAGCCTGGGCTCCTCCTACGAATTCTCGCTGCTGGCAGGAGGACTGATAGCCAAAGTTGCAGTGAGGGCAGGTGTTGTCTGAAGCAAAGAAGGAGCCGATGACGAACTGGCCTGGTTTCACAGTCCTGACCGCGCAGCCTGCCTCCTCGACGATGCCGCAGTACTCGTGCCCCATCGGCGTGGGTTGGTTCACCGGGCTAATCCCGCGATAGCTCCACAGGTCCGACCCGCAGACACATGTCGCCGCGAGCCGGATGATGGCATCCGTTGGCTTCGTAATCTTTGGCTCGGGGGTGTCCTCAAAACGGATGTCCCCGGTTCCGTAAAGCACCGTTCCTCGCATGGTTGATCTCCTTCTTTAGCGCATGACGTAGCCGCCGTCGATCGAGATCGACTGGCCGGTAACGTAGCTCGCGGCTGAGCTGCAGAGCCACAAGACAGCATCGGCGATCT